>Ga0302286_10001305_pt1 | contig 18693 bp, 16 predicted proteins | sample III_Fen_E2_3_FD_198765 | JGI IMG/M metagenome (GOLD analysis project Ga0302286, IMG submission 198765) | Peat permafrost microbial communities from Stordalen Mire near Abisko, Sweden - III_Fen_E2_3 | ecosystem: Environmental > Terrestrial > Soil > Wetlands > Permafrost | place: Sweden: Abisko...
ATAAGTGCACATTATTAAATCATTTGTGCAAAGTTTAGGTTTTTTTATACATGAATTCACTCTTTTAGTGTTTGCCGATAATTTAAAATTCATAAATTTGCAGCTGTTAAAAATGGCCGATTAAAGAATTATTTCTTTAATCGTCTGTATATCAAATTTTAATTTGGTTTATTTGATTACTATCAAATTGAGATTGAAATTAAAAAATAAAAGACCTTAAATTTAATCACATGCTTTCATTTAAACAAACTATACATCCGAAAAATGCATATTTGCCAATGTGCATCTTTTGGAAATCTCTCCTTTTTAAAAGCAATGCTTTTAATCCAATCCTGACACAAAACACAGTCAGTCTTCACAGTCAATATAATATCCAACATACTAAATAAAATACAATCCAGTGCACGATTTAACCCATCAACACCATGCAAACACCTTGAAGTTGCAGGTGGAAGAAGCAACAGGAGTGATCATTTCACATTGTTATCAATGTGGGAAATGCAGTGCGGGCTGCCCACTCAATGAAGAGATGGACATAATGCCCAACCAGATTCTTCGCATGTTGCAACTAGAACTTCCGGGATATGAAGATAAAATATTAAGTTCGCTATCCATTTGGCTTTGCCTGGCCTGCGATACCTGTTATTCACGCTGTCCACAGGAGGTGAAACTTTCGCAGGTAATGGATTTTCTTCGTCAGGAATCGCTGCGTCAAAACAAAGTAAACCCTGAGGCAAAAGATATTCTGCAATTCCACAGGGCATTTTTAGATTCAATAAAAATGAATGGAAAACTTCATGAAGTAGGGCTAACTATCGATTATAAACTACGGACATTGAATCTGTTGCAGGATGTACAACTTGTACCCTCCATGATTGCCAAAGGGAAACTCAATATCTTTCCACATCAGGTAAAAAACACGAAAGAGATAGCGAAGATTTTCAGGAAGATTAGTGACGGATTGGTTGATTAGTTGTTCCGTGTTCCGTGTTCCGTGTTCCGTGTTCCGTGTTGCCGGTTAATGATTCAAATTATAGGTTAATCCCGTAAACGGGACGTCGCTTCGCTCCGTTGGTTGATTGATTGGTTGATTGGGTTTGCATTATTTTAGATAATAAAAGAGACATTTTATATTAGTCTTTAGACATCAGACTTTAGACTTTAGACTTTAGACATAATTATATGAGAATAGGTTTTTATCCCGGATGTTCGCTCGAAGAATCGAGTAAAGAATACTGCGATTCGCTTTTTGCAGTTGCCGAAAAATGCAACGTAACTCTTGAAGAGATTAAAGACTGGAATTGTTGCGGAGCATCTGCCGCACACAATTTGAATCATGATCTGGCCATTGCACTTCCGGCACGGACACTGGCGTTAGCCGAAAAGCAAGGGTTGACAGAAATCGTTGTTCCCTGTGCAGCATGTTACAGCAGGCTGGCAACTTCCAAAAATGAAATAAGCAGCAATGTTGCAGCAAAACAGAAGATTGAGAATGCCATTGATCTGAAACTTACCGTGGAGATTACCATTCTTACGGTATTTGAATTTCTGAAAAAATATATCTTTCCGGTAGTTGACGAACATATTGTGAACAAACTGAATCAAAAAGCAGCCTGTTATTACGGATGTTTGTATACACGTCCAAAGGAAACTGCGGCCCTTGAGCAGATTGAAAACCCAATGGAAATGGATGAAGTATTAGCAAAAGCCGGAGCAACCCCTATTGAATGGGCATTCAAAACCGAATGCTGTGGTGCCGGACTATCTGTTTCACGAACAGACATTGTAGCAAAACTATCGGGTAAAATACTGGAAGATGCAGCCGATCGTGGTGCAGAATCAATTGTGGTGGCTTGTCCCATGTGTCATATGAATCTGGACATGCGCAGACCCGAAATAAAGAAACAAATCAAAAAAGATATCAATATACCTGTTTTGTTTATCACACAGGCATTGGGACTCAGCATGGGCATCTCAGCCGACAGGCTTGGGATGAACAAACATTATGTTCCGACAGATAAAGTAGTAACCTGTATTGTTAAAAAGGAGGCTTAGAATATGGCAAGAATTGGAGTTTTTATCTGTCATTGTGGCGAAAATATATCTGCAACAATTGACGTAGCCAAAGTTGCCGAGAAAGCAGGTAAACTTTCGGGAGTAGCATTTAGCATCGATTACAAATATATGTGTTCGGATCCGGGCCAGACCCTGATCATTGAATCCATCAAAAAACATAAGCTTACAGGAATCGTTGTGGCAGCGTGTTCACCACGAATGCACGAAGGAACATTCCGCAAGGCAGCAGAAAAGGCGGGTATCAACCCGTATATGTGCGAAATGGCAAATATCCGCGAACAGGTATCGTGGGTACATCCGAAATCTGACGCTACCACCCAAAAGGCACTGGATATTGTCCGGACTTTGGTTGAAAAGGTTAAGAAAGATGTCGCTTTATTCCCCATTAAGGTGCCTGTAACAAAAACAGCGTTGGTCATCGGCGGTGGAATAGCAGGTATACAGTCAGCTCTGGATATTGCCAATGCCGGTCATCAGGTGATTATGGTAGAGAAAAAGCCCTCAATTGGCGGTCACATGTCGCAATTATCTGAGACTTTTCCCACGCTCGACTGTTCGCAATGTATCCTGACACCGCGTATGGTGGAAGTGGCACAACATCCGAATATCACATTGCATACGTATGCAGAAGTGGAGAGTGTTTCAGGCTTTGTAGGTAATTTTGATGTCAAAATCAGGATGAAAGCCAAGAGTGTGGACATGAAAAAATGTACAGGATGCGGTGCCTGTTCACAGAAATGCCCTACCAAGAAAATACCGGATGAATTTAATGAAGGTATGGGATTCCGTACGGCCATTTATTCACCGTTTCCACAGGCTGTACCGAACAAACCTGTTATCGACCGTGATCATTGCACCTGGTTTACAAAAGGTGGAAAATGTGGCCTTTGTAAGAAAATATGTCCTACCGGTGCCATCGACTATGATACTCAGGATGAATTTATAGATGTAAAAGTAGGAGCCATTATTACTGCCACCGGGTTTGATTTGAAACATGCCGACTTCTTCCCTGAATACGGTTATGGACAATTTAAAGACGTGATCGACGGAATGCAGTTCGAACGGTTGGCATCTGCATCGGGACCTACTGCCGGTGAGATACGCAGACCATCGGATGGAAAGGTACCTGAAAAGATAGTTTTCGTAGCCTGTGCGGGATCACGTGACAAATCAAAAGGAATAGAGTATTGCTCAAAAATATGTTGTATGTACACGGCGAAACATGCCATGCTTTACAAACATAAGAATCATGAAGGAAAAGCTTATGTGTTCTACATGGACATCAGGGCTGCCGGAAAGAATTACGATGAATTTGTACGCCGTGCGATTGAAGATGATGACGTAAACTATATCCGTGGACGCGTTTCACGTATTTATGAAAAGAACGGTAAGCTTATTGTAAAAGGGGTTGACACTTTAATGAACTCAGAGCCTGTAGAAATTGAAGCTGACATGGTGGTACTAGCTACCGCTGTCGTGGCCAACATAGGAGCTGAATCGCTGGCTCAAAAACTGCATATCAGTTACGATCAGCATCATTTCTTCTCAGAAGCGCACCCAAAACTAAAACCTGTTGAAACAAATACTGCCGGTATCATGTTAGCCGGAGCTTGCCAAAGTGCCAAAGATATCCCTGAATCAGTTTCGCAGGCATCGGCTTCGGCCAGTAAAGCAATTGGTTTATTCTCGAGCAATGAGCTGACCCGTGAACCGATTGTAGCTGTGGTAAACCGTCAGGCACCCCCAAACTTCACCAGTTGTACAGGTTGTTTGCTTTGTATGGAAGTATGTCCGTATCATGCCATCGAAAAAGAAGAAATTAAAGACCGTGCCGGGAATCTGATTAAAGTGGCTGCCCGTGTCAATGCCGGACTTTGCCAGGGCTGCGGTACCTGCGTGGCTATGTGCCGCAATAAATCAATTGATATACAAGGTTTCACGAATGACCAGATGATGTCGGAAGTGATGGCACTTCTTAATGCATAATTCATAATTTATAATTCATAATTGAATCGAATGTCTGAACAATTTGAACCAAAAATAGTGGCTTTTGTCTGCAACTGGTGTACCTATGCCGGGGCCGATCTTGCCGGAACAAGCCGAACAAAATACGCGACTAATGTGAGTATCATCCGCTTTCCATGTACGGGGCGTATTGATTTTATGTTGCTAATGAAAGCCTTTGAGAATGGAGCCGATGGGATTATCGTATCAGGATGTCACCCCAACGATTGCCATTATACTTCGGGTAATTTTCATGCCCGCCGCCGTTGGATCGTATTTCGTTCATTCCTCGATTTTATAGGATTTGATACCGACCGTATCACATTCTCATGGGTATCGGCTGCCGAAGGAACAAAATGGGCCCATCTGGTGGACGAAACAACAGAGAAAATCCGGCAGAAGGGTGTATATACCGAATTCAAGAATCTTGATTATTCAAACTTTGAAAAAATAAACAATGACGCCATTACAGAATAAAGTAGCTGAATTGTTCGAAAACGGAACCATCAATCTGATGATTGGATTTAAAAGTGCCCTCAACAAGCTACCTGTTCCTTTTTTCTTCGATTCAGTTTCCAGGGTGGAGGACCTTATTTTCACCCCCGAATGCAAAGGAAATCTTTCAGTTTACCTTCAAAAGACAGAAGTAAAACAGGCAAAAAAAGTTGGTATACTGGCTAATATATCAACTTTACGTTCACTTGTACAGCTTACTTCGGAAAATCAACTGGGTGATATTGAGAAAACTGTACTCACTATCAACACACAAAACGAAGTGGAAGTTTTTGAAAATATGGACGAGGTGGAAACATACGTTCAGGCTAATTTTCCCGAATACAGTGAAGAAGATAAAAAGCTGCTGGAGCAGTTGAATTCAATGACACGGGACGAACGTTGGCAATACTGGACCGATCAATTCTCATCATGTGTAAAATGTTATGCATGCCGTGCAGTTTGTCCGATGTGTTATTGCCCCTCTTGTACGGTAGAATGCAATCAACCGCAATGGATCAAAGTTTCCTCCGAAACAACCGGTAACCTGGAATGGCATACCATAAAAGCTATGCACCTGGCCGGACGTTGCATTAATTGTGGCGAATGCGGACGAATTTGTCCTGTAGGAATTCCTGTACATCTCCTTACAGCACAGATGAATCTGGATATAGAAAAAGAATTTGGTGCTAAAACAGGTTTTTCCTGCAAAAGCGGATATGCTTTGAATACTTTTAAAACCGGAGATAAAGAACAATTCATCAAATAATTCATAATTCATAATTCACAATTATGAATTAATTTAAGAATATGGAAATAAAAAATATTAAATCGTCTGATATACCGGCTTTCTTTAACCAACTTATCAAGCAGGGCAAAGTAGTGATGGCACCCGTGTTGAAAAAAAGCGGAAAGGTATTCTTCGAACAGGTGCAATCGTATAGTCAGGTGGCAAGCGATTATATCCAAACAGGATTTTCGGCTAAATCAGTTGTTTTTCCAAAAGTGGAAGTATTGTTTTCTTATACTAAAACAGAAGAGGGCATAGAACTAAAAGATTCCATCGCGGATATTCCTGAAACAATTGTCTGGGGCTTACGTCCATGCGACGGATCGGCGTTCAACTATATGACCGAATTTTTTTTAAGAGAAAATCCTGACACTTATTATGCAGCCCGCAAGGAAAAAACGACTCTTATTGCAGTGAGTTGCCCGAAAGCCGATGATGCCTGTTTCTGTACTTCAGTGGATTTGAATCCGGGAAGCACTTCAGGAAGCGATATACTTCTCACAATCATGGGTGAAGATATCTATGTGGAAGTAATGACAGAAAAAGGAAAAGCAGCTGTTGAGAATTCGGCTTCCCTGTTCACAGTAAGTGAAGAAAAAGACAAAGAAGAGTTTCTGGCAAAAATCGATGTCAAATTCTCTTTGGATGAGATTAAAGAAAAAATTAAAAATGCCTATGACAGTGCAGAATGGAAAAATGTATCGATGGGTTGCTTCGGTTGCGGAGCATGTGCATTCTCGTGTCCTACCTGTACCTGCTTTGACATTCAGGACGAAGGAACACAGAATAAAGGTCAACGGTTGCGTTGCTGGGATTCATGCGGATTCGGCCTGTTCACCAAACATAGCTCAGGGCATAACCCCAAGACAAATCAGACAGAACGCCGGCGTCAACGGTTGTTGCATAAATTCAAATACTCTGTTGAGAATCTGGATATCGTCAGTTGTGTCGGTTGCGGACGTTGCATACGGGTATGCCCGGCCCATTTGAATATATTTGAAAATATATTGAGTGTGACAGCATCGAGTATTGAGCGTTGAGAGCATCTAAGAATGTTTAACCGGATTATTAGAGAGTATTAGTAAAGTCAAAACAATAGAATCCTTTACAATCCTAAATTGTAAGGAATGAAATATCAAATCAATTTCATGGAAACAAAGAATCAGTATATTCCGTATAAAATGCGCATTGCCAACATTATTGAGGAAGCTCCGCTTGTTCAGACTTACAGGTTGGAATTTATTGACGAAAAGGATGCGGACCAATTTACATTCAGAGCCGGACAATTTGCCGAATACGGAGTATTTGGTGAAGGTGAAAGCACCTTTTGTATTGCCTCCTCTCCTACCCGTGAAGGGTATCTGGAATGCACATTCCGTAGTTCAGGTCGTGTTACCAAAGCCCTGGCAAATTGCGAACTGAATGATATTATCGGACTACGTGGTCCTTTTGGAAATACTTTTCCGATTGAAGAGTGGTACGGAAAAAACATAGTCTTTGTTACCGGTGGTATTGCCCTGCCGCCACTTCGCTGCGTCATCTGGAATTTGCTCGACCAGCGGGATAAATTCGGCGACATATCCATCTATTACGGTGCACGCTCTGTGAATGACCTGGTATACAAAGAAGAACTGGAAGAATGGAAAAACCGTGGGGATGTAAAACTCTTTCTCACCGTTGATCCGGGTGGTGAAACTCCCGACTGGAAAGGACTGGTAGGTTTTGTGCCAACTATCCTTGAACAAAACCCACCCAAAAGTGAAAACGCAGTCGCCATTGTTGCCGGGCCCCCCATTCTGATTAAAATGGGAATGCCTATCCTGAGCAAGAATGGTTTTGATAATGCAAATATCTATACTACCCTCGAAAACCGTATGAAATGTGGTGTGGGCAAATGCGGACATTGCACAGTAGGTAAAACCTATGTATGTAAAGATGGTCCCGTATTTACATATGAAGAAGTATTGAAAATGCCGGCGGAGTATTAATCAGAGGTAAGGATTAAGAGGTAAGGAGAAAGAGTTTATAGTTAATAGTTCATAGTTTATAGTTGGAAGTCGGTAGTTGGGAGTAAGAAGATATTAGAATGGAGTTATATAAGTGATACTTATACAACTCCATTCTTTTTTAAAATATTAGAATATGGTTATTTCTTTTCTTCAATTTTTCCCATCATTGCATTTTTAATTTCCGATATCTATTGAATTTATTCATCTCTTTTTCAGGTTGTGGTGATAAAATTATACCATAAATTATTTTTTTCAATAAACAATATATTCTATGTAAGAATATCGTCTTCAATCCGTCTATATAAATGGAAGGATGGATTAATCGAAAGATTTATAAGGTGTTTTCATACTTATTTTCGTTTGTGAATCGACCATCTGGAAAATCACAATTTATTACCTGCAAGTGTTATTTATAAATATGGTTTTATTTTTTTTATAATCTAAAAAACACTTCATTTATTTTTAATCAAAATAATTATAAAGGTTAAAATTTAAAATAGTTATTTTATCTTTGCACCCTCAAACAATAGCTTCTGATTTTCTGTTTATTTCATTCAAATCTTCAATATATATATGTGTTCAATATCACATAATTTTTTTGATAAAATATGAAACAGGTCACCTTGCTTTTAATCGTAATGGCATTTTTTTCCGCCTCATTGGCTCAGGTTAAGAAGAGCGTTGAAGCAATCCGCATTACTACACCCCTTACGATAGACGGAATATTGGATGAAGATGTCTACAAACAGGCAAAACCTGCTATGGATTTTGTCCAGATTCAGCCCTACAACGGCAAACCCTCCAAAAAACCTACAGAAGTTTATTTTTTCTATGACGAATCGGCCATTTATGTGGGTGCCATTCTGCATGATAATCCTGACAGTATATTTAATTATCTGACTGCACGCGACAATACAGGTATGTCCGATTATTTTGGAATTTATATTGATCCTTACAACCAGGGACAACTGGCATATGGTTTTTTTATAACACCGGCCGGAGTTCAAATGGATTTAAAGGCAATTAAAAGTGATGACGATAATGAAGATGCAAACTGGAATGCTGTATGGGAAAGTAAGACCAAAATAACAGATAAAGGATGGACTGTGGAAATGCGAATACCATTTTCGGAACTCAGGTTTTCTAAAAAGACAGGGAGTGCCTGGGGTTTGAATATGTTTAGGAATATCAGGAAGTATAACTCCAATAATTCATGGAATTTTATCGATCGCAATGTATCAGGATTTATTCATCAGGAAGGACAGCTGACCGGAATTAAAGACATTAATCAACCTGTCAGACTATCATTCACACCTTATCTGGCTTCATATTTTCAACCGAAAACAGGTTCAACTTCTTCCAGTTTTTTATATAAAGGCGGTATGGATCTTAAATACGGAATCAATGATGCATTTACCCTCGACATGATGTTGGTTCCCGATTTTGGTCAGATACAATCGGATGATAAGAAGCTTAATCTTTCGCCCTATGAATTGTATTACAGCGAAAAAAGGCAATTTTTTAACGAAGGAACAGAGCTATTTCAACGTGCAAATGTATTTTATTCACGACGTATTGGAGCATCTCCTATTTTTTCAGCCTATAATTCCATGTCAGATAATGAAATTGTAGATTTCAATCCAAGTGAAACCCAATTGGTTAATGCAACCAAATTATCCGGGCGAACAAAAGATGGATGGGGAATCGGGATATTGAACGCTCTTTCTCTTCCATCCTACGCTATAGTGAAAGACACGCTTTCAGGCAGCAAGCGGAATGTTCTTGTTCAACCGCTGACGAATTACAATATATTGGTGGTTGATAAATCATTGAAGAATAATTCGTATATAAGCCTTATCAATACAAATGTGTCCATGTTTGGAAATCCATTTAAAGCCAATGTAACTGCAACAGAGTTTCAGTTCAGGGATAATACTAAAACCTATGCATTGAAAGGAAAAGGAGCCATTAGCATGAGAGGTGATTCAACCATTGAAAAAGGTTATTATGGATTTCTTCAATTGCTGAAAAACAAGGGTAAACTGCAGTATGGGGTTTCACAAAACCTCTATTCCGATAAATACAATCCGAATGACCTGGGTTACCTTCAGCGGAATAACCAACTCACAACCGAATCGTATATTTATTTGCAGAAAGTAGAACCTTTCTGGGTTATCAGGGAATATAACGGCAATATCTGGTGGGATTATATCAGAATGTATCTTCCGAATACCCTTTATGGAAATCAAACCGGGTATAATGGTAACGTTATGTTTAAAAACAATTACAGTGTAAATATCAACGGTTACTATTCAACCGACATCCATGATTATTACGAACCCAGGGTAATAGGACGTTATTATGTTAATCCGCGGCTTTTCCAGTACAATTTCAATCTGAACACCGATTATACAAAACCACTGTCCTTTTACTTTCATTACGGGCATTCCAATCAACTAACAACAGATCAGTATTCCAATTTTGGTGATTTTCAAACTGCGCTCAGGGTTGGGCAGAGATTTGAATTTGATTATTCATTCAGTTTCAATTATACCAGAAATGGTGTGGGTTTTGTGGATAAAAACGATTCGAATGATTCAATTATTTTTGCGAAACGGAATGTAAATTCGTTGGAAAATATCTTCACAACTTCCTATATTTTGAGCAACAAAGCCAGTTTAAGTTTACGGGTTAGGCATTATTGGTCGGGAGCATTGAACAAATCCTTTTATTTACTTCAAGAAAACGGAACACTTCTAAACAATCCAGCTTACTCTCAAAACAAGGATCAGAACTACAATGATTTTACAGTCGATATGATTTTCACATGGAACTTTGCTCCGGGTTCCGAACTTGATTGTGCATGGAAAACAGCATCGCTTACCAATCAGACCGGTTATATCAATAATTACTGGTCGAACCTGAATAATTCATGGATAAACCAACTCAACAGTCTCTCAGTAAAAATTCTTTATTACATTGATTACAACAAATTGAAAAGAAAGAAAAAACAGACTTAAAAAGAACTGAAATGGAGTTATCCTGATCTTAAAAATCCGGATAACTCCATTTCGTTGGAAGGACAGTTTAATAAGTGGAACAATATAATGTTCTTTTTTTTTATTCCAGATAACCTACCTCTCCCCCTGCCCTCTCCAAATCGCTGATAGCTATCGGGAGAGGGTGATAGAGCTGTGAAGTGCACAAGTTTTATTGAAAATTATAGGACATTATTCAGGGTCTGCTGAATAACTCCAGAGGAGTTACCTGTGCATAACCCCCGAATTTATTCGGGGGATGAAGTCACTTATAGAAACAGAACTCCAGAGGAGTTACCCATTGATTATAAGGGTTTTTAATATTATTGGGGAACTCCTCTGGAGTTCTGTCCATTCTTATTTTGCTTTACCCCCAGATAAATCTGGGGATTATTCATAGGAAATCCTTACAGGATTTTTATGTTCAAAGCAAATTGAGTGCATATGTTTTAAACTAAAAATAAAAAAAACCTTGTACCAAACAATAAAAAATGCTTTGTAATTATATATTAATCTGAAATATAACTCTTTTTCAGCAGACCCTAAATAAATACAGCAACTCAATTTTATCAAAAAAAAACATAATTTATGAACCTTGAAATGCATATTTTGTTTAATCATGTTGAGTATGCATCAATATTTGGTAAAAATAATAATTTTTACTTTTGGTTTGATATGAAAAAGATAATTTTTTTCCTCGCGTTATCAACAGTTTTGTCAGGTACAATCCGTTCTCAGGTCAGTGGAAGCGCTATTGGTCTGCGTGCAGGGTATGATGCACAGGAAATTTCGTATCAGCAACCTCTCGGCCAAACTATCCGATTGGAATTGACAGGGGGAGCCAATACTTTAGGTCGTAACAAAACAGGAAAATTATGCACCGGTATCTGTTTAAACGGAATTATTCAATGGGTGAATGATCTGTCATCCCTGTCGACAGGCCTTAACTGGTATTTGGGACTGGGTACAGTTGTGCTAGATCATGGTAGCTTCTCCCATGGCTTATATGGAACCGGAGCAATGGGACAAGTAGGAGTGGAGTATAATTTTAATTTCCGATGGCAGTTGTCATTAGATTATCGTCCCGGATGGTACTGGCTTCCTGGAGCAGGAAACATATACCGTCTCTCGTGGAATGCACCCTGTGTCGGGGTCAGGTATCGTTTATAAATGAAAAGTCTAGAATATAAGGAATTCATAAATCATTTTGAAACATATATCCATTTTGTTAAAATTCAAAAAAATAGAGTTGTTATATAGAATTAGAATATCAACATTCATTTGAATACTGGTAATTGTTGGTGAAATTTGATTTAAGCAATGTTGATATTTATTTCCTGACCGTATTTTATAATTTCATTTACAATTGGATTTGTCATTAAAAATTCACTTTCACGAAATGGGTGTGGTTCAATTCGGCTATCAATTTTTCTTCTCATTCGCATTAATTCCAATTGCATGTCCATCACATTATTATAATCTTTAAACACAACTGCAATATCAATGTCGCTATCTTCATTCTGACTACCTCTTGCATAGGAACCGAAAAGATAAATTTTGATAAATTTATACTTAGTATTCACAACTACAGCATAGTTATTTGCAATTTTTAAAGCATCTGTTTTATCCATAACCTGATTTTGTTAATATTTGCTATCCAAATACAAGTAAATTCTTTTGTACATAAAGTGTAAAACTCCCTCTTATAATCATCATATCTGGCATTTAAATTAAATGAAGTAATTTTATCAAGCCAATCAGAATATTCTTCACTCAAAATGAGTTCATTAAGCTCTGCTAAACGATATAAATTATGAGTGAATGGTGCATGTGTTTTATTTTTACGAACATAATAGGCTTTTAACAGTTTCTCGATTGAAATATGTCCTAAAAATAAACACCATCCAAATGAGTTGGATTTAAATAAACTTAGCATTGTTTCAAAATCATCATCTGATGTTTCAATCCAATGTTTTACAACTTTATCAACATCAATATCAAAATTTTATTCATTCATTTTTAAAGATATAGGGGTTTATATTTATCTTTAAATGATTAGGAAACAACAATTCGTAAAGGACAAAAATACAACTAATTATCATATCTGCAAATAACGATAATAGTTTTAATTCTGTTTAAGTATTTAATCTACCAGAAAATATCGTGCTACTTTTTCTTAATCTTCAATCAAACTTTCCAATAATTTATAAATATGAATAATAGTAGTATAATACATCTCATTATCAATAAAGTCAGCTCTTAAAATTAATTTATATGGATGTCAATGCAGTTCAGATTTTATTTTACTTTATTTATTTAGATTTACCCGATTCTCCTTTTATCTCATCTATTTTACTCTGGGGAACGAGATAAGACTTCGTCAGGAAGTGTTCAACACGACTGTCTAAATAGGATTTAAAGCCTTCATTTATCAGGTTCATCATTTCGGGAGTAAAACTATGTTTATCTTCCGGCAGTTTGAATCTCTTATCAGGCTTTAGGAACTCTCCTCCTTGTTGATAATATTCCAGAAGGTTTAGATTAGAAGTTCGATAGGCGTTGAAAGTTAGTGTGGTATAATAGGATAGGATTCCTGGTCTACTAAGTAATCCACTTGTATTATTGGGTATAAATTTTAAAATTTCAGGTAATTCCATATTATCAATCACTATAACAACGTTATACTGGTCTTTGATGTTTTTTATCCATTGTTTTACCTTTTAATTTCTGGCAGAACTAAAAAATCCGTTTTTAGCTTTTAATACCGAGTCTGGCAATTGAACAACAGTTACAAAATAGGACGATGTTAAATAGGTCTGTAATTTATTCTCCAGATGATGGATAATTGAGAAATTAAGGTGTAGTGTGTCGGAAAAGTTCGAAAAAACAGTAAGTCCTGCATGTCGGTGAAGAACAGTGGTATCGGCAACCGATACAATGGCTATTTTTGTTGTTAGTGCACTGCACGGTGTACAGACATAAAAGATAAAACAGATAAAGAGTCCTTTAAATAAATGTGTTGGTTTCATTTGGCAGAAGTTTAATAGAGTTTACGTTTCAAAGATAAATATTTATATTTCTTTGGCAAGAAAAAAACTTAATAATATTTCTCTTTTTCAATTTTGTCATTCAAAAAAAATTACATTATGCAGAGCTAATGACCTTTCATACTTTAATTCTCGGGTTTACCTTTCATTCTCTGATTCAACATTAACTCCTACAAATTTGTAATATTCCATCATCCTAAACTACAATAAAGTATCTGTTTATAAATATGAATTAATTACATGTAACTAAATAACAAATATTTAAATCAACGGCACACTAATTGTAATGAATTCATAAATTGAATAATTATGACAGAAGAAGAAATAAAAGAACTCGGAAAACAAGTAAGTAAAGCCCGCTTTCAACTCGGGCAAAAGGCAAGTGAATTACATGACTTGATTGAAGACAGGTTGCCTGCTGATTATCGGGAAATTCCTGCTTATGCAGATGCCACATTTCGTGCCTGTGAGATATGGGATAAATTAAATCAGGAACTTTTAAAAGCCGCTAAGCATGAAAATTAAATTCTATGAAAAACCCGGTTGTACCAACAATACCAGGCAAAAAAAAATGTTGCAGGAAAGTGGACACGAAGTGACAGCCTTTTCAATTCTGACACAGTCATGGACTGCTGAAACACTAAAGCGCTTCTTCACCGGTTTACCTGTGGCCGAATGGTTCAATATGGCAGCACCCCGTATTAAATCGGGAGAAGTTATTCCCGTTGATTTCAACGAAAATGCTGCAATACAAGCTATGTTGGCAGACCCCCTTCTTATCCGCCGGCCATTGATGGAAGTTGATAATACCTTTATCTGCGGATTCGATAATGAATTTGTTCAGTCTTTGATTCAATATCAGGATGCAAGCCATGTCCAATCATGTCCAAATTTATCGGATCCCTGTTTGTGATTATTTCCAATTCTTACAAACCTTTATTGATGTATTCAATAATAGTGTGACAATCAGAGCATTTAAATCTAAAAGAAATCAGCATTCAATACAGAATTGAATGCTGATTTACAATAATTCTAATGAATAGATAAATGAATTTATTTGTGTAGTTGACTATTAGTATTTCAATTTGCCGCTTTTTAGCGTAACAGTTAATGTATCCGATCCCTTGTAAGCCTTGATTACAGTACTTCTTTCAAATTCAGTGGCTGGTGGTGCCCCTGAGAAGTGTGAAAATGAAATTCCAACTGTATCCGGTTTAAAACTTTTATCTGTTTCCAATAGAATGTCTTGTTCACTGAGAACTCCATCACCACTGGTTAAAACAGTAACCCTGTCCGCATTTGACGAACCGGTAATTGCCAGGTTTACCAGTCCAAAACTTTTCGAATTTGTGGTCGTTGTGAACCACAATGAATTTGTGATAGTAATGATAGTTCCTTTGGAATCTTTGTAAATCCTGACTGAATCATTTTCATTCCTTGTAAAAGCAACTGATAAATCAGTGCTATTACAGGTCGAACAGGATGCAAATGCCAGAATAATACAACTGACTAAAATCTCAAATCTCATAGTATTTATGTTTTATTGAATTTAGATTCATTAATTGATTTCAGTTTGATATATTAAATTTGATTTTTGTAAAAATGATGGTATTGTTTGCACTTGCACCATCAGAACCCCGCATCGATTTCAATTCAACTTCGTCTGTTCCTGTATAGTTTAGTGCAGGCGTATAGGTGTAACCAATTTTTCCGGTACTATCCCTGTCAAGTTTGCTTACACTGAAATGAATAGCTTGCATGCTTATACTTGCACCTTCTTCATCCCCAAAGTATCCAAGCTCAAAATGATAGGTCCCATTCTTCGTAAGGGTCACATTATTTGTATTCGTATTCGTATATGTTACCGGAGTATGTATGACAATGTCCTCTTTGCTGCATCCGGGGAAAAAAGTGAGCAAGGTTATTAAAATCATTAGAGTAAGAAAAATACGTTTCATGGTGCAGGTTTTAATCTTTAGATGAAATAAACCCTGAATTCGTTGCATCCTTAGACAAAAATTTATATTTAACTTATTGTCTGACATCTGACTTTGCTTTAATATAAGTAATCGTAGAGGGTTAAATAATCGTTTTGTTGATCTATAAAAAGTTTATATTTCAGCATCCCGTCAGTAAAAACTTATATTTCGTGTACCGCGTTTGTAGAGGTTGAAAGTTTGAAAGCGTATCCGACTCTTTGAATTTAATTGAGTAAGAAGACCTTCTGGAATTGATCGCAAAAATAAAACTTTTATAATAAATTACCAAAAACCATATGATAAATTCATAAAAGACTTTGAAAGGAATGAAGTTTTTTATAAGGGTTAACTGATTCATTATTAAAACAAAAACACATAAATACTTTTAGTTACGTCGTTTAAAACCTGATTATATAAATTTACTTTTGAATGTTTATGCCGAATCAGTAATCCAATTGAAGATCAACAAAACGCTTATGGGTACTTCATACGTCAAAAGTTTTTTTTAGGGAGAAGGTAAAAAAAAAGACTGCTCATTGCTGAGCAGTCTTTTATATTTTACTTTTCCAAAGTCTGGAACTTTGGAAAAGTAATTAATCAATTAGAATACGCGTTCAGCCATTCTCTTATACCCATCATAACGCCATTTTGCATTAGTCTGGGCAGCTACGAACAATTCCTTAGCTTCTGCAGGGAATTGTTTGGTAAGGGATGTGTAACGTACTTCACCCATAAGGAAGTCCTGGAATTTATCCCACTGTGGTTCTTTCGAATCAAGGATCATTGGGTTCTTTCCTTCTGCTTCCAAAGCCGGATTGAAACGATACAGGTGCCAGTAACCGCATTCTACTGCACGATCCTGTTCATCCTGAGCTTTTCCCATTCCTGCTTTCAGACCATGACTGATACATGGAGAATAAGCGATAACAAGCGATGGTCCATCATATGCTTCGGCTTCGCGAAGTGCTTTCAACGTTTGTGACTGATTGGCACCCATGGCAATCTGAGCTACATATACATATCCGTAGGTAGCAGCCATCATACCTAAATCTTTTTTGCGAACCCTTTTTCCTGAAGCAGCAAATTTAGCTACTGCACCAATAGGAGTCGATTTAGAGGCTTGTCCGCCTGTATTCGAATAGATTTCTGTATCGAGTACCAGGATATTCACGTTCTTGCCTGAGGCAATCACCTGATCCAAACCACCATAGCCAATATCATATGCCCAACCATCACCACCAATAATCCATTGCGATTTTTTGATAATATATTGAGTTAATTCAGCAATCTGATTCGCTAATGTACTGTTGATTGCTTTTACCAATGGGGTAATTTTAGCTTCCAGTTCTACTGTTTTATCAGCAACTTCGCGATTTTCGATCCATTCAGTAAATAAACCTTTCAGTTCGTCTGAAATAGAATCATCCGATTGTGCTTCGGCAAATAAACGAGCCAACCTGTCGCGCATATTATCGTTTGCAAATACCATACCTAAACCAAATTCGGCATTGTCTTCAAACAAAGAGTTTGCCCATGCCGGTCCACGACCCTGATCGTTTGTAGTATACGGAGTAGAAGGAGCTGAATTTGAATAAATAGAGCTACATCCTGTTGCATTTGCTACCAACTGACGGTCACCAAAGAGTTGAGAAACCAATTTTACATAAGGAGTTTCACCACAACCTGCACAAGCACCTGAAAATTCAAATAAAGGAGTTGCCAGTTGCGAGTTTTTTACGTTCGCTTTTACATCAACCAAATGCTGTTTTGTTTTTACATTATCAACACAGTATTCCCAATTTGTCTGATTTGGATATTGAGTATTGATAGGAGCAAGTGAAAGAGCTTTATTGCCTTTATTACCCGGACAAACATCCACACAGTTGTTACAACCCAGACAATCCAGTACATCTACCTGAATGCGGAATGCCGTACCGGCAAATTGTTTTCCGTTTGTCTTCAACGTATCAGTGAAAGGGGCATTTGCCTGTTCAGCTTCATCCAAAATAAACGGACGGATAGCAGCGTGAGGACAAACATAAGCACATTGGTTACACTGGATACAGTTTGAAGAATTCCAAACCGGCACATGTGAAGCCACACCACGTTTTTCGTATTTCGAAGAACCTTGTTCCCAGGTACCATCTTCACGGCCCTTGAAAGCTGATACAGGAAGATCATCACCTGCCTGTGCATTGATAGGACGAACGATGTCTTTAATAAATGTAGGAACAATATCAGTTACTACTTCGCTTCCATCAACCAGGTCAGCCCATTCGGCAGGAACTTCTACTTTTGTATATTCACCACCACGATCGACAGCTGCATAGTTTTTATTTACGACGTCTTCGCCTTTTTTACCATACGATTTGTTGATAGCATATTTCATTTTCTCAACAGCAAGTTCGTAAGGAACTACGTTGGTAATTTTAAAGAATGCCGATTGAAGAATGGTATTGGTACGGTTACCAAGTCCGATTTCTTCAGCAATGTTGGTAGCATTGATAATATACAGACTGATAGTGTTGACAGCCAGATATTTCTTTATATTAACAGGAAGATTACGCAATACTTCTTCCGTATTCCAGATTGTATTTAACAGGAATGTACCGTTTTTCTTCAATCCTTTGGTAACATCATATAACTTCAGGTAAGCCTGTACGTGACAAGCAACAAAGTCAGGTGTAGTAACCAGATAAGTTGAACGGATAGGAGTTGCACCAAAACGCAAATGTGAACAAGTGAAACCACCCGATTTCTTGGAATCGTAAGCAAAATAAGCCTGGCAATACTTGTCGGTATTATCACCGATAATTTTGATTGAGTTTTTGTTGGCACCTACCGTACCATCTGCTCCCAAACCATAGAATTTAGCTTCAATGGTTCCTGCTCCGCCCATTGGAATTTCTTCTTTCAATGGGAGAGAGGTAAAGGTAACATCATCCACTATACCTACTGTAAAATGATTTTTTGGTTCGGGTAATTCCAGGTTCTTATATACTGCAAGCACCTGGGCAGGAGTGAAGTCTTTCGACGACAATCCGTAACGTCCGCCAACAACCAATGGCTGATTAGGCAAACCATACAATACATCTTTTACATCCAGATACAATGGTTCACCACCTGCACCAGGTTCTTTGGTACGATCCAATACGCAAATACGTTTTGCAGTCTTAGGTAATACTGATAAGAAATGTTTTGCAGAGAACGGACGGTACAGGTGAACTGATATCAAACCTATTTTTTCGCCTTTGGCAG
>Ga0302286_10001306_pt1 | contig 18687 bp, 19 predicted proteins | sample III_Fen_E2_3_FD_198765 | JGI IMG/M metagenome (GOLD analysis project Ga0302286, IMG submission 198765) | Peat permafrost microbial communities from Stordalen Mire near Abisko, Sweden - III_Fen_E2_3 | ecosystem: Environmental > Terrestrial > Soil > Wetlands > Permafrost | place: Sweden: Abisko...
ATCCTATTGCTACACGTTGTAAACGATCCAACGTATTATGCGATGACTAATTTTTCACCGATAATGGGTTACGGCGGCTTTATGGACATCGATAAGTTTCAGCCTACCCTCGAAAATTTAAAAACGGCATCGCTGCATTATCTTGAAAAAGCGAAACACCATTTAGGTGATGAAGCCATTCAAACCATTGTAAAAGATGGCGAAATTGCCGATACCATATTGAAAACAGCCAAAGAGTTACATGTGGGCATTATTGTTTTGGGCTCGCACAGCCGGAAATGGCTCGAAGATATTGTCATTGGAAGTGTTGCCAAAGATGTGCTAAACCACTCCCATATACCTCTGTACATCATTCCAACCAAAAAGCATAATTAACCTTAGCGGTTTCGCCAAATGATGAAACCGCTGACATACATCAACAACAATGGAAAACCCGACACAGATAACAACCTTATTTTTAGACATTGGCGGTGTTATGCTATCCAACGGATGGGGACACGAATCACGCAAACTGGCTGCTGAACGATTCAATCTGAACCTGGATGAAATGGAAAACCGGCATCGCATCAATGTGGCTACTCATGAAGAGGGAAAGCTTACGCTGAGCGAATACCTTAACCGGGTAGTATTCTACGAAAAACGTTCATTCACTCCCGATCAATTTCGTGAATTTATGTTCACTCAAACCACTCCAAATATTGAGATGATTGACTTTATAAAACAGTTGAAAGAACAATACAAGCTAAAAATAGCGGTTGTGAACAACGAAGGACGGGTCTTGAATGAATATCGGATCAAGAAATTCAAATTAAATCAGTTCGTCGATTTTTTTATTTCTTCATGTTTCGTCCATTACCGTAAACCTGATACGGATATTTTTTGTTTAGCTCTTGATGTTGCACAAGTGCCCGTAGAACAAGTTATTTATATCGAGGATTTACAAATGTTTGTGGATGTAGCCAGAAGTATGGGAATCAGAAGCATCAGGCATAAAAATCAGTTGGAGACATCCGAAGTATTAGCAACAATGGGACTAATGATTGCCTAAAAAAATAAACAGATGAAAACAGTAAAAGAAACCGAAAAGAAAACGGTTGTCCAAACAACTGCGAAAAAAACAAAGAAAAAACCACTATCGAAGAAGCTCCTGAGCAACATGAACGCTTATTGGCGTGCAGCCAATTACCTGTCGGTCGGTCAGCTTTATCTTCGCGACAATCCATTGCTTCGTGAACCGTTAAAACTTTCACATGTGAAGTCAATGCTGCTTGGTCATTGGGGAACGACACCCGGGCAGAATTTCATCTATGTGCACCTGAACCGTGTGATCAAAAAGTTTGATCTGGATATGATCTATATTTCCGGTCCCGGCCATGGTGGCCCCGCATTAGTAGGAAACACCTATCTCGAAGGTACATACAGTGAAGTGTATCCCGGCATCACTCAGGACGAGGATGGCCTGAAAAAACTATTTACCCAGTTCTCATTCCCCGGGGGTATTCCAAGCCATGTTTCTCCGGAATGTCCCGGCTCCATTCACGAAGGTGGAGAGTTGGGTTATTCGCTAAGTCATGCCTTTGGAGCGGTTTTCGACAATCCGGAACTGATTGTTGCCTGTGTTATTGGCGACGGTGAAGCTGAAACCGGACCGTTGGCAACAGCCTGGCATTCGAATAAATTTTTAAACCCGATTACTGATGGTGCCGTGTTGCCTATTTTGCATCTCAACGGATATAAAATAGCCAACCCTACCCTATTGGCCCGGATTCCGCATAAAGAATTGGATCAGTTGCTGCGTGGCTATGGATGGAAAGCTTATTATGTGGAAGGCGATGAACCTAAGAAGATGCACCGGCTCATGGCTGTTGCCATGGAAAAGGTCATAACAAAAATCAAAAAAATACAAAGTCATGCCCGCGAAAACGATGATGCTTCCCGGCCTCTGTGGCCCATGATCGTCCTCAATTCGCCCAAAGGCTGGACCGGCCCCAAAGAAATTGACGGATTGCAAATTGAAGGAACCTTTCGTTCGCACCAAATACCCATACAAGTCGATTCAGCACATCCCGAACATTTGGCGCTTCTCGAAGACTGGCTAAAAAGCTATAAACCTGAAAAACTCTTCGACGAGAATGGCCGTCTTTTACCCGAACTGGCCGAACTTGCTCCTGAAGGCATTCGACGAATGGGAGCTAATCCGCACGCCAATGGCGGACTGTTGTTGCAGGATCTGATCATGCCCGATTTCAGGAAATATGAAGTGAAAGTACCTTCGCCCGGATCGGTTCAAGCCGCTGATGCGCATGAACTGGGCGTGTTTCTGCGCGATTTGATTCAATTAAATCAGGAACAACGGAATTTCAGGATTTTTGGGCCTGACGAAACACTTTCGAACCGGCTGAATGCTGTTTTTGAAGTCACCAACCGGCAATGGGAAGCCAAAACAAAAAAGAACGATGAGTTTTTAGCATCCGATGGACGGGTGATGGAAATGCTGAGCGAACATCAATGCGAAGGCTGGCTCGAAGGTTATCTGTTGACCGGGCGCCACGGACTTTTTAACTGCTACGAGGCATTTATTCACATCATCGATTCGATGTTTAACCAACATGCAAAATGGCTGAAAGTTAGCGCTGAATTGCCATGGAGAAAGAAAATTGCATCGCTCAATTACCTTCTTGCCTCACACGTTTGGCAACAGGCTCACAACGGATTTACCCATCAGGACCCGGGCTTTATCGATCATGTTGTGAATAAAAAGGCTTCCATCGTGCGCGTTTATCTTCCTCCCGATGCCAACTGTTTGCTTTCGGTGTGGGATCATTGTTTGAGGAGCCGTCATTATGTGAATGTTGTAATCGCCGGAAAATACCAGGCGCCACAATGGTTAACCATGGAAGAAGCGGTCGTACATTGCACCGCAGGCATCGGAATCTGGCAATGGGCAAGTAACGATCAGAATGCCGAACCGGATGTGGTAATGGCTTGCTGCGGCGACGTACCCACACTCGAAACACTGGCCGCAGTCTCCATCCTTCGTGAACATTTACCTGAATTGAAAATCAGGGTAATCAATGTGGTCGATCTGATGAAGCTTCAACCTGACACGGAGCATCCGCACGGATTAAGTGACCCGGATTTCGATGCGCTTTTCACCAAAGATAAACCAATTGTTTTCGCGTTTCATGGTTACCCCTGGCTCATTCATCGCATGACTTACCGCCGGACCAATCACGAAAACATTCATGTGCGCGGTTACAAGGAAGAAGGAACCATCACCACTTATTTCGACATGACCGTTTTGAACGATATGGACCGGTTTCACCTGGTTCTGGATGTGATTAACCGATTGCCACAATTGGGAGCCAATGGTGCTAAGCTGAAGAAGATGATGAAAGATAAGCTTATCAAACACAAAAAATACATCGACTTACACGGACAGGACATGCCTGAAATACTGAACTGGAAATGGAATCAGAAGATAACATAGAAAACCTGGAATATCGAAGAGATGAAATGCTCATCGGTATAGCCGCCGACCACGGAGGGTTTGAACTAAAGACACAACTGACTGCTGCCCTTACTTTTGCCGGTTACCGGATAAAAGATTTCGGCGCCAGTGAGTTGGTTCCCGGAGATGATTACCCCGATTTTATAGCGCCATTGGCTCGGGCAATTTCGGAAGGTAAAATAACCCGTGGACTGGCGATCTGTGGCAGTGGCGTTGGTGCTTGCATTGCAGCCAATAAAATATCAGGTGTCCGTGCAGCATTGATCACAGATTCTTTTTCTGCTCATCAGGGTGTTGAAGACGATGACATGAACATGATGTGCCTGGGCGGCAAGGTAACAGGCACCGCCCTGGCCTGGGAATTGGTTCAAACATTCCTGAACGCTGATTTTAAGCCTGAAGAACGGTTCAAGCGGCGGCTTGAAAAAGTGGCGGCTTTAGAAAAAGAAAAAACATTTTGAAACAAAAAACTGGTTCTATGAAGGATAGTATGGGTAAAATAATACAAGCACTTATTAGGTGTAGCGCACCGTTGATATTTGTAGCATTTATGTTACAATACACACAAAAGGTGCAGAGCACCGAAATTATAGATGCCTGATATTTATAATATCCCGGTGCGTTGCACCTTACCTGCTTCTATCGACTTTTTTACTACAAACATTCATATCTGATGGATTTCACCTATTATTTGTTTCAAATACCAACTTTCGTACTTTTTATTTTGATCATTTCTTTGGGGGCAATCGTTGGGGGGCTTGGCACTTTTCTATTTCGCAGATATGTCAATGTAAAAATTCTCCGGTCGCACAACGAAGTAACCGGGTTTCTTTTTCTGGCCATTGCCAGCTTTTATGCATTCCTGCTTAGCTTTATTGTGTTTATGGTGTGGGGACAATTGAATGAAACACGGGGCAATGTAAGTCGGGAAGGTAGTTCTGCGATGGGTTTATATCACGATATCAAATTTTATCCGGATACTGTTGAATCGAAACAACTTATGATCGTTTACCTCGACTTTATATACAACGTTATTGACGAAGAATTTCCCAACATGGAACGAATGAAACCAAGCCGAAAAACGCCCGAATCGTTTGACCGTGTTTTTTATAAAATAGAACATCTCAATCCTAAAAACCAGTTCCAAATTCAATTGGTAGCTGAAATGTTTAATCACTTGAATCAACTTTCGACCTTTAGGGGACTTCGAGCCACTTCCAGCGAAAAGGAAATTCCAGCCCCTTTATGGTGGCCAATGATCCTGGGAGCCATTATCACCATTTTTTGTGTAATGAAGGGGGTACTTTGAAAGAGGTGAAAACACAGCGGGCGCAAATTTTATTGAAGTCCTTTAGACACGGGAGTTCTGCGCGTTTTGCGGCTTTTATTTAGAGTTTCGAATGATGATTGATGGTTGAATTAAGTTATAATTTTGATTGAATTTTAGAGCTAATGATTAAGGCTGGTTAAGTATTGTTTAAGTAGTTGATATAATAAATGATAGGGATAAGCAAAAAAGCACCGTGTTGATTAAAACAACATGGTGCTTTTTTGCTTCATTAATTTTTAAAAGTGGCAATAGGTTACAAGTTAGGTGACAAAATAGGTTACAATTTTTTTTGTAGAAAGTTAAATTTTGTCTGTTATTTTTGTAGTAACCCAATACAAAGTAATGCGGAATCCTCATCTGAAACAAAAAAGAGATAGGCGCTTAGTGAAGATGTTCTATGAACTTTACGATGTGAAGCGTAAACGCATGGATGATGTATTGGTAGAACTTTCGGAAGATCACTTTTATTTAGATACCGATTATATATACAGCCGCATTTTCTATTGTAAAGAAAATCACGATTACTATAATGAACTACTTAGTAACGGAAATAACTAGCCTGGCAAAAGGAATGGCTTATCATTATCTATTGCTGGCGGTTCAGCTTCTCCCCTTATAATTGAAATCTCATTTACTTCGGTTGCATCAAATTCCTTTTGGGCGCTGGCATCAATGGCGTTAAAGCTAAAGGATATGCGATACAAGTTACCGGCACCTCCGGAATCTTCGCGGCGCATATCGACACGTCGCATGGTTTGATAGTTAGTGCCACTCACCCCGTGAAAGCATGTATGTAGTTTTGTCAACAGCCTCAGAAAGTCGATCGCACTGGATTGATTGTACGCGCCCTGGTATGTGTCGCTGAAGGTTTCAAAGAACAGATAGAAATCAACCTGCATATCGCACTGCTGGATGAGTAAACTAAGATCATCGCAGGCGTTTGTATTGAGGCCAATGAATACGGCTGGCGTTGGGAATGGTAATTCTTCGGTTAGGTAAGAAATCTGTTCATGCCAAAGATCGACCCATTTTACTTCAGATATTTTACTTTCTATTCGTTGGGCCAATTCGTTGTATAAGTCTGTCCATGCTTCCATGATTGTAGTATTTAAATGGTGTTTAAACAGTTGGTGTTGTAATGGTTACTGTTGGATTATTGAACTGTGGCTCGACCTGGGTTTTAATAATGTTACCGAACCAACTATCGAAATCAGTCATTAGGGTTTTGCTGTTACCCATAAACTGGCGTTTGGGTATTTTTATTTTTGAACCCACAGGCATGAGGGCCATTCGTCTGCAAAACATGGCTTTTACTCCGATTGCTTTATTTGATTTATTAAGCGATACCGCTCCTTGTTTGTTGACCGTCACTTTTCCCGACAACTCGTAGAACTTTGCCCAGAAATACTTTTTCATTTGAGCCGTGACGGTTATGGTGCCTCCTGAATTATGGATATCAGCATGGTCGGAATCAGCTATTACTACCACTTTATTTATTGTGGCCAACTGCTTTTTGATAGATCGCATGAGCTTTCCGCTTTGGTACATAGTGTGCTTACCAGCCAGTGGGTTACTTGTTTGCTGCCACTTTTGGAATGAACTATCCGTAAACCCACCTTTAGGGAAGCTGTCTTTAAAGAATTTTACGGCTTCTGATGCAGCATAGCGTGAAGCATTTTTCAATAGTTCATTACCTATCTGCCTGAAATTTGGGACATTGTTTTTGTTATCCATTATTTTTGTATATTTGCAGTGAGAGAAAGCGTTGCTTGATCTCGGTTCGAAGGCAAACATTTCCGGTGTTTGCCTTTTGTTATTTAGTCAAGTTTGAAATACTGCATAAACTTACTGCTGTTTATTTGCTGCCTTGATACCTTCAATACTTTATCTTCACGTATAATGATTACCTGTTTAATGTTGTGATTTACTTTGCCTTTGTCGGATAATTCTCCCCGCAACTTACGCGCTGCGAGTGCCAGATAATTACCTTCAGGAGCATTTGACAGGTCGATTACTATTCCTGAACATTGTTGTTTGTTTGCTGATTTAACTGCATTCTTGATAAAAGATGGTGTTGATGTTGACTTATTTGCGTCAAAAGTCTTTAAATCGGCCAAATTATTGGGCTTTCCTAACCCAATTTCGGGGTTTTTGATGGCTGTTTTGTCGCTATTTTCGATGTGTGGACGGACATAAACATCTTGCTGAAGCTCTTTGGCAACCTTTTCGGCAGCAATTACAGAGGCTTTTACGTCGGATAAATCGGCAAAATCGTTAACGAAAACGGTGTTTTCGCCTGCTTTTTTGGTCTGATTGTAAGGCATAAAGGCTTTCATTTGCTCCGTATTGTCACGAATGATGCCTTTTTTATTGTCGGGAATAGCCTTAAAATAACTTTGCTCCTGGGTAAATACTTCTCCTGACTGGTGTGGGTTGTTGTGAAACTTAATGCCTTGCAATTTTCGTCCGAAGGTTGGTTCGTCGGTGGTTTGTTCGAGCCAGCAGCGGCAACCCTGATCGTAAGGTGGAATTGAAGTCCACTCGCTGACCGGCCTCACGATCCCATCGTTTAAAGCATGGCTGTCGCGAACCTCGCTATCTTCCATTGTCCGGTTTTTCAGACAGGGATAAATATCCACATCGTTGAGATAGGTGGCATAGTCCTGGGCGGCACTTACTGAACTGCTACAATAGCGCAGCTCTGTGGTGAGCCATGTTTCGTTGTGGGTTTGAACGATTCTTTTAGCCTGGGCAATGAACGATTCTTTTGACATACCTGCGCGCGAGTCGATGGCGGCAATATCAGTCATGAGCGCGTGTGATTTTGCACCTGCGAACTTTAAAAAGTTTTCCCGGAAGCTTCTTGTCAGGCTTGAATCGTAGTAACCTTGGCCATACGCTTTGGCGGCTTCGTTATTGAAAGCCGCATAGTTTTTAAGGACCAGGTCTTTATCAAGATCAGCCGGTTTAACTTCTCCGGAATAGATTTGATTGGCCAGCCGCTCAATGGCAGCATCCCAGGTAGCTGCATAAATGACGAATGCTGGTTTGAGTTGGGAGTATGGAGCGATACCTTTTAAGGTTGCGTTAGGCTTTTTTTTTTGACCGCCTGTATTATCAGGAGGCAAAGTAGCAGTGCTTTTTGCCCCGATGATTGGGAGCCCTGTGCGTGTGCGAACCTCTGCTATGTCGAAATCGAATGCGGTTGAAAGTTTCTCTACTGCATCAATGTACCCAGTGATATCAAGCGTTTCCTGATTATCCCATACCAGCGTGTGAGTTGAAAAGTCAGCATAAACACTGCTGATTTTTGCAAGCCTTGTTTTGATTTGGGTATTGAACAGGTATTTGTAGAACAGTTTGTCCTGTTCATATCGATCCTGTGTCAATCGTTCCTGAACTTCAGCAGCGCCAACAAAAGCTTTTTCGTCGGTTGTTGATGATCCTCCTAATACCCGTCTACTTATTTCTTTGTTGCAAACGTCGTTGATGAGCGATTTAAAGGACTGGTAAGCATCGGAATTATAATTGTTTGGAATTGTAATTGTTTCCTTTCCCTGAAGAACTCCGAACTGATTGGAACGGAAGTTTTCGAGCATTTCGAAAAGCTCATCGCGGCGACCTGTATCCATGCGTTCGGTAACTACAAAAACAGGAGGAACGCCAAACTTATCGATGTAACTCATCCAACTACCCATACCCAGTTTTTTAGCCAGAACGATCATGGCTAACTGGTTGAGCATACCTAAGTCCCAATCTTCGCCAACCTGAAGGTAATAGTCACGGTATATTCCATCCAGATAGCTAGTTCCGTTATCATCATATTCCTCGTTGATGATAATCCCTTTTTGCGGAATAAAATTGCTTTGGGGTATTTCTTTAACACGTACCAATTCGCCGTTTTCGTCGGTATCGAACATTTCGATGAGCGTTGGCCCCTGATAAATTGAGAATAGACTCAGCCGCATCATATTGTCGTGCCATGGGCGTTCGAGCAATGCTTTTAACTGTTCGTTTTCAACTCCTTTATCGTTAACAATTTTAAAAGATGAACGCTGAACGCGAAGGATTCGGGTATCTATAACACTTGCTAAGTGATTGTCGAGTAATAGCGACTGATTGAACCGCATTAAAATACCACGGCGCGGATAGTAAGGATCGGTAGCCGCCATTACTCCACGTTTCCAGTTGGTTATTTCCTGGGCATCGTATAATGTAGGTAGCCGTCTGTATGTTGGCTTTTTGCCATCGGACCGGTTGTAATATTCGGCAAACAAATTGTTATTTTTTACCCGGCTTAGTATTGCCTTTTCGAAGGCATTGCCGATGCGTTCTTTAATTTTCGTAGCCATTTAAATAGTGTTTAAATGAAAAAGTCTTTATTGGTATTGTTGCCCCAAACTGGGCTTACGGATGTACCTTCGGTAGTTGTGAGCTTTGGGCAGTTGATCAGATTCATGGCACCGCTTTGTATGTTTTCAAGATACTTGATAGCCTCTTTGTAAAGCTCGACGTAATCATCAGGAACCTTCCGTGCTGCGTTGCGTTTGACACTTCGGTAAACAACAATGCTGGCAATTATTTGCACCAACACACCATTGCGTATGGGCGTTGCGGCAAATATTTCAGCATGGTTGTAGATACCTGAAATGTATGAGATCACGAGGTCGATGGCTTTGAGTTCAATGTCATCAAGGATCGTGTTTTCATCCAAGGTTGATTCGGTAGCCAGTGCAACGCTTTCGGTCATTAGTCGCTCCTGAATAATGGAAATCAGATCTTCTTTGTTTATATACTTCATGGTAAATTGAATAAGCGTTTCATAACTCCTGTTCGGTAAGTTTTCTCTCCTTTTTTGCGGCGTGATTCACCGGGAGTGCAATACAATTCGAGCTTTTCTATAGCCTGGTGATCAGCGTCCGGAGCATCATCGTGTTCTGTACTTCCTTCCTCGACGGCGCAAAGCTGCATGATACCGATTTGCGTATCGGTGTGACTTTTCAAATCCAGATTGTAATAGATGCGGCTGTTTTGGTAGTATGGCTTCAGGAACTTGATAATTCGCTGCACTTTGTTGGTGTGTGGCGTGTCGATCTTGATCAGGTTGAGTTCGACTTCATTCTCATCTTCGGATTCCTCAATTGAACGCTGAACCTCACCATTCCAGAACTGGCTTTCGTATTGGCCCAGGTTGTTGGCTTCTTTAGGAAGGCTTAATTTATACTGACATTGCCAGTTAACTGCCAACTTCATTTTTGATTGCTTGACGTAGCAGTCGATCAGCCAGAAGTTGCGGCCATGCAAGCCCCACACGCGCACTGCGTTATAGTCGCTGGTTTCGTTGTCGGTATAAGCGATATCCCAGTGACTGATGATCATCTTGAATTCTTCCAAAGGCGGTAATTTGCCCCACTGTATTTCATCTTCAGTAAAATTGGAACCTTCGAGCTTGGTTTCGTGAAGGTATTCGGCCCAGGCAGCAGTAACGCCCATGTCTTTTTCCTGCTGCCTGTAATATTCGGCAGTGTAGTATTTCCAGCGCGGCTCGTAAGTAACTTTGTTGTAAGCCTTAATTTGACGTACACTCCACTCCGGATGGCGTTCCTGGAGGATGGTTTGAGTCATTACCCTGGCAAATTTGTTGTTTGCATACAACAGGCGGCGTGTAGTTCCGGTCATGGTTGGAAGGATGTCGCGCTCAATCTGATCAGCCTGTTTGCGCATCCGTTTGGGATTGGCAATGGTATCAGGAGTCTCTAAATCATCGATCACCCAATAGTTTGGACGCCGTTGTTTAATACGAACTCCACGAATTTTCTTTTTTATACCAAAAGACTTACCAATAAACTTTTGATCTATGGTATTAAAGTTACCCATTTCCCAATCACCTTCGCATTTTTGCACACCAAAGTCGTGAATCAAAAGCGGATTTGCTTCCAGTTCAGCCTGAATATCGGAAAGTAGTTCCTGGGCACGTTCTTTGGAGTCGGACATGAGGCACATAAACACTTCCTCACCACGAATCCATAAAAAAAGCGGCTCGATGATGTTGCAATAAACGGATTTTGCCAGGCCGCGCCCCCATTCTTCGAACTCTTTGATCAATGGATTTGCCGCAACATCGTTACAGAATTCTATATGAAAATCGGCACATTTGGCCATTGCATAGTGAGGCAGATAGGTTTCAACCATGTACTCCGGATCCACTTTCGCGCGGGCAATGCGTTTCTTTTGTTCCTCTTTTGATTCAAAGGGGTTTACATCGTTGGCTTTGCGTGCTATCTCCAACTTTTTCAGATACTCATCGGCCTTTTGCTTGTCGGTTTTTTTCTGCGTTGCCATTAGAAGTTGTCGTATTTATGATTGAGCAACCTACGAACGTTTCCTTTGTAAACTTCAGACCAATAGTCGATCATTTCACCAGATTTTTTATCGTAAAAATGCGGCTTTAATTTGCTCATTAGTTTTATTACCTGCCAGTAATACATGAGCCGTACCAATGTGATTAAATTCAATTTCATCCTAATTCGTTTGTTTTACGACGTATAATGTTTGATTGAAATTCGATGGTCTTTTCCCAAAGCGCTTCATCAAACTGGCGAAGCGAATTGAAAATCTCATCCATGACATCGATGAAAACACCCAGGGTGTAGTTGGTTTTATCCATCGTGATGAGCGTTTTATTCATTTTGCTCATTTCGTCCGACAATCGGGATGCTTCGCTGCGTAGTCGGATTTCTTCCTTCAGGTCGCCATCCTTTTGCGCATTCAGAATTGAATCTTCGATTTGCAGGCGCTGTTCGCTCATTACCCGAATGAGTTTGCGGATGTTATCGGTATCGGTGCTGGCGCACTGCATACGCGCTTTGCGAAGGTCGAGCCAGCGGCCCTCGGTACCGTTATTTGCCCAGGCGCTTACCGTTGCCGGTGTGACCTTTAGCATTTCGGCAACCTGGTTCTGATCGTACCCCTGCACAACGACATACTCGTAAGCTGCACGTCGTAATTTTTCGTAGTCTTTTCTTGATAGCTGAAGTTTACGATGGTTCTTGTTTGTCATACTCTGCTGTTATTTTCAGCAAAGTTGTTTTATTCTTTTATGGGTTGAAAAAAGTCGTTTTATCTACACTAAAAAATTCGTGTTAAACACACGTATAATTTCTTAACTGTCACTTATTTTCTCTATATAAAAAGCTGATTTTTCTTTCTCTAAAAAAGCCTGAACCTTTGCTCATCAAACGTGTCGATTTTGACAATTTTTTAATGTTAAAGTGTATGAGCAAAAGTTTGCAAGTAAAAGTTTTCGCTGAAGGACAAACGTGTTTTGTTGATATTACCGGTTCAATTTATGAATGGAATAAAAACAATGCTACTGACTTAAAAGCAAAATGCCAGGAACAGAAAAATGCAGGAATGACCAATTGTCATGTTTATTTGATGACCGTTGGTGGTGATTGTTTCCAAGGAAACGAAATTGTAAACATTTTGACAGATTTATTCGGTAGCTATACCGGAGAAGGTGGAGCTGTTGTAGCCAGTGCCGGAACTTACATTGGCGTAAATGCAAAGAGCTTCATATTGGCTAAGAATGGTCAATACATGATTCACAAACCTGAGGGCGGTGCTCAAGGCAATGAAACGGAAGTTGAAAACTACCTGACATTGCTTAAGAATATGACCGCGACTTACTACGATGCTTATGTGGCAGTACTAAAGAAACCCGAAAAGGATTTTAAGGCGAAATGGGAATCAGGTGATTTTTGGATGACCGCCCAGCAAGCTAAGGATTGGGGTTTTGTGACAGACATTAAGGAGCCTGTTAAAATTGACCAGGAAACGGCTAGCGCTATCCAAAAAAGCGGATCGCCGATAGCAATAGCAACGACCGATATTATTGTTGAACCAAATTTAAATACTCAAATGGATGTAAAACTTGTGGCTATTAGTCTCGGTATGGATTCGAATTCTACCGAAGATCAGGTTAATGCACAGATTGCTGCGAATGCAAGAAAGGCAAAAGACTACGATACCCTGAAGGCCGAAAAGGACCTAAAGGATAAGAACGAAAAAGCGGCAAATATCAAGGCTGAACTTGATGCTGCTGAAAAGGACAAACGCATCAAAGCGGATGCACGTGCCAACTGGCAAACTCAGTTTGAAAAAGACTTTGAAGGAACAAAGGCTTTGTTGAGCGGATTGACTGCCGTAGTTAAACCACTGTCATCAGGCATTAAAACCAGTGTTGATGGGAAGGGTGCTACTTACGAGGGTAAAACCTTTGAACAGATTCAGGACGAAAACCCTGATTTGCTGGCTGAACTGGAAGAAAACAACCCGGAAGCTTTTGAAGGATTGTTTGCTGACTACAAGAAACGTAACAAAATTAAATAGGAGGAATTGAACTATGCCAGCTTTAACAGATGGTAATTATTTGAACCAATTTGTAGCCCCCCAGCTTTTGGTGGAGTTGAAAAATTACAAGGATGACTTTTTAAGTCAACTGCAAGGAGCGCCTATAGAAGCCATTACGGCTGATGGTATCCGTTTTAACAAGTTGATCAACAATGTTGGTTTCCTTGTAAACAATACTGCTGAATTTACCGCAAAAGCGATGGCCGGAAAGAAAACCTTTGTGGAATGGGAAAAATACGATACAGAGCCGACTTCAGTTTCTGACGCTGAAATCCGTTATTTGAATTTTGACAAACGGTCGACTGTGCGTGTAAAACACATGGAAGCTTTAAAAATGGGGATCCGTGACCACGTGCTGTGGAAATTAGCGCCTCCCAATGCTTCAAGTTCTGATATGCCGGTTATGCGCACGACAGGACCTTCTGACGGTACCGGACGTTTAAGAGCCCAATTTGCTGATTTCGTGAAATACCTGGAATTGATCAAGAAACTGAACCTTCCAGACATGACTGCATTGAACATGGTTCTTTGTCCTGAGCATCAAACAGATTTGATCCTTGACCGTGACAGCGCAAAATACTTCGCTGATAAAAACATCTTCTTTGATGTGACTACCGGAAAAGTGAAATCAATTATGGGTTTCAATTTCTGGGATAATAATGCAACAACGGCTTACAGTGCAGCCGGCGCTAAACTTGCTAAAGGAGCTGCTTTGACTTCGACTGACCATGTAGCATCAACGTTTTTCTATGCAAAAAACACGATCTATCACATCGAAGCCGTGAAAATTCTTTACAGCCCTGAGACACAGGATACCAAATCAGCTGATCCAACTTCGACATTCAGGTTGCAAACTTATGGTTTGATCGATCGGATTGAGGAATACGGAACCGGCGCGATTGTGAGTGGTATTGCCGGATAGTTATTTAACCACAACAACTCTTCCAAAGTTTGAATAATACCAGTGAAAACTTTGGAAGAGTTTTAAAAAAATACAGTATGAAAACACTGAATAAAGAGGAATTGAAGGCTGTAGCTGCCGATATTTTTGGGCGCTATCCGAAAGCTGAAAAAGTTGCTGTAACAAGCGATGGAATGGCATTTATTACCGATGAAGGTGAGAATGCTGTGCTGAATCATTCGAAGCGTAATATTTCGGGAAAAGAACTGGCAATTGCGCGGTTTACCCGTGATGAAGTGGAAGGCAAAAGTGAAAAGGCAAAAGGCAAAAGTGAAAAACCGGATGCAGGAGAAGGGAAACCGGAAACTGGAGAAGGCAAAAGTGAAAAGGCAAAAGGCAAAACTGAACCTAAAACTGATAAATAATGAGTTTCCAGGGAACAATAGTAAATAAACTGAACGGCGGACTTGGTAGAACTACCAGTTCAGACCGTGTTATTTGCCTGATTGCCGGGATGACTCTGGTGGGAGATCTTGCCTACAATACAGCGACTGAATTGCTGGACATCAACGCAGTGGAGGAACTTGGAATTACAGCCTCTACCGATGATACCAACAGCGAATTGCTGTATTATCATTTGTCGGAAATGTTCAGACTGGCACCTGAAGCAACGTTTTGGCTGATACCGGTGGATAAAACCAAAACGGTAGCTGCTTTGGTTGCTGATGCTGATCTGAAGGCTGCTATTCGCGGTATCAAAGGCATTAATGTATTAGGCATTTCGGGACTGGCTACGCCAGCGGAATCGGCTTTGGTTGATGCTGTGGCGTTACAAAGCCTGGTAACATCATTTCTGGCTGAATACTTGTACATCGACGGGATTTTGGTTGAAGGTGTAGGCGCGGCTGAAGCTATTACAGTTACCGATTATCCTGACTTACGCACTGTTACAGCCCCAAATATTGGCTATGTGGTTGGACAAGATCCTTCCGTGGCTGAATTGAATGCTGGTTATGCTTTGCGCGCTGCCATTGGCACCGCTTTAGGCTCAATTGCTGTGCGTAAAATTCATGAAGATATCGGCAGCGTTGATATCGAAGAAAAACCACGAACGCGCAGGGGTGAAGAAAACTACTCGCTGACCGATGAAGCATTGGGACGCTGGCTTTCGGCTGCTTTGAGCGACGGTACCGCCTTTCAAACCTTAACAGAGTCCGAACAGAAGGAACTGACCGAAAGAGGCTGGATGTATGTAGGTTCGTTTGCTAACTATCCGGGATTTTATTGGAATGGATGCCCCACAGCAGTGACAAAAGCAAGCGACTATGCTTACTTCAATTTTAACTGCATCTGGAACAAAGCGGCCAGGATCATCCGAAATACGCTGATCCCGCGCATACGCTCGAAAGTGCCAACCGATCCACAAACTGGTTACTTGAAAAGTACCTGGATTGCAGGTTGCGAAAGCTCTGTAAATGCCGCACTTGATGCAATGGTTTCGGCTGGTAATATTGAGGATAAGGACGTGTACATCAATCCGGCTCAGGCCATTGGTGAAGATACGCCGCTGGAGGTGAAATGCCGGATTGTAGTTGGACGAATTGTTCACGAATTCAGCGTTGACTTAGGTTTAACCAATAATCTGTAACGACATGGCAACAGCAGGTAGTTTAATTAACAAGTTCGGACAGATGGCAGGATGGAATTCTGTCACCACAAATATGCTGGGTCGCGATGTGGAAGGCATTACCGCTTTATCGTACGATGATTCGACTGAGAAAGAAAACGTGTATGGCGCCGGTCAATATCCGATTGGACGTAGTAAAGGCAATTATGCCGCAAAAGCATCCATTACCTTATTGCTGGAAGAAGTCAACGCACTTCAGAACTCGTTACCTCCAACCAAGGGCCTTGACTCCATTGCTCCTTTTCCGATCGTGGTTGAATACGAATACAATGGCTTTAAGAAAAAGGACATTATTCACAATTGCGAATTCAAAGGACGTGGCGTTGATGTGAAGCAAAACGACAAGGTAATCGCTACCAAGTTCGATTTGGTTGTGAGCCACATTTGGTGGAATGTGTAATCAAGGCAAAAGGCAAAAGGCAAAAACAGGGAAAGGCTCCTGAGAAGATTAGTGCTGATGAATGTGGAGCCTCAGAGATAAGGAAAAGACCGCCCGAAACCCCGATATGGGAGATCGACGTGAGATAGGGCGGTCTTTATTATTCCAAGAATCAAATTTCAATTTTTTAATAATCTAAAATTTACAAGTATGAAATTTTCTTTTCGTGTTTTGATGGGCTGTTTAGTCCTATTGTGTGTGAGTGTTGTTGGCGCTGTTGTGCAGGCCGATCCGGTGGCCACCGGTGCGTTTTTAAAGGATCATGCTGTTTTTTTGATGGCTGGTCCGGCTATCGTTAGTGCAAGCATTACACCTGAGGTGATCAATGATCTGAAGGTGAAGTATGGCCGGATAAAGGTAATCACCGTGGTGGTGGAATCGCCAGTTTATGACATTGATAACATGCCATATAGCGACCGTATTTTATTTAAACAGTTAGGAATTGACTTTGCGACAATCGTTAACAATGAACTAAGCCTGGAAGATCGTTTAACGCCACTTGAGCAATTAAAAGAATTGTGCTATAAAGGTGAATATACTTCGTTGGCCGGTGAATTATCTGCCAAATATTCGGGAAAAGTGATCGAGGAAGGTGAGCAATACCAGTACCTGGTTAAGCGTCCGGATCGTGGTTTAATTAAGATGTTGCTTCCACTTGCTGAAGCTAAAAAGATTGATGAATTTTCAGAAAAGGCGGTTAAAAACCTGGTTGTTGGCGGTGATATGGACGCGCTGGAGGATGGTATCGTTTACATGGGCGTTGTTTCGAAATTGCGCCAGATGATATCACCGGCGCAAAGTTTTTTATCAAAAGCGTAGAGCGCTATCGAATTGGTGAAAATGACTTTATCCAGGAGGCGGATGCCATTATTCGCAAAGAATATGGCATTGATCCGGACTCGCTGGATGATAAGAAGTGGTGTAAGCTCTACGCCGAATACCTGCACATCAACAAACTCAATCATTTAAACATCAAAATGGCTTTTATAGCCGCAATATCGGAGGTTTTAAGCAATGTCAACAACAACTCAATGGATTCTTGAACTTGTAGATAAGATTACAGGGCCTATGAAGGATGTAATCAATGCAAGCGAAAAAGCAGCCAAAGGGGTTGATGACATTGGCCATAAAGCTGAAGAAAGCGGTAAGAAGCTAAAAGGAATGTCGGCAATTGATCTGTTCGCGATCAACGATGCCGTTCAGAATATTGCGAATGAATTTGACAAACTCAATGCTCCAGGCGCGACATTTAATGCGCAGCTAAAAGATTTAGAAGCCTTGACCGGGGTTTCCGGTGACGCGCTGGATGAGTTGGGAGAAAAGGGCAGGGCCACCGCCAAAGTGTTTGGCGGTGATGCCTCGGCCATGTTGGAAAGTTATAAAGGCGTTCTTTCGCGTTTTGGCCCTGATATTGCAAAAAATCAGGATGCGCTTGATTTGATGGGCCGCGATATTGCCACGCTGAGCAAAACAATGAAAAACGATGCGGTTGCATCGATGGACGCCTTAACAACGTCCATGCTTCAGTTTGGAGTTGACCTGAGCGATCCGATGAAGGCAGCACAAGAGATGACAACCATGATGAACGTGATGGCTGCCGGTGCCAAAGAAGGCGCTGCTGAAGTTCCTCAGATCACAAACGCCTTAAACGTGGCGGGGGTGCAGGCTTTAAGTAGCAAAGTGAGCTTTATTGAGACCAATGCCGCCATTCAGGCGCTTGCACAGGGTGGTAAATATGGCGCTGAAGCCGGTACCGCTTTGCGAAATGTGCTTTCGAAAATGGCAGGTATCGACATTGTACCCAAAGAAGCCGCCGCAAAGTTGGAGGCATTGGGCATTAACTACGACATTGTTTCGAACAAAACATTGCCATTAACCACTCGTTTGCGCGAATTAAAGAAAGCACAGAGTGATTCTACCGTAGTGGCACAGATTTTTGGTGTTGAGAATGCCGCCGCCGCTGAAATATTGCTCCGGTCGTGTGATTACCAGGACCAGCTAAAAACAAAGATTACCGGCACTAATACAGCTGTTGAACAGGCAAACATTGTAATGAGTGGTTATAACGAAACCATGGGGCGTGTGAAAACATGGTTTACCGATATTGCTATTGGCATGTTTGATGTGACTTCGAAGATCACGCCGTTTATTGACGGACTGGCAGGCGCAGTAATGATCATGGCTAACCTGGCAAATGCCCGTACAGGTGTTATTTTGCTTTTTGATACCTTGAAAACTATGCCTGTTATTGGAGCGATCGTTACAGGAGCCAGTACGTTGATTTCTGGTGCATTCGGAATGATGGGTGTAGCAGCCAAAGCCCTGGGCGTTGCAATTATGAATATCCCAATTATCGGGTGGATTGCAGCCATTATTGCCGGACTGATTGCTAGCAACCTATTTTTAC
>Ga0302286_10001308_pt1 | contig 18670 bp, 22 predicted proteins | sample III_Fen_E2_3_FD_198765 | JGI IMG/M metagenome (GOLD analysis project Ga0302286, IMG submission 198765) | Peat permafrost microbial communities from Stordalen Mire near Abisko, Sweden - III_Fen_E2_3 | ecosystem: Environmental > Terrestrial > Soil > Wetlands > Permafrost | place: Sweden: Abisko...
GTTCGCCTCCCGAAAGAGCTGAGATCGGGACGTCGGCATGGGCACCGCGCAGTCGCAAGCGCCCCAGGCGAGTGCTGACTTCGCTTGCCGGAAGTTCCGGCGGTGAAAAGCGCGTCAGCGCCTCGCGGGCGTTTCCCTGAATCCCAAGGAATCGCAGTTCCTGATCAAGAAGCTGCACGTTGCCTTGGGTGCGCACTTTTCCAAGCGTGGGCAAAGTTTCGCCGGCAAGGCTCCGCAACAGCAGGCTCTTGCCGGAGCCGTTGCGTCCGACTAGGCCAACGCGAGCAGGAGCGTGCAGTTCCAGATCCATGAGCGTGCGCCACAGCGGGGCTCCGCTCGGAGCGGGTGAGAAGCCTTCCAGGGACACGACGCCTTTCGAGGAGGACGGCAGCGTCAAATCCAGGAATAGGCCGTGGCTGCGCCGCAGCGAGGTCGCTGCGACCTGTTCTTGCGCCTTTTCCAGCCGCATGTCGTGGATGCCGCGCAGGCGCGATGCCGTCGCCTCGCCATTGCGCTGGAGCATCCCGGCGATGACCTTCGGCATGCTTCCAGACTGCGCCTGGAGCTTGCCGTGCGCTTGCCGCTTGGCTTGTCGCTCCATAGCCTCTTGTCGCTTCTGCCGGGCGCTTTTCAGGGCCTTCCTGGCCTCGTCCTGCCTCTGCTGCAGGACTTCCTGCTCATTGTCGTGCCCTTTCCGGAATGCCAGCCAGCCTCCTCCCCAGGTGCGCAGCCGGCCCGACAGCTCGTAGATGCAGTCGCAGTCCTTTAGCAGGGCGCGATCGTGCGAGGCGGCCAACACGGCTCCGTCCCATTTTGACAGAAATTGTCTCAATAGCTCGCGCGAAGGGCGGTCCAGGTGGTTGGTCGGCTCGTCCAAGAGCAGGATGCGCGGACGTTCCAGCCACAGTGCCGCAAGTCCTATCCGCACCCGCTCGCCTCCCGAAAGGCTTGCCAATTCCCGTCCGGGGTCGAGATCCAGTCCGATCCGCCCCATCGCTTCCGCTAGCCGCTCGGGAAGATCCCAGCAGTCCTCCAGTTGCGCAATGTCTTCAGGAAAGGCTGTTCCCTGCTGGAGCCTCTGCCAGGACTCCCATTGGGGACCGAACCCCAGCGCTTGGGCGAGGTTTCCTTCGCGCCGCTCGGCGGCGTCCTGGGACAGCCAGCCTAAGCGCCCATGGCGCCGCACCAGGCCTTTCTGGAGAGGGCGGCTTCCGGCCAGAAGCGACAGGAGCAGGCTCTTGCCGCAGCCGTTGGGGCCGACCAGGCCGGAAAAGCCTTCGGGAAGGAACAGTTCGACATCGGAAAAGACGGGCGCATCCGCACCCGGCCAGGACCATTCCAGGCCTTGGGCTTCCAGACATGCTTGCATGAGGACTCCTGAACAAAAGGGTTCCGTGGTTGGGGAACGATGTCAGAAGTTCTGCTTCAAGCTCTTTCCTTGGACGAATGGCTGCCGAACGCCGCCAGTGCGGTGCACCGGAAGAACATACGGCCAAAGCATTCGAAAGTCAAGTTTGCAGGCGTTGTTACGCTATGGAATATCTTTTGGCGATTGGGAGGGAGAGCGCGTGATTGCCATCGTTCCGTTCGGTTATCCGGTCCTGCGCGAGGTCGCGAGGCCTGTTGAGGCTTTCGACAAGAAGCTAGGGCGCCTGCTCGACCGCATGGTCAAGGTGTTGGACTCCCGCCGCGACGGGGCGGCTTTGGCTGCGCCTCAACTATCGGCGCTGCAAAGGGTGGTCGTCATGGACTACCAGGGCGAGTTCCTGGAGCTCGTGAATCCCCAGATTCTGTCGGCCGAAGGGCGCGAGGTGGACTTCGAGGGGTGCTTGTCGCTTCCTGGGGTGTCGGGCCGGGTTCCCCGCTTTGCCAAGGTTCGGGTGCGCTACCAGGACGGCGAAGGGAAGACGTGCGAGATCGAGCGTGAAGGAGCGATTGCCCGCTGTCTTCAGCACGAGATCGATCACTTGGACGGAATCCTCTACATTGACCGCATGGAGGAAGATCTGCTCCACGCCAATGACGGGAGCCGCACTATGGCTCGTGAGGAAGTGCTGCGGACGGCGGGAAAGCCTCCCGTGCCGTTGTCTCCAGCCCCGGTTGCTAGAAGTACACGCCGAGCTGGAGGCTAGTGGCCACCGGAATGCCTTCCGAGGTGCGGTCGAGGATGGAGTACACGCGGCCTTCGAGACCCAACTGGGTAGTGCTGGTGCGGAAGAACTGAACGCCGGCCGAGAGACCCCAGGCAAACTGGGCGGCCTTGTCCGGGGTGCCCCAAGAAAAGCCGTAGCCGAAGTCGGCTCCCAGGTAGGGGGAGATGTCAGTGCGGGTGAAGAAGCCCATGGCTCCGACGCCCGCGTGCGCCATGCCGGCACCGCTTCCGGGCTGGAAGTCCGTCTCCCCGAGGATGCGGATGGATGCGTTGGGGTGCACTTCGCGCGACCAGCCGCCGGTGAGATGGTAGGCGGTGCCTTCGGAGCCGGTGTTGGAAAGAAGTCCGGGCCCGAAGCCGAAGAAGGTGTAGTTGCGCGAATTCACGCGCGTTTCCAGAGATCGCGACTCGGAGGCCGAGATGTTCCCGACTTCGGCGGCCTGAGCGGAAAGAGCGACGGCCAGGAGGCCGATCCAGATGAGGTGACGCATGGCGGGTAAGTTATAAACCTTGGTGTATGGATTGCATTGAGCACCTGCCGAGCCTGTGGATGCCGGGGATGAAGGAACTCCTGGTGCAGAAAGTTCTTTGAAACGAAAGAACTTCTCCATATATTCAAAGCTCAATGTCTAATCGCATCCTAACCCAGCTGGTACTTGTCGTCGCGGTCGTAGTCGTCCGCGCGTTTGCCGGGTTGGGATAGTCGAACGGACTCAGATCGTTTGAACCCCACCACCGGCAATGGCCGGGGTGGGGTTTTTCATTTCCTCCACGCACGGCTGTTTCCGAGCAAGACCGCTTTGGAGGAGATCATGGAGACAGGTGCACAACGGCTAATCAGGACGCTCGAAGAGATGGGCATCGCTACGGTGTTCGGCATTCCCGGAGGAGCGATCCTGCCTCTCTACGACGCTCTGTACAGTTCGTCGCTTCGCCACGTGCTGGCGCGCCACGAGCAGGGGGCGGCCTTCATGGCCCAGGGCATGGCGCGCGTGACGGGACGGCCCGCGGTGTGTCTGGCGACTTCGGGGCCGGGGGCGACCAACCTGCTCACGGCCTTGGCGGACGCCGAGCGCGACTCGGTGCCGCTGGTGGCCATCACTGCCCAGGTGGAACGGGCGCTCATCGGGTGCCGCGCCTTCCAGGAGGTGGACATCGTGTCCATGGCGCGCGCCTGCCTGAAGGATGCCTGGCAGGCGGAGTCGGTCGACGAGCTCGGGGAGCTTCTCCAGCGCGCCTTCGCGCGCGCCGCGTCGCCGCGTCCGGGGCCGGTGCTTCTAGACATCCCCAAAGATCTGCTACTGGCGCCGTGCCGGAGCGCCTTCGCTGGATTGAAGGTCAGAAATTGTCTTGAAGAGACGCTGCCGGATCCCGATGCCATGGCCACGGCGCGGTCGCTCCTGCGCAAGAGCCGTCGTCCGATCGTGGTGGCGGGAGCGGGAGTCGCCACGCCGCGAGGCGCGCGGGCCCTGGCGCGGCTGGCCGAGGCCGGAATCCCGTCGACCTTTACGCTGCGCGGCTTAGGGGGGCTTCCCGCAGGGCATCTGATGAACCTCGGCATGCTCGGGATGCACGGGCATCCGGCGGCCAATCTCGCGCTCGGGCGCGCTGACCTCCTGATCGTGGCTGGGGCGCGGCTCGACGAGCGGGCGGTGTCCGACCCCGAAAGCTTTGGGGCCCGGGCAAAGATGGTGCGCATCGAGCGTGACCGGGAGGCTGCGGAAACTTTCCGCAGCGACTGTCGCCTGATGGGGGATGCCGCCGAGATCTTAGAAGCGCTGGCCTCCGACTTGTGCGAAGCGGATCGCTTTGGCTGGACGGAGGAGATCGAGGCGCTGCGCCGGGAGTTTCCGCTTCCCCTTCGGGAGGGGCATGGGATCATTTCTGCTGCTGCCGCGGCGGCTGGGGACAACGCCCTCTTTGCCACCGACGTGGGGCAGCACCAGATGTGGGCGGCCCAATCATTGCCACTTTCGCGCCCCGGACAATTTCTGACATCGGGGGGATTTGGGACCATGGGCTTTGGACTTCCAGTGGCCATCGGCGCCTCGCTTGCCGCGCCGGGCCGGAAGGTGGTGTGCTTCTCGGGGGACGGCTCGCTCCTGATGAACCTCCAGGAACTGGCAAGCCTTGCGGAGCTTGGGCTTCCCGTGAAAATCTGCCTCTTCGATAATGGAGGACTCGGACTGGTGCGCCAGCAGCAGGATCTCTTCCTGGACGGACGCCGCAGCGGCTGCGACTACGGGGGAACGACAGACTTCGCCGCCATCGCCATGGGCTTTGGGATCCCGTCGCTCTCGCTTGAGGCGGGGGAATGGTGGGAATCCTCCTCTTGGCAGGCTCTGCTGGAGACGGACGGTCCGGCTTTGATCTCCTTCAAGATGTCTCCGGAAGACACGGTGTCCCCGCACGTGCCGGGAGGACGAGCGCTTTCCGAGATGCTCTGGCCGGAGAAGGTATCAGATGCGCTGATGACAAGACGTGTGGCGGTGGTGGCCTAAGGAATGTTGAAACCTCTGCGGTCAAATATGTAAGGCGTTGACCTCTGTAGTACAAAAGCTGCTTGCCTTTCTTTCTGAACAAGATATATGTTGTTAGAAAGAAAAGAACCAAAGGATTACATGAATGGTAAAGCCCTAATCAAGATCATGAAAAACTACGGCTGGGTCGCCGGGCGCACTAGCGGGTCACATACTATCCTGATCAAGGAAGGATGCCGGCCGATACCGGTTCCCGTCCACGGACTAAAGGATCTCCAGGCCGGTACCTTGCGCGCTATCTGCCGACAAGCCGGCATTCCTTATCCACCCAAGTAACATCTCCTAGACTGGATGCAGATTCGTCTGAACACACATAACGAGGATATCCAATGATCTACCAAGCGAAGATCGTGAAGAACGATGACGGTTGGTCGGTGTCGTTTCCTGACAAGGAAAACATCTTCACCGAAGGGGTGACGTTCGAGGAGGCGTTCCGCAACGCCGAAGACGCCTTGAATCTCACCTTGGACACTGAATTCAACCTAGGCATGGACATCGAACCGTCACGCAGGCACAAGGGCAAGGATTTCTACGACATCTCGGTAAATCCCCAAATTGTCGTCGCTTACGAACTCAAGGCGATGCGAGCCGGCAAGACTCAACTGGAATTTGCGCATACCGTGGGGACAACCCAGCAAGATTATCAGCGCCTGGAAAAATCGAAGAGCAATCCGACTATCCGGACGCTTGAAAAGATTGCCAGAGCCAACGGCAAGCGTCTGGAGATCCACTTCGTCTGAAACGCCTTACGCTTCGCCCAGGTAGGCCTGGCGCACCTCGTCGCTTTCCAGCAGTTCTTTGCCAGTTCCTGTCTTGACGATGGCACCAGTGGAGAGCACGTAGCCGCGCTGGGCGATGCGCAAGGCTTGGTTCGCGTTCTGCTGCGGAGTTTCCCGAGGTACTTGAGGCCAATGGCGTAGCCGGCGTCAAAGCGCAGCACGCCCTGGTACATGCCCACCATGGTGCCGGCCACGGCAGCCAGCGCCGAGCATGAAGGTGAAGGAGATGGTGCGATCTACCTGGATGCCCACGAGCGAGGCCATGGTGCGGTCCTGCGACACGGCCCGCAAGGCAATGCCCATGCGCGTCTTCTGGATGAGCCAGGAAAGCCCCGCCATCATGACGAAGGTGACGGCTAGGAGGCCGACCTGCAGCAGCGTGATGCGCGCCCCGCCTACATTCCAGGAGACGGCGAGAAGCGGTGCCACAGCGGCGCGCGGGAAGTCGATTTTGCCCTTGGTCACCGAGAGCATGATGAAGTTTTCCAGTACGATGCTCATGCCGATGGCGATAGGGATGGTGATCCCGAGCGCCGTGAGCCCCATGGAGCCAAGCGTCCCCAAGGCGAACGTGCCGATCATGAAAACGTCGCCGTGGGCGAAGTTGATCATGCCAAGAATCCCGTACACCATGGTGTAGCCCAGGGCGTTCAGGGAGTAGACGGCCCCGCGCGAGAGGCCGTTGACGAGGATCTCCATGAAGGTCGACATGCTTAGCGGACCGCGAAGCTTCCCTTGCGAACGGTCCAGATCACGTAGTTGGCCTTCTTGAGATCTCCCTTGCCGTCAAAGGAAAGGGGGCCCATGAGAGACGGCCATTCCTGGGAGCGCAGCGCTTCGGCCACCCTGGTTGTACATGCCGCCCCCAAAGACCGCCTGGGCGCCGGCCTTGACGAGGTTTGCGATGGTGGCGCGGAAGTCGAGTTCGTCTTCCGAGAGACCGTCGAAGACCACGACCTTGCCGCCCTTGCTTTCAAAGGTCTTCTTGAATTCCGTGGCGATGCCCTGGCCGTAGGTGCTCTTGTTGTGGAGCACGGCAACCTTCTCGAGCTTCAAACTGTCGCGAACAAAGGCGCCGGAGACGGAGCCTTGCTGGTCGTCGCGACCGCAGACGCGAAAGAGGGTCTGGATCTTGCGCTCGGTCACCAGGGGGCTGGTGGATGCGGGGGAGATCAAGAGATCTTGTTTTATCGCAAAATGAACGGGGCTTTACAACCGCGCGTCGAGCTCCAGTTCGAAGGGGCCTTCGGGTTGGAGATTCACAAAATCGGGATGATTCGGGGCCAAGAGCAGGTTGTGCGAGTCGGGCAAAAGAGCGCTGGGGATCCGCAGGCAAAGCGCCTTGGGGGTGGACAAAAATTGTCGTCCGACGTCGCGGCTTGCAGTGAGGTCGCTGCGCCAGTGCGGAGGCAATGGGAAATCTTGGGGAGATGTCGGCAGGCGCACGCGCAGCCAGCAGAAACGCTCGCGCAAGAGCTTCCAGTTCTGCAGATAGGCATAGACCTCCAGCACGGCAAGCGCAAGGCTCTCGGAGGCGTAGACGGCCGCGACTCCTGGCGGATTCCAACGCCCGCCGTAGCGGCGCGCGCCGCTACCGTCGAAGGCGCCGGCGAGGAAGTCGCGATGCACCACCCGCCAGGCGAGCGGGGCGGCGGAATTCATTGGGGAATGCCTTCGCCAAGGCGCCAGAGCACCAGTTCAATTTGGCGGGCACCGGCTTCGGTGTCGCAGAGCTCCAACGGCACCTCGCCTTGCAGAGCCGGGCACGGGCGCAGCAGCCAGTCGCGGGCAGCCTCGCCGAAGAGCGAGGTGGCTTGTTCCAACACCCGCTCCAGGCGCCACAGGCGCTCCGATTCGTCGGTATGAAAACGGCCTTCTTCCTTGCGGCGCGCCAAGGTGCGCACGGCGATGCCGGCAATGCCGGCCAGCCGCGCTTCCGGAACCCCCAGGGCGTGGATCAGGTCAAAGAAATGGGAAAGCGCCAACCCTTGCCGCAATGGGGAGACCAGCGTCAGCGGTTCGTGGGCTTCCAAGGCGGATTGGTTGGGCATATGGATAATATAGAGAGGCCAAATGGCAAAAGCAAATGGAATTGACGCGCCAGGGATGCCGGCGACAGCCCGGGACCCCCGCCCCAAACGGCGTAGGGGCGAGGCATGCCTCGCCCCTACAACGGGATTGGGCGGAGGCCCGGCAGGCAGCCCGACCCCTACGGCATGGCGGCGTGTGGGGAGGCGCCCCGCTTATCGAAGGTCCAGCTTACTATTGCTGCTGCACGGGAACCCAGAGCTCGAGGCGGTGGGGCTTGCTCAGAATGGAGGTGTCGTCCAAAAGCACTTCGAAGGTGAGGTTGCCGTCGTGATGCCATCCGCTGCGTGGAAGCCACCAGGCCATGAGTTCCCACCAGGCGGCTGCGTGCTGATCGAAGCTGGCGATGCCGGAGGCTACAGCGTAAGTTCCGGCAGGAAACTCCAAGATGTCGATGCCTTCTTCTGGATGGGTTTCGGCAGGAACTGTCAGGCACACTGACATGCGCTGCTTTTCCGGAGCCGTGGTCTTGGCGTCGTTGTGAAAAGCGGCGATGCGCTCTGTGCTGGGAGTAATTAAGCCAAGCGGAGCGGCCCAGCCTTGCAAACGTGCAAAGAGTCCTTCAAACAGGATTAAGTTCCCGACATAGGGGCCGACATGATGCACGCAAGCCGTAAATCGAGCTGGAGCCACGCGGATTCCGATGTCCAGATTTTGATCACTTCCTGTCATTTGTAGCTCTCGTTCCTTCCGTTTTATGCCGCGGGGGAGACGATAGGAATGCCGGCCATTTCCGGCCAGGGCCTTTCAATTTTACCGTGCTTGCACTGGTACCCAAAGCTCGATGTGATGGGATCCGAGCAAAGTGGAAGAAACGTTTCGGATCACCTCGAAGTTGGCACCTTCGCCTAGTTTCCATCCGCTGTGAGGAAGCCATTCGCCCATGAGCTCCCACCAAGCGGCGTTGTGCTGGTCGAAGCGGACGACACCGGAAGCGACGGCGTAGGCTCCGGCGGGGATCTCAAGAATGTCTACGCCGTCTTCGGGCAGCACATCTTGAGGGACGGTGATGCCCACCGACATGCGCAGCTCTTCTGGAGGCGTTAGCTCGGGATCGTTGTGAAAAAGTGCGATGCGTTCCAAGATGGGATGGATCAGGCCGCGGGCCCCCGCCCAACCCAGCACGCGAGCGAAAAGCCCTTCGAAGAGCATCGAGTTTCCGACAAAGGGGCCGACGTGATGCACGCAAGCAAGGAATCGCGCCGGAACCTCGCGGATTCCGATGTCCAGATTCATGCCGTTTTCTGTCATCATTTCCCCTTTCCAGATTTTTTGGGAAAGATGATAGGAATGCTGGATGCTTCTTACGAGGGACGATGTCTGCTAAACGCCAGTTGGGTGACTCAGCGGACAAAAGCTCCCCATTCTGGCATGGTCGTCTGCCGTTCGGGAAGGTATTGCCAATACTTGCGCGGCAGATTTCGTGCCATGAGCTGCGGATTTCTCCGCTCAGCGATGCCGACGCTTCGGTAATAGCTCTTCCACAGTTCCTGCCAGCGCACATCCTCGGGGGCGGCCAATTGCGCTACGTCCTGGGCGGTACGAGGGAGATGGGCCGGGTCGCAATGCCGCAGCTCCGTGATGCCTTCCTGGTGGCAGAGGCAGAGGCCCCGCTTGGAATCGGCGATCATCCAGGTCTCTTCAGGAAAACGGCGGCTGAAATGGGGACCTAGGGCGGCTACGATGTCGTAGTCGGGAGCGATGACCGCGACGAGCGTGCCGTCGGAGGCCTTCTCGAAGCGCACCAGTCCAAGAAACGTGTGGATCTCTCCCTGTACCTTCCAGGCGGCCTGGTAGACGGTTTGGATGTCTTCGTCCAGGATGGCCCGCAGAGAAAGTCCTTGGGCAAAGAACTTTTGCAGAGCTCTCCACAAAGCATCCTCGATGCCGGGAAGTCCCGAAAGGAAGGCGGCGCGGACCATGGCGGCTCCGGTGGCGTCGCGTTCCGCCAAGGCCGTCCATACCCGCTGTGCTTTTTCAGGATCGCTGGCGACGTTGCGAGTAGGCTCCAAGAGCGAAGGAAGATAGAGGTCTTCGGCGGCGATGCCCGCGACTGGCAGTCGCAGTCGAAAAGCCTCGAAGACGGCGGTGAGGAGGCCTTCAAAGCTGCCGTCGGTGAGCAGCCGCAGCGCAGTGGTGCCAAGCTCAGCCATGGGAGAGGAGCAAGGGGGTGTCGAAGAGTGAGAGCTGTGTCGATTCGATACGGCTACGGCTTGAAAGCAGCAGCGGCCGGATCCGTTCGGGGCGCAGGTCGCGAAAGGAGGGAAGGGCGCCGGGAAGCTGTAGGAAGGGAATGGCCCGCTTCAGGGCCACGCCCAGGCGCTTCAAGTGTTCCAGGCGCACGGTGCCGTAGCGCCGCCCAGTCACGATGCGCTGGGCCGAACGGACGCCGATTCCTGGGACCCGCAGGATGGTCTCGTAGTCAGCATGGTTGAGGTCCACGGGAAAGGCCTCGGGGTGGCGCAGCGCCCAGGCGGCCTTGGGGTCGAGTTCGGGATCGAGGTCGGGGTGGAGCGGGTCGACGATCTCGTCCACGGTGAATTTGTAGAAGCGCATCAGCCAGTCGGCCTGGTAGAGCCGATTCTCGCGCAGGAGAGGCGGGGCCGAAAGTGTCGGCAGCCGCACGTCGCGGTTCACCGGGATGTAGCCGGAGTAGTAGACGCGCTTGAGACCCTGGCCGTGGTAGAGTCCGGAGGCAAGCTTCAAGATGTGGAGGTCGTTTTCCGGCGTGGCCCCTACGATCAGTTGGGTGGTCTGTCCGGCCGGGGCGAAGAGCGGCGCCGGGGTGCGACTGCGACGGTGCGGCTCTCCCTTTTGCTCCAGGATTCCTTGGCGGATCGAGCCCATGGGCGCCAAGACCGAGGCGAAGTCCTTTTCGGGAGCCAGGCGCTTGAGCGAATCTTCAGAAGGAATCTCGATGTTTACGCTCAGGCGGTCGGCGTGGAGTCCGGCGCGGCGTATCAGTTCGGGGCTGGCCCCGGGAATGGCCTTGAGGTGGATGTAGCCGCCAAACCCCTCTTGGCGCAGCGTGGCGGCCACCCGCACCAGAGCCTCCATGACGGCGTCGGGACTTCCGAAGACTCCCGAACTCAGGAAGAGTCCCTCAATCAGGTTGCGGCGATAGAATTCCAGGGTGAGGTCCACGACTTCGCGCACGGTGAAGGTGGCGCGGGGGATGTCGTTGGTGCGGCGGTTGGCGCAGTAGGCGCAGTCGTAGCGGCAGACGTTGGAGAAGAGGATCTTCAGTAGCGAGATGCAGCGGCCGTCCTCGGCGAAGGAATGGCAGATGCCGGAGTAGGCGGCATTGCCCATGCCTCCTGTGGGCGTGTTGCGACGGCTTCCGCTGGAGGAGCAGGAGACGTCGTACTTGGCGGCGGCCGATAGGATGGCGAGTTTCTTTTGCACAGATGAGCAATATACGTTTGAGCAATCGCGAGCGCAAGCGAAATGCGTTAGGTTGACAAGTCAACCAAGGTGCCGCATTCTTCTTGCTATGGGATCGATGACGGAGCGTTCGCTGGGCTATCTGACGGGAAGCGTCTCGCAGGCGCTATCCGACCGGCTGCACCGGAGCTTTCTGGCCGAAGGGTTTGATCTCACCCATTCGCAGTATGTGCTGCTCTTGGATCTCTTCGACGAGGACGGGCAGAGCCAGCAGCGCTTGGCCGACCGCGTCTTCAAGGACAAGGCCGCCATCAAGCGCACCGTCGACGTGCTGGTTGCCAAGGGACTGGTGGAGCGGGGGGGAGCCTCCCGCAACAACCCGGTGCGGCTGACGGCGCGGGCCCGCGAGCTCGAGCCGCGGCTGCGGGCGATTGCGACAGAAAATGTCTGCCAGGCGACGCGCGGGATCCCACCTCGGGAGATCGAAGCTTGCGCGGAGGTGCTGCGGCGCCTGCATCGGCAACTGGAAAAGAATGGAGAAAAGGGTGATGGATAAACTGTGGACTCGTGATTTCGTGCTGGCCTTTGCAGCCAATTTTCTGATGGCCTTCTCGTTCTATCTGTTCATGCCCACCCTGCCGCTTTTCCTCACGAAGAGCCTTGGCGTTCCGACGGCGCAAGTGGGTGTCGTGCTTTCGGCCTACGTGATCGCGGCCATTCTGGTGCGCCCTTTCTCGGGGTTCCTCATCGATGCGCTGCCCCGCAAGCGCCTCTACATCGTTTCCTTCGGCCTGTTCGCGGCCCTCACGGTGGCGTATCTGACGGTCCATTCTGCCGGGGCCATGTTCGCGCTGCGCTTTGTCTACGGCCTCGTGTGGGGCGTGATCACGACCTCCGGGAACACCCTCGCGATTGACATCATGCCCAGCTCGCGGCGCGGCGAAGGCATCGGCTACTACGGCATGTCCATGAACCTCGCGATGGCCACCGGCCCCATGACGGGACTCTTCCTGTGCGAGAGCGGCCCTTTCTCGCGGGTCTTCCTGGCCGCCATCCTCACCGCTTCGCTTGGTTTCCTGCTCTCTTTCCTGATCCGCGTCCACAACCACGCGCCTCGGCCCCACGCGGTGCTCTCGCTGGACCGCTTCCTGCTTCTGCCGGCCGTCCTGACCGGCTGCGGCCTGCTCCTGGTCACGCTTTCCTACGGGGTGGTGCTCAGCTACACAGCCCTTTACGGCAAGGAGCACGGCATCGGCCACACCGGACTCTTCTTCGTAGCGCTGGCGGCAGGCATCCTGCTTTCGCGCCTGTTCACGGGGCGGCTGCTCGATCGCGGTCTGTGTTCGCGGGTGGCCGTGGCGGGTGCAGCGCTTGCGGCTGTGGGGCTTTTGCTGCTGGGATTCTTTCCATCCTCCTGCGTCTTCTTTTTGACAGCTTTTGTCATGGGAATGGGCTACGGCATGAACTACCCGGCGGTGCAGACCATGATCGTGAATCTGGCCGATCATCACCAGCGCGGCACCGCCAATTCCACCTACTACATCGCCTTCGACCTGGGGGTGGGCGGGGGAATCCTCTTGGCCGGCCCGGTCGCCGCGCACGGTGGGCTTTCTGTCTCCTTTGTCGCCTCGGCGGCCACTACGCTTGCTGGTGCCGTTTTGCTGCTTATCTTTGCTCCAAAGTTCTCGGGGCGGGGTGAGATTCCCCACCGGCGGTGACGCGGCCTTTGGTCGCGAAGCCCGCGAGCGCTTCCAGGCAAAGGGACCTGGAAGGACAGCAGATCCGGTGCGATTCCGGAGCCGACGGTACAGTCCGGATGCAAGAGGACGGAAAACGACGCGATGCGCCGTTTGGGGCGTTTCTGCAAAATTCTTGCGGAGGCGACCGCTTCCGTGTTTCCCGGGAACGGACTCGAAAGGAAGACGTGATGGGAACGGCAGCGTGCAGGACAAAATCCGTCGCAACGGCGGTCGAACGGGCGCTTTCGCGACTGCGGGCGGGGGGAGGAATCCTCCTTTCCGACGACGTGGACCGCGAGGACGAAGTGGACATGATCTTCTCGGCCGAAGCGGCGATAGAATCCGACATGGCGCGGCTGATCCGCGACGGCAGCGGCATCGTGTGCTTGTGCCTGCCGGGTTGGAAAGCCGACCTGCTGGAGCTTCCGGCCATGGTGGAGGCGAACACCAGCCGTTACGGGACGGCCTTCACCGTCTCCATCGAGGCGCGCGAGGGCGTGACCACCGGCGTCTCGGCGCGCGACCGCCTGCGCACCGTGCGCGCGGCCATCGCTTCGGGCGCCGTTCCCGCTGACCTCTCGCGGCCGGGCCACGTCTTTCCGCTGCGTGCCCGCGACGGCGGCATCGGGGAGCGGGCCGGCCACACCGAGGGCTCGGTGGATCTGATGCGGGCCGCGGGGCTCCCGCCCTTCGCGCTCCTGTGCGAATTGACAAATCCCGACGGCACCATGGCCAAGGGCGAGGCGGTACGCGAATATTCGCGGCGGCACGATCTGCCGCTCGTCTCCATCGCCGAGCTTGCCGAGCACCTCGCGGCGCATCCGGTGGAGCGGTCGCTGGGCGCCTAAGAGATGGAGGGCTTTGGCGATGCGCTGGCAAGAGCGATAGAGCTTCTGCCAGGGGGAATGCCGATTTCTTGATTTCCATTCCTGATGACCGCACGTTCCCCCCTTCTTTCTGCTCTATTGGGACTTCTCCTTGGTGCCGTTGCGACTGCGGCATGTCTTGACCAGGTTCATACAGGTGGTCGCCCTTGGTGCGGTATGGAGCTTTATGCCATGCGCTGCAAGGACACGACGCGCGCCATCATCCTTAGCCCGGTGGACCAGGATCGCTGGGGAGACTATCTCAGCGACTCCGTCGTGACGGCATCCAATTACGTCGCTTGGCAGGAAAGTCGAGATCGTTTCTCTCAAGGGGGGGATGAAAAATTCTGGGATAATGGACGTATGATGGGGCTTCCTGTTTGGGTCTCTTTGAAGAATAATCCCCGTCTTCCAGAACATCTTCTTAATCTGGGAATGCGTTTACATGTGCTTTCGGTTGGAAATTGCTGTTTTGCTATTCCGGCAAGTCTCCGCCATTAGCAATCCACAAGCTTTTCTGTCGATCGTGAATATCCGCTTCCCTCAGATTCTTTGCGACGTCAGCTTGCCCTTCCCGATCCGCCGTTTCCTTTGCCGCCAATCGAGTCACATGGCAATGCTTACGAAAAGCATGGTGAGGCTTACATTCACCTTGAGTCGCAACTGTTCGATTATACCATGCCTTTCGACTTCTTGAATCCGATTGCTGTGGTGAGTGTGGTGCATGGGGATACGGCGTTGGGACGCTTGCGGCGCGCCCATCTTATGGGACCGTTTAGAGATGATATTAGCAATCTTCACGTTCTGGACCATGCAAAGAGCCAAGGCGTTTTTGCCTCGCAGGCTCAGGATCCGGAGGGGTGTCGCATGTTTGCGCGCTCCTGGAACGGTCTTTGGTACCTGATCGACGGCAAGACGGGGCGCTTTCACGATGTGATCGTTCCCGACACGGCGAGGGGCCGCCGATACGCCGCTCCTGGTTCTCTTGTCTTCACGCCTCTCGCAGCCATCTTTTGGGGAGTCGCGCTCTTTGTGTTTTTTGCGCTTTCTCTGGTTGGACTGCGCAGTTTTCCGGTGCCTATTCTCTTGCTGGGGGGCGCGGCAGGCGCGATTCTCAGCTTCATGCTGGTGGGAGTTGTAAATGCAAGTGCCGTTCCGGATGAAAGGGGGGCTAGGGATTCGTATGGCAGTGCCCCGGAATGGAATTACGTGTCGCCGACAGATACGACGCGCTCCTGTCGAGATACTTCCTCAGTCTTGCTGCTGCCTCTCTCCAACGTTCGAAATGGCGTCGTGCGGGTGCGCCATGGCACGACGATCTTGGGGACCTTCCCGCTTGCTCCGGTTGCAGGGCCGCGCGGCGTTGCCTGGGATGCGGAGTCCTGCGAGGGCTTCGTGGAAGTCGCGCCCAAGAGCTATGTCCATGTGGATGGGACGACGGGGCGTTTTCGCCGCGCCATCATTCGGCAGCGTGCCCATTTCTTCTCCTGGCCGGACACGCTTCCGGAAGTGCGGCAGTGGTGGGAATCGGATCCCTTGCTGCCTCCAGGACGCGAACCGGATCTTGTCGTCCTTCCTGCACCCTTCCGTGTCGAGGTGCCTATCGCGGTCCAGAATTACTTGATGTCCTTCTGGATTTGGGTTTTCCTGTGCGAAGTCATCATCTATGCCTTAGCGCTGCCGTGGTGGTGCATCGTGAAGGTCCGCCGCCGATTTCTTGATTTCCGCTCCTCGAAGGAGTGAACTCATGCGCGACGATCTTGCCCAAGAGACAAAGCATGTGAAGTGCGTCAAAGCTGCGATGCGTCCTTGGCATCCACGCTGAAACGTCCACTTTACGCTTTTGTCAAAAATTGGCAATTACGGCAACGAAAGAAATTCCATGAAATCCTTTGATCCAAGCATCGCCTTTCCTCGCTCTGGGGATGAGCTGACGGTGCTCTTGAAGAATGTCGTCACTTCGCCCTTCATCGAAGTGGGGGACTTCACCTACTACCACGACTTCGAGGACGCACGCGCCTTCGAGCGCAAGAACGTCCTCTACCACTACCCTTACGTGAACCATGACCGGTTGAGAATCGGGCGGTACTGCTCCATCGCTTCGGGGGCAAGTTTCCTCTTCAATGGGGGAAACCACAAGTCCGCCGCCTTCGCGAACTTTCCTTTCGCCATCTTCCCCGAGCTCTTCGAGCACGAGCTTCCGGTCCAGTCCGGATGGGACAACAAGGGGGATATCGTGATCGGAAACGATGTGTGGATCGGCTACCAGGCGCTGGTCATGGCCGGTGTCACCATCGGCGACGGAGCCCGCATCGGCAGCCGTGCCATCGTGACCCGCGACGTCGCCCCCTACGCCGTGGTGGCGGGAAGCCCTGCCCGCGAAGTGAAGCGTCGCTTCCCGCAGGAGGTGATCGCCAAGCTTCAGAAGCTTGCCTGGTGGAACTGGGAGTCCGAAAACGTGCGCGCCCACCTCGAGGTCCTCACGAACGCCGATTTGCGGGCGTTGGATGCCTTGCTGGAGGCATAGGGGGTGAGTTGGCGTCGCAAAGGTTTCATTTCTGTTTGAGTCCTTGCACATCATCCCTTGAAACCGTTTGGGTTTTGGGTTACTTTCCTTCTCCTCGACGGGTTCGTAGCTCAGCTGGTTAGAGCGACGCTCTGATAAGGCGTAGGTCGATGGTTCGAGTCCATCCGGACCCATTCAAAAAGTCAGGGAAACCTGGCTTTTTGAGTATTTGAGGAAGCAGACGGGGTCATAGCTCAGTTGGTAGAGCGCCGCCTTTGCAAGGCGGATGTCTGGGGTTCGAGTCCCCATGACTCCATAAAAAGGAAGTTCGCAGACTTCCGCAGAGGGCCGAAAATCGTGAAATCCAGCGATTTTCGGCCTTTTTTGTATCTACTCCCGTTCCCGGTAGTTCGCGCCAGTTCGGGGGCATCCGCGATTTCGTAGTACGCTTTAAGTACGTTCGGCCCCGACGGACTAAAAGGCCCATTCCCAGCGTACTTAAAACCTAAAAGCGCCTCCTAGAGCCGTGAATAGCCATATCCTGTTGCGCTGACCGCCCCACAACGGCCCTGGACACGCTGCACCCTGTACGCGGCCTTCTGACGCCCATACAAGCCGTGCGCATTGAGCTTGTGCATCAAACTGCCACGCCCCTTGACCAAACGTCTCAAGCGCGCTGTGACCTCGCATGTCCACGCCTGTTCATGCAAACACCATCTCAACGGCACGTCTTCGCAAGCGTTGCCGACACCCAGTGAGGATCACCATGAAACTCGCCTCAAAGAAGTGCGCTCTGCTCACCCGAGCAAAGCGCCAAGCCGCCATATCATCCAAGCGTTCCGCCGCCATGAAGCTGAACCCATACGTCTCGCCGAAGCTGTTCGAGAACGAAGCCTTGTGGCAACTGACGACCATTGGTTGGCGGATGTTGAATATCGCCAATATCTCCATCTCGGAGATGCTCTCCAGCCTGTACGGTGCCCGCGAATTCAACATCAACCTCGGTCTGGATTATCCGCGTCCCGTGCACACCAATACGACACGCCTCAATCGCGCCAATGAACGCATGGATGTGCTGTTGGACAATCCGGCCCCTCCTGGCGTCTTCACAGAGAATCTCCAGGAAGCCTGTACGCTCTTCGATCTTCCGGAATCGTATCTGCCGATCCTTCGTTACGTGGTTCTTCTTGAAACTTCTCCAGGCCTCAGTTCTCTCAACAGCGATCTCAGCGATGAAGGGCAAAGCTACGAGCAATGGATCGAGTTCGTGTCTGCGTCGATCGGCGTTTCTTCTGAGCTGCTTGTCGAAGCGCTCGCGCAGGATTCACCGCTTGTCCAGAGTGGTCTGGTCAAGGTCAATGAGCTGCAAAATATTCAAGAGGACTTCCTATCGGTGAACACGAGGCTTGCCCGCAAGCTTCGTTATTCCAAGTGTACGGTCGATGTCTTGCTTCGAGATTGCGTCGATGTCGCTCCCGATTCGCAGCTTGGCAAACAGGACTTTGCTCACCTCGGCGATTTGTGGAACTGCCTTGCTGACGCCCTGAGTGCCTCTGAACCGTGCCACGTCCTGCTCTCAGGAGTTCCTGGGACTGGCAAGACTCAGCTTGCCTTGGCCTTGAGCCAAGCCATCGGCAAGCGTGCCGCGCTGGTCAAGACAGAAAACAGCGATGGCGACTGCTTGGAAGGTGAGTCGCGGCGCACGGCATTGTTGCAAGGGCATCATCTGATGTCGAAACTGAAGTCAGCGCTTCTCATTGTCGACGAAGCCGAGAACCTTCTCGATAACGACAGTGGAGCTATCGAGCTGGGCCGTGATCGAGCGCCAAGTGCTGCCAAGGCCTGGATGAATCGCTTCCTTGAAAACTCAAAGCTCCCGACGATCTGGATCGTGAACAATCCCGAAGTTCTTGATCCGTCCATCCTGCGCCGCTTCACATGGGTAGTGCCCATTCCGATCCCACCACGCGGCACACGACTTCAGATTCTGTCGCAGCAGTTCCGAGGCAAGCATTTGTCCAAGGAGTTATTGGAGGAGCTGGCTTCGCGCTCGGATCTTCCTCCTTACGAGGCGAAGCGGTTGTCGAAGGTGGCGACGCTGAGCGCTGGCCGAGTGGGAACCGATAAGCTTGTTCGTCATGCTCTGTCGCTTGCCGACAAGCTCTTCCATCGCAAGCCCGTCCGCGTGGTCAAACCGATAACCGCCTTCGATCCAACGCTTCTGAACCTCAACGTGGATCTTGATGGCCTTCTTGCTGGGTTGGCAAAGCATGGACTTGGTCGACTCGGCTTCTTCGGGCCTCCCGGAACTGGCAAAAGTATGCTAGCGGGAGAGATCGCTCGGCGGCTCGACAAGACCCTGCTGTTACGCACCGGCTCCGATTTGCTGGGTGCCTACGTCGGCGAAACTGAGAAGAGCATCGCTGCAGCCTTTGAGGAAGCTGCTGACGAGGGGGCTGTCCTTCTGCTTGACGAGATCGACACCTTGGCAAGCAACCGCGCCAGTGCCATGCAGAGCTGGGAGCGCTCACAGACGAACGAACTTTTGCTTCGCCTCGAACGCTTTCAGGGCGTAGCGATCTTGGCGACGAACTTTCGAGATTCGCTGGATCCGGC
>Ga0302286_10001310_pt1 | contig 18659 bp, 18 predicted proteins | sample III_Fen_E2_3_FD_198765 | JGI IMG/M metagenome (GOLD analysis project Ga0302286, IMG submission 198765) | Peat permafrost microbial communities from Stordalen Mire near Abisko, Sweden - III_Fen_E2_3 | ecosystem: Environmental > Terrestrial > Soil > Wetlands > Permafrost | place: Sweden: Abisko...
ATACCAACCCCGGAGGCCAATCCATCAATACCGTCAATTAAATTTACTGCATTAATAATTCCGACAATAGCGATAACTGTCAGAATTGCTCCCGTAAGGAAATTGATTTGCTGAATACCAAGAATTCCATGAAGATTGGTGATTCGATAGTTGCCAAGTATCACTAAATAAATGGACATTGCAATCTGAACGATGAACTTATTTTTGGCTGAAAGACCAATAATGTCATCTTTCAATCCAATGAAAAACATAACTATAATGCCAACAATCAGATATTTTAGATCATTGATATTATAACTGCCGGAAGCTACGATAACGCTGATTGTAAATCCTGCGAAGATTGAAATTCCTCCTAATGTCGGAACTATTTGTTTTGCTGCTGAACGGTGATTGGGAACATCGAACAGATTTTTGATTTTGGATACCTTAATTATTTTTGGAATTACAAAGAATACAATTGTAAAACTTATGGCCAGGCTTAAAAATATATTTAACTGTAGAAGCATAATCGTACTTTTAACAATTGCAAAATTGTGAGTTTAAAATCGCATGGGAATAGGACTAAAATTTTAATCGGGTAAAAATAGGGCGATTCATAAGCATATGTGTTACACAACTTTTAGAAAAAGTTACATTATTCACACATTATACTTTGGAAGTAATTCGTTGGAGGTCGCAGAAGGTTTCCTTTATTGTTGGGCTTAACCGGAGGTGAGAAGCTCAGGATGGATATGCTATTGGACAAGAAAGCCTGGAATCAAAAGTATATCCTTTGATTCCAGGCTTAATAGAAGATTGAATCTTTATAAAGCTTACTTGAAACTCCAGTAATTGACTTCAGCATCAGTTTCCTTATCTGATTCCTGTAGCCAATAGGCTGGTGTTACCCTTTTCCCTGACTTTGTTTTCAGGCGACGTTCATAAACATCAACGACAGGATTAAATATCATATCAGTGACACCAATTTTAAAGGTTAATGCGTCTGCTTCAGCAACAGTCTTTACGGTATATCCATTAAATTCGAGCAGATTCTTCAAGAATTCAACACGTTCTGCAGTATCTCCTTTTTCAACTACAGAACAACGAGTTCCATCAATTTCTTCTACGATATGCTTTCCTTTATTTAGGGCCATTTTAAGAGTCTTATTAGTTTAAAAAGATTTTGCTGATGCTACGGATGTATTCGAAGATTCCGCTCGCAAAACCGATAACAAATACACCTGCGATACACATCAGTAAGGCAATTCGCATTGCGTTTGAACTCCGGAATTCAGGAATTGGTTGTTCGTTCTTTTCTATAAATATTGCTTTAATCACCAGTAAATAATAATAGAGTGATATGGTTGCATTTAATACAGCGATTAAAACCAGAATATAATAACCGTTTCCGGCAGCAGCTGTAAAGAGGAAGAATTTTCCAAAGAAACCAGCAATCGGTGGAATTCCAGCCAGAGAGAACAACGAAATGGTCATCAGCAGGCCTAGTTTTGGATTTGTTTGGTATAATCCCTTGTAGCCTGAAATAGTCTCAACACCAGAGGCATTGTGAATTGCAGCTACAACGCCAAATGCTCCAAGGTTGGTGAACACATAAACGAGCACGAAATAAACGATTGCAGTCATTCCAAGCTCACCGGCACCCAGAATACCCAACAGGATAAAACCGGCCTGTGCAATCGATGAAAAGGCCAGAAATCGTTTGATATTGTTTTGACGCATGGCAAACAGGTTACCAATTGTCATTGTACATACAGCTATCACATAGATCATAGGTTTCCAGAGTTCCACAATATTTTTAAAAACTGTGAACAAAACTATGGTGAAGATAAATGCTGCAGCCCCTTTTGAAACTACTGAAAGGTATGAAGTTACATTGATAGGAGCACCTTCGTATACATCGGCAGTCCAGAAATGGAAAGGCACCAACGATATTTTGAAACCCATTCCGCTCACAAAAAATACAAATCCAAGTGCAATAAGTGCGTTTGGTTGAACTTTGGTTGCGATATCAGCAAAATAGATCGATCCTGTAGCTCCGTAAATCATCGAAAGCCCAAATAATAGAATTCCTGAAGATAAGGCAGAGGAAAGGATTAATTTGATACCTGCTTCGGCTGATTGGCTTTTATATTTGTCGAAAGCTGCCAACCCGGCAATCGGGATAGTTGCAGTTTCGAGCCCAATGTAAAACATCAGAAAGTCACCAGCTGAAATCATGAAGTTCATACCGATCAGTGTTGACAAGGTCAAGATAAAATATTCAGTGATTTTGTCGGCATTTTCAGGTTTCCGCAACCATCCTTCGGCTTGAAGGAACACAATCAAGACAGCCAGGTTAAGAACGTTTTTCATGAAAACGGTCAGTTGGCTCGATTGGAATGATCCACCAAATAAATTACCGGTTTCTCCAGGAATAAAACCAATGAAGGTTACCAAAGCGAAAAGTACCAATGTGAAATTGATGATTTTCGATTTGTTTTTTTCGCTGGTGAAGATTTCAGCAACCAGAATAGCGAGAGCTGCTATAGTGAGCAGCAATTCGTGGCGCATGAGTATAAATTGTCCGAGATCCATATTTTTTCGGTATTATTTTATTGATTCAATTTAAAAAGGAATGACCATCGCTAATTTTGTAACGATTGGTTTTAAACTTGCAATGATGGTTTCCGACAACCAAAGTGGCGCAATACCAATTGCTGCAACAGCCAATACCAAAGTTACTGTACTTAGTTTTTCGTACCATCTGGCATCATGAAGATGTTCGTGGTGCGCATCTTTGATAGGGCCAAGCAGGATCAATCCTACCACACGCAAAATATAAACTGCTGTGATTACGATTGACGACGCTACAATAACTGTAACTACACGGTGGAACATATCGTGATGTTGGAATGCACCAACAAAAACAGTCATTTCTGCAACGAAACCACTTAATCCCGGAAGACCTAATGAAGCAAAACCTGCAATCATATAAATTACCGCAAGGAAAGGAATTACCTTCATCAGCCCACCCATTTCTCTAACGTCGCGAGTGTGAGTTCTTCCGTAAATCATCCCAATCAAGGCAAAGAAAAGTGCTGTCATCAAACCATGTGAAATCATTTGAAGAATAGCTCCGTCCATGGCTGTCTGATTCATCATCAACAAAGCAAAGATTACCAATCCGCAATGGCTTACTGAAGAGTAAGCATTAATGAATTTCAGGTCGTTTTGCCAGATGGCACTGAAAGCTCCGTAAACCACACTTATCGTAGTCAGGATAATGAAAATCCATGCCATTTCCTGAGCTGCCTGTGGCATTAAGAACATTGCAACACGGAAACATCCGTAACCTCCAAGTTTCATCAATACTCCGGCATGAAGCATTGAAACTGCAGTTGGCGCCGAAGCATGACCATCGGGTGACCAGGTATGGAAAGGAAACAATGCTCCAAGTATTCCAAATCCAACAAAAGCGAAAGGAAAGAAGAAGCGTTGTGCCGCAACCGGTATATTTATTTTGGAGATTTCAATAATATTAAAAGTAAGTGGGCCTCCATTAGGAGCAGAATTGTAATATAGACCTAAAATACCAACCATAATCAAAGCAGAACCTGCCATCAGCATTAAAGTCAGCTTCATCGCCGATTTTTCTTTAGGCCCTGTTCCCCAGAGACCAATAAGCAGATACATTGGGATCAGTGCCAATTCGTAAAAGAGGAACATGGTAAACAGGTCGAGTGAAATAAAGAACCCGTAAACTGCTGTAACAAGCAATATGAGTGATACGAAAAACTCTTTTGTCAGGAACTGAAGTTCCCAGGAAGCAAAAATACCTGCAAAAATCACAATTGAAGTAAGACCAATCATGGCTACAGCAATTCCATCGACACCGAAAGCGAAATGAATGTTCAAGCTGGGGTACCACATAAAGTCAGAAGTAAACAGCATCTCGTGCATCATCCCGGTTTTTCTTGCAGCAAGGTATGCCAGCACCAGATAAACTGTTGCTAAAAGTTCTATGCCCATTCCGATTGCCGAAACGAGTCGGGCACCTTTATAATCCTTGGTGAAAAGGACTCCGATCATGGTGAGAACCGGGATTAAGACCAATAAAGTAAGAATATTCATATTTTGAAATATTTTTTAAATCTTCATTTCAAGAAGTATTAAGGAAAAGGTCATCCGATGTTCTGGACCTGTTTTTCTTTTTCCTTATTCCTTTTTCTAATTTGTTACATCATAAAATAGATCATCGAAAGCGCTAATGCCAACGTACCGGCAACGAAGGCAAATGCATAATGCTGCAATTGCCCTGATTGCATCCCCTTGATCTGATAGGATGCCTTCTCTGTTACCAAACCGATTCCAACCATAAATGCATCGATGACGTGACGGTCGAACCAGGCAATTGGGCGTGATATATAGTTGAAGATGATCTTACGGGTTACGAACAAATAGATTTCGTCGAAATAGAATTTGTGATAAGTCGCGGTATATAAAATACCCCAACCCTTAGCCAATTTGGCGGGGACTTCGCTTTCCTTTTTATAAAGCATCCAGGCCATCGCAATACCAAATAAACCGATAAGTACTGATGGAACAGCTACCATATAGTCCATTCCTGATTCGAATCCCATTTTATCAGAAGTTACCAACTCTGTAAATGGAAGATAACCGGCAAAAACAGAAGCTACTGCCAGGAACATCAATGGAATGGTCATTACCAGCGGGCTTTCGTGTGGTGTATGGTGATAATGTCTGTCTTTTCCCCAGAATACACAGAAGTATAACCTGAACATATAGAAAGCGGTTAAACCGGCAACAATAAATTCAACAGCAAATAAAAGCTTGTTGTGATGTAAGGCTGCTACCAAAATTTCGTCTTTACTGAAAAATGCTGAAAGGAATGGAACTCCGGCAATGGTCAAACAGGCAATCAGGAATGTAATATGAGTTATTGGCAAATATTTGCGCAAACCACCCATGTCATACATGTTGTTTGAATGAACGGCATGAATGATTGAACCCGCGCCAAGGAACAACAATGCTTTAAACATGGCGTGTGTGAACAGGTGGAACATGGAAGCCATGTAACCCAGACCTTCTTCGCCACCATATCCTGAAACCCCAAGGGCAAGCATCATATATCCCAATTGAGACAGTGTCGAAAATGCCAGGACTCGTTTTATATCGTATTGTGTAATGGCGATTACCGCTGCAAAAAGCGAAGTGAATCCACCAACGTAGGCAATAATTTCCTGCGTGGCAGGAGCCTGAAAGTGGATGACAGGAAACATACGGGCTACCAGGAATACACCGGCGACAACCATGGTTGCAGCGTGGATCAATGCCGAAACCGGCGTTGGACCTTCCATTGCATCGGGTAACCAAATATGTAAAGGAAACATGGCTGATTTACCGGCACCACCAATAAAAATCAAGGTCATGGCCCATGTCATGGCCGAAATACCCATGAAACTCATCGAGGCAGCACTTCCAAAGATTGCTGTTCCTGGTTCCGTAAGTTTGCCGAAATCAAAAGTGCCTGTAACAAAGGAAAGTATCAGAATCCCGATCAGGAAACCTAAATCTGCAAAGCGGGTCACAATAAATGCTTTTTTCGAAGCTGCTACTGCCGAGGGTTTCTGGTAGTAGAAACCGATCAAAAGGAATGAGCTAACACCTACCAATTCCCAGAATATATACATCTGGAAAATGTTGGTGGCAATAACCAAACCCAACATTGAAAAGGTAAACAGTGATAAAAATGAAAAGAAACGGGCGAATCCTGTTTCCCCGTGCATGTATCCGATGCTGTACAAATGCACCATAAACGAAATGGTGGTAATTACAACCAGCATCATTACCGAGATCGGGTCAAGTAAGATACCCAATTTGATAATCAATGTATCAGTAAATTGCAACCATTTTAGTTCAAATGGAATGATTGTCTGAAATCCTCCGGCATGTTGTCCAAAGAAGTAGCTACCGGCAGTAATCAGTGAAAGTATCCACGAAGTACCCATTCCGATTGTTCCCAATATCCCGGAGACGATTGGTTTCCATTTCATTCCCAGTAAACCGGTAACCAAAAACATTACCAGTGGAATCAGTATAATGAATACAGTATATGTATATCCTGTCATTGCTCTTAAATTTTAAAATTTCATTTCATTTACATTTTCAACTTCAATGTTCTTCATGTTCCTGTAAATGTTGATGATCAGAGCGATGGCAACCGATGCTTCGGCAGCTGCAATACCAACAATGAACAGTGAAAAGAATTGTCCCTGCAATTGATCAGGATACAGGTAGCGGTTGAAAACCACGAAATTGATATTGACCGAATTCAGGATGAGCTCAATGGCCATCAACATCGTAATCAGATTGCGGCGAATAATGAAACCGCAGACTCCGATGAAAAACATAATCGTGCTAACGATTAAAAAGTGTTCGAGAGGAATTCCCTGAATCATATCTCTGTGTTTTTATTTTTTTCCTTTTTTGCAATCACAATTGCAGCGATCATAGCTGCCAGTAATAAAATACTGATCAACTCAAACGGTAAAACGTATCCGTTCTTGCCGGTGCTAAGCAACTGATTTCCAATTACTGTCATATCAACAGGCAGTTCAGGCGCAGTTCCGGCCTGAAAAGAGTGGGAGAGTATGGTTGTAAGTACCAATCCGATTCCAACAACTGCAGCTCCAATACCCATCAATAATTTGGTGATGTTGGGGTGCTTAAAACGATGAGTAATGTGGTGCGTTAACAGAATACTGAAGATAATCAGAACCACAATACCGCCGGCATACAAGGTCAACTGTACGGCTGCCATAAACTGGTATTTCAGCATAAAATACAGACCCGAAGTCGCAACCAATACAAATAAAAGGTAAACAGCAGCTCTTAATATTCTTCGTGTAGTAATCGAAAGAAGTGAGAAAAGCAGGATAATTCCTGAAAACAGGTAAAACATCAATACGTTCATACTCATTTTTTAGCCTCCTTTTTAATTGACGAACCAGGCTGATTCAATACTTTAGTGAGTTTACTACGGTCGAATACGGCATGTTCAAATTTCTGCCCAAAGGCCAGCGCGTTCGAAGGACATGTTTTTACACACAATCCACAGAATGTGCACATCGAAAGATGATAAATGTGTTTATCGATTACTCTTTCCAGCTTTCCTTCTGCATTCGGAATCCGATCGGTTATAATTTCGATGGAACCGTTTGGACAGTTCATCTCACAGATTCCGCAGCCGGTACAGGCATGTTGATTGTTTTCATCATGAGGCATGATGATTTCACCCTTAAACCGGTCTTCCATTTTTAGGGTTTTTCGGTTTTCAGGATACTGCTGGGTTACAATTGCCCCCGGACTGATAAAGTATTTCCCAGTCACGCGCATACCTGCCCACAACGAGGAAAGTCCCTTAAACAAGTCGGTAAAATATTCTACTATACTATTCATTTCAGCTGTTTTATTAAAAATGCCAGCCCATCAGGACGATAAAGGCAATGAATACAATGTTGACCAAACTGATTGGTAAAAGGTATTTCCACTCGAGAGTCAGTAACTGGTCGATACGCAAACGTGGAAATGTCCATTTGAACCACATGATCAGATAAACGATAAAGAAGGTCTTCAGAAAAAACCATACCATCGAAGGAATGTAGTTCATGATATGATTGAATCCTTCCCAGTTGCCAATGTGAAATGGCATCCAGCCCCCTAAGAATATCGTAGCTCCAATGGCTGCTACAATAAACATGTTGATATATTCGGCCAGGAAGAAAAATGCGAATTTGATACCTGAATATTCGGTGTGAAATCCAGCGGTTAATTCTGATTCAGCTTCAGCCAAATCGAATGGTCCACGGTTAATTTCAGCGGTACTGGCAATCAGGAAAATCACAAATGCAATTAATGCAGGTATGTGACCTTTAAAAAGCCACCATCCGTCGGCCTGGCTTTCAACTATTCCAGAAAGCTGCATGGTTCCCGAAAAAACTACGATGGCCAGAATGGAAAGTCCAACTGATAGTTCATAGCTCACAATCTGCGCACCACTACGGATGGCACCAATTAAGGAGTATTTGCTGTTACTCGACCAGCCGGCAAGCAGAATTCCCACAACTCCAAGGGAGGATACTGCCATCACGTAAAACACTCCAATGTTAAAATCTACTGCCTGTAGTCCCTTTGCAAATGGCAATGCCGCCATAGCCATGAATGAGGCAAGTATGACGATGAATGGTGCCAGGTTGAAAAGAATTGGATCTGCTTTACGAATCGGAATTAATTCCTTCAGCAACAGCTTAATTAAGTCGGCAATGGTTTGTAACAGTCCCCATTTTCCAACACGGTTTGGACCAACCCTATTCTGAATGATCGCGCAGACTTTACGTTCCAGGTAAACAAGGAACAGTCCGAGCAAGGCATAAAACAAAAGAAAAAGTAGTCCGATGAGAACCAGCTCAGTAAAAACAACCCAACCAGACGACATCATGCCTGATAATGCAGCATGAATTGAACTGGTAAGAGTCGAAAAGTCGTACAAGTTTGATGACATATTTGTGTTCATTTATCGGTCAATATCAGGAATTACAAGATCAAGCGAACCGCTGATTGCAATCAGGTCGGCTATTTTGTGTCCAGAGGCCAGTGTATTCAAAACAAATAAGTTGCTGAAGTTTGGCGTGCGGAATTTCATACGGTAAGGCGATTTATTTCCATCACTCACCACGTATACGGCAAGTTCGCCACGGGCAGTCTCTACTCTGCGGAAATACTCCCCGGCAGGAAGTTTAATGATTGGCTTCATCTTGGCAGTGTAATCTCCTTCAGGAATGTTGTCAATCAGCTGTTCGATGATATTCATCGACTCCCACATCTCGGCCATTCTGACCTGATAACGTGCAAATGTATCGCCACCTGTTCCCAGGATCTCATTGAACTGTACTTTATCGTAGGCTCCGTATGGTGCGATTTTACGAACGTCGCAGGCAAAGTTCGAGCCTCTGCCTGAAGGACCCGTAACTCCATAACCAATGGCAGTTTCACGGCTCATATAGCCAATGCCTTTGGCACGATTCTGAAAAATAATATTGCCTGTTAAAAGTTGGTCGTATTCAGGGAGTTTTTTTCGGAAGTACTTGATGAACTCTTTGGTTCTTTTCTGAAAGTTAGGATGAACATCGTGCATTAATCCACCCGGCATAACAAAACTATGCAGTAATCTGGATCCGAATGACTCTTCAAAAATATCCAGAATATGTTCCCGGTCGCGAAGGCCATAGAAAAAACTGGTTAAGGCACCCAGGTCCATTCCAAAGGCACACCACCAAAGCTGATGTGAGGCAATGCGGTTTAGCTCATCCAGAATGGTCCGAATATATTTAACCCGCTCTGGAATTTCAACCTGTAAAGCATCTTCAACACAAAGACAAACTGCCTCGTTATTCATATGAGCCGACAGATAATCCATTCGGTCGGTCAGGTGAATCAATTGCTGGTAAGTGTCTGCCTCACACATTTTCTCAATTCCACGGTGAATATAGCCGATATGTGGTATCAGATATTTAACTGTTTCACCTTTCAGGCAAACCTCCAACCTTAATACTCCGTGAGTTGAAGGGTGTTGTGGACCCATATTGATGATATAGTCCTCATTTTCCCCAACAATCACATCCTTTATAATTTCTTCACTCATAAATTGAGTTTTAACGTTCAATGATATTTATTTCGTCCCTGAAATCTTTACGAAGAGGATATCCATAATCATCTTCCAGAAAAAGACGTTTCAGGTTTGGGTGATTGTTAAACCGGATTCCAAACAAGTCAAATATTTCGCGTTCAAAATATTCGGCAGCAGGGTACAAGGCGGTTAAACTGTCAATGGTTGGATTTTCACGATCAGTCAGTAATACTTTCACCACGATCAGGTGTCTGAATTCAACAGATTCCAGATGACAAACCACCGTCATGTGACTTAGAAAATCTACGGCAGTCTGGCTGATCAAATAATTAAAGGACAGTTTCTGATCCGATTTCAATTTTTCAACCAACGAGAAGTATTTTTCGGCCGGAACAATAACTTCCAACAATTGAGTTCCTTCCGGGAACTCGGTTTCAGGGATGAGTCCCGTGATTATATCTGTTAATTCCTGTTTATTCAGCATATCATTCGAAATTAAAGTAGTCTGTCGGTCTGTTCTGGCGGATTGGTCACGGATTCGCCCTTGATCTTCCTCTGAAGCTGCATCACTCCGTAAAGCAATGCTTCTGGACGTGGTGGACACCCGGGAATGTAAACATCAACAGGAATAACATGATCGACGCCACGTACAACCGTATAGCTATTATAAAAGAATGGTCCACCTGATATAGCGCAGGCACCCATGGCAATTACATATTTAGGATCAGGCATCTGATCGTACAAGCGTTTTAAAACCGGTACCATTTTTTGAACAATGGTTCCGGCAACAACGATCACATCTGCCTGACGAGGCGAAGCGCGATATACTTCAATCCCAAAACGGGCAAAGTCGTGACGCGAAGCACCGGCCGCCATCATCTCTATTCCGCAACAGCTTGTTGCAAAGGTGAGTGGCCAAACGGAGTTCGAACGTCCCCAGTTCAGAAGATTGTCAATACTGGTCAGAAAGAAATTATTCCCTGACGTTTTCATGAGTTCGAGGGTTTCATTATCCCCGAAGTCTTCATCTTTCATTGATTTTATTAAACCCATTTTAATGCTCCTTTTTTCCATGCATACAACAGTCCGAGACCAAGTATGAAGAAGAAAATTATGATTTCGATAAATGCCCTCATTCCGATAGTTTTCATAACTACACCCCAGGGGAACAAAAACACGGTTTCAACATCGAAAATCAGGTAAATAATTGCAAATAGATAATAGCCTACATTAAACTGAATCCAGGCCGGCCCTTCCGTTGGAATACCGCATTCGTAGGGTTCCGATTTGGCAGGATTAAATGATTGTGGCGCAACGAGAGTCGAAAATATAATCGCTCCTCCAACAAGGATTAGGGCAATTATAAAAAAGAGAATTAATGATTCACTTTCCATATCTTAGATATCTGTTTTAATTGCTAGTTGAAAAGAAGGTGCAAAAGTAGTTTTTTCAAAATAGTACCAAACTTTTTAAGGATAAAAATGAATTGACATTTAGCAACCCCAAAATATAAAGACACCTAATTTGAACCGTAATTTTGTACTTCAAAAAATGAGCCTTTTGCCGGACTTGAACCGGCGACCTGCTCATTACGAATGAGCTGCTCTACCAACTGAGCTAAAAAGGCAATATTAATGTTGAATAATAGAAAATACCATCCCCAAAGGGATGGTTTTCTATCATTATATTATCCAATAATCGTTGGAATCTGAGAAGTATTATATTTCCCTTCTTCCAGCTTTTTTCTGATCTCTGAAAATGCTTTAATGGTATATTCTACATCTTCAACAGTATGCAAAGCAGTTGGAATCAGACGAAGCATGATCAGACCCTTTGGAATAACCGGGTAACCTACCACGGAACAAAAAATATTATAATTTTCACGCAAATCCATCACTGCGCTGGTGGCTTCACCAACTCCACCCGTGAAATAGACAGGGGTAACGCATGAATTGGTTGCTCCAAGGTCAAAGCCTTGAGCCTTTAATCCACTTTGAAGTTTGCCCACAATAAACCAAAGTTTTTCGCGCAGTTCAGGATGAGTGCGTAAAAGTTCAAGTCTTTTTAAAGCACCTATAACCATAGGCATAGGTAATGATTTGGCGAATGTCTGTGAACGCATATTGTAGCGTAAATAGTCGCAAATATCTTCCTCACAGGCTATAAAAGCGCCAATGCCAGCCATTGATTTGGCAAAGGTTGCAAACAGCAGATCTACCTTGTCTGTAACACCAAAGTGTTCGGCAGTCCCTGCACCGGTCGCACCCATGGTACCGAAACCATGTGCATCGTCAACGAGTAAACGGAAATTGAATTCATCTTTGAATTTGGCGATTTCATCCAGCTTACCAAGGTCACCTGACATTCCAAAAACACCTTCAGTAATTACGATTATTCCACCGCCTTGTTTCTCTGAAAGCTTGGTGGCTTTCGTCAACATATTGCGGAGGCTATCCATATTGTTGTGTGCATATACAAAACGTTTACCCATGTGTAAACGTACTCCATCCATAATGCAGGCGTGAGCTTCTGAATCATACACAATGACATCATTTCTTCCGCAAACGGCATCAATAATTGATACCATACCCTGGTACCCGAAATTCAATAAAAATGCATCCTGTTTACCAACAAATTCAGCCAGATTTTTCTCTAGTTCTTCATGTTTGCTGGTTTGGCCCGACATCATTCGGGCTCCCATCGGGGAAGCCATTCCATAATCTGCTGCTGCCTGGGCATCGGCTTTCCGAACTTCAGGATGGTTAGCCAACCCGATATAATTGTTTAAACTCCAAACTAAAACTTCTTTCCCTCTAAATTTCATTCGGGTACCAATTTCCCCTTCCAACTTTGGAAAAGCAAAATATCCGTGTGCCTGTTTCATGTACTGTCCCAGGCTCCCCATATTGGTCCTTAATTTTTCAAAAATGTCCACTTGATTTGGTTTTTAAGTTAACGCTGCAAAAGTAATTTATTTTAATAAGTCTGCAAATTTGTTAATTTATACTAAACAGGTTTGACATCTGGATAATTCATCCTATTTTTCGGCCTGAAAATTTATATAAAAATGTATCTTTGCGCCATGTTAATGAAAATGAGAAATTTCGCACCTATAGCTGTTGTTATTTTACTGTTGTTAAGCGCTTGCAGCGATTATAATAAGATAGTCAAGAGTACTGATTACGAGTTTAAGTATAAAAAGGCAATTGAGTATTATGAAGGAGGGCAGTTTGTTCGTTCTTCCACGCTTTTAAAAGAACTCATCAATATTGTCAGGGGAACAAGCCGTGCCGATAAGGTATATTACTATTATGCCAAAAGTCAGTTTGGGATGAAAGACAATATGATGGCTGGACACTACTTTAAGTCGCTGATTAAGGAGTTTCCTCGTAGTGAGTTCGCCGAAGAATCTCAGTTCATGGTTGGATATTGTTTTTACCTCGATTCTCCGGGGCCTCGTCTCGATCAGGCTGTAACCCAGGATGCGATCGATGCATTGCAGTTGTTTATTAACTTATATCCAAAATCGACCAGGGTTGACGAAGCTAACCGGTTGATTATTGAGCTGCGTGACAAATTAGTTTACAAATCATACCTGAGTGGTAAACTTTATTACGATTTGAAGAATTACAAGGCTGCAGTCGTTGCTTTATCAACCTCTTTAAAGGATTTCCCCGATACGAAATACCGTGAAGAATTGATGTATATGCTGCTAAAAGCAAAGTATTTGCTTGCTATTAATAGTGTTGAAGAAAAAAAGCGTGAACGTTTGAGTTCTACATTGGATGAATATTTTACCTTTGTCGACGAATACCCGGAGAGCAAATACCGGAAGGAAGTTGAAAAGTATCATGTTACAACTGCCAAGTTGTTAAATTACAAATCGGATTCAAAAATTTAAACAATATGGATTTTAAGAAAACAAAAGCAGAATCTACTACCATTTCGAGGGATTTAAGAGAGTTGGAAAGCCGTACTGGTAATATTTATGAGACGGTAATGATTCTTGCAAAACGTTCAAATCAGATCGCTTCTGAAATGAAAGAAGAACTTAGTCAGAAATTGCAGGAGTTTGCCTCTTACACCGATAACCTGGAAGAAGTATTTGAAAATCGTGAACAGATTGAGATTTCAAAATATTACGAACGTCTTCCAAAACCAACCTTGATTGCTTACGAAGAATTTGTAAACGATCAGATTTATCACCGTAATCCTGCCAAGGAGAACCGTAACAAAGAATTGTAATACAAGCCTTTATGAGGCTATCTGGAAAACATATCATTCTCGGGCTAACCGGAAGCATAGCTGCCTACAAGGCAGCTTATCTTTTAAGGGGCCTGATGAAAGAAGGTGCTGAAGTACAGGTGGTGATGACCCCTGCCGCGAAAGAGTTTATAACTCCTGTCACCATGTCGGCACTTTCGGGAAAACCGGTAGCCTCTGATTTCTTCTCCGTTAATGATGGATCATGGAATTCGCATGTGGATATGGGTCAATGGGCCGATCTCCTGTTGATTGCTCCTGCCACTGCATCGACTATCGGTAAGATGGCTCACGGAATATGCGATAATCTGCTCATTACTACTTATTTGTCTGCTAAATGTCCCGTGATGATTGCACCTGCCATGGATTTGGATATGTTTGGCCATCCTGCGAACATGGCAAATCTCGAAGTTCTTCGCTCATTTGGTAATCTGATTATTGAACCCGTCGAAGGTGAATTGGCCAGTGGACTTTATGGCAAAGGCAGAATGGAAGAACCTGAAAAAATCGTTGAAGAAGTAATTCAGTTCTTTAGTCAAAAAAAAAAACTGCTGAATAAGCATTTCCTGGTAACTGCCGGTCCTACCTACGAGAAAATTGATCCTGTTCGTTTTATTGGAAATTATTCATCGGGTAAAATGGGCTATGCCATTGCCAATGAACTTGCTGTTATTGGTGCAAAGGTGACTCTGGTTTCCGGCCCTGTACAAATCACAGACACAAACCCCGCAATAACAGTCATCCCTGTTCAGTCTGCTTTTGAGATGCATGAACAATGCATCCGAATTTTCCCTCATATGGATGGCGCCGTAATGTGTGCTGCCGTTGCCGACTTTACTCCTGAAAACTATTCTGAAACAAAGGTCAAGCGTGGAAAAGATGATCTTTTTATTCAGTTGAAGCCAACCACCGATATTGCTGAAGCGATGGGCAAGATGAAAACCGCAGATCAATTGCTTGTTGGCTTTGCTTTGGAAACCAATGATGAACAAAGCAACGCCTATTCAAAATTAAAGCGCAAGAACCTTGATTTCATTGTATTAAATTCATTGAAAGACCCTGGTGCAGGTTTTGGTGTGGATACAAATAAAATAACAATTATTGATAAGGACAATAATCAGACCTTTTTTGAGTTAAAATCCAAGAACGATGTTGCTGCCGATATCGTTGCCAGGATTATTTTGGAAATGGAACAAAAAGATATCAATAGACAATAACTTGTCATTTTAATTGAACTAAAATATAACAGTGAGAGTATAACGGAAAAGGGTCATTCAAAAAGTAACTTTCAAGCTTTTTTCCAGTGACTAATGACTGTTTCCTTTTAATTAATAGAATAAGTAAATCGAATTCAATGAAGAAGTATCTGGTGTTTTTTATGGTTTTGATCATTAGCCTAAGTTCTGCCTTTGCGCAGGAATTACGCTGCAACATCAGCATTTCTGCTTCAAAGATTCAGGGTGCGAACAAAACCATGTTCGAAACCATGCAAACTGATTTGTATGAATTCATGAACAACCGAAAATGGACAGACAATAAGTTCGCTATGGACGAACGGATTGAATGTAACATCTTCATCAACCTCGACCAGCAAATTTCTTCCGATGAATTTTCAGGCAGCATCCAGGTTCAGCTAAGGCGTCCCATTTTTGATTCCTCCTACGAAACGATCTTGCTGAACATTAAGGATAACGATTTTCGTGCAAAATATGTTGAATATCAGACCCTCGAGTTCAATGAGACTTCCAATAAAGACAATCTGACCAACATCCTGGCCTATTACGCTTACATCGTTTTAGGAATGGATTACGATTCATTTGCCCCTGAAGGCGGTACTGAATTTTTCCAGAAAGCCCAGTCGATTGTCAATAATTCCCAGAATGCCGCTGAAAAGGGCTGGAAAGCCTTCGAAAGTGAACGAAACCGTTATTGGCTGGTCGAAAATATCCTCAATAAGTCATATGCAGGTTTCAGAAGTTGCACGTACCAGTATAACCGCCTGGGACTCGATCTGATGGCTGAAAAGCCCGAAGAAGGTCGTGCTGTTATTGCCGAATCGTTGAAGTCTATTCAGAAAGTCTTCCGTTCCCGCCCATCCCTTTATATTTTGCAGGTATTTTTTGATGCCAAATCAGATGAACTGATAAATATTTTTACAAAATCTTTTTCTGATGAAAAGAATCGCGTCTCAGTTCTTCTCAACGAGGTCGATCCATCCAACGGCACTAAATACGAAAAAATTCTTAAGACCGAGGGGCTCTGATATTTGAATAATCAATTATCTTTATGATCGGATTGATCATTAACTTAATTTGTAATATCCTGTGCTTAAATCCCTTTCAATCAAAAACTACGCATTAATTGATTCACTGAATATTGAATTCAGCGGCGCTTTAAATATCCTCACCGGCGAGACTGGTGCCGGGAAATCAATTCTGCTGGGCGCTATTGGACTGATTATCGGTCAGCGGGCCGATTCATCCGTTCTTAGGGATAAGTCCGAAAAATGCACCTCTGAAGGGATTTTTGATATCAGCAATTACAGCATGCAAAACTTCTTCAATGAGAATGAACTCGATTATGAAGATATTACAATTCTGCGTCGCGAAATAACCCCTCAGGGGAAATCCAGGGCATTTATTAATGATACTCCCGTTAACGTGAAAGTCCTGCATGACCTGGGGATGAAGCTGATTGATATTCATTCGCAGCACCAGAACCTTGAATTGAACGAAAAAAACTATCAGTTACGGTTAATCGACCTGGTAGCAGGCAATGATGACATTCTTAAAATATATCTGTCAGCCTTTAAGAAATACTTAGAGCTTCAGGAAAGCCTGGTCAATTCTCTTGAACTGGCCGAAAAATCAAGAAAAGACCTGGATTATTACGAGTTTCAGTTTACCCAGCTTTCAGAGGCCAGGTTGATTGATAATGAACAGGCTGAATTGGAGTTGCTGCTCGAAAAACTTACCCATGCCGAGGAAATAAGATCCATATTTGGTCAGGCTTTCCAGTCATTCAGTGAGGATGAACGATCAGTTCTTGCTGTTTTAAAGGAGAATCTGAATAGTATCGGCAAGCTGAGAGCGATTCTTCCTGATGCCGATCAGCTTTACACCCGCCTGGAATCTGTTTATATCGAACTGAAAGATATTGCCTCCGAATCATCGTCAATTGAAGACCGCACGGAAAATAATCCTGAACGCATTGAGCAGTTGAACCAGCGACTCGATCTGATTTATTCCTTGCAGCAAAAGCACAGGGTAACCACCGTGGCCGAACTTTTAAAGATTCAGTCTGATTTTGAAGATAAAATAAACCTTGTCAGTTCTTACGAGCATGAAATTGAACAACTTCAAAAGCAATTGGAAGATCAGGTGGTAATATTGGACAAACTATGCGCAAAAATCAGTTTGAAGCGAAAGTCAGTCACCCCCACGGTCGAAAATAAGGTCATTGATGTACTCCGCAATGTAGGAATCCCCAATGCGGCCTTCCATATGAAGCTTGGTCAGCTTACCGACTTTTCTTCTTCGGGTCGGGATGAAGTGAGTTTTATGTTCTCGGCCAATAAGAACCAGGAATTACAGGAAATAGGCAAGATTGCATCAGGGGGTGAAATATCACGATTGATGCTGGCTATAAAGACCTTAATTACCGATGCCCGATCCATGCCAACCATCATCTTCGATGAGATCGATTCAGGCGTTTCAGGCGAAGTTGCCGTAAAAATGGGTCAGATCCTCGAGCGCATGTCCACAACCGTTCAGGTATTGAATATTACCCATCTGCCGCAGATTGCAGCCAAAGGTAAAAATCATTACAAGGTCTATAAATTCGATCAGGATGACCATACGTTTACCTCGATCAGAAAACTGACAGACCAGGAACGCGTCGAAGAAATTGCCGAAATGCTCAGTGGTGAAAACTTCTCGGCCACTGCCATGGAAACCGCCAAAGAATTACTACGGTAAGTAAAAAGCCATTTGTCATTAGGAAAAAGGAAAGAATAAAAGCTTTCCGATGCAGTTGGGGTCTTCTCAGTGGTTCTCTGTGTTATCTCTGTGGCTCTCTGTGTTACAATTTATTACACAGAGGATAACAAAGAGCCACTGAGCTAAACACACATACCTGCATCAGGAAGCTTTTCCTTTTTTAAATTAAAGCCTGTCCTCCAGTATGAGTCTGATCTCTTTCGGGCCGATGTTTGCCTTTTCGCCAATCAGATATCCTCTTTTTTGGAAACGATCACACACAGTTTCTATAAAATCTGCTGACACACCATAATCAGGCAACTTGGTCGGAATGCCAACCGATTCAAAGAATTCAATCATTTTCCCGATGGTACTATCAATGCGTTCATCATCGGTACCCTGACTGATTCCCCAGACTGCTTTTCCCAATTGCAGTATTTTATCCTTCTTCTGCTCACGCTTGATATGCATTAAGCCGGGAAGTACAATGGCCAGTGTGCGTGCATGATCAATTCCATGGTAGGCAGTTAATTCATGACCAATCATGTGGGTAACCCAGTCCTGGGGAACTCCCACGCCAATCAGACCGTTTAATGCCATGGTTGCACTCCACATCAGGTTTGCAGCAGCATCATAATCCGTTCGGTTAGCCAGTACTTTCGGTCCTTCTTCCACCAGAGTTTTCAGGATGCTTTCCGAAAAGCGGTCCTGGATAGGTGAGTTCACAGGGAAGG
>Ga0302286_10001311_pt1 | contig 18656 bp, 10 predicted proteins | sample III_Fen_E2_3_FD_198765 | JGI IMG/M metagenome (GOLD analysis project Ga0302286, IMG submission 198765) | Peat permafrost microbial communities from Stordalen Mire near Abisko, Sweden - III_Fen_E2_3 | ecosystem: Environmental > Terrestrial > Soil > Wetlands > Permafrost | place: Sweden: Abisko...
AGTGGCATACAACCCGCCGAAAGCTGAGGAAGATGACGTCCTGATGCAGCTTCAGAATATGATCATTACCCGTACCGATTATTCACTTCCGTCATCCGAAGGGGTATTGCTAAAGTTTGACCCGGAGAAAGTAAACGTTTTCGATTTCAATAAAGTGGACGAACTGGTCAAGAGGGGGTATGACTCAACGCTCAACCATATTGACGAAATAAAAGCCCGGATTCCACGACGCATTACCGGCCCTGAAATGGCACAACGACGAAAAGCCTTCCGGGATAAATTTCCTGACTTAAAATTCCGGGATATCCAGGTGACCGGAGTTGACAGCCTGCAAAAACAATATATCATCCGATCCTTTCGGCTGAAAGAAAAAGAATTCAGCTTAGCTAGTTTCAAGCAATCCTATTTCAAATTGATTTCGGATTCTAAGATATCCGAGGTACTGCCCCATGCAGTTTATAACCACTCGAACGGGCTGTTTGACCTGAAGTTGGACGTAAAAGCCGAAGAGCAACTGAAAATCATGCTTGGGGGCAATATCTCCTCTAAAAACTCCAACCAAGGCTATTTGGGACTAATGTACCAGAGACTGTCGGATTATGCCCAGACGGCCTGCCTGGATGCCCAATTTGGCAAGTTTTACTACGGGCTGGCACTGGACACCAGGATTGAGATTCCTTCGCAAAAAAGCTGGTATCTGAAAGCGTCGGCAGTGATGCATGAATTTAAGTACAGCGAAGGGAACAGCCTGTTCGATCAGGAAAACTTAAATTTGGATTTCAACAGGAATGAATTATACAGCAAACTAAGCGTGGGTACACCCCTCACCATGAATGAAAAATTTGAATTTGGGGCAGGTTATGGGGTATTGACGGATAATTATACTCAGAATGGTTCCGGGTTGAATTCGACTGCCGGTCATGATAAAAGTACGTACACAATAGCCGGTTTGTTTGGCCGTATTGAAAGCAATACTATGAATAACGGCATGTATCCAACGAAAGGATTCAATTACCTTACTTCCGTTCAGGTATTCAACGGGCAGGAACGATATAAACCGGCAGTCTACAAAGCCCTGACTGCTTCGAACAATCAGGACAGCTGGATGCAATGCCGTGCGAAGTTTGACAGGTACTTCCCCTTATCCCCCCGATTCACACTAGGGACCTATGGTGAACTGGTATATTCCACCCGTAAGTTGTTGCAGAATTATACAGCCACCCTGATACAGGCTCCGGCTTTTCAACCAACCCCCTACAGCCGCACGACCTTTAACGGGACAATGAGTGCCAATCAGTGGGCAGCCATTGGACTAAAGCCTGTCTTCCGTATTTCCGACCCGATACATTGGCGTGCCGAGGCTTATTTATTTGCACCTTATCAATCCATCCTGCGTGCTTCGGATAATTCGGCAGTATATTCACAGCCATTTCCTACGGTACAGTTTATGGCTGAAACCACCCTGGTCTATAATTTTAAACTGGCATCAGCCGGGATGTATGTAAACCACAGTGCAGGACATTGGAATGTGGGACTGAACATAGGAATACTGCTTTTTAATCCGAAGTTTATGGATTAGGAACCGGTTAATGATTTTTATTTTCCTAAATCCTAAAACAACAAAGGCTGCCCGATTGAGGACAGCCTTTTTGTTTACAGAATGAACAAGTCTTATTCCTTTACAAATTTGACTGCATAATGACTGGTTCCTGATACCACTTTCAACATATAGTTTCCTTTTGAAAGTTTGCTCAGATCAATTTGAGTAGAACCATTGATAAGTTCTGATTTTACCAGGGCTCCACTAATTGAATAAACAGCAACCTTTGCAGACACAGCTTCTTTGAAAGTTACATACGCGTAATCTTTCACCGGAACAGGATAAATACTTACTGCATTTTGACCGTTAGAAAAAGTATTGTCTACGGCAGTGGCATTGCCTGTTGTTTTGACTACTTTAAAGCCGTCAAAAGGGCTTGAAACGCCTAAATCGCTTACTTCGAATGTTTTCACTTCAATAGTATCAGTACTTACAGTAATATTACTATAAGTGGGTCTGCCTGTTTGACCAAAGCGTCCGCTGAACATACCGAAATAGTTTGACAATCCTAAGTCTGTTTCAACGGCAGCCATCTGAGCTTGTGAGCGTGGCTCGTATTTCTTCTTTCCAGCCGAATTGTTCAGGAAGTACAAGGTCCCGTTCTGCACATCAAATACCCCACCCAGTTTTGAGGTCAGGTTTGAACGTGAATCAAAGGTGACAGCAATCTGATTTTTCACAGAATTAGCCACCAATGCTTTTCCTTTAATAGGTCCCATTACTTCATAGATATGGTCATGTCCCTGAAGAGCCAGGTCAATATGCAATTCATCAAATACCGGTCCCATTTTTTCACGAACGATTTTACCATCCGCATCACTTTGGTGACTGCCTGAACCGGTGTACATCGTTTTGTGATAGAAAGCTATTCTCCATTTCACTTCAGGGTGGGCAGCAACCTGAGCCCTCATCCAGGTAGCCAGGTCATCAAGATATCCGGTAACACCATAGTCTTCGTAACTCATACCCATAAAGAGCGCATCGCCGTATACAAATGAATAGACACTTCCCGGGGTAGTTGCTTTTGATTGATCGAAGGCAACACTTTCAGTATTGAAGTGATAACTAAAATCCTTCGTTACAGATTTATCATGATTCCCAATAATATAAGCAGTCGGGTTTTTCAAGAAGATATCCTGTTGTGTTTGGAAAAACTGTTCGTACTCCCACTCCGAGTTTGGCACAGCATAGGCAGTTTCAACCAAATCACCGCAGCTTAACCAGAAATTGGTATTCGGGTACATCAGTTGAGCAGCATGAGTTGTCTTTTGCGAAATATCAAACATCTCCACTGTCTGTGCCTGCGGGTCGGTAGTATAGATAAACGAGAATTTGTCCTTGGTTGTTTTGGCTGTGGTAAATGAACCGACTTCACTCCAGGCACCGTCTTTTCCCACACGGAAAGAATATGTTGTATTTGGAGTAAGACCTGTCGCCAGTGCCTTGTTGCTGACATAGCTCTTTTGTGTATTGTTAGCAATACCGGCCAAAGCAGGAAGCATATTCTGGGCAATACTGTAATTTTTTGTTATTGGAGTCCCTGTTGCAGTGAGAATGAAGGCTGGAGCAGAGAAATCGGTGGAGTTGCCTGCCACAATTTGCACTTGTTCGTCGGCAACCCCGGAGTTTGTAAACCAGGCAAAGCCCATGTTGGTGGTTGGAGCTCCGTTGAGCGACATACAGATATTATAAGGCATATTATTGGCTTTAAGGCCATTCAATGCAATTTGCAATGAGGCGGTACTGGAAGAGTCACGCAATGCAAAGGCCGTCGAAGTTGAATCAGATCGTAAGGTTTTGACTAAAGTAGCAGCTCTTTTTAATAAAGTCCAGGAAGGAATAGTATAGTTCACTTCAGACAGTGCATTTGCAATACTTAATAAGGAATCTCCTTTGCTTAAAGCAAAAGTGATGCCTGCACCCCATTGAACAGGCGCACCGGCAGTAGCAGTAGGATTCCACATACATTCACGTACCGTCATGTTTTTTGATATCGAGTCCAACGAAATCAACTGGTACGAAAGTTTAGTCTCATCTACTGATGAAACAACCCCCTTCATTGGAGAGTCAACACCTATTTGTCTTAACGAGATATTTCCATCAGGACCGGTATAAACAGAGAATTTACTGAGGTGGTCGTTGCCATGAAAATAAGCTTTTATATTGGGATGAAGCTTCACAAAGCTTGCAAAACCCTTTTGTTCGATGGTTGATGGTGCCGAGATTGCCAATCCATCCTTACAGGTTTCTTCCACCATATTTTCAAATTTATCCGTAGCATTAATGGTATGACCCGGGTTTGGATTGCGCAGGTGCTTTGTTTCTATGTCCGCCTGGTCGTGAGTAAAGATAACCACGGGAGTTTTGGCACTTACCGAAGCTAAATCGTTTGCCATCCAAATGCGGTTAGTCGAATCCGGCCAAATGGTTACAAACATAAAATGAACCCCTCCGATATTCCTGGAATAGTTGATTTTGTCGGTTGTGTAATTGTAGGTAGCAGCTGTCTTTGGAATAGCCGGCTTAAACACATAGTTATAGATATTGAACAGAGATGTGTTGTCGATAGCCGGTGAAAGAGTTTTGTAGAAACCGATGGCATCTGTCACATCATGGTTACCCGGCGCCAGGAGGAACTGAGTGTTCTGATTCGAACGGTCTTTCAAGGTAATACCATTCAGATAATCAGTTTCGAATTGCGCCCATGAAGCAGCTGCCGACTGGATTGATGAGGCAGCTTCCTGACGGTTGGCAATATCGCCTGTATTAATCAGGAAATCGATAGGACCAACGAGCTGACCTGCCTTAACACCATTGTCACTGGGGAATGAAACGAAAGACATGCCGTTCATTTTAGCGACCATGGCGGCATTGACAACTTTTGCATCAACAGCTGTTGAACCTTGGAAATTCGTTCTGGTGATGCCATAATGCGAATCAGATGTGTAGATCATCTGAATTTGTGCCTGGACACTCCCCGAAAACGAGAATGCCAAACCCACAACAAGCATGGACTGCGCTACCTTTTCTTTCCAATTTTGGAAGGTGCTTAATACGGAATAAATCTTTTTCATACTTTAACTGTTTAATTATTTAATAAATTTTGAGTTATCTACAAAAGTAAAGTCTCCGGATTAAGATAACATTTCAACCAAATTGCATTTTGTGTAAATAAATGTTTCATTTTATTTACAATTTAGTTGGAAGCATTGAAATATGTAAATGCATCTGGATTGTTTTCAGCGGTATACTGAATAGAAAAACACAAGCCTGTTTTTCAGGGTAAGAGATTCCGAGTGACGAAAAGGCAACTCAGTTCATGCTGCCAGGAAGAAAGAAACACGTAACAGGTATAGAAACTTGAGGATATTAAATTTTTCAACATTTTAATCTAAGTAATGGGTAATAAATAATGTCCTATTATTTTTAATTAAAACTTAATCAACCCTCAGCTCTATCACCCTCTCTTTTGGAGAGGGCAGGGGGAGAGGTCGTATTTCAAGTAGAATAAAATAGGACATTATATTCTTTCTATTACTTATTATCAATAAATGTCACAAAGATTTAATATAAAGGGCTTTATTTGTCTAAAAATCGAATAAAGATGAACTTTAGCTCCAAATAATCATTTTGAATGTCTATATTTGGCAGTAACTGGATGAATTTAATCTGTTTCAACAGACTTGATGGCATAATACATTTAAATATCAACTACTTATTAGAGACGTATTAAAATCGAAATAACAAGAACTTTACATTCTGTTATTCTGTTATAAAAATAGTATCATATCAAAACCCACTAAAAGAATTGCATTCCCTATGATCAAAAAAGTATACAAGAATTCTATCATCAATAGGGATATTAGTTGGATGTACTTCAATCGCAGGATACTGGACGAGGCTTCAGATCAGACAAACCCTTTATTGGAACGACTAAGCTTTTTAGGCATTTATTCCAACAACCTGGATGAATTTTTTCAAATCAGGGTTGGTACATTAAGGCGTATGATTGAGTTGGAAGAAAGCATGCATCCCGTTCGTACAGATTCAAGCAAAGTGCTGAAAAAGGTTTTGAAATTAAACGAACACTATACAGCTGATTTCGAAAGTGTCTTTAACGAGCTGACTATCGAATTACAAAAGGAAAATATCTTTCTGGTGAACGAGTCACAACTGACAAAGGAACAAGAGAAGTACGTGGATAACTTCTACCGGGAAGAATTAATGAATTCACTGTTCCCGATACTGGTTTCGCGTATGTCGGTAGAGCCGAAGCTGAATGACAAAAGTATTTATCTGGCGGTAAAAATCTCGGACTCCGACAAGCACGATAAAAAAGGAAAAAAAGAATATGCACTGATTGAGGTCCCTACGGGTGAGTTTTCCAGATTCTTTGTATTGCCCAAAGAAGGGGAAAAGAATTGTATTATGTTCCTGGAGGATGTTATTCGATATTGTTTGCCCGATATCTTTGCACAACTGAACCACGACAGTTACAAAGCCTATACGATTAAGTTCACGCGTGATGCAGAAATGGAGTTCGACAATTCGGCTTACCAGAGTGTATTGGAAAAAGTATCGAAAGGAGTTAAGAGCCGAAAGTTTGGTTCACCGGTACGATTCGTTTACGACAGGGACATTCCAAATGACCTGTTGCGGTATACCGAGAAATTACTCAAGATCAATAAAAAGGATGTTCACATTAGCGGGGCTCGCTATCATAACCTGAAGGACCTGATATCGTTTCCAAAGATTAAAAAAGCAGGACTAAAATTTGTAGTTCACCACCCGGTACCTGTCAGGGCATTTGAAGAATCCGGCAACATGCTGCCGCTTATTCGCAAGAAAGACCGTTTCCTGCATTGCCCGTACCATAGCTTTGATAACTTTATACGGTTGCTTCGCGAATCAGCCATAAACCCGGAAGTAAAAGAAATAAAGATAAGCCTGTACAGGCTGGCAAAAAATTCAAAGGTAATCAAGGCGTTGATTTGTGCTGCCTTGAATGGGAAAAAGGTAACTGCTATTGTAGAGTTGTTGGCACGTTTTGATGAATCTTCGAATATCAACTGGGCCACTAAAATGCAGGAAGCAGGCATAAAGGTCATCCTGGGAGTGGAAGGCCTTAAAGTCCATTCAAAGCTGGCTCATATTACTGCCCGGAAAGGAAATATAGCCTGCATTGGCACGGGGAACTTCCATGAGGGCACAGCTACCGTCTATACCGACTTTATCCTAATGACAGGACAGAAGGGCATTGTGGATGAAGTGGAAAATGTATTTGAATTTATGCAACAGCCCTATATGAGCCCAACATTCAGGCAGTTGGTAGTTGCCCCTCAGTTTATGCGGAAAAAACTGATCAGCCTGATCAAGACAGAAACAGAAAATGCAAAGGAAGGAAAACCCGCCTATATCTACTGCAAGATCAACCACATCGTCGACGAAAAAATCATCGAGAAACTTTATCTGGCTTCAAATGCCGGAGTAGTGATGAAACTATTGGTTCGCGGAAATTGTTCCCTGGTAACGGGCGTTTCCAAACAAAGTGAAAATATCAGTATAGCAGGCATCGTAGATCGGTATCTGGAACACTCGAGGATACTCATTTTTGCTAACGGAGGAGACGAAAGATATTTCCTGGGTTCAGCCGACTGGATGTTACGGAACCTGGACTCCCGGGTTGAAGTATATACGCCCGTGTATGATGTGGATATTCAACGGCAGTTGAAAAGAGTAATTGAATTCGGATTAAGAGACAATGTGAAAGCCAGGATTGTTGACGGATCGGGGAATAATGAAATCAGGGATGGGGGTTCGGACAAACCATTCAGATCACAGGAAGAACTCTACCAGTATTATAAGAAAGAGTACGAAGCCGGCTATCCGGAGACCGAGAAACAAGAACTATAAGTATTCATAAAAATAACACTCTGTATGAAAAGTATTAATTTTGCAGCCATTGACATTGGGTCCAACGCTGTTCGTTTATTGATTAAAAGTATAGTCCCTGGTGATCCTGCCGACACATTTACCAAGGTATTGATGGTACGTGTTCCTCTAAGGTTGGGGCAAGAAGCTTTTGTAACCGGGAAAATAAGCCCGGCCAAGGAAAAACAACTTATCAGGTTGATGAAAGCTTTTAAACAGCTGATTAAGATTTACGGAATTACGGATTACCGTGCGTGTGCTACCGCAGCCATGCGTGAAGCAAAGAATTCAAATGCCCTGGTAAAGGAGATCCGGAAAGAAACCGACCTGAAGATTGAAATCATCAATGGACAGGAAGAAGCTTCCATTATTTATGAAAGCCATTTTGCCGACCACTTGAACATAGAGCTGAACTATATTTATGTAGACGTTGGTGGTGGTAGTACCGAATTAAGCCTAATGGTGAACGGTGAATTGCAGGAATCAAAATCATACGATATAGGTACTGTACGGTTACTCAATGACATGGTTAAAAAGGAAGAATTCGATAGGTTGAATTATGATTTAGCCGAATTGAAAGAACAATATAAGATCACTGACATTATCGGCTCGGGAGGAAATATCATTAAGTTGAATACTCTTGCTAAAACACGGAAGAATACTAAACTGTCAGTTCAGAAACTGGAAGAACTGAACGATACATTAAAACAGTTGACGATAGATGAACGTCTGAAGAATTATAAAATGAAACCCGACCGGGCAGATGTGATCACTTTTGCCGGCGACATTTACATTACAGTAGCCAAAGGAGTTGGTGCAACCCACATTATCGTACCAACCATTGGACTTGCGGATGGAATTATCCACATGCTTTTTGAAAAATGGAAAGAAAAGAACAAAGTGGAAGAACCAACAGTAATCGCGTAATCATCTCCGGATGAAACAGTACAACAAAGGCTGGCATATTTTGAATATGCCAGCCTTTGTTGCAACTATAAAATATCTTCATTACTCCTGAATGTGTCAGAGAGTCAATCGAAATGGCAGTGTCTGCTGAATCAAAAAGGTCAACGAATCATTTCTAATTTAATTTAGACGAATCAGTGTTGTTTATTTCGGATACCTGCTCTTTTACATCAACTTCTCCTGCTGCTTCCACCGGCTCATTTTCAACAGTGACTTTCACATCCTCTTTTTTAATACCCTTGCCGGCATTTGTAATTAAAGAATCAACAATCTCACTGACCTGATCCTTCGTTGAACTTACTACATTCGTACTCCCGCCGGTCTCAACCTCAGAGAACCCTGATTTAGTTGTTGTATGGAGTGATTTATCCGAATTTTCAGGTTCAATGATAAGCACATCCTTGCATACCGCGATAAACAATTCAATCTGGTTATCAAAATTCACAATAAGTGTATCTTGATCATGTTCAAACTGATAAATCAATTCTTCTTCATCCAGGTATTTCTTATTACAATACTTCTTTATACCATTGATTAATACTTCATAATCCTGAATCTCACCAAGTTTATCCTGATAAATCTTAAGCATGTCCAGTTTTGAGCTTTCTATTTTCATAATATGTGAAAGCACATCCACCTTATACCTGAATTTCTTAAATACAATCCTGATTTTATGAATGTCCTCCGCATCATCAATGCTCCTGGATTGTATTCTTTCAATAAGCTTATTAAGAGAGTTTTCTGTTTTACTTACCAACTTGGACTTCTTGAGAGTTGACTTTTTCTTAATGGTTGGAAATTCAAGTTTATGCTTTTTAGAAAATTTTGTCGCCTTTTCAATAAGTTCTGACTCAACTTTCTTTAAATAGGAAACATATCCGATTAATTCAGGGTTCTGATCAATACTTCCCAATTTCAAAATCTGTACCTGAACGTCCCTGAGTTTTCCAAACAACTTAAATGCCTTTTCACCATTTCTTACCTTTGAAGGATTCATTTTAAAAGCAGTCAGGATTGGGAAAATACGTCTTAAGATAACCCTTTTTTCATGTATTTTACTTTCAGATGAATCAGATTCAATCTGCTGGAATTTCTTAATTTGTGAGTTGTAGTTTTTGATAATTGCATTCATAGCTCTATCCTTATAGTTATAGATTATTATTACTGACTGATCAGGTTGTTTTAAATCTCCATATCATTTGTTCCTTTGACTTTTTTAATTTTAATCTTGATACCTAACTTTTTAAATGCCTTTTTTAATCTTTTCCTGTGCTTAATTTCAAAGGTGGTGTTATAAAGTGAGTTTTGAAGTAAATCGGCATCTTTCAGTAGTTCGCTGTATTTATCATGTTTGGTCTTTTTATCGCTATGAAGACTAATAGCAGTCTTTACAACGTGTATTTCTTCGTCCGTAAATAGCTCCAGATCGCGCAGGATATTTTCGGCTGTAATTGCTCCCAACAGGGCATGTTCCCTGACATACCCTACTTTATAGGTATGAATATCATGCAACAAGCCCATGATGGTACAGATCTCCACGTCCAACCCCTTTTTAAGAGCCAGTAGCGCGCAATTTTGAGCCACTCCATACAAATGAAGATATCCTTCCGGGCGCATATTCACATTTTCCTGATTCAATAAAATCCCATCTACTTCAGTTCTCACCAGTTCCAATCGATTCATAAATACTTTATTTTGCTTATAACTAAATTTTTAAAACACATTCTGATTTCTAAATGTTCAGCCTTCTGCTCATTGGGATTTGTATTGCGGGCAAATGCCCACTGATACCCTTTGATCCGGGCATTTCTTGAGACACATTGAGTCCACTATTGGAAATGGATCTGATCAGCCAAATCAGGTCAATCCTTGACCATTGGGCAGACCAAATATAACACGAATAATTAGGATGAAAAGGATAGCAGGAGTGAGATTTGAAATGTAACCGGATTGTAATATCTTTTGCGGCAACCCGAATTTTGTTTGTAATCACTTTATAACAGATGTGTCATTACAGCTACAAACAGAAAATAAGTAGTATGATGAATAATAGTGGAGACAGTGATTTTAATGAAATTGATTCTTATTCAAAACGACTTTGAAATACACTATGCATACTTTTGTTCCATAAATACAAGGATCAATCAGCATATAATTTTTATTCTTCACTTTAAAAACAAATAATATGAGAACATTAAAAATTGCGTCATATCTTGAAACTGGAATCATTCTTTTTTCAGCCAATATGATTATTTTAAATGTGATATTAATCATTTTAAGAAAAGGACTGTAAAGTCCTGAGCACTCCTTAAAACCACTGCAACAGGAAACCTGATTCCAGTACATTTTACATTTGTTTATGAGAATACCTGCTTAGTCAGCGAAAAAAGACTACCCTGTTAAATTTGTTTTCAGACAAATCGTATTTGAATACCGGAGAATCAGTGGATAAACGTTGTAAAATCTTCTACCGGCCTCCGGGGACTTACCGGTACCGGATTCCTGTCAATATAACCGATACGTGCTATAAACATCAGTTCCTCTTTGATTCCAAGATGTTTAGATACTTCTTTTTTGAATTTGGCTTCCTCTACAATTTGGTTCATTGGCTGAAACCCGATGTGCAGCTTTGTACATGTAAGATGAATCTGTTGATATCGTCGACCCAGGTTTACCCAGTCTTTAACCGAATGGGTTGCTGCCGTCATGAGTACCCAACCACCGCAGCCTTGAACCTGTTTTTTTGTTTTCGCAATTCCCGCTTTCACAAACGATGTCTTTTTTGAATCTTCCGGTTTGTAAAAGTTCCGCACCATAAATCCGGCAATACCTGTCAGTTGCATTCCGGCTGTGGTGAGTCCATCCTTTTTATCTTTTACATCCTTGTCGGAGAATCGCATCCATGTCGCAAGCTCTGCCTGTGCCTCCCGGTTATAAGCTTGCTGGCTATAAGCCTCCAGGGCTTTCTCGGCAATAAAACTTCCTTCCTCTGATGTAGCGGAATAGTAACGGATCTGTTGAGGATCAGGGGTCACGAGTTGATTGACATCGGTTGCCCTGATTGGGTTCTGCTGGAAGGGTATTCTTAGGGTCATCCGCCTTTCAATCAACTTAAGATCAAACTGGACAGAAGAAGCTTTATGGAGATCAATTTCTGCAACAGGCCTGTTATTCCTGAAATCCTCCGCGATCATGACAGTGGTTTCATAGCCCAGGCTCCCGGCAGCCAAGGTCAGGTTTTCAATGAATGCACCCAGTGAAATGTACAGTTCTCGTCCATCCGGGTCTACTACCGGTAGTTCGCGGGTAGTGTCGGCATACAATCGTATCATTCGGTCACCGGTCACCACTACTTTCCAGGGTTGTGAATTATGCGAACTACCTGCCAGCGAGGCATAGTAAAGTATTTTGCAAATATTGCTTTTATTGTTTGTTTGTGACGGTTCCTGTCTTCGATATTCCGTAGAACAAGAACAGAATACGCCCCACATTGACAAGACCATTATACAGATTGATTTAGTTACTCTCATGTTTTAAAATTACTTCTCCTGACTCCATAACCTGACACCCAACCTTATGACGGGTGAAAGATCAACATTTGAGATCGAATAGTTGACATCTCCAAAAGCAATGCTCTTGTCCCCTCTCATGTAAACGTGCATACCGGGTTGAATATAAAAGTAACGGCCTATAAAAAACTGATAGCTTAATCCTAATCCGGTATCGATAGTATGAATGTCTTTGTGAATGCCGGTACTCTTTTGTTCAATGTCGAACGTGTGCGATTCCAGGTAGGTGTATAGCTCCAGGTTTCGCCATAGATTATACCCTAAAAACAATCCGGGTGAAGTTCTGTAGTAGCGTTTAAAGGTAGCAGACGAATTATGTACACCGGCTGTTTCGGCATCATAAGTTCCACCATTGATAATGCTCAACCGCACCCTGAAACGTTCATAGCGGTAACCCACTGCAAAGTGGTAGCCGCCGGTAAGGAACATGGGTACCAGGCTTTCAACCTCTATGGCTGATTTCACTTCATAACTTTTTGCATGGGATTTTAAAACATCTTTCGCATGCAATGAGTCGCTTTGACTGTACATGCTTAGGGATGTAATGGTCAGACAAACAATAAATAAGATTTTAGTTTTCATAGGGATACACTTTGAATTTGTGAGATACAAAGGTCGGCAATGATAACTCAACTCTTCTCCTCATTTGTTACCAAATGATTGGAAGGTTATCTTTTATTTCTGATCCGGCTAAGCGATTTGGGGGCTATACCCAGGTAATTGGCAATATGATACAGCGGAAGACGCTGAAAAGCCTGTGGGTATTCCATGACAAGTTTCTGATAGCGTTCTTCGGCTGAGAGAATCTGCAAATCGATACTTAGCTGCACTAATTTGACATAAGCCTGTTCTATGAATATACGACAGACCCTTTCCATGGGAGGTACTTTATGAAACAATAATTCAAGGTCTTGTTGGGAAATGGAGGCTGTCCGGGTGTCTTCCCAGGCTTTGATATTCAGGTGTGAGGGGGTCTGGCTGATTCTGCTCCGGTTATCTGTCACCCATTCACCTTCAAAGGCAAAATCGGTCGTCACCTCTTCCCCTTTTTCATTCAGCTGGAAATAAATCACCGAGCCGTGGAGCAGGTATGATATGGACTTACAGACTTCATCTTGACGGAGCAACAAGTCACCTTTCAAATAAGTCTTTAAATGGATAAACGATGCTACGATCGCCCATTCTCCCTCGGTGAGAGTGACTAGTTTCCCGATGGATTGTTTTAAAAGTTCTAAGTTCATTGGTATAAATTATCTGACCGTAAAGATAAAACGTTGTTCTCTTCGTCCAATCTTTTTCTTCGTAACATAGCTTTAAGTAATTGGAACACTATATTGTCCTATTTCATTTCTGGAAAAAGGACCACTAAACAGCCTTTCTAATAAAGGGAATAAGGGTTTTGATATGGAGCAGATTGGTTTTCTCCGATGTATTAAAACCTATATACAAGGTCTTTAAATTAAATACCTTTCCAATAAAACCGGAATGTGCCCTATTTTTGTTTTTAGACCCTTAGTAGAAATATTAAGCAAAAAGATTTAACCCTTATTTCCTTATTTAAATAATACGACAGTATTTGGTTTCTGTTACTTAAAAACAGCTCAACTTGAGGGATTAAATCACGAATTCAGGTTCCGGAAAATAATCAGTTTAATACTGGTGCTGTGTCAATCTCAGTCTGTCAGCTGACACATACGCCGGTTTAAACTGAACAAAACACTAGCGGTTCCCTATTTCTATTTCAATGATTGTTTTCACGTAATCCTGCAGCTGCTTGTCTTTAAAGTCGAGCCAATCCTGCCTGGACACAGAGTTATCTATGATTCTTTTAAAATTTATAAAAGGCTTCGGGTGATACAGGGCATAGACCAGTTGAGTCCTTAACCGGGAATTTCCCAACTGATCGGCATACCTCTCCATAATCAGAAAAGATTCGCTTGCCTCGGGGGGCTCGATAGCAATATACCTTTCCCATTGGGTGTATTTCAGGTTTAATTCATCCAGTGATATTCCGGTATTCATCTTATATAAATAAGAATCGGAGAGTAAATCACGTGGAAATTCATCAGTCTCCAGTGTGTCGGTATTCAGAAAACACACAAAGCCCGCATCAATGCTGCCGGCTATCTCTTTTACCACTGCATTGTATTTTTCAGGCAATTGTACTTCCGGTTCTACCTCCTCGGGATTAGCCACTTCTTCCTGCAAGAAGTCAAGGATTTTCTGCAATTCTTTTTCATCCTCTTTCACATCATGAATAATGAGCCGGATTTCTTTGAGTAAGTCTGCCGCTTTCATAAGTTCGAAATTGAAGGGTTAGAGTCTATTATTCTTTAAAATGCATGAATTAAAGGTTAGCAATGTCATCCTCAAAGCCCTGACTTCTGCGAGATACATCTTCATACAGTCCTTCGGTCTTTGTTTCCTGTACTTTTAGCAACAAATCATCGCAGGCTGCTAAAAATTTATTTTTTGTGTTTTTTGTACTTAGTTCCATAACCTGTTGAGGGGTAATTGATTTATGGAATAATTAAATTTACGGACTTAAACACTCGTCACTCAAAATGCGAATAAAAAAATCAGGTATTATTTTGATTCATAACACTATCATCTTTTTTTTTGATAGTACAAATATACACTTTTCTTGTAACAAAATATAAATTTGTGATTTGTATCTTCAAATAATTCCCACCAAATATGGCTGACACTCCTCCTATGTTGCACTACCAACTGGTATGTATTTGTTCTATGTTCAGATAAGGTTCAGATAAGATTTAGATAAGGTTCAGATAAGGTAAAGTTATATATACGTCGCATATATCACGTATATACCACGCATATATCACGCATATACAACGTATCTAAATAAATGCGTGATATATGCGTGAATGTTACATTGTGTTTGCATTGTATATACTTTTGGTATTTATCTGAACCTTATCTAATCCTTATCTGAACCTTATTTGATCCTATAATGAAAGAAGAACAAAGGGTGATAAAAGGAATATAAAGGAAGATCATTTCACTAAAATGGGAAGTTTTCAGGTGCAAGAGAAATGAGAGGTAACTTCACGACAACTTTAAACAACTGAAATTTGTCTGGATTAAGAATGAATATCAATCAGTATGAATGTGGGATTAAAAGAGGAAAGTACAGTTATTTATACGTAAGTCAGAGTCTGTAGGAAATTTTAGAATCTTGTTTTCCATTAGGGAGCAAGGCTAAGTGTATCACAGATACGGGTATAAAAAAAGGCGAGTTGCCCCGCCTTACATGTTTTCACAACGGAATAATCCTTATTGTGATTAGCTTCAAAATTGTAACGGCAAAGATATATAATATAAAATAAACCAACAAATGTTTCGTTTAATAAAATATTATATTTAACTTTAGCGTCTTAATTTAACCGTTTTTAAAATGTAATCGTATGAAGAAGATATTGGGATTGGACCTGGGAACAAACAGTATTGGGTGGGCATTGGTGAATGAAGATGATGTCAACAAAAAAGAAATTTTAGGCATTGGAAGTAGAATAATTCCCATGAGCCAGGATATTCTTGGGAAGTTTGACAGTGGGAACTCAATTTCTCAAACAGCAGATCGTACAGGGTTTAGAGGCGTACGTAGGCTTAGAGAAAGGCATCTACTTCGTAGAGAAAGATTGCATCGGGTATTACATATCCTGGGATTTTTACCTGTGCATTATGAAAAGTATATCGACTTTAACAATCATGTGGGGAAATTTTTATCCGATTTAGAGCCCAAATTAGTTTGGGAAGAGCTTGAAAATGGAAGTTTTGATTTTATCTTCAAAGCCTCCTTCAATGAAATGGTGGAGGAATTTAAAATCATTCAGCCCCAACTATTCGAAACCGGAAAATTAATTCCTTATGATTGGACTATCTATTATTTACGCAAAAAGGCTTTATCCCAAAAAATAGAAAAAGAAGAATTAGCATGGCTAATCCTAAACTTCAATCAAAAAAGAGGATATTATCAGTTACGTGGAGAAGAGGAGGAAGAAAATCCAAACAAATCAGTTGATTATCATTCATTAAAGGTAGTTGAAGTTACTGCCGATGAATTGCAAAAAGGTAAAACGGATATTTGGTATAATGTCATTTTAGAAAATGGATGGATTTACAGACGTTCAAACAAGACACCACTATTCGATTGGAAAGATAAAATTAAAGATTTTATAGTAACAACGGACCTAAATAACGATGGAACTGTTAAAGTAGACAAAGACGGAAAAGAAAAGCGTTCATTTCGTTCACCGTCGGAAGATGATTGGACTTTATTAAAAAAGAAAACCGAATCGGATATAGAAAAAAGTCATAAAACTGTGGGTTGCTACATTTTTGATGTTCTCTTACAAAATCCTACTCAGAAGATAAACGGTAAATTAGTGCGAACTATTGAACGTAAGTATTACAAACAAGAGTTGAAAGCCATTTTAGAAAAACAAAAAGAATTTCATGAAGAATTAAATAATACTGAATTGTATAAAGCTTGCCTCGAAGAACTTTACGGGAATAATGAAGCACATCGGAATAGCAATGCAAACAGGGATTTTACTTATTTATTTTTGAATGATATTATCTTTTATCAACGTCCACTAAAAAGTAAGAAATCGTTGATAAGCAATTGTCCCTACGAAGCACGTACTTTTATTGATAAAGAATCCGGAGAAAAGATAACAGACTCAATTAAATGTATATCCAAGTCACACCCATTATTTCAAGAGTTTCGATTATGGCAGTTTATTCAAAATCTAAAGATTTACGAACGCGAAAAGTTGGTTGAGGAGAAACTACAAACAGATATCGATGTTACCTCAGAGTTTTTAAAATTGGAAGAAGATTATGTTTCCCTTTTCGATTGGCTAAATGATAAAAAAGAAATAAAACAAGACACTTTATTGACATCCTATTTTAAAATTAAAAAGAAAAAAGGAGAAGAAAAGTTGTCGCATCGGTGGAATTATGTAGAAGATAAAGACTATCCATGCAATGAAACAAGAGCTCAATTTATTAACCGACTATCAAAAGTAAAACATGTACCCGAAAACTTTTTAAGTAAAGAAACTGAATTTGCGTTGTGGCATTTGCTCTATTCTGTTGAAGATAAATTAGAGATTGAGAAAGCCTTGAAAACATTTGCCATAAAGAATGAATTGGGAGATGATTTTGTTGATGTATTCAAAAAGTTTCCACCATTTAAAAAAGAATATGGTGCCTACTCTGAAAAAGCGATAAAGAAGTTATTGCCATTGATGCGAATGGGCAAATACTGGAATGAAAGTTCAATTACATCCGATACAAAGAACCGAATTGAGTCTATCAAAGAAAGACTACAATCTATTAATTACGATGCTTCGCTTATTGATACAATTTCAGATGATAGTATTCCGAAACAAGTATTAAAAAGTTTTATAAATTGCAGTAATCCTTATTCAGGTATTAATACCTATCAAGCCTGTTATGCTGTTTATGGAAGACATTCTGAATCAGGAGACATCAAGAAATGGAAAACTTATGAAGATTTGGAAAGGTTTATAAAAGAGTTCAAACAACACTCACTCAGGAATCCTATTGTTGAACAAGTAATAACAGAAACCCTACGAGTAGTGAAAGATATTTGGAAAAAATATGGAGATTTTACGGAAATACATATTGAGTTAGGTAGGGAGATGAAAAATCCAGCAGATAAAAGAGCCAAGATGACGGCCCAAATATCTGAGAATGAAAATTCCAATCTACGTATCAAATACTTATTAGCCGAACTGATAAATCATAATGATGTGGAGAATGTTCGGCCATATTCACCAAGTCAACAGGAGATTCTGAGGATATATGAAGAAGGTGTATTGAATTCGGGTATAGATATTCCCGAAGACATTGCTAAAATAGTTAAGACGAATCAACCGACAAAATCTGATCTTATACGTTACAAACTCTGGTTGGAACAAAAATATCGCTCACCTTATACCGGAGAGATGATTCCACTTGGTAAGCTTTTTACATCAGCTTATGAAATTGAGCATGTTATTCCTCAATCACGTTATTTTGATGATTCCTTGAGTAATAAGGTTATCTGTGAAGCCGAAGTAAATAAAGAAAAAGACAACGCACTTGGTTATGAGTTCATAAAGAACAAAGGTGGAAGTATTATAGAACTAGGTTATGGCAAGAAAGTAACAATTTTCACAACTCCTCAATATGAAGACTTTGTAAAGCTGTATTATAATAAAAGTCGTGGCAAGATGAAGAAATTGTTGATGGAAGATATTCCTGAAGATTTTGTTCAACGACAACTTAATGACACCCGTTACATCAGTAAAGTAGTGAAAGGTCTTCTATCCAACATTGTTCGTGAAGATGGCGAACAAGATGTCACTTCCAAAAATGTGATATCATGTACAGGAGGAATCACTACTATTTTAAAACAAGACTGGGGGTTAAATGATGTATGGAATAGTATTGTATCACCACGGTTTGAACGTATGAACGAACTAACAAAGAGTACAGATTTTGGACAATGGACAAATAAAGAAGGGAAAAGAGTTTTCCAAACCGAAATGCCTCTT
>Ga0302286_10001313_pt1 | contig 18642 bp, 16 predicted proteins | sample III_Fen_E2_3_FD_198765 | JGI IMG/M metagenome (GOLD analysis project Ga0302286, IMG submission 198765) | Peat permafrost microbial communities from Stordalen Mire near Abisko, Sweden - III_Fen_E2_3 | ecosystem: Environmental > Terrestrial > Soil > Wetlands > Permafrost | place: Sweden: Abisko...
TTTTTGAGCTGCATAAAGTCTCCTTTGTGCAAAATATAGCAAGTTGAAGACATTTATGCAACAATGCGCATAGACGCATTCAGTCCTATGGAGTGAGTACATTTTTCTTTCTCGAATAAGTCCACAATTCTAAATCAGCGAATAAAGAGAAGAGACTCAATGGCAAACTGTACTTTTATAATGCTATTCTATCCAAATGAAGAGACATACACACCGAGAGGAACCCTTTAAAACAAAGGCCTATCAACACAAATAAATGAAATATCGTACTTTTTGAAGGGTACATAATTTCATTTTTTATGAAATACAACACATCGACAATGCTACATTCAAACAATGGAAAAGGTTCTCGTCAACATCTTCGCACACTCAGATATCAGCGAGTATTTGCGAAACTACTACGAGGCGCGACATGAACATGATCGCACGTTTTCACATCGTTTTATTGCACAAAAGGTTGGAGACAAATCCCCTTCGTTCTTCAAAAAGCTCCTCGATGGCGAGCGGCGTTTAAATCCACATCAGATCGAAGTTCTAATTCGCTTGTTTGTACTTGATGATCACGAAGCCAAATATTTTCGCGTTCTGTATTTATACTCTGTGGCTCCAGGTCGCTTAGAACGAGAGCTCTATTTAGAGCAGCTAATCTCGCTCAATCACACACCTCGACGCGAGCTTTCTATTGATCTCTTTGAATACTATCGCAACTGGTACACGCCAGCAATCCGCTCCATTCTTAGCATCATCAATTTTTCTCAAGAGTTCCGGCAATTAGCAAACCTTATCACGCCACACATCACCACCCAACAAGCCAAAGATTCCATTGCCCTTATGGCGAAACTCGGGCTCGTAAAAAAAGATGCAAAGGGTTTTTGGAAACCTAATGATGAAGGCTTGTTTATTAAAGACACTTTTGCACAACAAATCGCACAAAACTACCGGCAACAATGCTTAGAGCTTGCCTCACAAGCACTGGAGCAAGGCCGCAAAAGTTCAAGCCACCATTTTTCTACCAGCACCATGAGTGTGAGTGAAGAATCTCATCGAAGAATTTTAGATAAGCTTGAAAAATTCAGATCCGAAGTGCGTTCTATTGTCCGCAAAGACCCAAACAAACCGACGAAAGTCATTCAGCTTCAAACTCAAGTTTTTCCACTGCTAGAACCAGGCGCCACAAGTTTTCAAGGGAGACTACAATGATTCGAAATCTCTTTGCATCCATCTCTGTAATAGCCATGCTCACCGCTTGTTCAATCAAGGACAGCAACCAAAGCAAAGGTATTATCGACGAAACAGAAACTGTAATTTCGGGAACAGTACTTACACCACAAGGCAAGGCTCTTGCAAAAGCCAATGTGTACCTGCATGGCGACAGCGTTGAGTTTGCCACGAAGCTTGCAAAATCAAGTTTGCATGACTCTGAAACAACGTTGCAGACAACAACAGATAGCTGTGGTCACTACCAATTCCAAGGACACTTCCACGGCAAAGCCCACCTTGAAGTCGATGGTGGTGATTCAACGGGACGCCTTGATAGCATTGACTTTACAACGCATCGCGACACAATTACCCGCAAACCAGACACGCTAGCCTACAAGGGAAATATTGCAGTACAACCTATGACTTTGGATTCAGGTTCATCGATTTGGATTCCTGAAGTTAACCGCACGGTTTCGATTACAGGCGCAAATCAAGCATTGGTAATCTTACTGCCACCAGGCAACTACACCATCATTGTAATCGCAGCCAACAATCAATCTTCTGCTCAACTTCCAGGAACTGTTGCCGTTATTGAGAAGGGCACTACGCCAGTGAACCCCACGTTGCAACAATCCTCGTCTTCAACCACATCATCGTCGGCAAGCGCTGATACCATTGCGAATTGGGCTTTCAACAATCCCACGAATCCCCTAGAAGATTTTACCGGACTTGGGCATAATGGAATTCTCGGAGAAGGGACTTTACCTGTTGCCGACACGACCTTAGCATTTAATGGTGCATCGGGATTCCGTGTGACCTTGGCGACAGATTTAAAGCGCAACAATTTCCGCGTGGAAACTAGAGTATTCCCCACTAGCTTTAGCCAGTTCAATAATATCATTACCGCTGAGCCACCAGGAAACATCTACTCCGGCTGGACTTTGCGCTTCCAAGAAAAAGGCAAGCTTGTGCTCTTGATTCGTGCCAATGGGAATTTGTGGGATAGCGTGGGAACGTCTGCGTTAACTCCGAATGCTTGGTACAACATCGTTGCGGAACGCAATGGAACATTGACTTCACTTTATGTGAACGGCAACTTAGTGGCGCAAAAAAATATCGCTGGGGACATTTCTGATCTGCGCTATGATTTCGGAGTAGGATACGACGCGATGAACCAAGCAATACATGATCGCTACTTCAAGGGAAGCATGGATTATATTCGCATTTTGGCTGCATCCTCTTCTCTTTCTTCTAACAGCACGCAATCATCATCAAGCACAGCAACCACATTAACTTGGCTTGCAGAATGGAACTTCAATAATCCCACAAACCTTTACCAAGACAGCATGGAACTCAATCCAGCAATACTTGGCGAAGGAACGCCATTAATCACCGACACAACATTGATTCTTAACGGTGCATCTGGCTTGGTGGTAAAAATTGACAGTACCTTTATGCGCAACGATTTCCGCATTGCGACTCGCGTGTATCCAACAGCATTCGGAAGTCTCAACAACATCATCACGGCAGAGCCTCCTGGCAGTTTATATTCAGGCTGGACTCTCCGCTTTGAAAACACTGGATTTCTGTCATTTTATATTCGACAAAATGGCAACGCTTGGGACTATATCACGACACCGCAAGCCTTATCTACCAATGCTTGGTACGATATTATTGCTGAGCGTAAAGGCACTTTAACCTCGCTTTATGTAAATGGAACATTAGTTGCCCAAAAAGATATTGCTGGGGATATTTCGAATCTGCAGTACAACCTAGGAATTGGCTACGATGCCATGAACCAAGCCGTTCACAGTCGTTACTTCAGTGGGCAAATCGATTATATCCGTTACGGAAGCATCTAAGTATTTACCTGGTGTGAATCCAGATTTTCTATCCTTCCTGCATGTCCGAGCCACTCACACCATCGCTAAAATTATTTCGCATCATCGCTGATGAAACCCGCATGAAGATCTTGATGATCCTTGAGCGGGCTGAGTTTACCGTGGGTGAACTCGTGCGCGTGCTTGCAATTCACCAGTCCAACACCAGTCGCCATTTGCAGCAACTGCGTGAAGGAAACTTGGTCGATGATCGTCGCGAAGGTGCGCTAGTCTATTATCGTTGGAGCGAATCGCTTAGAGCCAACAAGGAATTCCAGTCCTTGCTTAAGTCGGCATGGAATGAAATTCCAGACCGAGAAGCGGTTGAAGGGCACCTAGAATCCTTACTCGCACAACGCAGGCAACAAGCCCAGCAATTTTTTGATTCCGTGGCAGGGCGCTACTCGAAGCTTGCAGAACCTGGTGGCGGAGCAGAAGCGTTGCTGCGAGCCTTGGGATCTCTCATCTCATTTGATCACGCGGTCGATATTGGCTCGGGCGAAGGGGATTTGAGTCTAATGCTTGCGCGTGGCTGTAAGCGCGTGACCGCGATTGACCTGAATCAAAAGATGCTCGAGATTTTGAAAGATCGTTTTGCCCACGCAGGCTTTTCGCAGATTGAGGTAAAGCAAGGCGACATGGAGCACCTTCCCCTCCCCGATGCCTGTGCTGACTTAGCCGTTCTCTCCCAAGTTTTACACCACGCAGCCGCTCCCGAAACGGCGCTTGCAGAAATGGTTCGCATATTGAAACCGGGCGGCCGCTTTGTGCTACTCGACTTACTCGCACACGATCAAGATTGGGTGCGCGAACGCCTAGGCGATCAATGGCTAGGCTTTGAACCCGACCGCGTCATTTCATGGCTTGAGCATTTGCACTGCACTCAAATCGCTCACGAAGTGATTCATGTTCAAGACGGCTTACCAACTGTACTAATCCTTGGGAAAAAATCGTAAAGCACGGAATTGTTGCTTGCAGCTCGCATGCATTTTCAGTATCTTTTGCACAAAGATCGGCCGTAGCAAAGGAAAGGCACATCATGGGTAAATTAATCAAGTGGACTGTCATTATTGCAGCGGTTGCTGTCTCTTCATACGCGATCTATCAATACATCAAAAGACGCGGTCAAGTCGCTGCTGAAGCGGCTGCTTAATCACTCTTATTTTCGTCGATTCTAAACGCGAAGATCATGGAAAAGTTTGTATCTTCGCTCCATGAAAAAAACCATTCTTCTCGCACTCGGCTTCGCAGCCATTTTGGTGGTAATATTCCACGCTTTTCTTTTTGACTCTAGCGTGATCATGCTCAATAGCGATCAGCTGAATGGCCTTGGCTCTAGGTTCCTCCGCGTACACGACTTCTTATTGACCCAGTGGGATGATTCTCGCCTCGGTGGAATTCCAACTTTCGATGCTCTTTTTGGCGACGCGTTTCACCCACTGGTGCTTACCCAATGGATCATGGATCCAGCCCGCGCGGTTGGTTTCAAATTCATAGCTTGTGTGTTCATCGCATTTCTTTCTGCTTACGCTCTCTTTCGCAAGCTTACTGGCCGTTGGGAACTTGGTGCATTGCTCGGATTTCTCTTCGCTCTTAACCCGCAATTTTTTACGCATATCTACGGCGGCCACGATGGCAAAATGATGGTGTTTTCTGTTGCACCCCTTGCTGTCCTTGGACTCATTCAGATTATTCGAGAAGGTCGCTTTAGCGGCATGATTATTCTCACGTTCTCAATCGCTTGGATGTTGTTGTCATCTCATATTCAGCTTACCTATTTCTTCTTGTGGGGCGCAGGGCTCTTTACTTTGTTCGAAGTGTTCCGCCTACCCTTGACTGCAAAGCAGCGCACAATCCGCCTTAGCCTTGCAACAGCGGGGCTCGCACTTGCACTTGGCATTGGCGCGTTCCAAGTTTTGCCACCGTATGTGTACACCACGCAACAGTCTGTGCGCGGCACTGGCGAGCATACAACCATTGGCCATGCGACCAGTTGGTCTCTACATCAAGAGGAGCTCGCATCCATGCTGGTTCCTGGTTTCTTAGGCACAGACGTTGAAAATGAACGCGAATATTGGGGGCATAATTCCTTTAAACTAAACCACGATGCTGCGGGTGCACTCCTCACCTTCCTCGCCTTCTTAGGTCTTTTCGTAAAGGCAAGCCGACGCTCTGCTATTTTCTGGTTTGTTGGTTCAGCAGTTGCCTTGTCTTATGCGTTAGGTGCCCACTCGCCGCTTTTTGCCCTTTGGTATAAAATCCTTCCGGGCGTAAAGAATTTCCGCGCACCATCCATGGCCATTTTCTGGATTCCACTTGCGATGGCGATGATGAGTGTACCTGTGTTTAACGCCTTGCGCGACAAGGACTCGCGAGCTAAGCTATTCCCTGGTCTCGTGTTGTTTGGCGTTCTGGTTGCCGTAGTCGCCGTTGCTCGTTTTGCATGGGATAGCGTACTCGGAGTTCCAGGAACAGTGTTCTCGCTTGTGTTTGGAGCCGTCGTAATTGCAGCGTTGAATTTGCAAGACCGCAATGAATCCTTTACGCTGCCGAACCTTGTGGGCGCTTGGACTAATGGACTCAAGGGCTCGAATAAGATCGAACTGCTCTTTACCATGCTTCCGTTTATTCTTGTTGCGGTGGTATTTTTCTCTGCACAACAATTGACTACCGACCCAGATACAGCTCAATATTTTCAGAACTTGAATTTGGAATTGATGGCCAAGAGCGCAAGCGCGGTGTTGCCGTCAGCCCTTATTGTACTTGCTGTTGCTGGTGTTGCTTGGTATGCGATTGCATCGAGCTTACCTCTTTGGCAAGTAGCCGCAATCCTAGTTGCAGCAGCCTCACTGGACTTATTTATCGTGAATAAAGCTTACGTGCAAAACGTTCCACGCGAGAACTACCTTGAACCAGAAAACCCTGTGCTACAAGCCATCAAGGCTGATTCTCCCGATAGTTTACAACGCCCACGCATACTCTCTGTCTCGCGCAATCCATCCTTAAGTGGGAACGTTTTTGCTGCATACGGAATGCGCAATGCTCTTGGCTCGCACGACAATGAACTTGCAAGCTATCGCGAATTTCGTGGCGGACAAAGTTCCGAAAATTTGCTGACTGAAATTCAGAATAACCCTTTCATAAATCTGCTCAACATCGGCTACATCATATATGATACGCGCGAAGGTACACGCCCAATGCGCAATGCGAATGCACTCCCGATTGCATCTCTATTTGGCGCATACCAAATTGCCCCTGCAGATTCAGTCGCGTCTCTTCTTAAATCTGGTTTTGATTATCGCCATGTGATGTTGCTAACCGAGGAGCCAGAAGGCCTCCCCGCCGATGCTCGTTTCATAGCTCCGGTGGCTTCACAAGATTCTAATCCAATTGCGGCAGCGATCAATGCAGCAACTCTTCCACGCGCAGCGGTTGGGCAAGCAACGATGACGGCCTCTCCCAAGATGGATACTCAGGTGTTCCGAGTGCAGACAAACGTACCCGCGTTACTTCTCGTTTCAGGCAACTATCACCCTTACTGGAAAGCTTCGATCGATGGTCAAAGCGTGAAGGTCCTCAAAGCATTTGGAACGCTACGCGCCATTGCTGTTCCTGCAGGGACTCATGAGGTTCGTATGGAATACCGTTCGGATATTTTGGCTAAAGCGCTTTTGCTCACTCAAATTTGCGGAGCCTTGTTCTTTCTCGCTTGCGTGGGTGCAGCAATCCTCGCCAGCAAGAAGCCAGCACAGGCTGACCAGATAAACGTACCCAGTTGAAAATCGTTCATGAAAACAGCGGACTTCGTCAATTTCGCAAAATTGTGGGATTATTTCCAGAATTTTACTTTGATGTACCCAATTTTTTTCTTTAATTTGAGATGTGCCAAAGACGGAACTATCCATCTTCAAATATGTCGACTACCGGCTTTTCTTCCGGGAGTACTATAGCGCTCGCAATAAAGCGGATCGCCATTTTTCGCACCGCTATCTCTCTGAAAAGCTTGGCGACAAATCACCTTCTTTTTTCCTCAAAGTAATCCAAGGCCAACGCCGTCTTAGTGATGATCAGTTAGAAAAGATTACGAAGATGTTTGACTTGGATCGTGAAGAGAGTAGGTACTTGCAAGCGATGTATCGCTACGGAATCGCAAAAGACAATGCGGAACGCGAGTATCACTTGGGTCTCATGGTTGCCATTTCGTCACCATCTCGCAAAGAGCTTGGGAGCGAGGCTTCTGATTTTTATTCAGAGTGGTACCATTCTGCAGTGCGTGCGTTGCTCGGAGTTTTAGATGTTAGTGATGATTTTACCCAGCTGACTCGCCGCTTAAAACCTACGCTCACGGCGATTCAAACACGTCAGTCAATGCAATTACTTGAGCGTCTGAAGTTAATCGAAAAAAATACAAAGGGCTTTTGGAAGCCGCAAGAAAATGCAATCTTTTTTAAGTCTCCGATTCAAGATGCAACAATGCGATCGTATCGCCTCAAATGCCTTGATTTGGCAAAGCTTGCTGTATCTGCCCCTCAGTCACAAAATCCACCACAATTTTTTACAACGACCATGACGGTCTCCGAGGACGCACTCGAAAGAATCAGAAAGAATTTGGCAAAGTTCCGAAGTGAAGTTCGAACAATTGTCTCGCGCGATAATCAGCAACAAACTCGTGTGGTTCAACTCCAAGATGTACTCCTCTCTTTGACGGAGGGGTTAAATTGAAACATCACAAACTAATCGCGCTGCTATGGGTCGCATTGTTTTTTTCGTGCACCTCCAATACAAAGACTGCTGGAGGGTACACGGATGAAACGGAAACGGTTGCCGGCACAGCGATTCAACCGCATGGACTGCCGATTGCGAGAATTCAAATAGCCCTGCACAAAGACATTTTTGCAAACTCAGATTCTGCTTTATTGGACTCTGAAAAGACATTCTTTACAACGACAGATTCCAATGGCACATTCACATTTAGCGCAGTTCCGAAGGGCAAATGGATTTTATCGGTGAACAGCGGAGATACAATCGGATACTCTCAAGCGATTTCTGTTACAAGCACAAAAACAACAATTACAATGCCAGCAAAAACGGCATCTGAGCTTGTTGCCTTGAACATTGTGCGCCAAGGGAAAGACGTTATTTCGGCCTTTATTGTTGAACTTGGAATAGACACCGCTTTTGGAATTAGCGACACTTTACATCTCAAGGTTCCTTGCGCTTTTTACACGATTCTACAAGTCAAAAATTCACGAACTGAGTTGGTCAAATCTCGGGGCGACACGCTTACCTTGCACGCCCCCACCCCAGCGATTCTTATTTGGCAAGTAGCGGGTTCGTGGAGTTTTCAAGATTCATCGAACCCATGGATAAAGAGTGTAAATACACCTTATGCAAACGATGCCGTGGTCGCTGCAGGCAACCCGATCGATAGCTTAGGATTTCTGGTTTTGCAAGGATCTGCAGGTTTAAAAATCAGTTTAACGGACTCACTAAAAGCAGCGCAGTTCCAAGCGCAAGCACGCCTTTTAGCAAAGCCAGGCATCGATTCGACTCAAAATATTTTTTGCTCAGAAAGTTCCGTCGTTGGTTCTTCATCTTGGTGTTTGCGGATGCGCGATCAAGATTCACTTGTATTCACTTTCACAAACAACCTTGGAATGAAAGATTCCATCGTAGGCACTCTACCGCTAGACTCACTTGTTACTGTGACCGCAGAAGCATACAACGGCAAGGCTTCTCTTTGGGTTGGTTCATCACTCCAAGGCAGTAAAATCATTGCTTCTAGCTTTAGTAATCTCATGGGCGAGTTCGCTATTGGCTGCCGCATTTCGCAAGGCACTCCCGATCGCTTTTTTAATGGACTTTTTGACTACATAACCTTGTCTAAGAATTAGCATGAAAAGATATCACACACTCCTCGCTTCTTGTCTCGTTATTTTATGCGCGTGCAGCGATAGCAAACATGCGGGAGGCATTATTGATGAGACCGAATCAACTGTAGCTGGAACTCTTGTTGATGCTCATAATCATGCAGTTCCTGCTGCTCGGATCAGCCTCCATCCAGTTCCTCAATCAGGCTTACGCCCTGACACGCCAACGACTCAGAGCGATTCAACAGATAGTCTCGGTCACTTTCATTTCGCGAAAGTTCCTAAGGGATCTTATTACGTGGAGGCAAATGAGCATGACTCACTGGGTGTTGTTTCTACCACTGTTGTAAAAGGCGGCGACACGGTGTCTGTCAATCTGCAAGCGCAACGAGTCTCAAAACTATCCGGCCAATTTGATTCAACCATTTCAGATTCAATATACTGTCCACAATTAGGCATTACCCTTGCTATCTCTCATGGACAGATATCTCAGCCAATCATTTTACCTGTGGGCTCGTTTGAGTTTTGGGTTGAGCATAATGATTCGCTTTTGAAGTCAGCGTTGCCCATGGGTATTAGCCAAATTGCAGTATCACCAGCTACAGGAATTACGCTTACCCCAACTCAAATCAACTCAAGCCCTTTGCAAGACACAATTGCGCTGCAGCCAGGCCCCGGCATCGCCAAAGACACCTACATAACCTTCGCTTTTGATACCAGCGGCACAATATCTTTAGGTTCGGCAGGGAATGCGAATGCAGGGCTAAAGCAATGCTACGGCTGCGGGCCATACGATTTCAATACAGACTCTCGCATCTTAATTGCATTCACAATGCCCGATGTTATTGCCACAGCAGACTCCATCATTTCAGCAACGCTCGTTTTTTCCAACAACACTTGGATTTCCAAAAGCAACGCAAAATCGTATCCATTGACTGTTCATAAACTGCTGAAGGATTGGAAGGCGGGCAGTGGTTATGCCGTCTGCTCTGGAATGCCTGCGGATGTAAACTCAGCAACCATTAATGGCGCAACAGTTCGAGACCGTTGGTGGACAGCTGATTCCTCTGCTCGTTGGAGTTCATTGGGAATTGGCCTTCATGACGATGACGCGTCCTCTGCAACGTATGCAACGACTTACGTTCCCAGCAGTTCTATTTTGCCTGTTGAATTCGATATCACAACTCTCGCTCGCGAATGGGCCAAGGATCCAGCGAAGAATTTCGGAATGCTCATTCGAAATCCGAATGAATTTTCGGGTACTTTTGTCGACTATCCCATGTTCTATTCTGGGGAATATTCCGACTCAACACAAAGACCAAAATTGACAATCATCTACCGCCATTAAAGCTAGTTCATTGGATCTTAAGCAGCGCTAATCCCGCTGTTTTTTTGTGAACATTCGCCAGCATTGTACCTGAAAATCGACGTACGGAATTTGATGTCAAGCAGCCACAGACCTTACCTCGCATCGAATTGCGATGTATTATTTCGTAAAGGCAAAACCGGTTTTACCAGGAGATGTTATGAATAAGCTGATCCTTTTCGCACTTAGTGTTGCAATGCTTCAAGGTTGTATACCATCAGATCCAGATGTCGAAATAAAATCATCTAGATCTAGCATCACACAAGTATCTACTTCTGTGAGTTCTAGTTCAGCAACAACAACGGTTAAGCCCTGTATTTGCAGTACCTCTCTCGGAACCAACCCTTTGATGGTCTGGGATTTTGATTCCAACAAAGTCACCAGCACAGGGTTCCAACTCGTTGATGGAGTTTGCGGAAACGCCGCGAAGGTACCGCCAGACTCGACATTCGATCTCAATTATGCGATGGCTGCGGATATGTCTACTGGTGCTGTTGAATTCGATTTCAAAGCTGGCACAAGTTGGGATTCCACCGAAAGCTATATGCTGTTGGGCAACGACGGCGCGAGGCTTCTGCTTGTATATTCAAATGGGGACATCTCGTTCATGAAAAACCAGAGCGATATCCACATCAATACGTCCGTGAAGATTCAACTCAGCGCAAACCATTGGTCACACATCATCGCTCAATGGGGGCCATCAGGGCTTTGGCTTAACGTTGATGGAGTGAAGAATGGTATCGCAACCGAAACACGCTCATACCAACCATCTCCTCGCACAGCCGCCGAAAATGAACTGAAGATCGGTGGAAAGACGTACTGCTGCATGGAAGGTGTTGGCCTTCATAACACACTGGGAGCGAATGGCAGCTACGATAACATTCGTCTCTACAACCATGAAATTATGAGCATAAAGCCAGCATGCTCATTGATTGACTCAAGCTCAATCATTACCAACTATTCCTTTGATGTCGCAAATGTAGATGCATCCACTCACTTAACTTCACTACCACTTGTACCAGGTACCTGCGGCACTGCAGCTCAAGTCGATGCAACCCACCCAATTGATCTTGGCCATGTTCTGCTAGCAACCCAAGCCCAAGGTTCTGTGGAGCTTGACTACCAACCCACCTCGGTCACGACAACTCCCCTAACCATACTAGGAAACGAAGGATCCCGCTTTCAGCTCATTTACTCAGCAGGTACACTTTACTATTTAAAGAACTATCCAGATCTCCCTAAAGTGATCCAAGCAAAAGTGAGCCTTGTAAGCGGCTCTTGGTATTCAATCAAAGCAGATTGGGGAAGCCAAGGCATGCGCTTGTATGTTAATAAGGAACTTATTTCGTCGAACACAGATACAACTAGCTACCTAGAATCTACTCGCGGTGACAACAACAACTTGGAACTCGCAGGCAAATCTTCGTGTTGCATGGAAGCCATCGGCCTTTACTCTGCAACAACCGCTCAAGGACTCTACGATCAGATTGTGATTCGCAACGTGCAGAAATAATTGGAGGAGAAGGGATACGGTGGGCGAGTCGGCAAACAATGAGTTTGTGGCACCCATAAGCCCCACTATCCGAAGAATACTCCACAAGCAAGCACAGACGGCATGCCCAGCAGGCTGGCACACAGACCGGAAACGTTTACCGCGCAAGCTCAGGAAGTAAAAGCGATAAACATACAATCCGCAGCGAGAAATATTAACAATCAACCTAGAAAGCAACAGCCAAAGAGCGTCCCTTGCCTAGGCGCAACAAACCCACACGAGGCAAGCATCCATCGGCATTCCATTCAAGACGTAGCACGCCTCCTTGAATGGATTTTTGCACTTGGGAAAGGTTGCGGCCATTAACGGCAAAGACGCCAACATCTGCAAGCGAAAATTCCGATCCACTCACCTCAAGCCAGCCCACTCCGCGATGAATTTGCAGCGGAGATAGTTTAGATGCAATGTGATTTGCCGAAGCTTGGTCAAGGCGCCCTACATACATTCCATTTCCGAAGCTCGTCACCCACACTTCATTTTGATCATAAGGATTAATGAATACTCGTTCAGGACCGGCGAAAGGATATCCATCCACACGAGTAAAGGTCGGCGCATTCGCACTAAAATTTTGACTCATCCATAGACCTTCACTTTCTGTAGTGATAAACGCAACATCAGGATTAGTAGGGTGAATGGTGCAAGAACGCACACGATCCAAGGTCGCGATACGCGTCCAACTTTGTCCAGCATTTGTCGTACGATAAAGTCCGCCGAGCCCATTGGGCGCACCACCCCATCCGCTGTTGACCGATGCATACCAAGTCTTCTGCTTTGCATCATAAGGGCTCACCACCACATCGCGCGTCCAGTAATACATGCCCGCATCAGAAACATCGGTCCACGTCTTTGTGCTTGGTGTGTAAAGGAATACGCCTGAACTCGCTGTAAAGTTTGGAGTGCGATGCCCTGAATAACTACACAATACTCGACCATCGCTCAACACTTGAATGGCTGCGGGATGGCCTTCTGTGCGAGGTGGTGCAGACAAGCGTGTCCACGTGGAGGCCGCACCTTGATCAATGTTATTGCTCACATAAACTCCACCGAGAGTCGAGTTTACCATGCTTGCATACATGCGCGTAGATGATGTTGGATCAAGTGCAACCCAATATACCACATGCTGAAAGTCATGTAATGTTGTCCATGTAGCTCCATGATCTGCGCTGGTCAAAATCTTGCCCGTGCCTGCATCCAGAGGGCTGTCCGCCAAGCGAGTACTTTCATACATATCATGTTCTGATGATGTCGCAGCATACATAGTTCCCGACTGCGCTTGGGCAATCCAATACATGGTGTTGTCCGTGTGACCTTTATAATCAAAGGACCAGCGCGTTCCACCATCGGTACTTCTCAGTCCACGAATATCCGAATAACCTGCGAACATATCCGTTGCACTACCCCATGCCACTTGCCACACCGAGGTGTTTTCTAGGCCAATGCTCGCATAGGAAGCTTTCTGCGGAGTGCTTGCTTTTGCAGGATGCTCGTCTGCGGAGTCTACATACGCCTGCCGCCAAGAGGCTCCACCGTTAGTGCTACCATGCACAAATCCAAAGTCCGTAATCAATAGTCGATTAGGATTGCTATCGGCAACAGCAAATCCAAAAATGGTTTCCCCATAAGTCCAATTACGGTCTCCACCATAGCCCGACCAACCTGTTACAATGTTGGTGTTGTTATCGGGTAAGAACACACTCGTCCAATGCAAACCCGCATCTATGGACTTGAACACATGCGGGCGAGAATCATCCCCAGACCCTGCTGCATACACGGTGTTGATGTCATTTTTTGACATGGCTACATGCATCAAGAAATCGCTGGCCACATTGATTCCTGTCATGCGTTTTGTCCAAGTTCCTGTAGCATTGTCCTGGGTATAAATGCCTTGGAGAAAATTCCAATAATCGCTGGCTTGTAAACCCACATAAATATTTGCGGCCTTGCCGGTGAGAGCAAAGAAGCGAAGCGTATTGCCAACCTTTGCAGCTGTAAACGAGAACGCAGCTTCCGTCGTAGGCACACCAGCCATTGCCACCATGGTAAATGATTTTCCTCCAGTGGTTGAAGTCAGAATTCCGAAATTGGTACCCACATAAATCGAATCACCCGAAAAGAAAACGCCACCAATATTTGCACCCGCTCCCGAGTTATCCTGATACACCTGAGTAAAGGTCTTGCCAGTATCTCCAGAAAAATAGATGACACTGTAAGTGGAGTACAACATGTGAGCTGGATTCTGATTATCCACCCAGAAGCTATAACCATCATCGTAGGTATCTGGGTTTCCAGCCATTGCTGTCCAATGGATACCAGCATCATTACTGACCACCGGATGCGCATAATCGCCCGAATAGTCCAGTGTGTACAAGCGCCCTGGAATATTTGTGTATTGGACTTTGCTGTAGTGCGAAGCCAACATCTGCGAGCCATTTACTTGCGAATACGAGCGCCCATAATTCGTGGTGTGGAATAGCTCAGACATATCACAAGCGACAAAGTATTCATTGTCATTGGTTGGATTGATACTCGGAGAAAAGAGCGAACCTCCACCACCAATTCCACGCGGAGCCCATGTGCTAGGAACCACGGCAAAGGATACCGAAAAGGCTAAAATACTGCTGAGTATGATTTGTGTCTTCATAAAATCAATCTATCCAGATTGCGCTCGCATTATGGTCAATTTAATTCTCTATATTCTAAATTTTGTGGTCAACATCTTATAATTTCGACCAAATTCATAATATTTATGGTCAATTATGTATTTTAATTCTGTGATAAAACACGATCAACTCCCCGACATCAAACAGTATCTGGATTACCGGCTGTTCCTTTCCGATTATTACCAGTTCCGCAAACAACGGCAGAGTTTTTTTTCTTACCAAATGTTCGCAGAAAAATTGGGAGTCGATCCAAGTAATCTCGCGAAAGCTTGCTTACAACAGCGGCACATTCCTTGCGAAGCAATCGCATCATTAAGCGAAGTTTGTGGATTTAATGACTCCGAATATCGATATTTAAAGATTTTGCATGAATTTTCTCGCTGCCGCAATCCAAAGAAAACCCAAGAACTTTTTGAACAGCTCATGTCTCTGCAAAGCCCACGCAGCCTTATCCTAGAAGCTTCGCAGTACTCATTTTATTCACGCTGGTACAACCCCGCGCTTTTTACACTGCTTGGCGTGCGACCATTTTGTGGCACTTATGTTGAACTTGCAGGCTTGTTAATTCCACGCATCACTGCGAAAGAAGCTGAAGAAAGTATCGAGCTATTGCAGCAACTAGGCCTTATTGCACAAGCCCCCGATGGCACATGGAACTTGACACATCGCAATCTCACCACAGGCGACAAGTGGACTACTTTTGCTGTACAAAAATTTCAAAAGGCTGCGATCCAATTAGGGCTTGACTCTGTAGATCGCTTCCCCAAAGAGCTACGCGATATATCCACGTTGACATTAACGCTTTCTCCCAAAGATCTCGAAGAGATTCGTGGCCTCGCAAAAGAGTTTCGACGCCAAGTCATTCGGATTGCTGACCGAAGCCAAGACGCCACTCGTGTGTATCATTGCAATATGCAAGTATTTCCTTTGACGCAAATTCTGGAGTCCAAACCATGAGACCCAAACACAAATTTCTGCTTGCAATAGCTGTTGCCGAGCTACTGTTAGGCTGTAGTCAGCATGAGCAAAATGCAGGTGCTACTGTCGAAACAACAAATGGCATCCAAGTGTCCGGACAAATTTTGGTAGATGGTTCTCACCCAGCAACTGGTGCGCTTGTCACACTTCGACGCCTTGAAATACAGTCAGCAACGTCAACAATTCATGCCGTCCACACCACTGCAGATGGTCGTTTTTCAATGGATTCGGTGACATCTGGAACATGGGTTTTGGAAGCTCGCATGGGCGATAGTTTGGCGTATCTTGGCCTTCAATCCTTCGATAGCACAAGGGCTGCAATGCAACCGCTCACCTTAAGTGCGACAAGAACGCTAACAGGTCAAATCACAAACCCACCCTCTTCAACTCACTGGATTCAAATTTTAGGAACGGAGCTACGCGTGGCTCTCGCTCAAGATGGAAGCTTTGTTATTCCTAGTGTTCCTGCGGCCTCACTCCTTATGGCGCTGGTCGATTCAACAACAGGTGCAACCCAAGAACTCGCAATTGATTCTCAACAAACCATGCTTCCTAGCACCCCTTGGAGCGCATCGACGTCAACACCTTTGGATAATTTTGCAAACGGCAGTTCTTGGACGTGGCTCCATTCCTTCCTTGGTGTAGGGCGGTGGTATGCAAACTCTGTTAACACGGCATCCATACTGCCATCTGGCATAGATCAAGATGCATCATTGGGCATAACCGCAAGAACAGATGGTTTAGGCAAAGCCATGCACATCAATATTTTATCGGATGGTTTGTTGGGACTTGAGCTGGGAGAAGGCAATTCAGGCACGACTCCGGGCAAGGTATGGTTTGATTTACGCTCTGCCACTCACCTCAATTTCCAAGCGAAAGGTTCAGGTAGTATTCGCGTTGCGCTGGTTTCAAAATTCATTATGAACAACTACACTGGAGCTAGCCAGTTTGAATCGACCATCAATTTGGATTCAAACTTTACCAACTATCGGTTGGCTTTGAGCACTTTTGCGGCTCCCCAAGGCTCGGCAGCAGCACTTGCAAATGTGCCTGTGGACTCTATACTCAAAGGCGTTTCCGAGATTACTTGGTTTACCACCGGGTCTGCAGAACTCTGGCTCGATAGCGTTTCGTTGGAAGGAATCAAGCCCTCGGAATTGCTTGCGAAAGTCCAGAACTAACTCAAACAATCTCTAAACTCTCTAGCCGCTGTAAAATTAGCAGTTGATAATATTTGCATCTCTCTTCATTATTTCAGATGATGATCTTGAACAACTAGGAGACATCTATGGAAAAGAGGGTGCTGGTACTTGGAGCAGGAATAGCAGGCCATACAGCGGCAATGATCCTTCGCAAGAAATTGGGTAACGAGCATCAAGTTATTGTCGCAAGCCCAAACGCGAACTACCAATGGATCCCTTCCAACATCTGGGTTGGAGTCGGTCGCATGAAATCAAGTCAAGTGATTTTCCCACTTGCACCAGTATATAAGCGCAAAGGCATTGAGTTTCACCAAGCAGCAGCGAAGGTGATTTATCCTGAAGGTTCGAGCGGGTTCAAACTTCAATACGCCTGTGAACCCACATAAGCCTACCCTGATATTCTTCATGAATCCCCAAGGCGCACCTTGTCTTTTGCAAAAGAAAATACTCGATGGAGTTCTTGCAGAAGTATCTTCTGTGGTAAATATTCACTATGCAAAGGTCAATGATGTCGTAGATCAAAACCTATTTTATCAGCACGGAATTCGAGGTCTGCCAAGCCTAATACTAGTTGACACTACAGGCAAAGAGATGCATCGATTTAGCGCCGGAATCCATGAAGGAAAAACAATCGTGGATGAAATTCAAACCTCATTACATCATTAAATTCTTAAGGAATACCATGAAATCTTTCTCACGAATCTTCGCCATAATCGCACTTGCAACAATATCCTTTGCAAGCGAGCCCAAAGCTACGACCACTCCAACAAACAAATCTGCGAAGGTCGCGGTGGCACAATTTCCCACTCTGATTTTCTTTATGAACCCCAATGGCACACCCTGCCAAATGCAATACAAGATCTTGCAAGATGGCCTAGCTGACTTAGCCAAGGTGGCAAAGATTCGCTATGTGAAAACAACAGAGCCAAATGACCAGCAAGCCTTTTATCAATATGGCATTCGCAACCTTCCCAATTTGATTTTGGTTGATAGCACCGGAAAAGAATTGAAGCGCTTTGCTCCAGGGATTCAAGACATGGAAACCATCATGAAGAGCATGCATAAATGACCCCAGACTTGAGTGCGGGTCAGTTTGCGCTGGCATTTCTATCGGGAATTGCGAGCGTGCTAAGCCCTTGTGTTCTTCCTGTGTTGCCCATAGTGGCTGCAGGGTCTGAGCGCGATCATCGCTTACGCCCTATACTCATCTCCATTGGCCTTGCCATTTCGTTCATGATCATGGGTGTTTTGACTTCCCTTGCAGGTGCACGGCTCGCAGGCCAAATGCGCACAATCGAGATTATCTCTGGTCTGCTTGTTGCGATAATGGGGGCGCTTTTGTTGCTCGGCATAGATGCATTCAAACGCCTCAGTTTCTTGCAGCAGTTTTCCCCAAAAATTGGAGTCGGTCCATTCTCGGGACTACTTGTGGGAATGGCGCTTGGTTTGGTTTGGATCCCTTGCATTGGCCCATTCTTGAGCTCAGTTCTAACACTGGTTGCCACACAAGGGAATCTTGTGCACGGGATTTTGTTGCTTGCAATGTATTCCCTTGGACTTTCCATTCCCGTAATGATTGCGGGCTTTGCTTCGCGGTGGTTTCGTTCCCAAACGCAAGGCTTGCGTAAGTACGCGCTTATGGTAAGGCTTCTCAGTGCATTTTTACTCATTGCTTTTGGCGTATTCATTGCTACGCGTGGAAGCTATGGATTACAAGGAATTTTGTCATGACCATAAATTCACATTCCCCCAAGACACCTAATTTCTGGGATGCGCGTTATCAAACGGATGAATACATATTTGGATTTACTCCCAATGATTTCTTACAGCAGTCAGTACAATATCTACCTAAAGATTCTGCGATCCTTTGTATTGGTGAAGGAGAAGGTCGCAATGCTGTTTTCTTAGCAAAACAAGAGATGCGTGTAACTGCT
>Ga0302286_10001314_pt1 | contig 18626 bp, 18 predicted proteins | sample III_Fen_E2_3_FD_198765 | JGI IMG/M metagenome (GOLD analysis project Ga0302286, IMG submission 198765) | Peat permafrost microbial communities from Stordalen Mire near Abisko, Sweden - III_Fen_E2_3 | ecosystem: Environmental > Terrestrial > Soil > Wetlands > Permafrost | place: Sweden: Abisko...
GCTGGCTGAAGATTTGACCGGGAAACTTTGGGTTGGAACATCAACTGGAGTGGCTGTGTTTAGTACTCCGAAAAATATTTGGAAGGCAGATGTTATGTATGCCACTCGTCCTAGTATGGATGAAGGTGATAATTTGTTCCATCCGTTGCTCGAAAAAGAATCGATTACAGCAATTGCTATTGATGGTGCGAATCGGAAATGGTTCGGAACAAAAAACTCCGGCGTATATCTGATTTCGGAAGATGGGGAAAAAGAAATCGAACATTTTAACACTACGAATAGTCCGCTTCCTTCTGACGAGATTACAGATATGGCAATCAATCAAAAAACAGGAGAGGTTTTCATCGGTACTGTTTCAGGGCTGGTGTCATATATGGGCGAAGCTATTAGTGGAAATGAAGCGTTTGCTGATGTGTATGTTTATCCCAATCCGGTACGTGAAACGTATGATGGTCCGATTGTGGTGAAAGGTCTTGTTGAGAATACGGATGTGAAGATTACCGATATAGCCGGGAATCTGGTTTATAAAACCGTATCTTTAGGTGGACAAGCTGTTTGGGATGGAAAAAATCTAAATGGAAATCGTTGTAAAACTGGTGTTTATCTTGTTTTTATGAACGATCCTACCGGCGAAAAGACAAAAATAACCAAGCTTCTATTTATCCACTAATAAATGCATTGTGCTTGACAAAACTCGTGGAATTTTCTTGCATGCGGTTAAGTATTCTGAGACAAGCCTGATTGTTACTATTTATACCGAGGCTTATGGCCGATTGTCGTTTATTGTAAATGGAGTTCGGAGCAAAAAATCGGTAGTTAAAGCTTCGGTGTTTCAGTCGTTGTATTTGCTTGAAATCGAACATTATTATCAGGCCGGACGTGATATTCAACGGCTCAAAAATGCCAGAATCATTGCGCCGTATAGTTCTATTCCGTTTGATATTCGCAAAAGCTCGCAGGTTATCTTTTTAGCTGAGATTTTGTATAAGTGTTTGCGTGAAGAAGAACCCAATGAAGAACTCTTTAATTTTGTTTCTAATTCGTTGGTATTCCTTGACTTGTCTGAATCTGGGGTCAATAATTTTTACATTTGGTTTTTATTTCGTTTTACCCAGTTTTTGGGGATTTTACCCAGTCAGGATAATGCGCTTGTTGGTTCATTCTTCGATTTGCAATTGGCTCAGTTTGTAGGTCGAGAACCCGATCATCATCAGTATGCCGATAAACATACAACTGTCTTGTTATCAAAACTTTTTAGTGTTGATCTTTCGAATATTGATTCTCTGGGATATACATTTTCAGAGCGGCGTGAGGTGCTCGAAAAGTTGTTGCTATTCTACAAAATCCACTTCGATCATCTTGGCGAAATAAAATCGCTGAGTATCCTTCAGGAAGTTTTAAGGTGAATTCATTGATAAATTAATCGAGAAAAGTCAATTCAAATGCAAACAAAATGTGAGCGAACAGCATATTTTTTTAACTTTGTAAACCAATAGTTATCATATGGCTCTTTCGAGATTATCTAATACTAAAGAAAATATTTTTTCTTCCATTAATAAATTGGTTCTGGAAACCAATGCAGTTGATCTTTGCTTAGGAAGGACTGACTTTTCCTGTCCGGAGAAGTTGGCCGATTTAGCTGCAACCTACATTCGCTCGGGGTATAACAATTATGCTCCACATGAGGGGATTATTGAACTTCGAGAAGTTATTTCGGCACGGACGAAAGAATTGTACAACCATCTTTACAATCCGGAAACTGAGATTACCATCACTGCCGGCCCTGTTCAGGCGATTATGACAGCCATTAGTTCGACGATTAAGGATGAGGATGAGGTTATTCTATTTGAACCTGCTTCTGAGACTTATGCACCAGCGGTGACACTGTCCGGAGGCCGTCCTGTTTATGTTGCACTGAAACAGCCTAATTTTCACATCGACTGGGAAGAAGTTCGTAAGATGATTACTTCAAAAACACGAATGATCATCATTAATTCGCCTCATAATCCAACCGGAGCAGTGCTGTCGGAATCTGATTTGATTCAGCTTCAGCATTTAACCAATGGAACAAATATTATTATTTTGAGCGATGAGGTTTTTGAAACCATTGTTTTTGATAATAATACACACCAGAGTGTTGCTAAATATGAAAAGTTAGCTGATCGTTGTTTCGTGGTTTCTTCGTTTGGCCCTGTTTTTAACATCAATGGTTGGGGGCTTGCGTTTATCATGGCTCCTGAAAAGCTGATGAACGAATTTCGAAGAATACATCAATTTCAGGTGCATAATGTAAATACTCCGCTTCAATATGCTCTTTCTGAATATTTACAGACCGAAGATGCAAAAAAAGATATCTCTGAAATGTATCAGGGGAAAAGAAACTACTTTAACCGGTTGCTGAACGAAAGTCTGTTTAAGATTATTCCTTCGCAGGGTAGCTATTTCGAAATTTTGGATTATTCTGCAATATCTGACGAACCGGATGCTGATTTTGCATTCCGTCTTGCTTCTGAATATGGCGTTGGAGTTGTGCCTGTTTCAGCATTCTTACATGAGAAAAACAAGCAAAAAATGGTTCGGATTTGCTTTGCAAAAAACAATGAAACGCTTGAATTAGCTGCTGAACGTTTGCGGTTGGTTCCTTCTATAAAATAATATTCCACCTAATGTGGAAATTAAAACCGGATAAAGGTCCTTCGACATTTATCCGGTTTTTTGTTTTTTATTGACTTTATTCTGCCTTTTTTTGAGCCAATACTTTTGTTTTTTTGCATCCTTGCTTTGTTTCTGATAGGACAGCAATAAAAAAGGGATACTTTTCAGCATCCCTTTACAGAAAGTATTTCTGTTTATTTCTTTTTTATTAATAACCAGCAATCTGCGTATTTAGTATACTGAGTTCTGATTTTTTGAACCCGGCTTCTTGCTGCAGCTTCATCGTTAAATGAATCAACACAAACACGGTAATAACCAGTTTCACTATGCAGAATAATTGCTTTGAACCCTTGAGGTGCTAATTCCTGTTTGAATCTTGTTGCATTTTCGCTGCTACTGAAACTACCTACAATTACAAAGAAGCTTTTGCTTCCGAAGGCAGCCTGATCTTCTGCTGACATGGTGAATTTTTCGCTGCGGATTGAAACAGGTTTGGTGTTTGCGACAGCATCGCCCATATTGTCCGATACTGGATTTTCACGAACTTCCTGTGTTTGAGCTGGAGCTGGCACTGAGAATACTTTGGTTTCTGTGGTTGGTTTCGTTTCCTGTGCTACTTTTCCAGATTTTGAGGATTTAGAAACTTTACATCCACTGGCAAGTAGCGCTAAAGTAAATGCTACTAAGATGACTTTTTTCATGGTCTTAACGAGTTAAATTTGGTTTCAAAATTACAAAAATCGAATAGATATTCATCAATTCGGTGTGGATCAAATAATTATTTATTAACAGATATCTGTTGATGCCCGGCATCGGATGTTCATTTTGTCCCGAAGTCCCTAAAAATTTAGGGTGTTCTTTAAAAACCGTTGTCCTTTAACCGATCTGTAGAAGCTTGATTGCCGAATAGCTCTTATTCTGGTATCAAATCTTTCCGAAAATAGAAGCACCCAAGGACCCTTTCCTTTGGTCGGTGCAATTTGGTCAGAGTTATGCATTTCCAGAACCTTCTCAAGATTCTCAAAATATCCGTAATAAAAAGTTCCGCTTTCCTTCGAAAATATGACGTAAGAATAATAATTCATTTTTATGTTTTAGATGTTGATGAGCTGTTTGCAAATAATTTGTCAATCCGAAACGAATTGCAGCAATCCTACTTTTTTTACAAAAGTAGGAATTTTTACACAGCTCCAAGCAGCCGATCAAAAGGAACAATGCGTCTAAATACCATATAAAACTCAAATTGCTCCGATAAATGTTGTAATTTTAAAAAGTGAACCTATACATATATTGCAAAATTGAATAGAAATGAAGAAAAGATCGAAGAAATTATTGCCCATCGGGATTGCCTTGATAGTAATCCTTATCATTGTCCTTGTTGCCGGAAAAAAGATGGGGTGGTTTGGTAAAGATTTTACAATCAGCATTTCTACCAAAGTTGTTGAGAGTAAGACCATCACCGAGCTAATAACTGCAAATGGAAAGGTTCAGCCTGAAACAGAAGTAAAGATAAGTCCCGATGTTTCCGGTGAGATTATTGACTTACCAATTGTAGAAGGAGCAGATGTTAAGAAAGGACAGCTTTTGATGGTGATAAAACCTGACATGTATATTCAGGCTTACAATAGAGATCAGGCCAGTTTAAGTTCTTCTCAGGCACGTTTGGCTCAGGCTGAAGCCCGTCTGATTGAAAGCGAATTGTCTTTCAAACGTTCCGGCGCTTTGTTTAAACAGAGTGCAATACCTGTTTCCGACTATGAAACTTCGGAGGCTTCTTATAAAGTGGCGCAGTCGGAAGTGAAGGCAGCTCAGTTTGCCGTTAAATCGGCAGAGGCATCTGTGGCCGAGGCTCAGGAACAATTGGTGAAAACGAAAATCTATGCTCCGATGGATGGAACGATCTCTCGTTTGAATGTCGAAAAAGGAGAACGTGTGGTTGGAACCAATATGTATGCTGGTACTGAAACAATGGTTATTGCCAATCTGCATTTAATGGAAGTGAAAGTCGATGTAAATGAAAATGATATCGTCAGGGTTAACTTGAATGATACCGCTCTGGTTGAAGTGGATGCTTATCTGGGTCGAAAGTTTAAGGGCGTTGTAACCGAAATTGCAAATTCAGCGAATACCATTGGTGGTTCAACCGATCAGGTTACTAATTTCAATGTTAAAATTCTGTTGCTCGAAAATTCATATAAAGATTTGATTGATAGTGTTGGAACGAAAAAATATCCATTTCGTCCGGGAATGTCAGCAACGGTTGATATTCAGACCGAAACACGAAAGAATGTGATTACGGTTCCAATCCAGTCGGTAACGACCCGTTCGTTGAAGAATAATGAAAAACCAAAGGACGCCAAAGACGAAGCATTAAAAGACGAAGACGATTCTCAGGCTGTAACTAAGCAAGGTGCAAAAACAGAAGCCGACAAGAAAGTGGAAGTTGTGTTTTTGTATAAAGATGGGAAAGTTTTCAAAAAAGCGGTTAAAACAGGGATTCAGGACAGCGAAAATATCGAGATCAAAGAAGGCCTAAAAACTGGTGATGAGATTGTTGTTGGACCGTTTAATGCCATTAATAAGCTGCTTAACGATAGCGCGGAAGTTAAGAAAGTAGACGAGAAGGAATTGTTTAAACCAAAGAAATAGCGGTTAATACTACTTAATTTAAAGGGAAAGCGTTCTCAACATTTGTTTGGGGGCGCTTTTATTTTGTGACCATTCCGTAAAACAGAATATTCAGCATTTCATCAACCGATTTTTGGATTTCCTCATCCGAAAGGTTTTTTAGAATTAACGGAACTTCAAATCCATGTAAGGCCGTAACGATTGTCTTGGCTGTCAGTTCCGGGTTTTGGATGGTGAAAACTCCTTTTGCGATTCCTTCGAATAATAGGTTTTGTACGATATTGATTTCGGCTTCAAGATGATTGGCCCGGAAGTTATCGACAAAATAAAGCTTATCGAGCAGGTCGTTCTTGATGGCTTCGTAATAATTTACAACCATCTTAAGCGAGAGCATACGAACGTAAATATAGGTTTTTAGCTTTTGCTTCGGATCTTCAATAGAACTAATCTGCTCGTTGATAGCTTCTTTCCTGATTTCGGCTTCTGTATCAATTACAGCCTTGAAAATTTCATCCTTGCTTTTGAAGTAATAATAAATGGTGCTTTTCCCTTTACGTGCTTCGCGGGCAATGTCGTCAAGCGCAGTCTTTTTATATCCATAACGGGCAAATACTAATCGGGCAGCCTGAATAAGTTGCTCCCGAACTTCATCTCTCCCTGTATTTTGTATCTCGTTTTCCATAGAATCTAATATACTGACTGTTATTCCGGCGCTAAGGTAAAGGTAGTTTTTAAATAATTCAAACTTATCATTTCCCTTATCCTGAAATGCGACTGGTGGTTGATAAAGCAAAACGGTTATCTTTGCGCCTTCAAAAAAATAGGATAGAATGATTTCAGTTGATGGACTTACAGTTGAATTTGGCGGATCGGCGCTTTTCTCGGATATTTCATTTGTGATTAATGAAAAGGACAGGATTGCCCTGATGGGGAAAAACGGAGCAGGAAAATCGACCTTGCTAAAAGTGATTGCGGGGGAACGCCCAGCCACCAAGGGTCGAATCTCGACCCCGAAAGATGCTGTAATTGCTTATTTACCTCAACATCTGCTTACTGAAGATAATCGTACGGTTTTCGAGGAAGCATCTCAGGCGTTTGCCCGTATTTTCGATATGGAACGCGAAATCGCAGCCATGAACGAAGAATTAGCCACCCGAACTGATTATGAATCGGACAGTTATTATAGCCTGATCGAACGCGTTTCAACACTTAGCGAGAAATATTATTCCATCGAAGAAATTAATTTTGATGCTGAAGTCGAAAAGATTCTATTGGGTTTGGGTTTTGTTCGCGAAGATTTTACCCGGCAGACCAGCGAATTTAGTGGCGGATGGCGGATGCGCATTGAACTGGCCAAAATTCTGTTGCAGAAACCGGATCTGATCTTGTTGGATGAGCCTACCAATCATATGGATATAGAGTCCATTCAATGGCTCGAAGAATTTCTGATTAACAGTGCCAAAGCGGTCATTGTGATTTCTCACGACCGGGCTTTCATCGATAACATCACGACCCGTACTATAGAAGTTACCATGGGGCGTATTTACGATTATAAGGTAAACTATTCGCATTACCTGGAACTGCGTCGCGAACGTCGCGAACAGCAGCAAAAAGCTTTTGACGAACAGCAAAAAATGATTGCCGAGACGACCGAGTTTATCGAGCGTTTTAAAGGAACTTATTCGAAAACACTGCAAGTCCAGTCGAGGGTGAAAATGCTTGAAAAACTTGATTTGGTTGAAATTGACGAAGAAGATACTTCGGCTCTTCGTCTGAAATTTCCGCCATCACCTCGTTCAGGTAATTTCCCGGTGATTCTGGAAGACCTGAGTAAAAGCTATGGCGATCATCTGGTTTTCAAAAATGCTTCGATGACGATTCAACGTGGCGAAAAAGTAGCATTTGTAGGTAAAAATGGTGAAGGAAAGTCAACTTTGGTGAAAGCGCTGATGGGAGAAATCGACTATGATGGTTCATTAACGTTAGGTCATAATACCATGATTGGCTATTTTGCGCAGAATCAGGCTTCGTTGCTGAATGAAGACTTGACGGTTTTTCAGACGATTGATGATGTAGCTGTTGGTGATATTCGTACGAAGATTAAAGATATTTTGGGCGCATTCATGTTTAGCGGCGATAACATTACTAAAAAAGTAAAAGTGCTTTCCGGAGGAGAACGTACTCGTTTGGCAATGATTAAATTGTTGCTCGAACCCGTAAATCTGCTTATTCTCGATGAGCCCACCAACCACTTGGATATGCGCACGAAAGATATTTTGAAAAGTGCACTGAAGGATTTCGACGGAACATTGATTCTGGTGTCGCATGACCGTGATTTCCTCGATGGATTAGCAAGCAAAGTGTTTGAATTCGGGAATAAACAGGTGAAAGAACATTTAGACGATATAAAGAGCTTCCTGCTGAAGAAAAAAATGGACAACCTGCGCGAGATCGAACGTACGGTCAAAAAATAAAGGGAAGTCATTTCCAGTCTCAGTCTCTGGTTACAGTTGCAGACAATGGAAATTGATTAACTAAACAAGTCCGGTTGGAACGGATTTTTTTTGTTCTGGATTGAAATCTGTGGACAAAAAAGCATAAAGTGGATTATCAGGCTTACTGCCGGTAATCCACTTTTTATTTGTGCGATTCTTTTAAACGCGGATTTTTTGTTTCGGCCGGTAAAAACAGTCTGTTTGGCGGAATTCATGATTTTTTTTTCATGCGATGGAATAAGTTTGGTAACAAAATAGAATTTCAGGCGTCTATTGAATTAATAAGATAAAAAACATGAAACGGATACAATTTCGACTTTTTGCAGTGTTTGCCATACTTGGGGTGTTGATGTCGTCGTGTATATTTTTAGGCCCATCAATCCGGGGGAATGGTCATGTTGTTGAACAAGTAAGGACCGTGGCTACATTCGATCGGGTCAAAGTGAATCGGGGCATGAATGTGTACATTACTCAGGGAAGTCCTGCAAAACTGGTGGTTATTGCTGACGATAATTTGCAGGAGGTGATCAAAACTGAAGTTGAAGGAACCGTTTTGCACATCAGTGTTGACGAAAACATTCGTTGGGCAAAAGAGAAAAAGGTGATGGTGACGGTCGAGAAAATAGCAGGTGTTGAAGCTGGTTCCGGAGCAAATATCTGGTCTCAAAATCAGCTTTGTTCAGATAATTTAAAGACCAGATCTTCGGCAGGGGCAAATCTTAATCTGGATTTGAATGTGAAAAGTCTTAGTGTTGAATGTTCTTCCGGAGCCAATGTCCATTTTTCGGGACTGGCCGGTGACGCTACTTTAAAAGCATCTTCCGGAGCGAATCTGAAAGCTCAGGAATTGAAAATTAATCAATGTAAACTAATTTCATCGAGCGGTGGTAATGTATGGGCTACTGTAATCGGATCGTTGGAAGCCAAGGCATCGAGTGGCGGAAATGTTACGTATTACGGGAACCCGGCATCCATCGACATAAAATCTTCTTCCGGAGGAAATATTCATCCTGGCCGGGCTAAGTAACGATCGGAAAATAGCTATGAACGTTTAGAAAACAAAAAAGACAAAAAACCAAACCAAACTAAACCAAAAAACATGAGAACAATTAAACAGCTATTAGTAGTTCTTCTGGGAGTTTTGGTGCTGCAGGCTTCTGCAGCCCGGAATTCCTCCCGACAGAAACGGGAACTGACCGGATTTCACGGAATATCAGTAGCTAACGGCATTGATCTTTACCTGAGTCAAAAAAGCGCCGAAGAAGTTATTGTTGAAGCTAATGCGGATGTTATGGATAAGATTATCACCAAGGTTGAGGCTGGTGTGCTTAAGATATCCATGAAGAGCAATCTGGGATTTAGCCTAAGATGGGACAATGAGCCCCGGAAAGTATTTGTTTCGTTTAAAAATCTGGATATTCTGGAAGCATCTTCCGGATCGGATGTTTATTCGCAGGCAGCATTGAAGTTGGATAAGCTAAACCTTAACGCCAGCAGTGGCTCGGATGTCAAGCTGGAGCTTGAAGCTGATGCACTAAATGCGGAGTCCAGTAGTGGTTCCGATATTTCATTAAAGGGAAAGGTGCATGTTTTTAGCTGCGATGCCTCCAGTGGAAGTGATATTGTTGCCGGAGAACTGAAAACTCAAAAGTGTACCGCCAGAGCATCGAGTGGCTCAGATATTCGCGTTTATGTCTCCGGGGAATTGAATGCAGATGCCAGTAGCGGTGGAGATATTTGCTATTCAGGCAATCCAAAATCCAAAGATATTAATGAGTCGAGTGGTGGAGATATCCATCAAAAATAAAAGACGGCCGGATAACAAAATAGAATACGATTGAAGATTCATAAAATGACTGATCTCAATCGTATTCTATTTTTTTGCTGTATTTACGAAGAAATTCTGTTTGTTAAACTAAGCGTATTCCGCTAACCATACGACCGGTGTCGGCTCCGTCACGACGGGCAGAGTAGAATAAATCAGAATGTTCGAACGAACAGAGTCCCATCACTTCAATGTTCTGTTCAGGAATCCCCGATTCGATGAGTACCGTTTGATTAGCTTCCCATAAGTCGAAATAGGCACGGTCCTTATTGATGGAAGGTTTTAGCAGTGCTGATGAGTTGCTAAAGTTCGATTTCACGGTATCCACAACTTCAGGACCAACTTCGTATGCGTGCATGTGGATGGATGGTCCGATGCCTGCAAGAATATTTTCGGGTTGACATCCAAATTCTTCGACCATTCGTGAAACCGTTTTCTTTGCAATTTTCGAGACGGTTCCTTTCCATCCGGCATGAACGGCGGCAACCACTTTTTTCATTGGATCAAAAAGCAAAACAGGTACGCAATCTGCGGTCTGAACGCATACAAATACCCCTGGTTCGTTGGTGATTAATGCATCTGTTTCAGGAAAATTACTTGTGTCGTTACCCGAACAGGCGATGCCGATATGATCTGAATGTGTTTGGCGAGGAAATACAAATTGTTCAGGTTTTCCCTGACACGAAGTCGCCAGCTCTTTTCTGAAAGGAGCATAGTCCGCTTCGTTGTCGCCGGTAAAACGTGGGTTTTTACCCGAAGTCCAACCTTCTTTGGTTGTTATAAAGTGGGTAATGTCGTTGTATTTTTTGAAGCTTTCAAACTTGAAGATCGAAAGCCTTCCCTGAATCATTTTTCTCATTGATCTTTTATTTTTAAACTGAAATTTTAACCAAAAACAGTTTAGTCTCATTTTTGGGGCGCGCAAGATACAGAAAAATGAATTTCTTCAAATTGAAAAATATCATTCAATTTGGTTGGAAAACGCTATCGTCTGATTGTTAGTTTTTTAGGTTTGTGTATTGTGCCGTAAAGCATGTTTAATGAGTAGATGGGTCAGTTTTTTAGCAGCTGATTCATACGTTCTTTATCCAAAATTTTGATGGCGCGGCGTTGGTTTTCGATCAGGCCATCCTGTGCCATTTCTCCCAGTGTGCGGGCCAGCGAAGGACGCGTAACTCCAAACATTTCGGCCAGTTGCTCCTGCGATTGGGGAATGTCGATGATACTTAAACGGTCGCCGGCTTTCTCGAGCAGAAAGTGTGCTATTTTTTGCTTGATGGTTTTAAACGATAAAAATTTTAGTTTTTGGGATAAGAATTGAGCCCGGGTTGAAATCGCATTTAGGTAATTGTTTAGGATCAGTGAGTTTAGCTGAAGCATCTTAACAAATTCACCTTTGGGGATGACAATGGTTTCAACCGAATTGTTGGCTGTTACGGTTACTGGGAAACGGTTCTCTTTTCCAAACAGAAAGGCAGTAGCCAGCGGGCGTGGAGCATCAATATCTTCAATTTTAATGGTTTTGCCCGAATAGTCATTCATTTCGGCTCGCACACTTCCCTGTTGGATAATCAGCAGGCGGTCGCATATTTCTCCGCCAGAGACAATCAGATCGTTTTTCTGATACGATTTAATCTGAAAATGAATTTGTCCGAAAAGCTTGCAGAGCTCTTCTTCCGGAATTCCCCGAAAAACAGGGGATTGGGCCAATAGTGCGGTTTGAAGCATAAAGATTGATTTAGGTAATCATTATAACTGTTGTATATTATCCACAAATACATTTAAAATGTTGAAAATAACCAACACTTTATTGGTTGTGCAATGTTATTGCTTTAAAACGGTTTCAGGAAAGAGCTTGTTTGTTCGACTCAGCGGGTGACTCCGAGTCACCCGCTGAGTCGTTGTTGCTGCTCTGCCAAAAGGGAGAGGCGGAGCAAGATTTATCGATGTCCTTTCCAGTATTTTTCAATCGACCAAAGAGGGTTGCCTTTCAATCCAATTCTAATCTCATTGATGACGTTCTGATAATCGTTTGAATCAAAATTTGACCATGCTATTTTTTGTGCATTTAGCCAAAAATCGGCTTTGTTATTAAAATTCGCCTCATACAATTCTTTTAAAAGAATTGAATCAATTGGGGGATGGATAAATTTTGAGTTTGGATGCTCGTGAAAGCCTCCACAGATAATTATTGACTTGAGGTAAATATTGATCATTTTTGCTGCAATCCCGTGTGAGAATTTTTCATTGGCAATTTTTTCAGAGAAACCGATTATTTCCTCTCTCCAGATTTTATGCTGGTTATCAAATTCAACTTTGTTTTCTGGTAAGCTATTCGGGTTTAAAATCAGATTTCTGATTGCTGCATTTTCCAGTATTTTTTGTCCGGTTTCAACGGTGAATCTGTTGTTTTTGCTCGTACTTGCAGCTCTGCTGGCAGTCCAGCAAGAATATCGATGAATGTGTGTATGGATATCGTATTGCATTTTCAAATGTATAAAATCCAGATTTGCATTGTTCGTTTTCATTGCGGTTTTTGTGATCATCTTCGTTTGTTCGACTCAGCGGGTGACTCCGAGTCACCCGCTGAGTAGTTTGCTGCTCTTTTGTCAACTTGAGGGGCTAAATTAATACCTAAATGCAGAAGCCATTATCTCTTGTTCTGCTCTGAAAATACCAATGTCTTGTGCTACTGCTTTCCAACGACTTACTGCAGTTTTCACTTCCGTAATTATTGTTTCCATTTCTGGAACGGTAAGTTGAAAATATTCACCAACACTTTTAGCCAGTTCAAAATCAAGGGCATTATTTTCTGAATCAATGTTTAATGCCAAACCGTCTTTTTCAATCGAAGGGTTAATATCAAAAGCAGGAGAAAGTATCCATCCTTGTCTGGTTAATAAGAACCCGTGATTTCTTAAGTGGTCGTCGGTGTTTGATATGGCAATATTAAAGACAATTCTTTTCCATAGTTGGTTCAAATCCTTTTTGTTATTTGAGCCTGTATATTGTATAAATTCAGCAATGTCGAGATAGCTTGCCGGTTTTTCTTTGATCGTTTCTTCGTTATTCCCAGTCATCGTCATCGCGCTGGAAAAATGTATTCTTTCTCCTTTAAATCTGTCGAATCGCTTGGTGAAAAATGTATGGTACTTCCCCGAAATCTTCTCAATTCTTGACTCTGAAATTTCGATACCAGCCATTAGTGCTAATTTATAAGCCAAAAATTCCCAAGCAGCTTTGTCATTGGTGTCTCCTTTTGATGGAAACTTTGCAATCCATAAATCGCCATGTTCATCAATTACATTTGCTTTTGGTCTTGCTCCACCTAACGACGAACCAGGAGCCATTAATATGGCTAACCACTTTTTTACGACTTCGCTATTTTCATCCGACTCCAGAATCTCAGCCGCATATTGCAATTCTCTGATTTGGCTTATGGGTGGTGTTGGCGTATCTTGATTGTTATCTAAAAATGGTCCGTTCGGCTCTAGCTTGAAACGTAAGGCTCCCATTCGGCATCCATCATAAACACCTAACAAAAAGTCGATATCGTATAAGGTTGGTGCGGGTTTACCTTCTTCCTTTGCCTGTTGTACAGAACGCCGTTTCATTAGAGTTCTGCCCCAGGTGTCGGGCATCGAATCAAAAAAGACTCCAAAGTTTTCTTTCCCGTTTGGATATTGTTGCCCTTTGTACCATTCGATGTCGGGGTCTAACAGTATTTGCTCTGTTGATTGAATCCAATCGGTTGAATATTCAAAACTAAAAGCCTTTTTACCCTTTGCCTGTTGAGCACTAAGTATGCCAATTAATCTGGGATCTTTCATTCCCAGCCAATGCGCATATACCCAAATATCAGTTTTTGTAATGGCCATCTTTATTGTTTCCCTATTAAATTAAGATCCTGAAGTTTTCTTCCAAAGATATCATCCGCAGCAAGTTTCAAAAAGTCATCCTGCAGACCTAATACACGAAGTGTGTTAAAATAGGCAGCCATTGAAACGCTCCCATTACCTTTTTCGATTTGGTATAAAGTGCTTCTGTCAATACCCGCACGTTCACTTACTTGTATGGTCGTAAGCTTTCTGCGTTTTCTTGCTAGTTTGATATTTTCACCTAGCTGTTCCATGATCTTTTGATGCTTCGGGAACAGCACTTGCTTTTTGGTATTCATCTTCTAAGTGTTGTATATTTTCCACAAATGTAAATTAAATGTTGAAAATAAACAACACTTTTGTAATGTTATTGTTTTGGAACGGTTTCAGGAAAGAGCTTGTTTTTTCTACTCAGCGGGTGACTCCAATTCACCCGCTGAGTAGTTGTTGCTGCTTTTTGGTGTGTCAATCAAATTTTGTCGGACGATTGAGGTAATTTTCTCTTCGGTTTGTAACATTGGTTACAATTTAGCGAATAGGATGTCGGTAGCTTTGTTTCAGAAAAATCAGAAATAATCATTCATCAATCCTAAATAATAAATCAGTATGATACGCGAAATTGTAAATATCGACGAAGATAAATGCACCGGATGCGGTGTTTGTGTACCGAATTGTCATGAGGGGGCATTGCAGATCATTGATGGAAAGGCCAGGCTCATTAGTGAGTTGATGTGTGACGGGTTGGGAGCCTGCCTCGGTCATTGCCCCGAAGGTGCGATTACCATTGAAACGCGCGAGGCTGATGAATATGACGAAGTGGTGGTGGTTCAGCAGATTATTCCAAAGGGAAAAAATACACTGGTTGCACACCTCAAACATCTGAAAGAACACGGTGAAACGGGTTTCCTTAAGCAGGCTGTAAGTTACCTTCGGCAACATTCGTCGGAGGTGCCGTTTAATGTCGATGCGGTGATTGCCGAAGTTCACTCTGCGAAGGTTGAATCAACCGGAGGTTGTGCATCGGGCGGATGTCCGGGGTCTCAGGCGGTAAGCTTCGAGCCGCAAAACCTGCATTTTGCCCCGGCTGCTGCCGAAACTCCTTCGGCATTACGTCAATGGCCAGTTCAGATGCATCTGATTAATCCTGCCGGTGCAGCTTTTCAGGGAACTGATCTTTTACTGGCTGCCGATTGTGTGGCCTTTAGTCTGGGAAACTTTCACTCTAAATTTCTGCCCGGTAAGTCGCTGGTAATTGCCTGTCCGAAATTAGATCAGGGGAAGGACATATATGTTGAGAAGATCCGGCGTTTGATTGATGAAGCAAAAGTGAACACCATAACCATCATGATGATGGAAGTTCCATGCTGCGGTGGATTATCTCAATTGGTTCGGATGGCTGCTTCACAGGCTTCACGTAAAGTTCCGGTGAAAGAAATCATTGTCAGCATCAGGGGAGAGGTGCTGGATGAAAGTTGGATTTAAAGTAATCACTAAAAAATCATAAACAATGAGCATGTTTTGTTTTCAATGTCAGGAAGCGGCTAAGGGATTTGGATGTACTGTTAAGGGAGTTTGTGGAAAAGAAAGTAATGTTGCTAATCTTCAGGATACACTTTTGTTTGTACTAAAAGGGGTAGCAGCGTTGAATAGCGAATTACGCAAGGCAGGTTTGAATGAACCTAAAACCGACAAGGTGATTTTCGATGGTTTGTTTAGTACGATTACCAACGCCAATTTTGATGAAGTGGCTTTTGTGATCCGTATTAAGAAGACTCTGAAGGTGCGCGATGAGTTGAAAGCTTTGGTGTTGTCGTCCGGTTTAAACGTTCCGGCACATGAGTCGGTTAGCTGGACAGCTTCGACGACTGAAGCTTTTGAAGCCAAAGCAGCTGAGGTTGGGTTTCTGAGTGAAGCTAACGAAGATGTACGCTCGCTGAAATCATTAATCATTTTTGGACTGAAAGGGCTGGCAGCTTATGCCGAACATGCCTATAACCTGAATCATCAGGATCCTGAGATTTTTGCATTTCTGGAACGGGCATTGGCAGCCACGACACAGGATTTACCCGTTGATGAACTGATTGGACTAACCCTCGAAACCGGAAAGTATGGGGTTAATGTAATGGCTTTGCTTGATCAGGCAAATACTTCAGCATATGGTAATCCGGAAGTGACCAAAGTTAATATTGGTGTGCGTAGTAATCCGGCTATCCTGATTTCGGGGCATGACCTTCGCGATCTGGAGGACCTGCTGGTTCAGACGGAAGGAACAGGCGTTGATGTTTATACTCACAGCGAGATGCTTCCGGCCAATTATTACCCGGCTTTCAAGAAATACCGTCAGCTTGCCGGAAATTACGGGAATGCCTGGTGGAGACAAAAGGAAGAGTTTGAAAGTTTCAATGGTCCAATCCTTTTCACGACCAACTGTATTGTTCCACCGCTTGAAAAAGCTACTTATAAAGATCGTATTTACACTACCGGAGCCAGTGGGTTATCGGGGGCAATGCATATTCCGGATCGTAAACCCGGAGAACGGAAAGATTTTAGTCAGGTAATTGCTCATGCAAAAAAATGTGCGGCTCCTACCGAAATTGAAACCGGTGAAATTGTGGGCGGATTTGCTCATAATCAGGTGTTCGAACTGGCTGGTCCTATTGTGGAAGCTGTAAAAACAGGAGCTATTCGTAAGTTTTTTGTGATGGCTGGTTGCGATGGCCGGATGAAAAGCCGCGATTATTATACCGAATTTGCTTCGAAACTTCCAACGGATACCGTTATTCTGACAGCCGGATGCGCAAAGTACCGCTACAATAAATTGCCGCTGGGCGATATCAACGGTATTCCGCGCGTAATCGACGCCGGACAATGTAATGACTCGTATTCGCTGGCCGTAATTGCTCTTAAATTGAAAGAAATTTTTGAACTCGAAAACATTAACGATCTTCCGATTGTTTACAATATTGCCTGGTACGAACAAAAGGCTGTTATTGTGTTACTGGCTTTGCTCTCGCTGGGCGTGAAAAATATTCATCTGGGACCTACTTTGCCGGCCTTCCTTTCACCCAATGTGGTTAATGTGTTGGTTCAGAATTTCGGTATTGCAGGGATTCTGTCGGTTGATGAAGATTTGAAACTGTTTCTGGAAGCTGAAATGAATTAAAAATAGGTTATTGTTTGGTTAATAGCATTTGGGTTAGTTGAGTTTTTTGGTTAAAAACCTCCGGATCGATTGGTTCGGAGGTTTTTTTATGTCTGTGAAGAAATCATTTGTCCTCGAGCCGGACGGGCTTTTACTTTTTCCCTACAGCAGGAAAGAGAAAACATAAAGCACCGCCTTTAATGAACAATGGATTTATCAAATAAATTTATGCCATCCAGCCGCATCGCGGCGGCAGTATGGTAGAACTAGAATTCCGGCTCCCAGAAATCGTCTGCGGAAAAACGCCAAACAATGAACTAATCCGGTTTCGGAGGAAAGGCCGCCAGCACCACAAAAACCGCAAGCCTTTCGCTGGTGTTAATCCCTAATCCTGACAGGATTTCGCATATTGCCTATTAGCCTGCTGAGAATAAAAAACTCAAATAACCTGTTTGATATAATAAATGTTTTTACACCTTTGAAAGAGCTTAAAAGTATGGTAAGCTTGACGATATTTTTGAGTTATTTTAGGACAGGACACTCGACAAAACAAACGAATAAAAAACCATGATCAAAAAATGAAAAAATTACAACTACAAATCGCGATTCTAGTTGGAATCACAGTTCTATCGTCATGTAAGCCTTTTAGTAGTAATAAAGAAGTTTTGTCGTTACAAACAGAAATTGATACTTCGTCGATTAGGTTTAAATGCGAAACATTGGAGGCAGCTATAAAGATTTCAAAAGAAGTAAAAAAACCTGTATTGATCTATTTTACAGCCGATGGGTGCGGACCTTGTTTAAAAATGGATCGTTCTGTTTTTACCGACTCGCTGGTAATGGACTACTTCAATACCAACTTTGTTTGTGTAAAGTCACATAAAAAGAGGTTATCCACCTTGGGTATAATTTCGGATGAAGAGAAAAGAATGAATAAACCAATTGATTTGGCAATGAATAGCTATAATATCTTTGGAACACCCTCGTTTGTTATTATCGATTCTGAGGGAAATTTAATTCACAAATCAATTGGCTATAAGACTCAAGGTGAGTTTATTCAATTTGGGAAAGACGCTTTAAGCAATGACCGCAACTATTCTGCAATAAAAGCCAAAATAAAGAATGGAGATTACTCATTCGAAACCGTTAAACTGTATTTGGAAGGGACTCCTGCATCTGATTCTTTTATTGACAATCTTTTTGAAATTACCAATCAGAAAGCAATTGCTAATTATTTTAAAACGCAAGAACGTTCAAACTGGAGTTCTGTTAACAATTGGTATATAATAAGTAACTATATCGATGATTTCGATTCGGAACAGTTCCAGTATTTATTGCACAACTCCAACCTGTTTAATGAGAACGCCGATAAAAAAGATGTTGACCGTAAGATTTACCAAGTTCTTACTAATTATGAGTTTAATGGTGGAAACATCAAGGATTTGAATATTCCATTAGCTGAGCTAATTGTAAAACGAAAAAACCTTAGTAGGAAGAATTACAGTGATCTAAATGCTTTCGCCAAAGATTTTAATGAAATTTATACGGAATACTATTATTTGTTTGACTATGAAGTAAACGATAAAAGTTGGGATATTTATGAAGCTTCAATACAAGAAAACACAAAAATAGAAAGACAAACCCTAGAAATGGCAACTAACTGGATGCGACTAGTTACTTCCTACCAAACTGACGACAATAATTATAAAGACACTTACAGTAAACTATCGAGTCAATTATTGGCTAATAAATAGACATGAATGAAAACAGCACATATCGAGTAGCCCTCCCCACTAACAGACGCTAGCAGGGAGAGGCTCTCACACCATCCGCCAACCGGCGGATACGGGTCGCATACACGTCCCTGCCTGCGGCAGCTACCGTGTGTACACATCTTTTTCTAATCTTATGCCTTCTATTATGAATCCCAAGCGCTCTAGTCCCTTCTTCAATACGATTACTCCTGGCGGGCCTTGAGAGTCATATCCTTTCCAACCACCCAA
>Ga0302286_10001317_pt1 | contig 18611 bp, 19 predicted proteins | sample III_Fen_E2_3_FD_198765 | JGI IMG/M metagenome (GOLD analysis project Ga0302286, IMG submission 198765) | Peat permafrost microbial communities from Stordalen Mire near Abisko, Sweden - III_Fen_E2_3 | ecosystem: Environmental > Terrestrial > Soil > Wetlands > Permafrost | place: Sweden: Abisko...
CATTGGGTGGGTTAATAAGGCTACTGAGGAATGGCATTGCTGCAGAGCGCTGAATGACTGAAAGTTTGAAAGGTGCTTATTAAAAATATATAGGGAAAATGTAAATTATGTTTGGGATGATTAATTAGAAGAATATCTGCAGATGATTTGTATTCTTGATTGAGAGGATTTGAAAAAGACAGCAGATGCAAATAAACAACTGTTATTTCCAGGGAGAAATTATGGTGATTGGATTGTACTTCCTGAAAATAGAACGATAACACACAAGGAAGATCATTTATTTAAAGGAGGGGAGACTCAATGACTAGTACTGGCTACTAACACGTAATTATGAAGGAAACATTTAAAATAATAATTATGAGGGAGTATTGTTAGATTGAATTAAAGGTAGAAATGGTTCATTTCCTTGCAAGTCTTATGTTGTTGTTGTGGTGATGGTGGTGGTGAGCTAACTGACTTGAAGAATGGTTGAGTGGTAATTAATATTCTTATGGGATAATCTACTTACGTTAATTTATTCCTCAAGCGATTTTATCGAGTGTTTCTTTATCTATTTTATACAAGCCATCATAGCTGAGATACAGTGTGGAGTCAAAGCAATTAACATGTCCCTCTCCCCCACAATTTAAGCAAATCGTGTTCTGAAGAGATGCTTAATCAAAACTCTTTTATGGGAGCTCAACTTGCAGAACACCGCAACTGCGGTAAGTGTGTCCCTTCTTTCTGCAGAGTCTGCAACGAGCTTAATCAAGAGACAAATCAAACGCACAATCCTTGACTCTATGCCCCACAGAGTAGCACTTGAAGCACACAAAGCTATTACAATACTCTCGAGAGTGATTTCCCAGGCAGAACAAGCATTAAGTGATTTCCTCTGGCTACTGTGGACACCATCTCGCATAGTGCCCATTCTACCCACATCGCATGCAGCACATCGAGAGATTTTCTCTGAAATATCTGATTTCCTTATCGTCTTTGTAGAGGTCATTCAGATTCTGCTCTGTATCTTCCTCGCGGATGATGCTTTCATTATTTAGATCTGACGATTTACTAGCATGGAGGAGTTCGGCTTCTTAGAGGCAACGCTGTTAGTGCTTTTCAAGAAGGTTTTGCTCTTATGAAAGCATGCGCTTTTCTCCCTTGAGAAGCTTGTAATTATAGACAATGTTGTTGTTGTCATTGAGTTGTCTCATCTCATCAGTCGCAACTGAGAACCCAAGGACATGCTAAGAGCTAGTGTGATTTGTTTGCGAGTTTGTAAGAGGAATAAGAGATTCTTCAGAAAATTGCTAGGAATCTGCTTCGATTTCCATGATGCTTTTGGAGATTTCTTCTACGGCTTTAATGGCAATCTGCTCTGCTGAAAGTGCTTAAACCATTTAAGCACGCCGTCTGGGATCTTTACTCTTCTAAAGGGCTCCCTCATCTTTCTTAGCGAGTTCTTCTTTTGCTTATTTATGCATTTTTATGTAATCACTTACAACTTTTTCGTAGAGCGCTGGCTTCATATGCTTCTGTTTATTCTTGATAGCTTCGGGAATCTCGATCTTTTCATGATCATTCCAAGCAGCGAAAGGATTTTCTATTTGTTTTGGGGGTTACACCAAAGGAGCAGATTTAGCTACGGAAACAGAAGCAGATGATGGTGCAGGAATCACAGAATTATTTGTACTTTGAGCTGCAGGTAGATTTATTTTTGTCACGGATGGAGTATTCAACTTCGAAACAACTGATGATTTGTGTGATTAAGGAAGAGGAATCTCAAGACCATTATTCCCTTAAGAAGAGGAAGGAGGAGGAGCTACTGTAGCTGGCGTTATTTCAGCTTCTTGAATAGTTTTAGGTGAAGGCACTTTCCTAGAGTTATCAGCAGGAGTCTGTTTGATTTGCTAGCTGAAATTCTTAGAGTTATTAGCAAACAACGTCTTTTACAGCTAAGATAGCGAGTTAATTCCTGACAGACTTTGCGGAAGAGGGATTTGCTAGGACACAAAAGAGTTAGCTTAGAAGTTCATTCCCTGGATATGAGGTACTCCATTAAATGCTTGCATTGGAGTCAACTTAGGAAAAGATGCAAATGCTGATGGACCTTAGGAGCTAAATTAAGTCATCTGTCTCAGTCTCTCCAGCTGAGCCATTGTATCGTGAATCGGAACTGGAGGAAGAGGGATATCTGAGAATTTCGAAGGTCTTTTTCGAGAAGCACCTGACTCACATTTAGCTTATGCCATTATCTGGAGCTATTATGAAGTCACTGATCCTTAGCCTTGTTTGGGCTCATGGTGGTAAGGCTGCATGATCTTTGGCTCAACTTAAATAGGATTGTGAGTTTAATGCAGCTTCTAAAGCTCCAAGAGTCGATAGCTCTGTGCTTATTTATCCTATCTATTTCTCTCGAGTTCTTCAGAGATGAGTTTCTCCAGTGGATTCATAGTTTCTTCAGCATCCTCAGATACGCTTTCTTTGCCGTTTTTCTATTAATAGTTGCTATTGGTTTGATGAGTACTAAGCCCTTGATAGTCTCTTGATGAGTCTTTCTGTCCTGAGGAGTTCTTGATTTGATTTACTTTTTCTTTGTTTCTTTTAGCAATTTCTTCAAGCATTTGCTCTTATTTTTTCAAGTATTCATCATTGAACTTCTCAAATTAGTTCAAGTCATCGTCTTCATCTTCTTTGCTTGATCCATTAGCGTGTTTGACTCTCTTGGCAACTGCAGCAGCTTCCTTCATTTCTTCTTTCTTTGCATGTGTCTGCACGTAAAGTTAGTTCTAAATTTTGACTAGATTCTTCAATCCCTCGGTGATATTCACATTGTGATCTATCATATTTTTCTCAAAATCGACTCGATAGTTCTCAATATCGAATCTCTTTTCTTTTCGATGACCAGCTCCATTAGAATTAGTACTCTAGCCATTGTCACTACCATAATTATTGCCATTATTTCGATTGGTATTTGCATCTTCATTGCTGATGTTGCTGTTGTTAGTTTTGAAATTTTTTTATCCTTTTTGAGGATTCAGATTGCTACTACTGCTGTCTGCCTTCTTTTGCTTATTGAAATACTACTAAAGGAATGCATCTTATTAAGCTGCGATTGTCTGCTGCACTTAGAGACTATTTTGGTTTCCTTTCTTGTTCTTGATAATCTCATTACCAAGCTAGTCCATCTTCTACAACACCTAGAAAGGCTCAGGAAGATCAGCAATATTTGAGGCATCAGCGTTGTTGTCGTTGCTCTTTCCCTATCCATCTGGACTACTATTCTCTTCTTGCTTGATTTTTTTCTTTTTAGCCATTCCTTCATCGATTTCTTCATTGAACTCAGCTTATTCTTCCATACTACTGTTTTTACTGCTATTTCCTGTGAATCCTCTTGGCTGTTGTTGTTGCTGCTAGGTTTGATGCGTCCTTTGAAAAGTTGACTTAGCCTTAAATCCTGCTGAACGATTAAGGTTACTATTGTCTCCTTGAAGCTCTATCTCTCCATCTTCAAGATCTGCAATCATCTGATCACTGTCTTCTTCTTCGTATTCTCCTGACTACTTGATTGAAAATGTCTTCTTCTGATCTAAACCCTAAGTCAGCTTACCAAGATAGTCTTAGTAACTAGGTGGTCTATCTAGCTTCTATTTGTCTGCTACTCTCACCCAAGAACCACATATTTTCTATCTCTTTTTGAAGAGTTGCTTCTCTTGAGGAGATTATTACTTCTATGAAGGGGAGAGAGAGTCTTCATTTGTGTTCGAGAAACTATCTTCAATGTCTCTTTGCTACTGCTACTGCTACTTTGGTTGCTGCTTGTCAAACCGTTTCAGCTTTCTGTCGTCTCTATTGCTGCTGCTAACATCTTTGAAGTTAGTATTATTACCTGCAGTTTCAGATGCATTGTTGTTATTGTTATTGACGAATCTAGATTTTGTACTTGCACTGCTTTGTTGGTTGAAATTCTTGAAGCTAGGCCAAGCAGAAGAACCATTGCTATTGCTGTTGTTGCTATTCTAAGATGCTGTTTCTCCAGGGAATGACGATGCTGACATGCCTCTAGCAGCTGCACTCATATTTACGCTGTTATTATTCTCATTTTCGCCTTTCTTGTATCCATTCTTCTCATTCTTCCCTGCGAATCTATTAGGTCCTTATGGTTATCTCAGCTTTGGCTCTGTTTTGTTTAAACTCTTGAAGTCTTTCTCTCCTTTACCTTTCCATCCTCTTCCATTTTCACTGTGATTACTATTATTGTTATTATTGTTATTATTATTATTATTATTATTTCTGCCATTCTGCAGATAAGTATTTCTATTCAGCTTGTATGGCTACTGCGCATCATCACCATTGTGATGAAGATTCACTTGGCACTTGTCACGGAAAGAGTCAAACTGCACGACTTACTCAGCCTGTTCGTCACTGTTAGCTTGTTTCTTGAATACTTCCCATGGTTTCTTGCGTCTATTGTCAAACTTGCTGACAGACTCTTGAGCTGGCCCTCTGATGCCTGCATTTGGTGTATCTTGCAAGATTACGATACTCTCTTCAGTCATTGTTTTTGGATGTTGATTTATTACTGATGTAGATTTATTGTTTATCTTTCTGAAGAATTCAAAATGAATAGGAAAGGAGGAAGAGTTTAGCTTTTTGCTTTGAGTTCTTCTGTCAAGACGATTCGAATAGTCTTGCTTAAGGCAATGCAGGAAAGGGAACAAATATGCAAGTAACGCACTAGTATTTTTGCCTTTTTGTAATGAAAATAGATATTTAAGAATTGTTTTATTGTCTTGAGCTTTCCTTGTTGTTTAACTCCCAGCCGATCTAATATATAATCCTCCCTTGCGAATTCCCTCCCACTTCAAAATTTAAAATAAAAAAATTCAATTTCAAATACCCCAGGGAGTTCTAAGCAAGCATCCCCATCAAAGATAAGAATTATCATTATGAAAGCAAACAAAAGCTCAATACTGTTTAATTGCTACTCAAAAAGAAAATATGTCTTTTTATTATTTTAGAAAATAATTGTTTTTACTAATAATTTAGGGACAAGATTAAGGGAATAAGAATGCTATTTGAAGGCAATATTTCACTAAATTTATTACGAGAAATTGCCTGTTTGTTGGGTGTTTAAATAAAAAACAGCTAATTCCTGAATAGGCTATTGTTCTTTTTGCTATTTTCAAAATTGATTAGTTCGGTTAAAGTTGAAACGCACACATAAAAAATAGTTAGTTTTAGCAAATGATTTATTCTCAAACAATGTTCCACATTTGCTCATAGCAATTCATGATTCTGCTCAGACAATAACCAGCTGAGAGTCCATATTTAGAAATGCAAATACTTTCATCAGTGTAGTCAACTTCCATAGCTGGGTTGCCTTTGCTGACTCCACCGACAACAAAAACAACAGGCTTGTTTTTAGGAAGGGTCTCAATGTATTCTCTGAAGTTTACAAGACGAGCTTAGGTGGACATTGCAATCCTCTTGGAATCAGGTGGTAAATGTGCAGTAACTGGGTTCTTAATAATCTTTAGTAGAGTCTCACTGCTTTGGACTGCTCTAACTTTGAGTTTAGTGAGAAGCTAAGCGAAGAGAGCTGCAAATCTCTTGTAAGTTCTGGGGATCTTAGTATTTGGAGAAATGTGAATAAGAACATTGCTTTCAGTGTGCACGTAGACGGTCAGCAATCCAGCTTTGTTAAGTGGAGAGTCCATGAGGGAAAGCAGGGAATGATGGATGATATCTGGACGATAAGTGGAGAAATCGCGACGGAGCTTCTTGGAGATGTATCCTTTATGCTCATCGGAATTTAGAAGCACGAAATCCTTGCCTAGTTTTGCCGTTTCTAAAGGGCATTTTTCAAGGACAACAATTACTTTTCTTTTATCAGCGATGTCATCTTTCGTTAAGAATCCATCTTCTTCGTTTTCTTGATCTTCAGCAGCAGGTATTTCTGTTTGTTTAAGATCTTCTTATTTGTCATCAGCTAAATCTAATTCTAGATGCTCTTCAACTTCCTAAGCTGCACTATCATCACCTCCATCAATGGAGGCTTCTTCCTCTTCTCTCTTTTGTTTCTTTCTCTTCATGTCATGGAACATCTGCTTGCGCTTGCCATTGAATTTTTTGAATTTATTTCCTTCTCCTCCCATTTTATCGCTTCTTCTACTTGCTGTGTGCTTAAATATATTTTAACTCCTTAAACTTTGATTACTTTTGCCTTGGCTGGATTTGATTCTTCTTGCGCAAAAAGCCCATAGCAATCAATTAATTATTATCTTTAAGAGTTAAACAACTTAATCAAAATAAGAATGAAACACACACACATTGATTTCGTTAAAAAGTTATGAACCAGGCATGGATATAAATTCAATCAATTCAAATACTTTGTTGTTTGTATCAGATTTATGAATTAAGTCTCGAAGTATTGCATCTAAGACAATTTGTCCGAGTGGTTAAGGAGGAAGACTAGAAATCTTTTGGGTTTACCCGCGCAGGTTCGAATCCTGCAGTTGTCGTTTTTGTTTTTTTATCATACAACAAGAGTAAATTACCAAATAGTAAATAATAAATTTAGATTAATTGGATCAGTCTCCACAATGCCAAGATAATCTACAGTCTGGCAAATATCTCAAGATTGCTCTCTTTTTTTCTTTAACAATAAATTCAATCAAAAAGAGACCAATTTTAGGATTAATAATTCTATTTACATTCTGAATTCTAGCGCAAGCAAAGCAAATGGACACAAAACAATAATTGTACAGCAATAGCAGCCATAAATAACTCATTTTTTTTAATTCATTTTTTCCGTTTATAGCAATGTTAACAGCGAAGATGTCGGCAGTGACTGCATCGGCTCAGTGTAAGATTTGTTTATGTTTCTTTTTGATTGTTATGATCTAAAGCTGCATTTGTTAAAGATACCGAAACATAGAAGAAATGTGGCGAGTAGAACTCAGTGATGACAACTCAAATCTTATCCCAGTAGTGTAGAAGATAGGATCCAATGAGTTATGGTACTCTAAACAAGCTGAATACTGGGAGGTACATATAATTCAACGCTGATAACTCTTCATTTAAGGGAATAATAAGATTCTAAAAGCAATAACATCTAATGGTTTAAATTCAGAAAACAGAGGCTACCGTTAATGGAGTGCTTGGTGGTTTTGAAAAACTTAACAAGCCTGATATTATTGACTCCAAGAAGTTCTTGACTCTCCTAAACAGCAAGTATGGCCTCAAATTCGGTCGGGCTACCGATTGTGGAGCTGGTGTTGGCAGAATCACTAAAGAACTCCTCCTAGGCTTTTTCAAAACAGTAATTTTTGATTAGAACTGTTTAACAATGGAAAGACTAATCGAAATCTGAGATTATTACTAAATGAATATCTATTAAGTAGCATTATCTTTTGGTGAAATATGTAGGTTGATGTAAATGACCAGAATCCGAAGTACATTGAAGCGTGTAGAGAGAACTTCAAGGATGAAAAGCGAGTTGAATTGTATATAGCAGAGGGATTACAAAAAATACAATTCACAGAGAAATATGACTGCTTTTGGATTCAATGGGTCTGCAACTATCTGACAGACACAGATTTCGTTTCTTTCCTGAAAAGATGCAGAGATCAGCTTACAGAAGATGTAAAGGATTTGGATTAGTATTGGTGAGTCACTCCTTAGCTAATTTCTTGTTTTACTCTTCCTGATGCTAAAGGGAGTCATTGTCATTAAGGAGAATATTGCTCAAAAAGGATTCATTGTTGATAAAGAAGATAGCAGCGTAACAAGGTATTACACTATTGAATGTTGAGTGCATACCATTTAGTAGCAATATCGATATCGCTTGTGGTTGGCTTAATTATGATTCTTTTTTTGTTTTGTTTACAGATCGGATAAGCTCTTCATGGAAGTATTTGATTAAGCTGGACTAGTGGTATTAGAAACATAAATGCAAACGAATTTCCCAAAGGATCTCTACAAAGTCAAGAGTTATGCCTTGAGAGCAAAGCCAAGTAAAGCAGAAGAGACAATTCAAACAGCAGTATAAACACAAGCAGCGAAAGAAGAAGCAGAACAATGATGATGATCAGAGGAGAGCAATATTATTCTATTTTTTAAGTGAGTCCATAATAATTGTCTGTTAATTGCGAATGAAGAATTAATTGTGCTGAAGACAACTCTTTGCAGTCACATAGACTAAAAATAAGGCATGAAGGGGAAATAAATGATTTTCATGAAAAAAGAAAAAGAAATCAGTAAATACAAACACTCACAATGATAAAAGGTTTTTTAATGGGTAAATTGTTTTTTGCTTTTCATAAGCTAATTTGAATTACCTAACAACTAGTTGATGGGGATGCATTCTGGCATTTAACCGAGAAACGAGTATTAATTATTAGAATTTTTGTTTTCTGAAAAAGTTAATCAAGTAAATCTAAGAAAATGATGTTTCTTTGGGTTAAATTATTAACTTATGTAAGCTGCTTGATTTCTGATTGAATACTGATATTCTTCAAACTAAGCCTCAAACTTATAGGGAATGAACACAAATATTGATATTTTATTCCTTGCGAAAATAACAGTAAAAATAGAACTTTATTGAGGAACTCATTCGTTCTCCTACTTCTGAACTGTGTTGAAGACAAATTAACAAAAAGTATTAATAAAAAATGAAAGAATTAATATAAATACACTGCTTCAGATCATGGAATCAGCAGCAATGAGCGAAGAAAAAAGCTTTACAAAGCAAGAAGCAGAGAAGAATCAGCTAGAAGTTATTCTAATGAGACTGGAAGAAGCAAATAGAAAACACCAATTCAGCACCAAAAGAGAAAAGCCTTCTCATAAATTCAAAAGTAAAAAGTTACAAGAAACTCAATTTAATTCATCATTTTTTATGTTGCGATAATTACTCATTACAATCTGTTTTGTTGATAAACTTATTTAGGGGAATTGCTGGAAAACAAAGTGAAATCACTCTAAAGAAAACTCAAGATAAACACCTGCTTCCAATAATAGGTAACATTAATAGTAGCTTGAGTGTAAAGCTGAAGGAAATGTTGTTTGAAACAAGGGCTGGCTTGAAAAGATTGTGAATAACGAAGGATACAAAAAACTGCAAAATGTGGCGTTATTGTTCATTTTGCTCTGCAACGATATCCGAAAGCTGATTGGTAATTAGGATGATGATGTGGCATTTTGGATAATTAGTTTGATGTGTTTATCGTTACTGATATTTGAAGTGATTATCTCCAGCTTGCATCGAGTAATACAATAAAATATTTCTTTCTAAGATTATTTAATATGTTTGCTTGAATAGCAAAACTACTTCTTTAAATTTTATTTCTTTCTGGACATCTTCGTGATCCTCTCGGTCTTCTCTGAAATCGGTTGGATCTACCAGTCTCCACTGAGAAATAGCAAGCACGATCTCTCTCATTTTCTAATTGCCATACTAAAAATCAGCAAAAACACTATTTTATGTATTTACTTATTTGAAATATATTATTTGGATTAGTTTCATTAATTTATCTAAAAAATACTGTTACTCGCTGTGACAAATAATAGGTTTGAGGATTACTAAGATTGTCAAGATGCTTAGGTAATTCCAGGATTTTAAGCTGAAGAATAAATTTAAAGACATGAGTCCTAGAATCTCAGGAGTTGGAAAATAAAAGAGACAAACATTCGTTAACAGTGATGGGAAATAGGTATTTAAAGAATACTTATTATTAGGCGATATGAGGGTTGTGCTTTGCGAGCAATGGTGTTTGCTATACTATATTTGCAGATTTAAGTTATTGGTGGAGATAATTCTCTCAGAAAACCTGGTGCTCTTTGGTAAAATGCAGGATCATCTCAGGTATTTTGATCGAATCTAAAAATTTTGAAAAAGCTGTGTATTTTTTTAATAAAAGAGGAAAAACTTCATATATATAAGTCCATCATTGTAAAAATAGGGGAAGACCTAGGAGCAGCAAGACTAATAAGAAGAGAGAGAGACCAACAACATGATCTTTAATGTAAAATATAAATTAGCATTGAGATTAATTCTCTTGCAATCTGATCTGTGAAACTGGTTGCTTTCATAAAGAAAAAAAGCAGCGAAACCAACCTCGGGAAGATCATGCTTAAAAAGATTTTGAAGAATGTCACTGGAATCATACTTATAACCTTGATTTGCTACCCTTTTTTTGACATTAAAACACACAAACAGCCGCAATTTTCTTATGAACTTTCGCTGAATCTTCTATTGAAGTACTCCCTGACTTGCATTAATAAATTGATTGAGTGCGTTCTCATTTGTTAGTGCCGAGAAAATGAGTCCAGGAATCTGGGAATAATCAGTTGATCTTTACATTAATACCATGCATGTAATACACAGAAATCATGAACTTCTTATTTTGATAAGAAAATTGGAATACAAAATATTGTTTTTTATGTATTACATACTTGCACAGAATAAGCAAAAGGAATTAATTTTACTGATGAGAGGAGACACAATTCTGTTTCCCAAAGACGGAAATCAAACAATAGATATCTTAAGTCTCAAAAAGGAATAATACTTTGAGAATAAACTCCTTGATGAAGTAAGTAGTCATGATTACTTCCTTGAAATCTGCTTATTTACATAGACTTTTTGTAACATAACAGAATAATGTTATGTTATACTACTCGGTTGTGAGCAATTCTTACATGTGGGGAATGGAGGGCTTTCTCTAGATCCTAAAATCTCTTGTCCTCGGACTCATTCTTACAATTTCCATTTTTGAATTCAATTCTTCAACTCAAATGTATCTCTTGGATCCAATTGTGAAAATGCTTCGAAAAATCCAGAGAATCGCTGAACACCCACTGGATGCTGCCTCAGTGGAAGAGCAGGAATAATTTTTTATGGAGCAATTTCAAGAGAAAACAGTCTTGAAACATAAAACAGAATATCTTAAAGAATCTGATTTTGAGTCATTTTACATTGAAAACCTGATCATGCGCACTGGCTCGCTCTTAGCTCTTTGCTTTGGACAAGCTGGCTCAGAGATCATCGCCTCCAACATGAATACAAGTAAGTTATCATTCTGCAGTGGTTTTAATAATAATACAGACGATTATTATCTGAAATGCTAGGTGGTTTTGTGAATCCGATGCATTCTGGGAAGAAGGTACTTGGAGTGTTTGGATTTTGCGACATTAGACATTTCAATATCGCAAATGAAACTCTTAAGGAGGAAGTGATGGTGTTTGTCAACAAGATAGCAGGTATCTTGCACAAAAGAGTAGATTAATACTGTGGCCATACCAATAAGAACATAGGCTAAGCATTTCTCGTAGTATGGAAGTTTAAAGAAAAAGACTCTTATGTTAATTCTTCAGGGGAATTGGAGCTGATAGAAAGCCAGCAAACGAGAAACTTCGCTGATCTCTCTATCATTTCATTTCTGAACACCATCGGGGACTTGCATAACTCAGCTGATTTTAGCAAGTGTTGCAAGTTAAAATAACTCAAGAGAAACAGAGGCTTACAATTTATAATGAGTATGGGCTTTGGGTTGCATTATGGCTGGGCGATTGAAAGTGCCATAGGCTCTGATTTCAAAATCGACGTTTCATACCTTTCCCCGAATGTTAATATTGCCTCAAGACTTGAAGCTGCATCCAAGCAATTCGGAATAGATCTTCTAATCAGCGGGTAGCTTCAGAAAATCCTGTCGACTCAATGCCAGAAAAACCTTCGATTTGTTGATAGAGTCACTGTCAAAGGGTCGGTTATGCCAATAGGTACTACTACTATTCATAGCAGTTTAGTTGAGAAATGTAATTGGTTTCTTGCTCTTTGTAATAGAGTTGTACACTGTGGATTTAAACCCTTCATTGCAGCTTAAAAGACCAGTTAAAAGGAGTGTTTTTGATCTGCCGAACTTAACACTTTAGGAGAAAAAGAGATTACGCGTTATGGAATAGATCAAGAAGAGAGAACTGCAGAGTTAACTCGAAAATGGAGAGATTCTTGCAGCGATAGAATTCTCGAATCAAAGTGACATTCATCAGATGCGTTAAGAATTCACAGAATTATTTCTTGAAACATGGAATGAAGGTGTCAAGTGTTATCTCTCAGGCGATTGGAAAGAAGCCTAAAAGATATTCCTTTAGACTCAAGTCAGCATATGCATTACTTTAGTGCTTTTTATTTGCGTAATAAAACATTTGGCTCTTTTTATCTTTTTGCTTGTTGTTTCAATAGAGTTGGTTCAAATGGAGAAAAGATGGGCCAAGCACTGCGCTTTTGAGATTCATGAAGGAATACGATTACAAATCGCCAAGCGACTGGAAAGGATTCAGATCTCTTCTCTAAAAATGAAACTTCATATTGTTAATCAGGATTATTGCTAATTCTCTTGTGCAGTTTATCTCTTGCGGTTATGGCGCAAACTGTCCAAATTGAATATCGTAAATCGCTAGTACTAAAGCAGAGGCAGGCAATATTTGATTATAATGGTACTAGTTCCTTTAATCTCTTTGTCATCGTTACTTACCTTTTTGTAATTTATAAATTAAATTCGACAGGAATTGTTAACTCTCAAAGTAACATCTATTAATGAGTAATAACTAATTTGAGTTCTGCATAAGTGTAATGTCAAGACAAGACTTGAGAAATAAATCTTACTCTTTTTCTCTTTTACCTTCTTAACTTTAAACTCCAAAAGTTTTAAGTCATAATTATTCAGTTATTAACAAGCCAAACTTGTATTAGATACAATATCATAGCTATTTAAGAAATCTAAATGATAATTAATTATTAGCAAATAAACACCCGTATTATAAAAAGTAATTAAATAATTAATATTTCTTATTAGATGTTAAATAACAATAATTCGTTTCAGAATATCTTAACAATATACAATTCCAAATTATAAATGGAATCAATTACATGTTTTCCTTCAAAACATTTACCCAATTCATATTAAGATATGAGCGTTCCAGCTAATTTGTAAAATCTGTTTCTTGGATTATGATAATCGAATGAAAGCAGCAATTCTGGTATCTTTTTTTGTTAAGTGAGTTTACTCCTCCTTCTGGAACACTTTGATAATTTAACAATCATTATTTAATTGCAGCACAATTTCTGACTGATTTAATGGAAAGTCACAAGAAAGGTGTAGATGATATTGTATGAATATAACAACAAGGATTCTCAACTCAATAATCTCGAATTAAGTCATCTAGAATAATAAAAATGAACCACAGGAAGATCGAATAAATGGGTTAATCGATAAGCCAGTGAAAACACCACCCTAAGATTTATTGCAGGGATCGAATCAGTAGTCTATTTCATTGTTCGAGCGTTATTTTTCGATCCCTGAGAATTCAAAGATCCACACAAGGGATGAAAATAAAATAATTGGGAAGGATAGCACAGTTTAGATTCTGTGTAATTAATCTTTCTCAAAATGAGCGAGAAATAGCTCTTTTATCCTTTTTACTGACTGATTTTAGGTGTATCCCATAAAGATAAAGCTAGGAAATGAACCAGAGCATTCATTAGGGCTTGTAGGTTGCCAGCAGTTGGCGAAAAATAAAGTAGATGTTTTGGGAAGAAATTACTTTGATAAAAGAGAGAGAGAGAGAGAAATTGCTTGCAAAAACAAATAGATAAAAAAGATTGAGGATAACATTCTGGATAACAAATAATTAATTGAAGTAAGTTTGAGGTGAGAGAGAGATTTAGTAGTAAGTTCCCTAATGGAGAATGCCCAGGAACAACAACAGGAGCAGCAGTAACAGCAGCCTGCCAATGAAAACAACCAAAACGCAGTCTTTGAAATCACCTCCCTCCCTGCCATTGCTGATGATATTGTAAGAGATTGGTTTCTGAGAAAACTGTTTGTTTTACTGTCTAGATAGGCATGTTTAAAAATATGAATAAGAAATGATTGATTTTAAAGTCTATGTTCATTGTTATTTCTTGTTGTTTCTCAGCCAGACAGAGAACCCAAGTCAATGCGCAATTCCAAGAAGAAACAGACCATCAGTGGTAAGAGACAAACAATCTTCTATTAGGAGTTCAAATGAGAATCATTGATGATCTATAAATGATATGATTGCTTTGGTGCTGCTTTTTAGATTAATTTCGAATGAAAAAGCAATCAGACATTTAGCGCTCTTAGACTTTAAATCAGATACCTATTGAAGATCAGGAAGGAGTAAAGGTAAATAAATACCTAAATTCTTTCTTTCTCTAGCAGTTTAGATCTTAGTCTTTGATGATTAAGAGATAATGAGCTTATTTAACTGGGTGACAGTTTGATAACTGATGTTAAGATACCATTGCTATTTCCAAAATAACGAGAGGATACATTTAGCATGGTCCTTTAAACTAAAAGGAGGGGAGAAATAACAAAAGGAGAAGTCAAAGATTTGCATTTTACAATCTTAATAACCCTTTAGATTTACCTAATTATTTCAGAAATCACTGATAATTATCTTGGATCTATTAAACAGGATAAGATTCGAACACTAGTCAACCACAATTACTTCTCGATTGTCATGTCGATTATTACGCTATACGCTCTATTTGCAGACGACATTAGAGTTATTGCTACAGACAAAGACACTGACAGCATATTCTGGGGGTTTAGTTGCTTTTGCTTTGCTTCCTTTTCGCTTGAAATCATCCTTTGTTCGATAGCAAACGTAAAATTAAAATAGCAATTCAAATAAATTATTTTCTCTCTTTGAATTACTTTCTTTTTACATTTCCCCAACAGCCTGGTTACTTCTTAGGGTTTTTCTTTTGGTTAGATGTGCTCTCGACTGCATCACTTATTCTCGATATTGGCTGGATCTCCAACGAAATATTTTCCTAAAACTAAGGTGGAAAAGGTTCAAGCTCTTCTGTTGCCTCATTGGCCAAAGCAAGCAGAGCTTCTAGAGTTGGTAAGCAGCTGACTGATATGATTATCATTTCTTTGTTATTGTTGTGCCATATGTAAACAATCTATTATTTTTAAAAAAAGGCACTCGTGCTGGAAGAATCGTGAGAGTTGTCCGTCTTGTTAGGCTTGTTCGATTATACAAGCACGCCTAACAAGTATTTGCAAAGCAAGCTAAAAAATTCTAAGAAGAACAGAAAAGATTGCGAGAAGAACTAGAATAGCAAGCTGAACAAGTTTCTGACTCGCAAGGAAGTTCTATTAATTTGCAGCAGAATGGCACTCCTTTTCAGAAGATAAACCAAACACCCATGTTTCCAGCAAACCAGACACCTATGCTGCCATCAAATGATCCGAATTCTGCTGGTTTAGATTAGCTTAAAAACGCCTCTCCAGAAATGAAAGAAATGACTCTTTCCAAGGGTTCCCCTAACAAGAAAAACAAATCACTGACCTAGATTTAACCTGGTAAGCAAACCGAAGAAATTAATAATTATTCTATTTAACTCAAGATTCTCTAATTAACTTCTCTGCAAATGAATCATATCAATCCAGGAAAGACAGATGGAGCTAATTCTAATAAATTGAAGAGATAAGCATCCAAGGTTGGAGCTTCTCCACAATTCGAACTTGTTGAAGAAGATCAAAAGGCCTCCTAAAAAGATGGCAGTCGTTCAGGAAAAGGAAGCATGATCAAAGGAAACCGAAGCATGAACAGAAGTGCCAATAACAGCTACCATCAATCTGGTTCCTTAGGCAAATCGAGTAACAGCAACAGCAGTTACACAGCAGCAAAAAAAAAAGTAATTTGTTGGAAAACAAATAGAAAAGAATTAACCTTTTTGTCTTGCTGGTTTTTCCGGTTTATTCAAGGCTTCGAATTCTGAGACCAAAGTAGGTAAGACTCTCTCCGAGCTGACAACAAAGCGAGTCATTCTAATTGTGCTCTGCATCATGTTCAGCTTGCCTATTTTTGATACATCTACATACACAACTTAAGACACTGCTTTTAACTCCAGTCTGTCGATTATCTACAGGTAATATCCTCTAGCTTAAAAGTTAAAAAGCGATTGATATTCCTTAACAATAATCCTGGTTGATTTTGGACAGTTGGAAAGGAAATAGCAATAGATTCGCAGAGTCAATTTAACAATACATCTCATACGGCAAAGTAAACTAACTTCTTGAATTGTATCTCTTTTTCTTCTATGTTTGCAGTTACTCAACAGTGGCCTTTGCTTTAAAAGGATTAACGAACACCGCTGATATACCTTTAAGTCGACAGTACGGAGTATTACCCACTTAATGCACCAGGAGTGGATGACTACACTCAGCAAAGATCCGATGATATTACCTATTATTCGTTCTCGGATTCAGTATAACTCAATTCTTTTAACCTTCTAGACTCTTCATAAAAACAAACACCCTTTTTTATTTCTGAAACTCTAGAATGGAAATGGTGTGGTGACTGCTGTTTCAAGCTAAAGATCAGACAACCAATTAGACTCAATTCTATCAATCATCAGGACAATATTTGTCTCAGTTGTTCTGACATTTGCTTCGATGAAATTCGCTTCCGATGTGGAGGTATTCATTCTTGAGCCGATTGAGAAAATGCTTGAGAAAGTCAAAAGAATTTCTAAAAACCCACTGGAAGCAGCTCAAATGGAAGAGCAAGAGGAATTCATGATTGAACAGCTTCGAGAAGAAGGCAATGAAGCGGAGTTAAAGAGGATAAAAAGCACTTCTCAATATGAAACTGTCATCTTAGAAAAGCTCATTATCAGAGTTGGTGCACTGCTGGCTCTTGGATTTGGAGAAGCTGGCTCAGAAATAATCGCACAAAACATGAATCAAAGTACCAAATAATAAAACAACATATTCCAAATCTAAAACAACATTACTGTGTGCGTAACAATTGCTTTTCTTTCATTCTGCAGGCGGTGTGGTAGATCCTATGCTTCCAGGAAATAAGATCATGGCAATCTTTGGTTTTTGTGATATCCGTAATTTCACTGATGCAACCGAAGTACTCCAAACCGGAGTGATGGTATTTGTGAATGAGATTGCGCAGATAGCACATGGAATTGTAGACTAATATCTTGGCCAAGCGAACAAGAACATCGGCGATGCGTTCTTGCTTGTCTGGAAATTCAAAGAAAAAGATTACTTGAGGAACATAGACGGCACACTAGAGTTTCTTAAGAACGATTTGACGTCTAATTATGCTGACCTTTCAGTGATCGCGTTTCTTAAAATCCAAGCTGGACTTACTCTCTCGAAGAACCTCTAGAAATACAAGAAAAATCCAGGTCTCCAAGCGAGAATGAAAGGCTATCGAGTCAAAATGGGGTTTGGTCTTCATTTCGGATGGTCGATTGAAGGAGCAATCGGATCAAATTACAAGATCGATGCTTCGTATCTCTCTCCGAATGTCAACATGGCCTCGAGACTGGAAGCAGCCACTAAGCAATTCGGTACAGGGCTTCTAATCAGTGGAAAACTTAGGGATATTCTCACAGATAAATGCTAGTAGCAGCTCAGGAAGATTGATTGTGTGACTGTCAAAGGATCCATTGAACCAATGGGTACAACACTACTACTTAACTTACATGAGATAATATTATTAGATGGTTGATAGCAATGGAGTGTTTGAATTTTAGACCTTTACACGGTGGATACGAACTTAGAGAGACTGTACAACAAGCGAAAGGGCAAGGATGCATTTGACTTTTCAAAGTTCACGCCAATTGAAAAGAAAAAGAAAAAAATAGTTGACAAAATGATGAGAAATTAACTCAAAGTCGACATAGGCAAAGGCACGAAACGGATAGCAATATAATTCGACACTGACCCTGATCTCAAAGAAATGAGAAAGGAATACACACCTGTAATAATCACAAAAAGAGAATATCTTAGATCTTTTATTAATATTTCTCTTTTTTTGTTTCTTAGGCCTTCTACGAGACATGGGAGAAAGCATTGGAGTTTTATCTCGCTGGCAGATGGTTTGAAGCCAGCACAGTCCTAAAGCAAACACTGGTAAGCTATTCTTCTTGCTTTCCCCATTGATAATTCTAACCTTTGCTTGTGTGTGTGTGTGTTTCAATTTGTTAGTAATGGTTTGAAAATCGCTAAGACGGTCCAAGTCAGACTCTTTATGAATTCTTGAAAGAGAATGGTTTCATCGCACCAAAAGATTGGAAAGGATACAGGATGCTCACTGAAAAATGAAAGGCTCTAACACTGCATGTCCTTCAGATAGATCTCTAGGCATGTTGCATACATGCCACCCGATCAGTTCCACTTAAATAATAATTAAAATAGTAATAATAATAATAATCATCTTATTTCCTCTTTTTAGAGTTCTCTTGCAATCTACTACTACCCTTTCCTTCTTCTTGTTCATCTTCAATATCTACGTGCTAATATGCATTAATCTGCTCATAACAAAACATAATGATACTTGGTTGTCTTCTAGCATAATATCAATCAATAATCTCATAATTAGTGTTTGCTGTCTGTGTATGTTATGCTAGTATTTCTTGAATAAAGTGAGTTCCTTTAGTTGGTGTCTTATCTCTTAATATTAAGCAGCTATCACCAACTAACAGGATGATGATGATGATGATGATGATGATGATGATGATGATGATGATGATGATGATGATGATGATGATGATGATGTTTAATAACGTA
>Ga0302286_10001320_pt1 | contig 18597 bp, 13 predicted proteins | sample III_Fen_E2_3_FD_198765 | JGI IMG/M metagenome (GOLD analysis project Ga0302286, IMG submission 198765) | Peat permafrost microbial communities from Stordalen Mire near Abisko, Sweden - III_Fen_E2_3 | ecosystem: Environmental > Terrestrial > Soil > Wetlands > Permafrost | place: Sweden: Abisko...
GACTTCTTCCGAAAGCATATGGTTGATTATGAGGACAGGAAAAAATCGCTCATGGAAAAATATGGGAGCATTCTAAAGGCCTGCTTCAGGAAAAATGAAGGAACACGCAAAAGCTTCAGTTTCGAGTGGAGCCTGCTAAAAGGTAAAGAAACCAAGGTGTGGCACAACGATTTGACGGAATTTAGAAATGAACTGTTTGCAGAGCTGGATGAAGCGGGAACATTAAACGATAGGTTGGTCGTTGATATCGGATGTGGTCATGGCTATTCTTCGCATTTTATGGCGGAAGCCGGGGCAACGGTGATAGGCATAGACATGAGTTTTAGCATTGAAGTAGCCTATGAGCAACTTCGAAATGAAAACGTTTACTTTGTTCAGGCCGATTTGCAATTTCCACCGTTGGCACATAAGCAATTCGATATCGTCTATTCCAGCGGTGTAATTCATCATACTAACAGTACGGAATTATCGTTCAGCATCATTCAGGAATTGGTAAAGCCGGGGGGAAAACTCAGTGTGTGGCTCTATCACCCGATTAAGTCAAGGATTCATAACATGATACTTTTTGCTCGTCACCTGACCAGGCACGTGTCGGTAAGAATACAATTCTGGATTTACTTTTTCACCCTGTTGCCTGTCTATCTGATCTATGCGCGGTTAAAGGGAAATAAGATGACATGGCGGGAAATAATGATCGATCTGATCGATATTCTGACCCCTTATTACCGCTATGAACATGAACACCGGGAAACTGAATGCTGGTATGTAAAGCATGGGTATGAAAATGTAAAAGTTACAACCAGCAATTTATTTGGGTTTTCGGTATATGGGATAAAAAAATAGCACTTGTTCCTTAACTTTTCTCTACTTTTGAATTTCATACGAATCCTGATAAACCGTTGAATCCCTATCTATGAAGAGTGTTAGAAAATATATCACTACTATTTCAGCTTTTCAGTTTATCCAGTTACTTCGGTTTGCTACCCTATTTTTGTTAGGTGTAGTCTTTGCGCATCACTATTCGAAACAAGAGATCGGTCAGTATGAAGTGATGCTTTTTATTGCAAGTGCAGTAAGCTTTTTTTGGCTGAGCGGGATTCTGCAAACATTCCTCTCGTTGGTTAAGGATGATGAACCCTCAACTGGAAATCCAGCCAAATCTTCACATTACTTCAATGGCTTTGTTCTGTTAGTATGCTTTAGCGCATTGACCGTTTTGTTTTTAATGATCTTCAGGCAACAGGTTCAGGGATTGCTGAACGGAGCAAAAGAAATTCCATATTTTAACTGGCTGTTAGCCTATCTTTTTCTGTCCTCTCCCTCCAATCTGATTGAATATCTGTTCTTAAGCAAAAGTAAGCCCAATCATATTATCGTTTATGGACTGGTTTCTTATGGCCTCCAGTTCGTCTTTCTTACCGTACCTCCATTGCTGAACTTGCCTCTTGAATATTCAGTTATTGGATTGATTACAATCAGTGCCCTGCGTTTCATTTTCCTTTTAATTATACTGCGACGGTATTCAAGGTTCGATCTCTCTTTCCCATTTCTAAAAGAACATATCAGGCTGGCTTATCCTCTTATCTTCAGTTCATTGCTCAGTGGTTCAGGCCAGTATGTCGATACTGCTATTGTTACTCATTTTTTCAATACAGAAATGTTTGCCATTTTCAGGTATGGTGCGCGTGAATTTCCGCTGGTAATCATTTTGTCCAATTCATTCAGTATTGCCTTGATCCCTGAATTTTCAAAGCAATCGATGGCAGATTGTTTGATGAAGATAAAGACAAATTCACTGAGGTTAATGCATATTTTGTTCCCCTTAACGGCAGTTTTAATCATTGCCTCGAATGGATTATTTACCTTTTTCTTTACCGATAGCTTTTCATTAAGCGCCAAGATATTCAATATATACCTGCTTCAAATTGTCTTTCGTCTAATTTTCCCGGAAACAATCCTGATTGGGAAAAGAATTACAAAAATATTTCTTGCAGTGTCATTTGCCGAAATTGTATTAAATGTTACATTAAGTTTGTACCTGGTAAGACTGATTGGAATAACGGGTATCGTCTATGGGACTTTTCTTGCCAACCTTTTTGAGCGGTTTGTTCTGATTGCAATCGTAAAGCATAAATTAAAGGTGAAGATTCATGAATATATACCGGTTCGCTGGTATTTGACCTATAGTACAGCAATTTTACTGGTTTATTATGTGGTCGATTTTTGGCTTTACCCTTTATCCTGAAAACAAATTTTACTTTCAATTTACTCAATATGGATTTTATAATAGATGACCCGCAACGTGAACAGGAATTTCGTCAGATTCTGACTAAAATCCAGTTGGCTAAAAACGGCGAAACAGTTAATCAGATGAAACAGCATGGTCTCATCTACAAGATAAACTGGGGCGCGTCCATCATTTCGTTACGGGAAATCGCCACCCAGTATAGTCCGAACCATCTATTGGCCCTGAAACTCTGGAATAAGCAATGGCGTGAGACGATGATTCTGGCAGCTATGCTTGATGTTCCTAAAGAAGTCACCGAAGAGCAAATGGATTATTGGACAAAGACTTTGGAGACAACTGAAATAGCAGAGGTAATGAATACCTGGTTATGGGTTAAAACAAAATTTGCATTTATTAAATCCCTGGAATGGTGCCTTGGGAAAAAGCATCTGGTTCGCTTTACAGGCCTTCACCTGATGGGGCGGCTTGCCTTGATTGAAAAGTCTGCCATGGATGAACTTTTTGAGCCGTTCTTCGACGTTTTGTCACCATTGGCAAAAGACCCAAATTTAAAACAGGTATATTACCGTTCGTTTATTTTACTCGGAATGAAGAGTAAAACGATGAATGAGGCGGCCATATTGTTTGCTAAAGACTTGAAAAGTACTGATTCAGAGCATAGTCGAAGTTTAGCGGATATGATTCTATCTGAGCTAACCAGTGCATATGTACAGGAGTCATTTGTTAAGAATACTTAACAATAGATTCAATTTGAGCAAGTCTTCTTATTTTTGGTACGATTTTTATATTATTGAATCGAAATTTAAACTTTAAACAATGGATATCACAAAATCATCAAACCCGGTATTCGGGAAGAACATATTTAATCAGGCAGCGACCAGCACTGACGACGGAGTGATGACCGTAAACGGAACGATAAACAAGACTGGTTTAATGCTGATGATTGTCATTTTTGCGGCTACCTTTACCTGGCGTAAATTTTTTGGTGCTATTGATCCTGCTCTCCCTGGAGTGATGCCATCCGGAGTGATTGGATGGATGATCGGGGGAGCAATTGGAGGTTTTATCCTTGCACTGATCACAACGTTCAGTCCGCGCCGTGCAGCAATGACTGCACCAATATATGCCGTATTTGAAGGTTTATTTTTAGGGGCAGTTTCGGCTATGTTTGAAGCTAAGTTTCCTGGTCTCGTTATGCGGGCTGTCATGTTGACATTTGGTGTATTTATTATCATGCTTGTCTTATTCCGAACGGGAACTATACGTGCTACGGAAAAATTCAGAACGGTAATCTTTGCTGCAACAGGCGGAATTGCACTGGTCTACCTGGTTAGCTTTATAGCCAGTATGTTCGGAACCAATTTCAGTTTTATGTATGGAAATGGTCTGGTAGGAATTGGTTTTAGCTTGGTTGTGGTTGTTATTGCAGCGCTCAATCTGATTCTTGATTTCGATATGATTATGCAAGGTGCCAGATCGCGTGCGCCAAAGTACATGGAATGGTATGGTGCTTTTGGGTTAATGGTTACATTGATCTGGTTATATCTTGAAATGCTACGTTTACTTTCAAAATTATCCAGCCGCAATTAAAACTTAAAGATTTTAGAAAATATTGAATTTGACAGGGACTTTGGTCCCTGTTTTTATTTTCTGTCTATTTATGCTATTTTCGGCATATTAAACGAAAAACCGGAAGCTATCTATGGAAATTATTCAGGTTATTGATAAAGATACGATTGAAGCATTTCATGAGCTTCCCATTAAAATATATAAAGAAGATAAAAATTGGGTGCCTCCGCTGAGGATGATGATTGAAGATATTTTTAATCCACAAAAGAATGCCGGGTTCATTAATGGTGATGCCAGAAGGTGGGTGGTAAACGACAATAATCATGTTATTGGTCGGATTGCTGCTTTTTTTGATCGCAATAAAATTGTTGAAGGCAATGAGCAGGCAGGAAATATTGGATTTTTTGAGTGCATCGATCATTTTAATGCCACCAGGCTCCTTTTTGATACTGCAAGGGACTGGCTGAAAAGTGAAGGTTTCACCGCAATGGATGGCCCGGTAAATTTCGGGGAGAATTTTTTTAACTGGGGATTATTGGTCGATGGTTTTGAACAGCAAGGTTTTGGGATGCAGTATAATCCACCTTATTACAGAAATCTTTTTGAAGCTTACGGGTTTCATACTTATTACCAGCAATTCAGTTACCACCTTGATATCACCAGCCCTGATCTGCCTCAACGGTTCTGGGAAATAGCAGCCTGGGTCGCCAAAAAGAAAGATTTTCATTATAAAACATTCTCATTTAAAGATCAGGATCGGTGTATCAATGATTTTATAACCATCTATCAGCAGGCCTGGGACAAACACAGCAATTACAAGGCTATCGATGCAAAAGATCTGAAAACTCTGATAAGGGATTCCAAAATGGTTCTCGAAGAGGAATTTATCTGGTATGTATATTATAAGGATGAACCCATTGCCTTCTTTATGATGATCCCTGATTTGAACCAGATTTTAAAACACCTTAAAACAGGCAAACTCAACCTTTATAACATTATTAAATTAATCTATCTGAAGCGAAGAAAGACTATGACCCGCTGTCGAGTTCTGGTAATGGGAGTAGTGCCCAGATTTCAGCGTTCAGGGATCGAATCCGGTATTTTTTGGCAATTGCGACAAGTGATGTTGAAGAAGCCCTGGTATAAGGATATGGAATTGAGTTGGGTGGGAGATTTCAATCCAAAAATGATCGCCCTGTTTAATTCAGTAGGCAGCAAATACGCTAAAACTCACGAAACATTGCGTTATCTGTTCGATAGGAACAAGCCATTCGAACGGTTGCCAATCATTGAAGAGTAGGTGAGAATCAAACCTGCAATGTATTATTAATCGAATTGTAAAATTGAAGTCCATGCATATTATAGAAGTCACAAATAAACAGACACAGAAACTCTTTCATCAGATACCGCATCTGATTTATATAAACGATATAAATTGGTCATGTCCTTTGGATGGGATGGTTGAAGATGTATTCAATCCCTCAAAAAACCCTTCCTTCAAGAATGGTGAGGCTAGCCGTTGGGTATTAAAAGATGATGAGGGACAATTATTGGGACGGATCGGCGCCTTTATAAACAGAAGGAAAGCCTTTACATTTGAACAACCAACCGGTGGCTGTGGATTTTTTGAGTGTGTCAATAACTTTGAAGCTGCACGATTATTATTCGATACGGCACGTGAATGGCTCATCGAAAGAGGCATGGAAGCAATGGACGGCCCCATTAATTTCGGAGAAAACTATATAAATTGGGGACTTCTGGCTGATGGTTATATGCATCAGGGGTTTGGTATGCCATACAATCCTCCTTACTATGTCGATCTGTTTAAGCAGTATGGGTTTGAAATATTTTTCAAGCAATTCAGCTATCATCTTGATTATTCCAAACCTTTCCCTGAACGTTTCTGGAAGATTGCCGGCTGGGTGGCTCAGAAACCGGGTTATTCGTTCGAACATTTTTCTTTTGACAAAGTGGAGAAGTTTATCGATGATTTTTGTTCAATTTATGATGAAGCCTGGCGATTCCATAAAAATACACAACCACTTGATAAGGATGAATTACGCGACTTTATAAAGAGTTCCAAGGCAATCCTCGATCCTGAAATGATTTGGTATGCATACCATGAGGGGATTCCGGTTGCATTGTTTGTAATGATCCCGGATATCAATCAAATTCTGAAAAAACTGAACGGGAAGATGAATTTCCTTAATGTCTTGAAATTCATGTACTATAAAAGGACAAAGGTTATGACACGTACCCGGATTTTGATCATGGGGGTTACACCTAAATATCAGAAGTCTGGAATCGAGTCAGCTATTTTCTGGCATCAGGATAAGCTCATGAAGCATAAACCACAATATAAAGAAGTAGAATTATCCTGGGCAGGGGACTTTAACCCCAAAATTATTTCACTTTACAAGTCGGTTGGCGGGGTTCATGTAAAAACACATTATACGATGCGTTATCTTTTTGACCGCACTAAACCCTTTAAAAGAGCTCCTATCATTGGGCTGGAAGAATAAATACGAAAAATTGAGGAATATATAAACAGAAATATTTGGAAATTACATTCCTATATGTAACTTTGCAAGCCGTTAAAACAAAAGTAAAGAGATTAAAAATGAAAAAAGGGATACATCCAGAAAATTATCGTACTGTTGCATTCAAAGATATGTCAAACGGTCATGTATTTATTACCAAGTCGACTGTTAACACTAAGGAAACAGAATTGGTTGACGGAGTTGAATACCCGGTGATCAAACTTGAAATTTCAAGTTCTTCTCACCCATTCTATACTGGAAAAATGAAATTGGTTGACACAGCAGGTCGTGTTGATAAATTCAATACCAGATACAAGAAACATATGGATGACAGAAAAAAATAATTCTGTTCGTGAAAATATTCAAAAAGCTTCGCATTGTCGGAGCTTTTTTTGTTTCCCTGCATCCCTAATAAAAGACTATGAGACAATACTGTTTGTTCGATGATTTGTTTCGGGATGAACTATTGCCCTTAACCTACACTAAACCTGTTTCGGAATTAAGAATAGGAATACTGACTATTCGCGAAAAATGGGAAAGATATCTCGATTGTAAAATCCATTCCTGGAAAACTCAGGATTACCTGTCTTTAAAGTTCCCTTTTAATGTAAATAATTCGATTGTATATCTGAGTGGTCATGTTTGTCCCACACAAAAGCTTGCTCAAATGATTAATAAGCTGGAACTTAACCAGGGAATAAGGTATGACAACCGTATAGTAGCAATTAGAATCTCAAATTCGATAGATACTTTTGAAGTCACTAATATCCAGGATATTGAATGGATTTGTTGGGAGGAAAAACTTACTGTACTATCCAATTTGTGGGATTTGTTTACATTTAATGGGGAGCAAATCCAGTCTGATTTTGACCTGATTACAAAAGGAAGAAATTCTGAGCCTATTCCATCATCATGTTTTGTACAGAACGCTGATAATATTTTTATTGAAAAGGGTGCCAAAATTACATTTGCTTCACTGAACGCATCCGAGGGACCAATTTATATAGGCACAAATGCTGAAATTATGGAAGGGGCATTGATTCGCGGTCCATTTGTTCTTGGAGAGCATTCTGTGGTTCATATGGGGGCAAAGATATATGGCCCTGTGACAATAGGACCTCATTCAAAAGTGGGCGGCGAATTAAATACAGTAAATATACAAGGGTTTTCAAATAAGGGTCACGATGGATTTCTGGGCAGCTCGGTGATTGGTGAATGGTGCAACCTGGGAGCCGACACAAATACTTCTAATCTGAAGAATTCATATGTTGAAGTGAAGTTATGGAATTACCCGGCCAGACGTTTTGTGAAAACCGGCTTGCAATTCTGTGGATTAATCATGGGAGACCACTCGAAATGCGGAATCAATACCATGTTCAATGCCGGAACTGTTATAGGGATTGGCTGCAATATATTTGGGACTGGATATATCCGTAATTTTGTACCGTCATTTTCCGAAGGAGGACCTCAGGGATTTCGGGAAAACAGTCTTCTGGAGGTTTGTCAAATAGCAAAAAAGGTCATGATACGTCGCAATCAAGTTCTAACTGTAAATGATCAAAACCTACTTTCTGAAGTTTTTGAGCTGACAAAAAAGGATAAAAAGTATTAAGATTTTCCGATATTGCAGGCTTATTCCTCATAATTTCTATTTGGCATGGCTATTGCAAATTTAGCCTGATGTATTTCTGATCGTACTTCTTCGGTCAGTCTGTCAGTTAGTAAAAAGTTATATTTTCAAGTTAGTAAATGTTATATCATGCAAAATATATTGATATCAAGCCTTATGGACGACGATAATGAATTTATTCCGATCTTAACAGATGGAGATGATTCAGAATTAACTAACGTTGATGTTCCTGACATTTTGCCAATATTACCTTTGCGGAACACGGTTATGTTCCCTGGGGTGGTTATGCCCATTACTGTAGGCAGGCAAAAATCACTTCAGTTGATTCAGGAAGTCTACAGAGGAAATCGATTACTGGGAACAGTCGCGCAAAAAGATGGCAGTATTGACGATCCGGCTCAGAATGATTTATACCAAACCGGTACAATTGCACAGGTCTTAAAAATCCTCGAAATGCCCGATGGATCAACATCAGTAATTATTCAGGGGAAGAAACGCTTCGAGGTACTTGAATACACCCAGGAGTTTCCATTTTTAATGGCCAGAGTAAATCCTATGGCGGATACGCAACCACAGGACGATTCGGTTGAGTTTTCTGCAATTATCGGATCTCTGAAAGATCTGTCAATTAAAATTGCCCAGTATTCGATGCATATTTCTCCGGAGGCATCATTTGCAGTTAAAAACATTGAAAACTCTACCTTCCTGATCAATTTCGTTTGTTCAAATACCGATTTGAAAGTTGAAGAAAAGCAGGTGCTTCTTGGAATAAGCGATATAAAAGAACGTGGTATTCAGGCGATTAGTTATCTGGTTCGTGAAGTTCAGATGGCTGAATTGAAAAGGGATATTCAGACTAAGGTGAAAAACGAGCTCGATCAGCAGCAACGGGAATATCTGCTGAACCAACAAATGAAGACCATTCAGGATGAACTGGGTGGAAATCCTGCCGAACAGGAAATACAGGAATTCAAAGCGAGAGCAAAAGAAAAAAAATGGTCCGAAGAAGCAGAAAAGCATTTTGATAAGGAAGTTCATAAACTGTCACGGTTAAATCCGGCAGCGGGTGAATATTCCGTTCAATTTGCCTATTGCCAGACCTTACTTGATCTTCCATGGAATGAATATACCGAAGATAATTTTGATCTGAAACGGGCCGTAAAGGTGCTTGATGAAGACCATTATGGATTGGAAAAGGTAAAAGAGCGAATTCTCGAACATCTGGCTGTTCTAAAACTAAAAAACGATATGAAAGCTCCAATCCTTTGCTTATATGGCCCTCCCGGAGTCGGAAAAACTTCACTGGGAAGATCCATTGCAAAAGCTTTGGGTCGTAATTATATCCGGATGAGTTTAGGCGGATTGCATGATGAAGCTGAAATACGCGGACACCGGAAAACCTATATTGGTGCTATGCCTGGACGTATTTTGCAAAATATTAAAAAGGCAAAATCATCAAATCCGGTTTTTATTCTTGACGAATTGGATAAGGTATCGAATGATTTTCATGGCGATCCGGCATCAGCATTGCTCGAAGTTCTTGATCCGGAACAAAACTTTGAATTTCATGACAATTATGTTGATATAGAATACGATTTGTCGAAAGTCATGTTTATTGCTACGGCAAATACATTAAATACGATTGCTCCTGCCTTGCGCGACAGGCTTGAACTTATAGAAGTTAGCGGATACCTGGTCGAAGAAAAAATTGAAATAGCCAAACGGCATTTGATTCCAAAACAGCTCGAAAACCATGGGGTGGGAGAGAAGGATGCAATTTTTTCAAAGGAAGTCATCCAGCATATTATCGAAAATTATACCCGCGAATCAGGTGTTCGTGAATTGGACAAGAAAATTGCAAAGGTTGTACGGCGGATTGCCAAAAAGATAGCCTTTGAAGAGAATTATAACATCAGTATTTCCAAAGAAGATATTAAGGAATACCTGGGAGTGCGACAATACTCCAAGGAAATATATCAGGGGAATAGTTTTGCTGGCGTAGTTACCGGTTTGGCATGGACAGCTGTTGGAGGAGAAATACTGTACGTCGAAACCAGTTTAAGTAAAGGAAAAGGTTCTCTTACCTTAACCGGTAATCTGGGTGATGTGATGAAGGAATCAGCAATGCTTGCACTTGAATACCTTCGTTCTCATGCCGAGCAAGTGGGGATTAATCCAGAAGTATTTGACAGGTACAACGTTCATGTTCATGTACCAGAAGGAGCTATTCCCAAAGATGGTCCTTCTGCTGGAATAACCATGGTTACATCGATTGCCTCAGCATTTACCCAGCGAAAAGTCAGAAATAACCTTGCTATGACCGGTGAAATTACACTTCGCGGAAAAGTCTTGCCCGTTGGCGGAATTAAGGAAAAAATTCTAGCTGCCAAGAGGGCCGGAATCAAAGAGATCATTTTATCAGAAGCTAACCGGAAAGATTTGGAAGAAATTAAAGAAGTATATATTAAAGGATTAAAATTCCATCATGTTGATACAATCCTCGAAGTTATAAATATAGCCTTGCTGGAAACAAAGGTGGATAATCCTTTAAAAATCGAATAAACAATATTATCATAGTATATACTAAAACAGCGGATCGTGTATACTTTCCGCTGTTTATATTTTCGATCCTCAGATTCAAATTACCGGGAATAAGTTTAGCTTTTCAAAAAGGAGCATTTGAATTCTTGATATTGCTTCCTGATGAATGGTCTTGTTAAAGGCAAGGAAGCAGGTTTGGGTCTTCTTATCGACCCGTTGCAGGTAATTGAGATTTACGTAATTTGAACGGTTTATCTGGAAAAAAGATGGTGAATTCAACATGCGGACCACAATATAAAGATTCCTGGTGATTGTTTCTACGGTTCCATCCTGTAGGTAAGCATAACAATTATTCGATTTCGACTTTAGAATGACAATATCTTTCATTTCAATAATCAATACTCCCCGTGTAGTTGGAAGTTTTAGCTTTGGCGAATTCATCTGTGAATGAATGAATTTATCCTGTTTCCGTTCAAAAATTTTCTTTTGTGTTTTTGCAATGTATTTATCTATCACCAATTCAAGGTCAGCGATTGAAAAAGGCTTGGTCAAAAAATCCAGAGGTTCAACACCTAAGGCATCATAGGCATAATGTTGATATGCAGTAGTGAATACAATTTCAGAATAAAAATTTTCGGAATGAATCTTGTCCGCCACTTGCAATCCATTCATATCAGGCATGTCAATATCAAGAAAAACCAGTTCCGGTAAATTTGTCTTTACCATCTCCAGTCCAATTTTTGCATGAGTTTCCTTCCCTGTAACCTGTATGAAAGGAAATTGTCGAAGATACATCTCGAGCAAATTGATTGCTTCGGGTTCGTCATCAATAATAATAGCCGAAATTGCAGTTGAGTTCATTATTGTGTTAATCAGAATCAAATTGGCTCAGATTTTTTATGTGACTTCTTGAACCTTTCACTTCATATTCTTTACCTTCACGTGATAAAACGATGGTATTGGTATTCCGGTAGATTTTCCTTATGTATTTCAGATTAATATAGATTGAACGGCTGGCCCGGAAAAAATTATGTGGACCAAGAATTTCATCGAGTTTTGATAGGGATTGATAGCTCAATTCCACCCTGTCGTTGGTTAAATGTAATTCAGAATAAAAGCCATCTGCCTTGCAGTACAATATTTCCTCCGGAGCGACAATGAGATAACCTTTGGGGGTCTGAAGTTTCAGCCTGGTATCATCGGGCGATTTTTCAATAAGTTGCTTAATTCTTGCCTGAATATTGGTATTCCGACCCAGATTAACATTCTTAAGAATTTTCTCAAGGTCTTCTTTCAAAATAGGTTTCAACAGGTAGTTGAATATCTCCTGGTGTATTGCAATCGTGGCATAATCTTTAGTTTTAGAAACAAAAACAATGGTTGTTTCACTCAGTTTAGTCTGAATGAATCTGATAAGCTGTTTTCCAGAGTTTCCTTTTGGAGGATATTCTAAAAGTACAATGTCAGGATATGAATCTATGATCTTTAACAAAGCCTGATCAGAATCTGCCACACTTTCAATTTGGGCTTCAAAAGGACTTTCCTGAAGTAATATTACAGCATTCTCAAGTGATTCCGGGTCACTCTCAACAATTAATACGGTAATGTTTTGTTTTCCCATAGAGGTTAACCTCCCTAATTTATAGCGCGATAAAGATAATAATATCTAATTCTAAACTCGATAAAACTCGATAAATATTGGAATTTATATTCCTGTTTTATTGACTATATTTGGCTGAATTAAAGTAGGTTGATGAATTTTTGTCTTAAGACAAACTCTTTGGATATAGAATGAAAGTTTTAAGAAATCATGTATTGTCACTGACTTTGAAAGATTTTATTTGATCCAATTTTACTTCCTACCATCTAAAAGTCTTAAGTAAATTGTATTCAAATGATGACCATCCAATTCTGCTGAAGTTGTTTATGTATAAAATATTCATTTGGTTTATTGATGTGAAAGTTGAAATCTATTGAAATTATCTAATTGTAATTGTTTTTATTGTTCGAAAAGATGCTTATTGTCAATGAATTAATCAAATATATATTTGTACATCACTTCATTCTGCATTATTTGATTTTTTGTTTCTTATTTTATTATATTTAGAGTGCAAACCATAACTGAATTTGTTTGTTTTACACGTAAGGCACAAGATTTGGAATCATTTGTACTAAATAATAAACCTATTTGAATGAGAAATGTAATTCTTCCCGGGCGATTTATCATGCTATTAAAATCATATATAACACTGGTTTTTTTATTAATCTTTCTAATCTCCGGAAATCCGTTAATGGCAATTTCTTCTGCTGTAGATATAAAGCCAGTTATGGATACTCCCTCGCACAATGACCTTCAACGTGGGGAACGATTCTTTAAGGGTCTTCTACCAAAGGATCGTAACTTCGAGGCCTGCGTATCCTGCCATATCCTTTCAAAGCCGGATACCATGAACTGGAATCCTTCTGCAATGGACATTGCCGTTAAGTTTGCTGGTAAGGATTTTGCTGATTTTCAAGCTGCCGTGATGCAACCCAGTGGAAAGAAAATTGAAGCATCCCATAAGGATTTTAAGATCGAAGATGAAGATCTTAAAAAAGTCAAGATGTACCTGGACGAACTGGCCACCATTGGTACACCAGCTGCCGGGCCGACAATCAATCAACTGGCACTTTTTGTATTTCTTATTGTTATAATGATTCTTGCCTTGCTTGATTTGATTTTCTTTCATAAAATAAAATATCGCTTTATTCCTGTCCTTGTGCTCATGATAGCCCTTGGTTTTCAGGTAAAAATGATAGTTGAGGCTGCAATTGATCTGGGACGATCAAAAGATTATGCTCCGAACCAACCCATTAAATTTTCACACCAGGTGCATGCAGGCGATAACCGGATTGATTGCAAATATTGTCATCATACGGCTGAATACAGTAAGTCAGCAGGAATCCCTGCGATGGAGCTTTGTATGAATTGTCATGCCTTGGTAAGAGAGGGATCGCGTTCTGGGAAATTTGAGATTGCAAAAGTGCTTGAAGCCAACGAAACTAAAAAGCCGGTTGCCTGGGTTCGTGTGCATAATTTGCCTGATTATGTATTTTTTAGTCATGCTCAACATGTTGGTATTGCTAAAGTTGATTGTAAAAAGTGCCATGGTCCGGTAAATGAAATGGATATTATGCGCCAGCACAGCGATTTGTCGATGGGGTGGTGTATCAATTGTCACCGCGAAACTAAAGTGAATTTTAAGGATAACGCTTATTACAATGGCTATCAGAAATTGCAGGATCAATTAAAATCCGGCAAACTGGATACGGTAAGAGCAGTAAATATTGGTGCAAATGATTGTGCACGCTGTCATTATTAATAAATTGAGTTTTGAAGGTTCCATCCCGAGTACTCGGGACAAGTTCAAAAAATAAAATATAATCGTCGATGAAGACATACTGGAGAAGTATAGAAGAACTTAATAATCCCAAGGAGTTGCGCAGGGAAGAAGTGCGTGAAGAAGCCAAACAGAAGAGCATGTTGTTGAAGGGTGATCAGGAATTAAACGCTTCATCAAGACGCGATTTTCTGAAGACCTTTGGATTCAGTATTGCCGCTGCTTCAATTATCGCCGGTTGTAAGAGACCTGTCGATAAAGCTATTCCTTACCTTATGAAGCCCGACGAAATAACTCCGGGTATAGCTGATTATTATTCCACCTCTTATTTTGAAGGAAACGAATATGGCAGTATTCTTGTCAAGGTCAGAGATGGCCGTCCCATTAAAATTGAAGGTAATACAATCAGTTCTGTTTCACAGGGGGGGACAAGTGCAAGAATTCAGGCTTCCATATTAAATCTTTACGACGATGCCCGGTTTCCGGGACCATCTAAAAAAGGAAATAAAATTACATGGGATGATGCTGATAAGGAAATAAAAGGTTTACTCAACAGTATGCATTCCAACAGAGATAAAGTGGTTTTGCTCACTTCTACAATCATTTCTCCATCAACGCGTGAAGCTATTCGGGAGTTTGTCGATAAACAGGCCAATACAGAATGGATTCAGTATGATCCTATTTCTGCCTCGGGCATTTTACAGGCCAATCAGGTAAGCTTTGGAGCGAAGATGATTCCTGACTATCGTTTTGATAAAGCAAAAGTAGTTGTAAGCTTCGGAGCCGATTTTCTTGGAACATGGCTTTCAACAGTTGAATATACCAAATCCTATACCGCTGCCCGTCAACTTCAGGATGGCCGTAAAGAAATGCTGCGCCATTACCAGTTTGAATCGGGAATGTCCCTTAGTGGTTCCAATGCCGATGTCCGATTTCCCATCAAACCATCTGAGGAAGGTGCAATCGTGCTGGGACTTTATAATGCCATTGCCAAAGCTAAAGGAGGAATGGTGTTGTCAGGGGTTCAGTCCTCTGTTGATATCAGTGAACTGGCCAAGGATTTATTGGATAATGAAAAAAATAGCATAGTCGTTTCAGGAAGTAACGAGGTGAATATCCAAATGCTGGTTAATGGAATAAACCAGTTACTTGGCAATTACGGACAAACCATTCGGCTCGAAAATTCGTTGCTTATCAAGCAAGGCATCGATCAGGATACCGATAGACTCCTGTCAGAAATGAAATCTGGAAAAGTGAAAGCCTTGTTCGTATGGAATGCAAATCCGGTTTATGACCATCCAAAAGGAAGTGAATTTGGTGCAGAAATACGGAAATTGGGACTTTCAGTGTCCTTTTCAGAATGTCCTGATGAGACAACTGCTGCATGCCAGTATGTTATGCCGGAATCGAATTACCTTGAAAGCTGGACTGATTTTGAACCCAAAGCCGGTATTTTCAGCCTTGCACAGCCGGTTATCGCACCGATATTTAATTCCCGACAACCGCAGGTAAGCTTATTGAAATGGATAGGTAAAGAAATCAATTACCGCGATTATCTTCAGAATTTCTGGAAGGAAAATCAATTTCACCAACAGAAAGAAATAACTGATTTCAAGCAATTTTGGAATATGAAATTGCAGAGAGGAGTCTTTGAAACTCAATTAGAGTCTAAATTGAGCTATTCTCCTGAAGGAATAAAACAGGCTGCCAGTAGTATTAGAAGTGCATCTAATGGCATTGAAATGGCCTTGTATGAGAGTATAGCCATTGGAAACGGAAAATATGCAAACAATCCATGGTTACAGGAACTGCCTGATCCGGTTGCTAAAATCAGTTGGGATAACTTCGCCGCTGTACCTGTGGCTTATGCCGAAGCCAATGGTTTGAAAAACGAAGATGTAATTCTTTTAAACGGAATGGAATTACCTGTTTTTGTACAACCAGGTCAAGCAAAGGATACAATATCCGTGGCATTGGGTTATGGTCGCGAAATTGCAGGAAAGGTGGGTGATCATACAGGAAAAAATCTATATCCATTTATTACTGAAGAAGACGGAAATCGGAAATATTTTGTGAACTCAGCAAAAGTCGATAAAGTACCGAATAAAACGTATAATCTGGCTATTTCGCAAACCCATTATTCGGTGGAAGGCCGGTCAATTGTCAGTGAAACAACTTTAACCGATTACATTAAGGATCCGGTTTCAGGAAATGAAAGGGAAGTAGAAGATTTGGCAAAGGCAGTGACCTTATACAAAGCTCCTGTTTATAACGGACATCACTGGGGGATGGCCATTGACCTGAATTCATGTACCGGATGTGGAAACTGTGCCATTGCCTGTCAGGCTGAAAATAACATTCAGGTGATCGGGAAGGAACAGGTTCGTAACCGCCGTATTATGCATTGGATACGGATTGACAGGTATTATTCTGAGAATCCTGAGAACCCAAAGGTTTCTTTCCAACCGGTAATGTGCCAGCATTGTGGCAATGCCCCCTGCGAAAATGTATGCCCGGTAGAGGCAACACCTCACAGCGAGGAAGGACTGAATCAAATAGCATACAACCGTTGTGTCGGAACAAAATATTGCATGAATAACTGTCCTTATCGTGTTCGACGGTTCAACTGGTTCCAGTATGTGAAGAACGAGAAATTTGACTTCGCTTCCAACAGCGATCTGGGCAGGATGGTCCTCAACCCCGATGTGACAGTTCGGTCGCGTGGTGTGGTCGAAAAATGCTCCATGTGCGTCCAGCGTATACAGGAGAAAAAACAATTGGCAAAACTGGAAGGCAGACCAATTGCCGAAGGTGAAATTAAAACGGCCTGTGCCCAATCCTGTCCCGGAAATGCAATTGTATTTGGAGATCTTTTAAATCCTGAAAGCCGTATTTCGAAGCTGTTCAAAGACAAGCGCAATTATCATTTGCTGGAAGAATTACACACTTTACCCTCGGTTGGATACCTAACCAAGGTAAGAAATACAAACGCATGAGCAATAATCAAAGAAAATAGGTCAGACTATGTATAAAACGGACATACGGGGAAAATTAGTTGACGGGGATAAATCGCTCACCCGGATTTCGCAGGACATTCTTGCGCCTATCGATGCCAAAACCCCTACTTGGTGGTATATTGCAATGGCCGTCAGCCTGATGATGTTTGCCTGGGGAGCCAGGAGCATTTATGTCACACTGACTGTGGGCATTGGTGCATGGGGACAAAACAATACAGTAGCCTGGGGTTGGGAAATTATCAACTTTGTTTGGTGGATCGGAATCGGGCATGCCGGAACGGCTTTTTCCATTTTCCTTCTTATCCTGCGCCAGAAATGGAGATCATCCATCAACCGGGCAGCGGAAGCCATGACTGTGGCAGCCGTGATTTGTGCCGCATTATTTCCGCTGATACATATGGGTCGTTCCTGGTTGTTTTTCTGGGTTTTCCCATATCCTAATACACGTGGCCCACTGTGGGTGAATTTTAATTCACCTTTATTCTGGGATTTCGTGGCAGTTTCTACTTACCTGCTTATCTCAGCAAGCTTTTGGTACTTCGGAATGGTTCCTGACTTTGCTACTATTCGCGATACTACCAAATCAAAAATCAAGCGGGCAGTGTATGGCTTTTTCGCCTTCGGATGGACCGGATCTTCGAAGGAGTGGTTACGCTATGAAGGGTTGGCTTTTGTGCTTGGAGGCATTGCTGCCGTGCTTGTTGTTTCGGTGCACTCTATCGTTTCTACTGACTTTGCTGCCGGGATAGAGCCTGGCTGGCATTCTACGATTTTCCCGCCGTTCTTTGTGGTTGGAGCTATCTTCTCAGGATTTGCAATGGTTTTAACCCTGGTTACCCTGATGAAGAAACTCTATAAGATGGACGATTTTATTACCGCAAACCATGTGGATGCGGTTTGCCGGATTCTGGTATTCATTTCGCTCATCATGGGAACGGCTTATATCACCGAGATATTCATTGCCTGGTATTCAGGTTCAGAATATGAGGTTTTTACCTTTTTCCGAAACAGGATTACCGGTGAATATTCTTATGAGTTTTGGTTCATGTTTATTTTTAATGCTTTATTGCCGCAGTTATTCTGGTCAAAAAAAGTACGTCGCAACATTTGGATTGTTTTTGCAATCTCAATCTGTATCAACATCGGCATGTGGCTCGAACGGTACATCATTATCGTGACTTCATTGACGAAAGACTTTCTCCCGGCTAACTGGGCTGAATATCATCCTACTTTGGTCGAAATTGGTTTTTATGTCGGAACATTAGGCATGTTTTCAGCGGCCGTCTTATTATTCTTTAAATACATTCCACAGATCGCTATTCACGAAGTGAAAATGATTTCAAAATACAATACACAGCAATTTGATCACCTTAAACCAGGGCACCACGATTATGAATGAGAAATATTTAGTCGGTGTATTCGATGACGAGCATAAGCTGGTTGATGCTTTCGAGAAAGCGCTTGAAAAGGGTGTGGTGATTGAAGAAGTCTATACACCCTATCCGATCCATGAAATCCTGCAGGGAATGAAAACCAGGACTCATATTACCCACGCAGCATTTTTCTATGGCCTGTTTGGTGTTATTATGCTCCACGGAGGGATGTATTATGCTGCAGTACTTAGCTGGCCGATGCAGTTTGGAGGAAAACCTTCAAATACCTTTCCGTCATT
>Ga0302286_10001321_pt1 | contig 18596 bp, 14 predicted proteins | sample III_Fen_E2_3_FD_198765 | JGI IMG/M metagenome (GOLD analysis project Ga0302286, IMG submission 198765) | Peat permafrost microbial communities from Stordalen Mire near Abisko, Sweden - III_Fen_E2_3 | ecosystem: Environmental > Terrestrial > Soil > Wetlands > Permafrost | place: Sweden: Abisko...
GCATCGCAAGCTGTTTGTCAAGGAACTGCATTTACTGCATTTACTGCAACTTTTACAGGAACATCAGTACAATGGTATAATGCAACTAGTTCAACTCCAATAGCAACAACTGCAGCATTTACACCTCTATTAGCTGGAGATTATTATGTATCACAAACAAATATTTGTGAAGGTGCTAAAACAAAAGTAACAGCAACGATTAACGCAATTCCTACAATAACAATTGTAGCTGTTCCTGATTTATGTACTAATGATAAAGCATTAACAGTAGTTGCTACTCCTCAAGGAGGATCTTTCTCTGGAAATGGAATTAATCCTAATGGAGTATTTACTCCAATAACAACAGGATCATATTCAATTGCATATTCTTATTCAGACCAAAACACAAAATGTTCTAATTCTGCAACTACAACAATCGTTGTTAATGCAATACCAACAGTAACTGCAAGTGCAGACAAACTAGAAATATGTAGTGGTTTCTCAACAACTATTTCAGCTAAAGGAGCAAATTCTTATGTTTGGGACAATACAATTGGACAAACATCAAGTACAATAGTTTCACCAATAGCAAATACAACTTACATCGTTACTGGATCAGATACTAAAGGCTGTAAAAACACAGCATCAGTATCAATTAAAGTAAATGCAACACCTACTATACCAAGTGCAACAGGAGATACTCAGTGTGATGGAACAATAGGAACATTAACATCTACTGGAACTACTGGAACTATCAATTGGTACAATTCTACTTCAACAAATAGTATTGGTAATACAGCAACAATTTCAGTAACGACAGCTGGTAAATATTCAGTATCACAAACTGTAAATGGATGTGAAAGTGCAATGAAAGTTGTAGAATTTACTATAAATACTAAACCTAGTGCAGAAATTATTAAAAATGTAGCAATAGATGCAAACACAACAATTACTCCAATTCCTGCAAGTCAAATTGTAAATTGGTATGATGCAACTAAAACAAATAAATTATCTACTAGTAAATCTTACACACCAACAGTATCAAACTCAATTATTCAAACATATACATATTATGTAGATGTTACTAATGCTGAAGGATGTAAAAGTGAAATGACATCATTCATATTTGAAGTTAAGAATTCAAAATGTCCGTCAGCACCAGAAGTAACAGTTACTCCATTATGTCAAGGGGACAAAGGAACTTTAACAGCTTCAGGTAATAATATTAAATGGTATAATGTAGCAACAGGCGGAACTTCAATTAGTACATTAAGTTCATTGGAAGTAACTTCAGCAGGCACATATTATGCAACACAATCAAACGGAACATGCGAAAGTCAAAGAGCAATGGTTGAAGTTGTTGTTAATCCTAAGACAATTGTAACAATTGATGCACCTTTAACTATGAAAACTACAGATGCGGCAGTAGTAATATCTGTAAGTCCAATAGGTGGAATTTTAAGTGGAGATGGTATTTTATTAACTAAATTCTATCCAAATCTTGGAAAAACAGGTGATAACATTATTACATATTCATTTGCAAACAGTAATGGTTGTACAACAACAATGAATAAAACGATTACAGTAAATAATGGAACCGTTGATCTATCTAAATTAATTGCTGCAATTAATTTAGGTACTGATAAAACTCAAAGTGCATATACTAATGGACTGATTGGAACTACTGTAGGAAAATATCCACAATCGACTGTAAATACATTAAACAACGTTATTACTAATGCTATCACAGTTAAAAACGATCCAACATCAACACAAACTACTATTGATAATACAACAAAAGCAGTAACTGATGCAATTGCAATATTTGAAAATAGTTTAATTAAGGCTGGAGACAAAACAACATTAGATAGTTTGATTGCCGTTGCAACAACAAAAGCTACAACGTCACTTTATGGAACTGAAGTTGGTAAATATCCTAGTGCGTCTAAAACAGCTTTAAATTATGCAATTAGTATTGCAAAATCTGTAAGTACAGACAAAACAGCAACAACAGCAACAGTTACAGCAGCAGTAGCAGCTTTAAAACAAGCAATTGTAGACTTCGATAATTCAATTAATAAACCGATTCTAGTAACTGGAATTTCAACTACGACTCCACTAGTTTCTATAAAAATTGGACAATCACTACAATTAACATACACATACGAACCAGCAGATGCCACAACACCTGAATTTATTTGGTCATCTAACAAACCATTAGTAGTTTCAGTTGATGCAACTACAGGTAAAATTACAGCATTAACTGAAGGCTCTGCAACAATTAAAATTGCACTTAAGAGCGATCCAACTATCTACAAATACATTTTAGTAAATTCAAAAGTTGGTATAGATGATGTTGAAAATAATTCACCTGTTTTATATCCTAACCTAACATCTTCAATTGTGAACATTAAAAATGCAAAAGAAGTAAAATCAGTTAAAGTAATTTCTACAAATAAAGAAACAGTTAAAATCTTTAATTGTGAATCAGACTTTATAATAATGGATGTACAAGATTTAGCAAGTGGATCATATTTCTTTATTATACAATTAAAAGACGGATCAATTATTACAGAACAAGTAATTAAACAATAATGTAAATAGTTAAAACGTTAATAAACTTTAAGAGGGGAGAATTAAATTTCTCCCCTCTTTTTTTTATATTTACCTCAAAATTAAATTTGGCATGCGATATTTGTTTTCATTTGTACTTTGCACGTTTTTATTACTTAACAAAAGTAATGCTCAGCTCAACGTCCCCTACTACATGCGTGAAGGTATAACTGATTTAACAAAATCGAATTATAGATCTGCACTCCAACGATTCAATTCAATAATTGATATTAAACCTCAATCGTGGGAATCGTTTTATTTGAGAGGAATTGCAAAGTTTTATTTAAACGACTATTTAGGTGCACGATCTGATTTTGAAAAAGGAATAACAATAAACCCATACTTCTCAGAACTTCATCTTTATGATGGATTAACATTTCAGGTATTTAACGACTACTCTTCTGCCTTAAAATGTTTTGAAAAAGCAAAAACCTACGATCCTATTAATCCGTCTATATATGCTAGTCAAGGCTTAATAGAATTAGGATTTGACCACTTTTTAGATGCAATAAATCTCTTTACAAAAGCTCTTTCACTAAATTCAGAATATCAAGATGCCTATTTCTTTAGAGCAGTAAGTTATGCTGAACAAAAAGATTCAGCAAAAGCATATGCCGATTTTAATAAAGCTATTGGATTTAATAAATTCGATGATAGAATATATATTTGGAGAGCTAGACTGAAAGCTGAAAACAAAAAATACAAAGAAGCCCTTGATGATTATGATTTAGCTATAAAAATAAATACTGATAATGGTTTAGCATATTATCAACGTTCATTAGTAAAATATGAATTAAAAGATTTGAATGGAACTTTGGCCGATTTAACAAAAGTATTAGAGATAAATCCTGGCAATAGTTTAGCATATTTTAACCGTGCAATTTTAAACAGTGAAATTGGAGCTAATAATAATGCGTTGGCCGATTATACCAAAGTTTTAGAAATAAACAACGACAATGTAGTTGCTTGGTTTAACAGAGGAATATTGCGTCATCAGATGGGCGATTATAAAGGAGCAATTGCAGATTATTCAAAGGCAATTTCCTTATACGGGAATTTCTATTATGCTTATCAAAACAGAGCAGAAGCGAGAATAAAGCTAAACGACATTCTAAATGCAAATGCTGATCTATTTAAAGCTAAAAAAATTAAAGAAGCTAATAATGATCGATATGCAGATTCATCGAAATTCAAACAACTAATAAAATTCAATCAAAACTTCAATAGGAATAACGATTTATTAGCATTAAACAAAATGTTTAATCAATCGAAAGAAGCTGCACTCCTACCCCAATTCTATATTAGTAAAGCAAATGATAGTACGGTACAACATTACTATTTCCCATATTTAGAAATCTACAATAAGCAAAACAAAACCAAATTTTGCCCTATTATTAAAGAGTCTAAAACAACTGATTCAAGTTTAGTTGAATATTCAAAAACAATCTCGAATCAGGAAATTGCTCGTTTTATTAATAGTACAAATGAGGCACGCATAGGTAATCTTAATTCAGCTGTAACAGAATTTGATTCACTTATTCAAAAAAACGAATCAAATATCTTAGCTTATTTTAACCGAGCTTGGGTTAAAACATTGATGGTTGATATGGTAAAATCGTTCGATCAAATGCCTCAAGAAGTCTCAATATTAAGTGACAATATTGATATTAAGACAAAAGCGAATACATCTTCACAAAAAATATATTACGACTATTATACCGTTATAAATGATTATTCAAAAGTTATTTCATTAGACTCAACATTTACATTTGCCTATTATAACAGAGCGAATATCTATGTGAATATTTACAAACATGCAGATGCTTTAAAAGACTATTCGAAGGCAATACAGCAAAATCCCGAATTTAGTGAAGCTTATTTCAATAGAGGTTTAACGTACATCTATCTTTCCGATACAATGAATGCATGTATGGATTTAAGTAAATCGGGTGAATTGGGAAACAAAGAATCATACATGCTTATTCGCAAATTCTGCACAAAGGAATAATCTTTAAAGATTAATTCGTCACAGTATTTTTACGAAATAAATACATACCTAACATAGTTAACAAGGCATTTACGACCAAAATCTCATAACCAAAAGCATAACCAAACAAGGCTTTACTGCTTGATGAAATAGCAAAAGAAACAAATGGAGAAGCAATTGCAATATAAGGGATAGCCTTATCATAAACCTGATGTTTCGTTAAAAAGCCAAAAGCAAACATACCAAGTAATGGTCCATAAGTATATGCAGCGATAGTAAATAGTGCATCGATAATGCTTTTATCATTTAACAATTTAAACAATAAAACAGTAATTAATAACAATACAGAAAAGCCAAGATGAACGCGTTGACGAGTACGTTTTAATTGATCTTCATCAGCTTTATTACGACCTAAAATATCGAAGACATATGATGTGGTTAGTGCAGTTAATGCACTATCGGAACTTGCACAAGTAGAAGCAATCAATCCTAATAAAAACACAACTGAAGCTAAAATTGGTAAATATCCTCCCGTTGCAATAAAAGGATAAACTTGATCTGTTGCTATCTTTCCTGCAGCATTCAATGGAAGAGTTATTCCTTTATTTTGAGCAAATAGATAAAGAAATACTCCCAAACACAAAAACATAAAATTAACAAACACCATTATTATGCTAAACACGAGCATGTTCTTTTGGGCATCTTTAATGTTTTTACAACTAAGATTTTTTTGCATTAAATCCTGATCTAAACCTGTCATCGAAACACAAATAAGAATACCAGCAAGAAATTGTTTAACAAAATGAAGTTTATTGCCAAGGAAATTATCGAAATAAAAAATCTTTGAATATTCACTTGTAGAAACTGTTTTAATTAATCCATGTAAATTAAGATGCATTTGTGATGCAATAACATAGACTGTAATAGCAACAGCAATAAGGAAAAATAAGGTTTGTAAACTATCTGTCCAAATAATTGTTTTGATTCCACCTTTATACGTATATACCCAAATAAACGCTATTGTAACAAATACAGTTACAACAAAGGGAACATGCCATGCATCAAACAAAGCAAGTTGCAGTACCGATGCTGCAAGGAATAAACGAACGGCAGAACCTATTGTTCGAGATATGAGAAAAAATACTGCTCCTGTTTTATATGAGCTTTTACCAAATCGAACATCTAAATAAGTATATATAGATGTTAATTTTAGTTTGTAATACATAGGCATTAGAACTGTTGCTATTAAAATATAGCCAACAAAATTACCTAATATCATTTGCATGTATGAAAAGCCAGCATCATGAACAAAACCAGGAACCGACACAAATGTAACACCAGATATAGAAGTACCAATCATTCCAAAGGCAACTAAATACCAAGGTGATTTATGATTTCCGATAAAAAATGCTTCATTATTCGCACCTCGTGAAGTTATCCACGAAACCAACATAAGAACAGCGAAATAACCTAATAGAATTGAAATCAATAAGAAAGGATGCATTTATAGTAATGGTTAATGGTTAATGGTTAATGATATAATTGAGAGTATATGCTCCCCTACTTTCAATCACTAATCGAAACACAAACATACTAAAAATTTATGCTATAGCCATTGTTGTTAATTCATATTTGGGAAAAAGAATTGGATGTTTCATCGATATTTTACAAACAATAAGTACATTTGAAATATTGAATTTTTATTGATGATAAATCATTAATTCAAAACCAAATTCTTATAAAAAATTAAATGCAGAATACAGAAATAAAAACACAAACAGGGACTTATTTATCAGAGACTGCTGAAGAATCGTCATTTAACAAATCTGGCAAATTTAGTTTATTAACTAAAGGTTATAGAGTTGAAGATGGAATTACAGTAATCATTAAACGCATTAAAAACAGTGAATCAGTAGGAGATGATGCTTCATTGAAACTCATTCGTGAAATATTAATTAATCTACACACTTTACATCCAGCCGTTTCTCAAACATATGACATGGTTAGAACGGAAGATGGTATTTTTATTATTCGTGAATTTATAGATGGCATAGATCTAAAAGCATTGATGAATGACAAAAAAAGAAAATATTATATAACTCCCGATTTTACTGCAAAAGTTGGAATTAAAACCTGCGATATTTTAAAAGCTATTCACGACAAATCTATATTTCATCGCGATATAAAACCTGCTAATATTTTGATTCAAAACAAAGTTGGTGGAATTGATCCTGATTATTACGATCCACAAGTTCGACTCATTGATTTTGAATTAGCTCAAATTCATGGAATGAATATTTTCAATATGAATAAAATACCCTTTGCAATGTGTTATTCATCGCCTGAGCAGTTACTCCGATTTCAAAGCCTAATAAACCCAAGCTCTGATTTGTTTAGCTTAGGAATTACGTTATATGAATTTTTAAGTCTTAGACCTGCATTTCGACATAAACATCCCGAATTACTGATGACGTTACAACTTAATCATCCACTAATTAAACATGTTAGAATTCCACATGAGCTTTTTGCCATAATGCATAAAGCAACATCGAAACAAGCTTTTCAACTCCCTCCTAACCGTTATTCTGCAGAAGAGAAGGAATATATACTTACAAAAGGTTTGGAGAATCGATTTGCAAAAGCTGATGAGATGAAAGCAGCATTAAATGGATTTTTGCTACATTATGATGCAATTCCTCCTGCAAAAAACATATTTGGGAAAATTAGAGCATTTTTTAGATAACCCTTTACATATGAACTTTTTAAAAACCAACAAAAACAATTTCATCAGTAATGGAACAAATGTTCAATTACAAGGTGTAGGCTTAGGTAATTGGCTCGTTCTCGAACACTTTATGTTTGGGATAGCAGGAACGGATTCACAAATCAGACAAGTTATTAAAGAAACCTATGGTGAAGAAAATTACAATCGTTTTTGGGATAAATACTATACTGTCTATGTTCAGGAAGCTGACATAAAATATGTTCATGAACGTGGAATGAATCACATTAGAATTCCAGTAAACTATAAACTCTTTTTTACTGATGAATTTAAAAAATCAGTTGCGATACGTGAAATCAACAGAGTACTTGAATATTGCAAAAAATACAATATTTGGGCAATTATAGATATGCATGCTGTTCCAAGTGGACAAAACCCCGATTGGCATTGCGATAATGCAACTGGTCATGATATGTTTTGGCAAGATAATACAGCAAAAAACGATGTTGTAAGACTTTGGGGGAAAATAGCTAACTATTACAAAAATGAGCCAACTATTGGAGGTTATGATTTAATAAATGAGCCATGCTATTTTGCAAAAGAAACGGATGATTTAATGATCCAATTTTTCAAAGATTGTACGAAAGCAATTCGGTCTGTCGACAAAAAGCATATAATTTTTTATTCTGGGAATGTATATAGTCGCGACTTTTCAATGTTTACCGAAAATTTAGATGATAATTGTTCATATACCTTCCATCTTTATCCTTTTCTACAAATAGCGAATGAATTAGACTCTACTGATATCGAAAATCGATTACAAAAGTGTTTACAAAAAGATGTAACATTACAACATTTAACAGAAACACTACAAAAGCCATTATGGTGCGGCGAAACAGGACATCCACATCATTTCCAAGAAAGTTTTCATGTGCTAAATAAATACTTAACAATTCTTGATGAGAAACAAATTGGATGGGCATTATGGCCATTGAAAGATTGTGGATCGATGGCTATGACCTACCCGTCTAAAAATGGAGAATGGAATATGCTTTGTAATGAATTATCGGAAGGTTGGTTGTTTTGGAATATTTTCACAAAAGATAGCATGATTTCAGCACAACAGGAAAGCGATAAATACAAGTATTATGAATGGTTAGCAAATGAATCGACTTGTGCGTGGGAAATTGTTCGAAATAATCTTTTAAAAGTACCTTTTGAAAGATTATTAAATGCGGTTGATGATTTTAAGTTTGAAAATTGTAGTAGGGAAACAGAATTCTTTTTAGAAAAACAATAGTTTACAATAAAAGCAAAAAGGCTTAAAGAATCAAATCTTTAAGCCTTTTTGCTTGTTTTAATTCGATGATTCCATCTTACTAAATACCGTTATATATAGTCCCGCAATAATAGCTGTTGTAATTACTCCACAAATATTTGCACCAAGTGCTTCGGGAATAATTAAACTTTGATTATTGATTTTTGAAACTTCTTTTTGTGCAACTTTAGCCGTTGATGGAACACAGCTAACACCAGCAATTCCAATGGTAGGATTGTAAATAAACAAAATCAACATATCCTATGGTTTTTTAGTGGTTTTTCCTGTTAATACAAATATAGTATTTTATAGATCCGATTTAAAAACAACTTTGCGAGTATTTCGCTCAAAAATATAGGTATTCAAGGTTTTGTTTTCCTACTTTTGCATTCTACATTTATGTAAATAGCATTTAAGAATGATAAACGATTTAAGCATATATAATTTAGATAATTCGCTACTCTCGATTGCTGAAAAAGTAAAGGGTAACGAGCGAATTACAACAGAAGATTGTATTACTCTTTACGAAAAGGGCGAATTAGGTTTTGTGGGAATGTTGGCAAATTACATACGAGAACAACGCCACGGTAAACAAACTTTTTTTAACCGCAATATTCATATCGAACCTACGAATATCTGTATTTATCAGTGCAAGTTTTGTGCTTATTTTCGCAAAGAAGGTGAAGAGGGTAGCTGGAACTATTCTATCGATGAAATTTTACAGAAAATAGCAAACTATCCTATCGGAAGTATTACCGAAGTTCATATTGTTGGAGGTGTACATCCCGATAAAGATTTGCATTATTACGGTAAAATGATTGCGGCAATAAAAGAAGCTCGTCCCGAATTACACATAAAAGGTTTTACAGCCATAGAACTCGATTTTATGATTCGAAAATCGGAAATGACAGTTGAGGATGGTCTTCGAAAACTAAAGGAATATGGTTTAGAGTCGATTCCTGGTGGTGGCGCTGAAATTTTTAACGACGACATTCGCAAACAAATATGTGGCGATAAATCGAAAGCAACCATGTGGCTCAATGTGCATGAAACCGCCCACAAAGTTGGACTTCCTTCGAATGCTACGATATTATATGGACACATCGAAACTTTTGCCGACCGTGTTGATCATCTTAATAAACTTCGTGAATTGCAAGATCGAACCAATGGCTTTAATGCATTTATTCCGTTGAAATATAAACACAAGAACAATCTGCTTTCGCATATTCCCGAAATTACTGCCGTTGAAGATTTACGAAACTATGCCATTAGTCGTATTTTCCTCGATAATTTCCCTCATATAAAAGCTTATTGGCCAATGATTGGAAAAGATCTTGCACTTACCTCGCTTTCTTTTGGTGTTGATGATATGGATGGAACAATTGATGATACAACGAAAATATACTCAATGGCAGGTTCTGCTGAAGAAACGCCTGGTATGACTTCGTCACAAATGGTTGAATTAATTAAACATAACGGATTCGAAGCTGTAGAACGAGATTCAATTTATAATGTGGTGCGAAAATTCAGCTAAATTCTAATATAATCAGCAAAACAATGACTTGTTTATTGTTAAAATGATTTCATAAACCCTTCGACAGGCTCAGGGTGACCAATGGCGAGACTTTTGTCATGCTGAGCTTGTCGAAGCATTTTTATTTCGCAATAAATAATGTTTTCAATGGTAGTTTATCGATACTCGTAAAGCTAGGTTATTAATAAATCAAATGTTATTTGCTGTTTATTTTATAATATGGTAGATAATTCTAATATTACATACAATTTTAACCTGTAAGGAAATTGATTATCCATGAGTCAAAGTTCCAACACTTATACTAATGAAATGGATATTCAAAAACTCGAAATATTAGGCAAAGAAATAAAACAACGCTTAGAACGTGAGCGTTGTGCGGCCTGCAATAACCGCAAAGCTATTGTAACTGTTACAATGAGCGAACGTGGTCCAAGATTAAAAATAGCAGCTTGTTGTTTCAACTTTGAAAAAAAGCTTCAAGACATGGGACGCGAAATGTGGGAAGAATTCTTGAAGAAAAATGGTTAATTATGAATTGTGAATTGTAAATACTAAACGAAAACATCATTTACCATTAATAATTAATCATTAACCATTATTTACCTTCTTCCTCATCAATATCATATTCCACCAAAAACTTTTCTACCGGAATCGTAAATTTGGTATAGGTTATCTTCTTGCCTTCTTTTAGAAATAAACCTTCATAATGTGTTTTAATTGAAAGCACATCATCAACTATAGACGATGCATACAAATCGTCAACAGCAACAAAAGGTTCAATACCATTATGACGAAGCAATGCTACCGTGTAACGATGCAATTCGTAGCTATCTGTTTTGAGATGAATTACAGCATTGGGAGTTAAAAATTGTTTATATCGATTCAAGAATACACTTGAAGTTAAACGTTTTTTGTGACGACGAGTTTTCAATTGTGGATCGGGAAAGGTAATCCAAACCTCATCAACTTCGTTTGCCGAAAAGAACGATGAAATAAATTCAATTCGGGTTCGAAGAAATGCAACATTGGGGATGTTATCTTGAATTGCAGTTTTAGCTCCACGCCAAAATCTAGCACCTTTCACATCTATTCCCATATAATTCCGACTAGGTTGAAAACGTGCCATGTTAACGGTATATTCACCTTTACCACAACCAAGTTCTAGGGTTATTGGTTTATCGTTTTTCCAAAATTCTGAATGCCACTTACCTTTTAATTTGTAATCGACATTAAACATTTCCTCAAACTCTGGTTGAATGACATTCGGAAATGTCTCGTTTTCTGCAAATTTACGAAGCTTGTCTTTACCCATTTTATTGAATTCTTTTGTTGATTATCGCCTTTTTATTGCCATCTCAAAATTGGTCACTCCATTGAGTGTTTTGCTTGGGCAACGCATGGCTTGCGTTATTTTAAATGTATAGGTTCCGATATACGGGAATCGGATATTCATGCGAAAAGGAAATGCTGTTTTGTGCGTTCCAAACCAGCCTTTACCAATCCATTTTCCGCTTGGTGTTGCCAAGCCTATTTCAAGTGTATCTTTTATTTCTTTTCCGTTGGGAAATAGTACAGTGGTAAACAAATACATATTTGCAAAAGGATAATCGTCGTTATTCGTTACTTCATAAACCACATTATTGGGTGTAATGGTATCGGTAATATCGACTTTAAAAACCAAGGCAGAATCTTGATGCCAAGTCGATTCATGAATCGTACGCTTGGCTTCAAAGATTACAGCTCTTTTGCATGAAGTAAATGCTATTATAATAAAAGCAATTGCAACTATTTTCCTCATCATCAACTATTCTTTAGGAGTACTTGGTGCCCCTCCTTGAGGTGGATTTTGTGGACGTGGTGGTCTATTATGGAATCGCTCGCGATTATTATCCTTCCGTTGATTTGGATTTTGGTTAGGATTCTGTGGTCGCGAATTTGGATTCTGATTAGGATTCTGCGGACGATTTCCTTGATTAGGATTTTGTGGTCCAGCAGGTTTAGTCTCATTACCTTGTCCTTGTGGGCGTGACTGATTAGGATTTTGGTTAGGATTTGGACGTCTATTAGGATTTTGGTTAGGATTATTCGGACGCTGATTTGGATTTTGCGGACGATTTCCTTGATTAGGATTCTGTGCAGGTTGAGCTCCTCCCTCTTTTGGAGGCTGAGCATTTGGATTAGGATTAGGCCTATTTTGTTGATTTGGATTAACATTAGGTCTGTTTCCTGGTTTTCTCTTATTCTTATTTCGACGATTTTTGTCATCGAAACGAGTTAAGCTTTCTTGTCCAACTACATTTTCGTAATCTGGTTCATCGGTTTCTTCTTCATAGAACACATCGGTTTCGAGCTTTTCAAGTTCTTTACCTTGTTTATTCAATGCTATAATTTCTTTAACCTTATCAACAGTTAGGGCAATGAATTTATTTCCTTTACCATCGTTATCGCATATGTACCACATCAAGCGTTTGTATACATCTGTTTTGGTATGATATGCTTTTTGTCCACCACCAAAAAGAAGTGGAACAGACGTATTTGGGAAATCTTTTTGAGCATCCATGTAGCTGTCAACCTCAAAGTTTAAACAGCATTTAAGTTTGCCACATTGTCCAGCAAGTTTTTGTGGATTAAGCGACAATTCTTGATATCGTGCAGCCTGTGTTCCTACCGATGCAAAACGTCCAATAAACAACGAACAACAAAGTGCTTTTCCGCAAGGACCAATACCACCAATGCGTCCAGCCTCTTGACGTGCACCAATCTGACGCATTTCAATACGAACCTTAAATTCATCAGCCAATACTTTTATCAATTCACGAAAATCAACACGTTCGTCGGCTATGTAATAAAATATTGCTTTTGTTCTATCGCCCTGATATTCAACATCACCAATCTTCATATTCAGATTAAGACGTTTCGAAAGGACGCGAGCTTTTATCATCGTTGTATATTCAAGAGCCTTAGCCTCGTTCCATTTTTCAATGTCGGTTGGTTTTGCTTTGCGATATACTTTTTTTAATCCCTCGGGTGGAATTTGAATTCTATTCTTTTTTAATTGTTGGTTAACAAGTTCGCCAACCAATGAAACAATACCAACATCGTGACCCGACGTTGATTCAACAGCAACAATATCGCCAATTTCTAATGGTATCGAAGTGTTGTTCTCGTAAATATCTTTTCTTGTGCTTTTAAAACGAACTTCAACAAACTTTTTATTGTTATGAATTTGAGGAATATCGCTTAACCAATCATAAACATCGAGCTTAAAGCTTCCCTTTTTTAGTGCCGATTGTTTAATCGCACTTTCAATTTGATCGGGTTGTGGTATATTATTAGTTTCGTCTAAAGTCATATTGATATATAATAAAACCTCTTAATGTGAGGCGATTAAAACCTTCTAAATCCTTTTTTATATTCTATTTTTCACCGAAGGTTGAAGGCAAAGTTATCTTTTTTTTGCGAACAAAATAGCAATTTTAAGTGCCAGATCAAGAAAAATTATTTTGGCACTTCCATTTCGTTCTATATGGTAATGGGCTTCACTTAGCAATACCGAAAATTCTTCGATATTTGAATCGTTAATAAACACCGAAAATTTACTTGAAAAATCGGCTTCCATTTTGCTCATGTGTAGGATATTGTTTGCCTTTTGGTTCATCACAAAATTATTGCGAAGCATTCCCAAACAATATTCTAAATATGTTTTTTGTTTTTCTCTACCCCATGTTGCAACTGCTTTCGACCATTCTATTAATCCCTCAAAATCGCGTTGATACGATTTTCGCATTAAGTTGGTGAATGATTCAAAAAACATCCCAATTTCTTCTGACATATTCACTGCACTTTTTACTGCAATGATGTTTCCATTCGCATTAGCGGCAACAAATTGTGCTTCTTCTTCGCCTAATTTATATTCCGATTTGATATATGAAAGCATATTCCCTTTATCAATCTTAACCAACTTAATCATCTGTGTGCGAGATAGGATAGTTGCAAGAATTGAGTCGGTATTTTCTGCAATTAGTATAAATAATGTGTTTGGTGGTGGTTCTTCAAGAATCTTCAAAATCTTATTAGCACAGGTTTCGTTCATCTTATCGGCCATCCAAATTATCATTGTTTTATAATCGGCCTCGTAGGTTTTAAGATTTAGTTTACGGTTTATTTCTGAACTTTCATTTTTTTGAATACTTCCTTGCTTATTCTCAGCATCGATGTACTCAAGCCAGCCGTTCAAATTGAAATAAGACTTTGTGTCATTGTTGATTTTTCGCCATTCGGTAATGTAATTATCACTTACTGGCTCTTTAAATTTGGGCGATGTTATGATTGGAAAAACGAAGTGCAAGTCGGGGTGAACCAATGCTTTATATTTCATGCACGATGGACAAGTTCCACAAGAATCGTTTGCTGTTTTATTTGGACAATTGATGTATTGCGAATAAGCAATTGCCATAGCTAAAGTTCCGCTTCCTTCGGGACCTAGAAACAATTGGGCATGACTTAAACGACCGTCGTTAAACGAATTTACCAAACGTTGTTTTACTGCTTCCTGACCTATTATTTCGCTAAACTGCATTGCACTTATTTATTTCTACAAAAGTAACAATTACCAATTACAATAAATATTGAAAATGTCTTTTTTGAGAGAAAACTCAAAACAAAGCTTTTACAGTAAAACTAACACTTTTATCTTCGTAATAATTTCCCGTTGCATCAAATTGCCATAACCATTGGTCACAATGATTTGTCTGTGGTAATTCGGCTAAAACTAAAGGGCGAGTTTTTGTGGAATTATCGGTTAAATCAGTAACGATTTCTTCAACATCAGAAATAAGGCAAAAGGCTTTTTTCTGAAGGCTTTCGATATGTTTTTGTTGAATAGCAATTCTTAACGATTGTAAATCTTCGTTTTGTACGTTTGTTGATTCTAAAAGATAATCGCAAATAAGAATGTCGAGCTGATTGAGAATGTTGAGTGAAACAATCATATCAACAGGCTGCTGAGGAACTATACCTTGACCTGGAATTGTTGTTAGATCGATCGAAGTTCCATCTGATTTGTGTTTTTGAACTAATTCCCAAACAGTTTGAATTGAACCACCAGTTATATCGGTTTCAATAAGTTCAATATTTTTGAATTTCGAAACCTTATGTCGTATTTGAGCAGGATGAACAATATCGTACAAATATACTTTTTGACATTTCGCACTCAGTTCTTCAATAGGCACATCGAGCAACCAACCACTGCCCAATATTGCAATAGTTGTTGGCTGATGAAATTCAACTGCTTTTAGAATTGTTTGTTTTGAATTATCAAGATGAATATCCCAACCATTCTTCTCGCGAGCATAGCGATCAATAATTCCATCCTGATCGTTAACAAAGCCCATTTCTTTTAATACATTGGGCTTGCTTGGCTTAAAGAATGAAAAAAATCCCATCCGAATACTATCTCTTTTTTGCAAATAATTGCTTTGCTACAGCAACTAATGAAGGAATTAGCGAAACAAATATGATAAGGAAAATAACTAATGAAAAGTTCTTTTTAATGATTGGACTATTACCAATATAATATCCTGCAAAAGCAAATAGATTAACCCAAAGTACATTTCCAACAATACAGAAAACGAGGAAACGTCGGTAAGTCATTTCACCAACACCAGCTACAAAAGGAGCAAAGGTTCTAATGATTGGCATAAATCGTGCAATTACAAGGGTTTTGCCACCATGTTTTTCGTAAAAGCCATGTGTTTTGTCAAGATATTCACGTTTTATCAATTTAAAGTTTTTTTCATAAACTTTATGTCCAAAAAATTTCCCAATAAAATAATTGGTATTGTCGCCAATAAAAGCAGCTGCCATTAATAAAAGCGAAATAGAATAAACACTTAAAGGATTACCTGGTAAAGCAGCAACTGCTCCAGCAGCAAATAACAGTGAGTCGCCAGGTAAGAATGGAGTAACAACTAAACCTGTTTCACAAAATATTATCACAAATAATATTAAATATGTCCACGATTGATATTGATTTACAATGTCGGCTAAATGTTTGTCGATGTGAATGATAAAATCGATAAAAAAGTGAAATAGTTCAGTCATGATTCTATGTTTAAAAATGAATGGCAAATCTACGTTATGTTTTTTTAATAGAAAATTAAAATGTATTAATTCAAGCTTAAATCAATGTTTTATTTGAAATATAATATATTTGCAACCGAATTTTAAAAACAATCAAAACATGAAACCAATTTTATTTTCAGTACTATTCTTTTTTGTAGTTGTATTTAGTTTTGCTCAAACAGAATCAAAGTCCTATTATGTAACCGTTAAAGGCGATACTATTTCAGGATTTGTTTTTAAAATCCACAATACATTTTTCTATAAAACATCAAAAGAAACAAGAGAAAAAAAAGTGCTTGAAATTGATTCTGTAAAAACAATTAGATTAAATGGAGGCATTGAATTTGAAAAGAAAGAAATAACATCTACTAAAAATGGGAAAGTTGAAACCATTACAGCTTTTGCTAAAACAATTTTAACGGGTCCATGTAGTTTATATTCAATCATCAAACCTAGCAAAGTAGACGAAGATTTAGCCTTTTGTATTGAAAAAAACTGCAAATCATATATCTTAAGTCAAAACACATCGAACAATATTACACTTACAAATCAAGATACAAGATATTTAACCATGTTACAATTTCTTTTGGGCGATTGTGACAGCATTAAAAAATTAATTCCAAATGTATTATTCGAAGAGGTTTCATTGGCTTGGATCGTTCGCTCTTACAATAAATGTATAGAAAGCAAGAATAAAACAGAAAGTTTCACATGTAAACCAGAAGAAAAAATTGATATTCATAAAAGACCTAAAAGCATTCCTTTAGAATATTTTAATAAGCGAATTGTTTATTTGACCTATGCATCACTTTTATCCAAAGAATCGGGTGAAGATGATAGAGTTGGGTATTCAAACTTAAATGCTTATGGTTTTGGTTTAAGTTATTTTTCACTTAAACCAAAATTATCAAAACTAATAACCTTTTCTATTGGACTTAGATGTATGAAATATAAATACTCAATCGATCCTAATTATAGCAAGGCATACAATATTCCGGTTGAAAAATATATTGTCGATTTACCTCTTTCGTTAAACGTACATTTTATTAACAAACAAAATATTACAGCATATATCTCAAGTGGAATAGAAATTAGTTATGCTAAAACAATAAAAATTTCTAACAATGAAATGTATTCTAAAGAATGGCATGAAAAATTAACCTCAAAACTAACATCTGAATCAAATACACACCTTCGAGCCGATTATACTTTTGGAATAGGATGTATTTACAAACATTTGTTTACTCAAATTTCATTAAGTTCGTTACCTTTATTAATGTACATTTCGGCAGGTTACAGTTTTTAAACTGAGAATTCGATATTTACAATTATTAGAAAACAACTTATGAATAGGATTTTCATATTATATCTGTTCTCATTTCTATCAAGCATTACTTATTCCCAAACGAATAATGAACGTAATTCCTTTTATATATCAACCAAAGGCGATACTATTTATGGTGCTGTATATAAAGTTCACAATACTTTTTTTTATAAGAAATCAAAAGATGCTAGAGAAAAACAAAAACTTAATAATGATTCAATAAAAGGATTTAAGCTTGTTGGAGGTATTGGTTTTGACAAAAAAGAGATAACAACAACAAAAAGCGGAAAGCTTGAAACTATTAATGTATTTGCTAAAACAATTATAACGGGGCCATGTAGCTTATATTCAATAATTAGACCGAGTAACGACGATGAAGATTTAGCATTTTGTGTAGAAAAAAACTGCAAATCGTATATATTAAGTCAGAGCACGTCGAGCAATATAAATATTCCGAATCCTGATACAAGATATTTGACAATGTTACAATATCTATTGGGCGATTGTGACAGTGTTAAAAAGTTGATTCCTGATGTTCTATTTGAAGAAATATCGCTGGCTTGGATCATTCGTTCATACAATAGCTGTATTGCGATTAAGAATAAAACAGATAATTTTACTTGTAAACCCGAAGAAAAAATTGACATTAATCTAAAACCTAAAGAAATTCCACTAGAACATTTTAATAAAAGGGTACTTTATGTAACACAAGCATCTTTACTTTCGGACAAATCGGGTGAAGACGATAGTACAACGTATAAAAACAATTTTGCAATGGGATTTGGCTTCAATTATTTTTCGTTAAAGCCCAAAGTTTGTAGAATATTCTCTTTTTCATTGGGACTTCAATGTATGTATTTCAAATATACTATTAATACAAATAATTTCTATGGTTTATTAAAAATGCCTATCCAGAAGCTTATTGTAGATATGCCAGTAACACTTAACGTTCAAATAATTCATAAAACAGATTTTACAATTTATGTTTCCGAAGGA
>Ga0302286_10001323_pt1 | contig 18587 bp, 18 predicted proteins | sample III_Fen_E2_3_FD_198765 | JGI IMG/M metagenome (GOLD analysis project Ga0302286, IMG submission 198765) | Peat permafrost microbial communities from Stordalen Mire near Abisko, Sweden - III_Fen_E2_3 | ecosystem: Environmental > Terrestrial > Soil > Wetlands > Permafrost | place: Sweden: Abisko...
TGAACAGCCCACTCGCCTACCCCTTTCACTGCAGCCATCCCAAACCGGATGTTGCCGGATTTGTTTACCGTAAACTTGGCATAACTTTCGCTCACATCAGGACCAAGCACATTCATTTTCATCCGTTTACATTCTTCCATCAGCTTGGCGATTTCGGTAATGTTGCTGAGGTTCCGGCTCATGTTGGCAGCCATAAATTCAGCCGGATAATGCGCTTTTAAATAGCCCGTTTGATAAGCCACTGCAGCATAGCAAACCGAATGCGATTTATTAAATGCGTAACTGGCAAATGCTTCCCAGTCTTTCCATATTTTATCGATCAGCTTTTGCGGATCTTTATCTCCTTCTTTGCAACCTTCGACGAACTTCGCATTGTTCATGCAACCTACCTGAAACTTCACTTTCAGCTTGTCCATCTGGTAAATTTGCTTTTTACCCATGGCTTTACGCAACGAATCGGAATCACCCCGGGTAAAACCGCCAAGCGCCCTCGACTGGAGCATCACCTGTTCCTGATAAACGGTAATTCCGTAAGTATCATTCAGATAAGGTTCCATCAACGGACTTTCATACTCAATTTTCTCCTGACCGAGTTTTCGCTTGATGAACGATGGAATGTACTCCATTGGTCCTGGCCGATATAGTGCATTCATGGCGACCAAATCTTCAAAACGGCTGGGTTTCAGGTTACGAAGGTGCTTTTTCATTCCGGGCGACTCGAACTGGAAGATTCCGGTGGTATCGCCGTTGCTGAAAAGCTCTAACGTAAGTGGATCATTCTCTGGAAGATGATCCATGTCGACCGTAATTTTACGCGAGAGTTTGATGTTCTCAATCGTCTCCTTGATGACTGAAAGGGTTTTCAGCCCTAAAAAGTCCATCTTGAGCAAGCCGATTCCTTCCACAAATCGTCCATCATATTGGGTCGTCAGCAAATTTTCGTCATCCTTTGAGAACATCACCGGAATATGATCGGTCAGCGGATCGCGGCTAATCAGGATTCCACAGGCATGAACACCTGTCTGGCGCACCGAACCTTCAAGCGTTTGAGCAAATTTCAGCGTTGAGCGAATCAGGTCGTTATTCGATTTCAATTCCTGTCTCAGTTCCGAACTTTCTTTAAATGCAGTAAAGAAATTCATTTTTGGAGCTTCCGGAACCATCTTTGCCAACCGGTCTGATTCTGAAAGAGGTAGTTTCAGAACGCGGGCGACATCGCGAATGGCCAATTTGGTAGCCATTGTTCCGAATGTACATATATGGGCTACTTTATCTTTTCCATACTTATTGGTCACATAATCAATTACTTTCTGACGACCATCGTCATCAAAGTCGATATCCACATCGGGCATCGAAATACGGTCGGGATTCAGGAACCGCTCGAACAGCAGATCGTACTTCATCGGATCGATGTTGGTGATTCCGACACAGTAAGATACCACCGAGCCAGCCGCCGAACCACGGCCGGGACCGACCAACACATCCATTTTCCGGGCTTCGTTAATGAAATCCTGCACAATCAGGAAATAGCCCGGGAAGCCCATCGTTTTAATGGTTTCCAACTCAAATTCAATCCGTTCTTTTACTTCATCCGAACATGGTTCTCCATATCTGGGTTTAGCGCCATCCCAGGCAAGCTGCGAAAGGTAATCGGATTCGAATTTCACCCGGAGCACCTTTTCGTATCCGCCCAAACGGTCAAACGATTCCTGTCCGAATTCTTCGATGAGCATGGCCTCGGTATATCGGTTTCGGTAATCATCCACTTTCCCAAACTTTTCAGGAATTGGAAAAACCGGCATAATAGGAGCTGAATTTAGCTCATAAGTCTCAATTTTATCAATTATTTCCTGAGTATTGACCAGCGCTTCAGGCACATCGGCGAACAAGTCATTCATTTCGGCGGTTGTTTTGAACCACTCTTGTTTGGTGTAGCGCATGCGGGCAGGGTCGTCCAAATCTTTGCCAGTGTTGAGGCAAATCAACAAATCGTGCGCATCGGCATCTTCCTGATTGATAAAATGGATGTCGTTGGTGCAAATCAACTTTACATTATGTTTTTTGGCCAGTTCAAGCATTTGTGTATTCACAAGCACCTGATTTTCATAAACATTCCGACGCATCTCGGCTAATTCGGAAGGATGCCGCTGTAGTTCGAGGTAAAAATCATCTCCAAAAATGGATTTGAACCATTGAATCGTTTCGTCGGCATCCTGAAGGTGCCCGGCCATGATGTGTTGTGGAATTTCACCTCCCAGGCAGGCCGAAGAAACAATCAACCCTTCGTGGCACTGTTTAAGCAACTCTTTATCGATGCGGGGTTTATAATAGAAACCTTCGGTATAAGCAGCAGAAACCAGCTTAAGTAAATTGCGATAACCAACCATGTTTTTGGCCAGCAATATCAGGTGATAGCCCGATCGGTCAACTTTCGCATCTTTTTTGCTGTGGCGCGATGTTTCAGCCACATAAGTTTCGCAGCCCAGAATGGGCTTGATTCCTTCTTTGATGCAAATATCGTAAAACTCTTTGGCTCCAAACATGTTGCCGTGATCGGTCAAAGCCAGGGCGGTCATGCCATCGTCTTTGGCCTTTGCAACAAGGCCTTTAACGCTTGCCGCTCCATCCAGGATGGAATACTGAGAGTGAACGTGTAAATGTGTAAAAGGGATCATTTCAATTACTTATGTCAAAAGTTTATTTTCCCTGAAGCCGAAAATTTCAGAAAAGTAAAGTTATCAAATTCGTCCCCTGAAAATTGAGTTGTTGATAAAAAATGGGAAAGAAAAGAGGCCCATCTCATTTACAGCTGTATGGCTACCATCGAACGAAATCTTTTCAACCGTGTAGGAATTATTTTTTATGAACATGGGATCAACGTCGTTTCAGTAAAATAAAATCGGTTTGGTAGGTCATTCCCGAAAACCAAAATATTCTACACTCATTTTTATATCTTCACCCGCAAATCTATTTTCCACAATGAGCAACCAAAACAAACGGGAAATATGGCAGCATCCGTGGTCGTACCGCGAAGGGACGATTATTACCTCGGCGCTGGTCGTGCTCGGGTTCGCCCTGCAAACCATTGGCGGCGGCACTTTGCTCCACATAGCTGGTTTTCCGTGGAACCTGATTTCAGGAGTGGTCTTTATTGGTTTGCTCGTGTTGTCGTTTTTATTTCTGAAAACACACACAATTCTAAAAGAATTGGGCAGCGTAAAGACAGCGTTACCCGCCATTTTGGGATTCACCTTTCTGGTGCTGCTGATGGGTTTGGTAAAGCAAGATGTTGAACCCGGGAATGCTCTGGCAAAACTCCTCGGATTGAACCATTTGGTGAAAACATGGTCCTTTATCCTGATTAACATCTATTTGCTCATTCTCCTTGGAATCGTTACTCTGAAACGGCTGACTCCGTTCAACCTAAAAAATACCGGTTTTTTCCTGAACCATTTTGGATTGTTTTTGGTGCTGTTTTCAACAGCCTTGGGAAACAGCGACGTAAAGCGGCTATCGATGAATTGCTACGAAAACAAGGAAGAATCTCGTGCGACGGACAGTACCGGCAAGCTAATTAAGATGCCTTTTACCGTCAAATTACTGAATTTCAACATCGACGAATTTCGTCCGAAAATTGCTATTGCCGATAATAAAACCGGTCGCATCGTGCTCGAAAAAGGCAAAGAACTGTTCGAATTACTTGATAGAGATTCATTCAATATCTCGCAGTATCACATTCAGTTAGAACAGTTTTTGGAATATTCGGCGAAAGTTGACAGCAACTATCTCACCAGCATGGAACCCGGTTCGGTGCCTTCAGCAAAAATAAAAGTAACGAACCTGGGCGATCGTTCGGAAGTTTCGGGATGGATTTGCAGCGGAAATTATGCCAATCAACCCGAAGTGCTGCGACTTAACGATAATCACACGCTGGTGATGTTGCCTGCCGAGCCTCGCAAATTCAGCTCCAAAGTGAATATTCAAACCCAAAGCGGCCCGACGGTAACTACAACCATCGAGGTAAATAAACCCTTTCACATCGACGGCTGGACGATTTACCAACTGGGTTACGACACCGAAATGGGTCGCTGGTCGGAGCTGAGTGTTTTGGAGCTGGTACGCGATCCATGGTTACCGGTAGTATACCTGGGCATTTTCATGATGATGGCCGGAGCCGTATTCTTGTTTATTTTCGGTAAACCAAAAAATGGAGGAACAGATCATGTGGCTTGATTTTCCGATTTACGCTTCGGTAGCCATCGCTTGCTGGCTGGGAGCTTCAGCAGTTTTTTTATCTTCAGGAAAAAAACTTTATAACCAGGCAGCAGCTGGCCTTACCTTTTCAGGCATTGCCGTTTTACTTATTTTCACAGCCATTCTTTGGGTTCACATTCAGCGGCCACCCATGCGCACACTGGGCGAAACAAGGCTTTGGTACGCGATTTTTATTTCAGGAATCGGCCTGGCTTCGTACCTCCGCTGGAAATACAAATGGTTGGTTTGTTACAGTCTTGGCCTGGCCATGGTGTTTTTAATAATTAACCTGCAACATCCTGAAAATTACGACAAAACGCTGATGCCAGCTTTGCAAAGCCCTTGGTTTATACCTCACGTAATTGTGTATATTTTTGCGTATGCCCTGCTGGGAGCCTCGTCGCTGGTTGCCTTGCGAAACCTCTTTTTTGTACCGACCGAAAAAACAATCAAAGGCCCAATCCTGATGGCCGACAACCTGGTTTACCTGGGATTTTCGTTTCTGACACTCGGCTTATTATTTGGCGCACTTTGGGCCAAGGAAGCCTGGGGCCATTACTGGACCTGGGACCCGAAAGAAACCTGGGCATTTATTACCTGGATGTTTTACCTGGTGTATATTCATTACCGGTTCAGGCATCCGAACGAACACAAAAAAGCGATGGCTGTTCTGGCCGTTTCGTTTGCGATTTTACTGATTTGCTGGTTCGGTGTCAACTACTTACCAAGCGCACAAAACAGCGTGCATGTGTATTCCGAATAGCTTCTATTTTTTGAGCGATAAAAACCACAAAATAGTAGATAATCCAACCGGAACGACACCTGTCGAATGGTCGTACCCCGGAATGATTTTGATCTGAATTAACGAATCAGGGACACCGGCAGCTTTAAAATCCTGAAACATTTTCTGACTCAAACTAACCGGAATGTATTCATCGTTTCCACAGTGGTAAAGCTTCAAAGGAGTTGTAATATTCCAGGCCGAAACACTGTTGGCTTGAAAGACACTTCTCAGGTTCGTAAATTTCGTATTTGTAGCATATTGGTTGAGATATTCAGGAGTTAATAATTCGGCCATCGAATCCGATAATTCGGAATTAATTGAACCTCCGCTATGCTTGCCATCGAAAAGGCCTGGTATTTTTGCTGCATATTTAGCCTGAAAAATATCAGTCAATGGATTGTTTATCAAACCAATAGAAATATAGGAATTGATCAGGTAAGCCAGAAAATAAGGCATCGGATAATTCGCTCGACTGGTAATGTATGCACTCATGTATTCAATCGAATACGGTCCGGCTCCACACGAACTGGCGATCAGCTTAAACTCGGATGAATAGTTCTTTTCGATGGTTTTCTGAAGCTGCAACGTTGCCCAGCCTCCTTGTGAATAACCAAAGATAAAAAGGTCGTTGGTTGGCTTGGCAACAATTTTATCTTCCGACCCGAATTCCTTTACTGCCCGTATGATATCCAGAATACTTTGAGTACTCGATTCGGCATGAAGATAAGGATGAGTTAGTTTCGACGAAGCGCCAAAACCGATGTAATCGGGAATTACAACAATAAAACCCATGGACGCAACACTTTCGAGTATCGAGAACAATTCATCGGTTGGATTTTCGGTAGGAGCTAAACTGTTCTCGGTATTGGTCCCGTTCTGAAAGCATAAAATCGGATAATCACCGGCAGTTTTCGGCAGGCAAACCAGCCCCGATACCTGAATGTTTTCGCTTTTAAAGTTGGTTTTATAGGTTATTTTATGAACCTCAACATCGCTGGCAACTTTCGTTCCGAACAAAGCAGTTTCAGGATAAATTGACTGAAAGGTTAATAACTTGGTCTTTGTATTTTGAGCCGTGATGTCAAACTTATGTTCATTGTTGATAAGATATTTGAAATTAGTATTTCCTGTCTCATCGGTTTTATTACACGAACTCAGAAATAATCCTGAAAAAATGACTGTCAGCAAATAAAACCGGTACAATTTAAAACTTTTCATGATATAACTATTTTTGTTTTTGTTTAGTTCTTAAAACCCAATTCAGCCGCCGAATTCCTTAGAAAATCGCGGGTATAATAATCAGGATCAACGATGGTGTTGTTCCAGATCAAAATATCAAGATCAATGTTTCGGCTGCTGTATTTACCCTCCCTGCGGTCTCGTCCCATGCGGTCTTCCAGCTTTTTGAGGTGCGAAGATAATGATTCCAGATTCATCTCAGTGCGAATGCACACGGCGCCATTGGTGAAATCAGCTTGTCCGGTAATCCCGATGGGTTTGGTCTGAACCATTTTCGAAACCTGAATAATTTCGACATCAGCAGACAAAAGCCTCAGCATTTCCGGAATATTTATGTCGGCATCAATGTTTGAACCAATGCCAATAATACAATTGTTCATCTTTTCATCTCCATTTCGAACGAAACCGATTCGGCAAACCGCAAAGCATGTGGTTTGTCAACTTCTACCCTTGCCCAGCACACACGTTCATCGCGCATAATCAGGTCAAGAATATTTTTGGTTAGCACTTCCAACAATTTGAAACGATTATCCTGAACCAGTTCAATGACTTGCTTGGTAACGATTTTATAGTCGTAAATACCCTCTGGTTCATCGGCCAACAAAGCTTCTGCCGGAATGTCGGCATCAATTTCAATGTTTATGATAACATCTTGCTTGTTCGAAATCTCTTCCGGATTAAATCCGATATAGGTTCGCAACAGTAATTTTTTCACACGGATTAAAGCCATTTTGTTATCGTTTTAATTCGTTAAACCAAGATTTTCGCCTCCGTCGCAAAACAAAAGCTGTCCTGTTAAGTATTCATTTTCAAGAATATAATCCAGGCTTTTCAGGATAGGTTCCAAGCCGCCTGGTCGTTTCATCGCTATTTTGTCAGCCAGTTTCCAAAGATAATCTTCGCCTTTTCCTTCCGGCGCAATTGTTAATCCCGGCGCAATTGCATTTACCCTGATGCCGGGACCAAATTCGAGTGCAGCCATTTTGGTTAACTCCCACAAAACCTTTTTTGATAAGGAATAGGCGGCAAAATTCGACCGGTTCGTAACAATCCGGGTATCCACAAAATTAACAATTACTCCTGACCTAAACATCTTACCAAAGTTCCGGATAAGAATAAACGGAGCTTTAAAGTTGATATTCATCTGTCGGTCAAGAAATTCGGTTGCAGTATCCGCCAACTTAGCCGGTTCGAAAATGGACGCATTGTTAACTAGCAAATCAATTCGCTGCATCTGTTTCAGAACCCGCGGAATCAGCATTTCAACCTCTTCAGCACGATTCAGGTCCGCCTTGAAAATATCAAACTGCTGATCAGGATAACTGGTTGACAGCTCATTCTGAAACAATTTGGCTTCGGTTTCAGATGAGTTGTAATGAATGGCAATGTTCCATCCCTGGCTGGCCAAATGAATGACCATTGCCTTTCCTGCACGTTTGGCGGCACCAGTTATCAGCGCTGTTTTTATCATCGTTTCTGCCTTTATTTTATTTCAGGAAAAAGAAAAAAGTAACAGCTTCCTCTTTCCTGATTTCTTATTTCTGATTCGAAAGAATCGATTCGATTTGTTGCAGTTCAGCTTCGGTGAACTTCAGGTTGTTGAGGGCGGCAACATTATCGTTAAGCTGTGCCACCGAACTCGCACCGATCAGAACCGAAGTAATCCTTGGATCTTTCAGCAACCAAACCAGCGCCATCTGAGCCAGAGTTTGTCCCCGTTTCAAAGCGATCTCGTTCAGTAACTTTACTTTATCGATGGCGGGCGCAACCTGTTCAGGCTGAAGGAATCCCCACGATTTGGCAGCCCTCGATCCTTCTGGAATGCCATTCAGATATTTGTTTGTCAGTAATCCCTGTGCCAGCGGCGAAAACGGGATACAACCAATTCCTTCATTTTCAAGAACATCCATCAAACCTCCTTCAACCCAACGTTCGAACATCGAATATTTTGGCTGATGAATCAAGCAAGGCGTGCCAAGTTCTTTCAGAATGTGTGATGCTTCAGCAGCCATTGGTGCAGGATAATTCGAAATGCCTGCGTACAAAGCTTTTCCTTGCCTGACAGCGTGATCGAGTGCCATCATGGTTTCTTCAAGCGGTGTATTGGGGTCGGGCCGATGCGAGTAAAAAATGTCGACATAGTCCAGCTTCATTCGTTTCAGACTTTGATCCAGGCTCGAAAGTAAATTCTTGCGGCTTCCCCATTCGCCATAAGGGCCGGGCCACATCAGGTAGCCGGCTTTGGTCGAAATGATGAGTTCGTCGCGATAAGGAGCCAAATCGAGTTGCATTATTTTGCCAAAATTTTCTTCGGCTGATCCGGGCGGCGGTCCATAATTATTTGCCAGGTCAAAATGTGTAATTCCCAGATCGAAAGCACGGCGGCATAAGGCGCGTCCGTTTTCGAACACATCAACACCGCCGAAATTGTGCCATAATCCAAGCGAAATAGCAGGAAGTTTTAATCCCCATTTTCCGCATTTGTTATAGGGAATTTGGATATACCGGTTTTCATCAGCTACATACATCATAATTCTATTAAAGTTGGTTTATTAAACGTTGGTTATTAGGAGGCAATTTAAGAAAATCTATCTGTTCGTACGATATCACAACAAACTTTTTTGCAATTCGTTGGTTCATTCAATCGAACGAAGAACGAAGATACCGACCTAATTTACTATTGATTAATATCATGACTTCAACCAACAAAGAAAAAAAAGCCGGACCAATCTATATCGTTTCTGGAGGTAAAGGGCTGGCAGGAAACAGCATGGTGCACTCAACGCTGATTCAATATCCAAACAACAATGTTCCGGTAATAATGGTACCCCTGGTTATTGAAGAGAAGCAAGTTATTGATCTGGTTTCCAAGGTAAAACAGGATGGAGGCCTGATTACACACACCTTGGTTAACCGCCACCTTCGATATTTCCTAAGAAAACTCTGTGAAGAAAACGGCGTGAAACAGATTGATTTTATGGGAGATCTGATTGATTACCTCGACGAAAAACTGGATATTCCTTCACTTCAGGTGCCAGGACTTTACCGGGAAATGAACCAGCAGTATTTTGACCGGATTGATGCCATTGAATTCACATTAAACCACGACGATGGCCTGAGTCCTGAAAAATTGCAGAAAGCAGAAATTATCCTGACCGGAGTTTCACGTTCAGGAAAAACCCCGTTGAGCGTTTACCTGGCCATGTACGGATGGAAAGTGGCAAATATCCCGTTGGTTTTGGGGATCGATCCGCCCCGCGAGTTGTTTGAAGTCGATCCGCAGCGGGTGTTTGGACTGAGCATCAGTTCCGGCCTTTTAATATCGCATCGGATGAAACGCCTCCAAAGTATTGAGAATACCGATAATGTCGATTATGTTGACGAACGATTGGTTGTTCAGGAATTACGGAATGCAAACATGGTGTTCGAAAAAGGGAAATTTACAGTTATAAACGTCTCGAACAAGCCAATTGAAAGTAGCGCCGTTGAAATATTAAACCTGATGGCCAACAGGTTCGGGTACCGCGGACGAAAAATGGAATCGCCTTATCCTGAAGCAGATGACTAAATTGAATTTCGAAATCGAGATTATGTTCTGCTCCACCTGTTGAAGAGCAGTCGCAGCAACACCCGATCGGCAAACAGGATGAAATTCATTATAAAAAGGATACTAACCACCTGGAAAATATTTCCTGAAACAAAAATCAAAAACTTCAGAACAAATTCTTTATCAATGTAATAATAAAAACCAGAAACGACGGCAAGTAGCGCTAGAAAAGCTAGAGACAAGTAAAAATATTCATAAAGATCGGTCTTCCATTGAGCGCGACGGACTACTTTTAAGGTAACTTTTTGGGCAAAATCAGCCGACAATTGAAAATTGGGTTCGGTAGCGAACGATTTTTCAAGAATATTATCCAGTTCTTCATTTCTCATTGGTAATCTCCTTCACGGTTTTTAAACTGTTTTCTTCCACCACAAATTTAAGCTTTTCCTTTAATATGGCTTTTGCCCTGAACAGGTAACTTTTAATTGTTCCTTCGGGCATTCCGGTAATTTGCTCTATTTCCTGGTACGAAAATTCTTCCAGATGGAACAAAGTTAACACGGTGCGGTACTGAACAGGCAGTAGTTCAATCTGTTCCCTGAGATACCGGTGCAGGTCATCCCTTTCGTAATCAGCTGATTTGAAGTCCATCATGTTTCGCAGCGCTGCCGAATCTTCCGGATCTACTTCGATTCCCTTTTTGAATTTCCGCAGATAATTGATGCTCGTGTTGTAGGCAATGGTGGCGATCCAGGTCGACAACTTGCATTCGTTCCGGTACTTTCCCAGGTTTTGAAATACTTTCATAAACACATCCTGACAAACATCTTCCAACTCATCGTTGCGCTGAATTAACCGCCCGGTAATATGAACCACCAGCTTTTGGTAGCGGTTTACCAAAAACGTAAATGCGTTCATATTCCCCTTTAAAATCTGGCTTATTAATTCAGAATCATCCATACACGAAGTTTGACAACAATTCAGGATGAAATGTTGCACGAAGTACCAATTATTTATTCAGAAAAAAGCTACATCTCCTGCAACATTTTGCAACCACGTGTTGTCACATCTTACAAACAATTAAAAACTGGAAATTATGAATAGTGTATTAATGGCTGCCGTAGTTTTTTTCGCGATTTATCAAATTCTGAAAAATTTTACCGATTTTTTACTGAAGAGAAAGATCGTTAAAGCCGGGCATTACGAAAATGCCGGAATCCTGGATCAGAAAGTTGCTTCTTCAACGATCGAAAGCCAGGAAGTAAACAAATATCCTTCGCTAAAATGGGGATTGGTCGCTTTCTTTTCTGGACTTGGGTTTATCATTATTGACCAATTATGTCCAAGTTCGAATGATATGGGTAACTATTCAAATTATATGGATCGCAGCATGTTACCATTTGGCATCGAGTTGGTTTTCATTTCATTAGGGTTCATTATTTATTTCCTGATCGTTACTTTCATGAAGAAGAAATAGAAATCAAGGCAAAAGTGAAAAAGGCAAAAGTAAAAAGAGCTTTCTTTTCACTTTTGCCTTTTTCACTTTTTACTTTTGCTTCGATTTACACTTTCACCCGCCAATCGCCCAAACCGTGGAATCCGCGTAGCAATTCGTCTATTTTCATTCGTTTTTTTCCTGAAAGCTGTATATCAGTTATCGATAGCCAACCGTCAACACAAGCGATTTTCAGGAATTTTTTACCATCCGTCAGAAGTATGCCGGGAGCCGCAGGTAAACTGCCATTGTCGCGAATTGCTGAGAATATTTTTGCCGTCAGGATTTCGTCTTTGCCAGGATGTTCCAGTTCGGTCCAGGCGGTAGGATATGGCGACAACCCGCGGATTAGGTTGCGGACCGATTCGGTATCTCTCGACCAATTAATTCGGCAATCTTCTTTAAATATTTTAGGAGCCGGTTTAATTACGCTCTGTTTTTCAATCAATTGAGCCTGGTCAATAGCTTCAACCTTGCCGTCAGCAATAGCATCCACTGTTTTTAAAACCAGATTGGCGCCAATTTCCATCATCCGGTCATGCAAATCGCCCACCGTATCATTTTTAGCAATAGTTACTTCTTCCTGAAAAATAATCAGCCCGGTATCAATTTCATGTGATAATAGAAATGTGGTAACGCCTGTTTCGGTTTCGCCATTTATAACTGCCCAATTCAAAGGCGCAGCGCCCCGATATTGTGGCAAGAGCGAAGCATGAAGGTTAAATGTGCCTAATGGCGGCATATTCCAAACCATTTCGGGCAACATCCTGAAAGCCACCACCACCTGAAGGTCGGCTTTCAAGCTTTCGAGTTCGGCTATAAATTCAGGATTTTTCAGCTTTTCGGGCTGAAGAACATGCAACCCATTTTCAACGGCATATTTTTTAACAGCCGATTCGCTCAGCTGACGGCCACGACCAGCGGGTTTGTCAGGAGCCGTAATTACTCCAACTACCTGATATCCATTTGTTACCAAAGCTTTCAAACTCTCAACAGCAAAGTCGGGAGTTCCCATGAAAACGATACGAATTTGTTCCGGATGCATTGTTTTTTCTGCAAAGATAAGCCATGAAAAGGAAATGGGAAACAGGAAGATTGAAAAGACTGCAAAAGCAAGTATCGTAAAATAATTGCCTTGAAAAAGAAGCACTTAAACTTGTGTTAACAGAAGAGGATAATTAACGTAGGTTTTGATTTTCAACAAGTTGATGTTTTTGAAGGTTAATTTAATATCAATATATTGCTAAATAATTTGCAACCAACTACTTAAGCCAAAATTCATCAATCGTTTAGGCTATTTTTGTTCAGTCAAAATCAACTTTGAACTAAAAAATATCTTATGAGCTTTAAGAAACAATTTTTAAAATCAAAACCGGTATGTAAGGTTTCTTTCCGGTTAGATGCAACTGAAGCCGCAGGTGCATCTAAAGTACAATTGTTGGGCGACTTCAACGATTGGGACGAATCAGTTGAGCCAATGACCAAGCTAAAGTCGAATGACTTTACAGCCAATCTGGAACTTGAATCTGGAAAAGAGTATCAGTTCAGGTATTACATCGATGGATCAATCTGGAAAAACGACAGTCAGGCAGACTATTTTGTAGCCAATGGTTTTGGTGACGAAAATGGCGTTGTTTCAACAACCGTTTAGTTCCGAAAATTGGTCTAACATATTGTACAAAAAGCAGAAACAAGTCAATCGAAAATTGTATGTTTCTGCTTTTTGGGTACCAAAATTTCTTGATTCTTTATTTCGGATATTTCTTCTCAACTTCCGGTCGAAGTTTCTGATTGCCTTTAATCGCTCTTGGCGAATATGGACAGTTTTTGCAACCATTTGAGCAGCAATAGCCTCTATTAACCAGGTAACTTTCAGTCATTACCCGGTATCCTTCCGGACTCATGTAATAATCAACGCCTTCCTGCGCCTTTTTACCATAGCCCGACTCAAATAGATCGTCGAACATTCCCATATTTGAATTATTTGTCGTACCGGTAATTCGGAAGGTTATGTCCCATCCGGTCGCGCTTGGTTTTCAGGTATGCCTGGTTATATTCGTTTGGTTCAATCTCAATGTTTACGGTCGATACAACTTCAAGATCGAAACCTTCGAGTCCGACACGTTTGACCGGATTATTGGTTATCAAACGCATTTTTGAAACACCAAGGCTACGTAAAATCTGAGCGCCAACACCATAATCGCGTTCATCGGCATCAAATCCAAGATGGAGGTTCGCATCGATGGTATCAAAACCCTGATCCTGCAATTTATAGGCAGCAATTTTATTCATTAGCCCAATTCCGCGGCCTTCCTGCTGCATGTAAACCAAAACTCCTTTCCCTTCCTTCTCAATTAGTTTCATGGCACATTCAAGCTGTTCGCCACATTCACAACGTTTCGATCCAAAAATGTCGCCGGTCATGCACGAAGAGTGAACCCTGACCAAAACGGGTTCATCAATGGTCCATTCGCCTTTTATTAAGGCAATGTGTTCAATTCCGGTTGATAACTGTTTAAATGGAATAATCCTGAAATTGCCATGTTTTGTTGGTAAAAAGACCTCTTCTCCGCGCTCGATAAGGCTTTCGCTCTGCAAGCGGTAATTGATCATATCTTTAATCGAAATGATTTTCAGGTTAAAGCGTTGAGCTATTTCAACCAGTTCGGGCAACCGTGCCATGGAGCCATCGTCGTTCATGATTTCGATCAGCACACCGGCAGGAGTCAATCCAGCCATACGCGCCAAATCGACAGCCGCTTCGGTATGTCCGGCACGGCGAAGTACCCCGCGGCTTCGAGCCCTGAGTGGAAAAATATGCCCCGGACGGCCAAGTTCTTCAGGCTTCAGATTTGCATCAGCTAGGGCATTCAGAGTTTTTGCCCGATCGCTGGCCGAAATACCTGTGGTACATCCGTAACCTAAAAGATCAACCGAAACGGTAAAGGGTGTTTCGTGGGTCGAAGTATTTTTTCCAACCATCAGGTTGAGTTCCAGTTCATCACAACGTTCTTCGGTAATTGGGGCACAAACAAGTCCACGTCCGTGTTTGGTCATGAAATTAACCATTTCAGGAGTTACCTTTTCAGCAGCAGCAATAAAATCACCTTCATTTTCACGATCTTCGTCATCAACCACGATGATTAGTTGTCCGTTACGGATTGCCTCAATAGCTTCGGGAATCGTATTCAATTTTATTTCGTTCATTTCAGGAAATGATTTTCATATAAGGTCGCAAAATTAACTAAAAATATTGGCTTTACTGAGTAAGCGTCGTTTTATGCCCTTTGTGCTTTTTCCCAAAGAACGGATTGTTTGCCTTTTGAAAACCTGAAAAATCCTTTAAACATGGCATAGTTCATTGCGGTGAAGTAAAACGGCACATAGATGTATTTCAGGCGTACCGGATGATTTTGAGTGGCAAAACCAAACAAAGCCAGCCCATAAAACAGGACTTGTAAAAAAAACAGGACTGAATAGACCGACGTAGCCCCGAATGGTTCCATGCCTGAAAGGATAAAAATGTTTGAAGCAAACAGGCTGATCAGCGCCAGAGGAGCCAGAGTCCAGCGAAGCACTTTATGTGATACGTATTGAAAAAATAATCTAAAATTAAAGAACGGGTTGAGAAGTTTTTTCAGGCGGAACATCGATTGATAACAACCGGCAGCAATCCGTACTTTGCGTTTCAGCTCCTCCTTTACGTTCGAAGAGCCATGTTCGGAGGCCACTGCCACCGGTTCGTAAGCAACCCGGAACCCTTGCTGACAAACCCGCATCGAAATCATAAAGTCATCGAGAAGCGTGTCGGGTTCAACTGGTTGGTATAATTCGCGCCGGATAGCAAACAACTCTCCGGTAGCGCCGATGGTACTGTAAAACCGGTAATCGAGTCGTTTTAGCCAGGATTCAATTTTCCAGTAAAACCCTTCACCAACAGCCGCCACAGGCTGATTTTTCTCCTTATAAAACTGCTTTTCGCCTGCTACACAACCAACTGTTGAATCCTGAAAATGGCGCATGACATCCATCAAGGAGTTTGACGACAACATGGTATTGGCATCGCTAAACAGGAGTATCGGGGCTTTTGAAAACGTCACCCCGCGATTCATACCACCTATTTTTCCGCAACGCTTCGGATTATGCAACAAAGTTATCTGCGGATAATTGGCAACCAGCTCGGGTGTTCCGTCAGTTGAACCATCATTCACCCAAATAATGCTAAGTTTTTCCGAAGGATATTCCAGCGAAAGTGAATTTTCAATCTTCCGGTCAACATAGTCTTTTTCGTTGTATGCAGCGATAATCAGGCAGACTTCCGGTAGATTGTTGTAAAAGCCGGGATCGGAAATTTCGTTTTGCCGATGGAACAAGCTTCTGATTTTCAGGAAAAAAAGCAAAAAAATGCCATATCCACCATACGTGTAAAAAATAATAAATCCTGAAATCCAAAAGATTATTTCCGAAGTGTAACCCACAAACGAATTTTTTTAGAATGTCTATTTAACATGCGATTTATAAAACTCGACCAACGCTCCTGCCTGCGACAAGTTGTCGAATTTCTCCTGGATAAAGCCAATGGCATTTTTCCCGATCTCGTCGGAGAGCGCGCGGTCGTTTATCAGTCGGGTAATGGCTTCAACGAACTGATCGGCATCGTTGGCAATCAGGATGTTGAAACCGTTTTCGGTCGGAATTCCTTCCGTTCCGATATCGGTAGTCACGATTGGTTTCCCAAGAGCCATGCCTTCTATAATCTTGATCCGCATTCCACTTCCTGAAAAAAGAGGAACCACCATTACTGCTTTCGAATTGATAAAATCGTAAGCATCGTTTATTTCGCCCAGGTACTCAACCCCTTCAAGTTTGATGAGCCGTTCAAACCATTCCGGGGCATTCCGCCCGGCCAGATAAAATTTCAGTTGTGGATTTTCCTGGTGAATCCTCTTCCAGCAATGGTCAAAAAACCAGATCAGTCCTTCCTGGTTCGGAGCCCAGTCGAGCGCCCCGATGTGAAACAACGATGGAAATTCAAGCTTTTTGGCAGTGGGAACCAAAGATGCGAAATCGATACCTGTTTGCGAAGTGTGACGTGGTTTCGTATTGCCAAGTTCATCGAGAATCTGGCCGTCGCGGTCAGTAATTGGCACCAATAAATCGTAGTTATTCAGGTGGTTAATCTCGAACCGTTTAATCCTTTTAGATAGATTTCGCAGGTAGTTTGATCGTAATCCGGAGGACAATTTGGCCGTTCGTTCCCATATTTCGTATTCGATGTTGTGGGCGCGATAGGCTATCAAAGCTTTGGAATATTTTCGAATAACCGGAATATACGGACAGAGGTACAAACCTTCGAGCTGAATGACATCATACGTTTTTTCGGTTAAAAGCTTAATCAGTTCCAAACTGTATTCATCCGAGATAAATCGCTGAGCATTATAGGGAAGCCTTGAAAACAGAAGATTCAACGTAGCATCGAACCAATTGATAGAGGCAGGGACTTCAACCAGTCGGAATTCGGCCTTGTTGCGCAGGTGCACCGGCATATCTTTGATGCGGACATGGTGTTTCGAAGTATTCATGCATAAAACAGTTACTTCATGCCCGAGCATGGAGAAACCTTTTGTCATATTCAAACAGGCGATGGCGCCTCCGTCTTTTGGTGGCCATGGCACTTTGTTCATCAGCTGGAGTATTCTCATTGGTCTATAATTCAGGTTTATGACGCTTAAGAAATTTAAAATTTGTCAGTTTTTTGAAGAACATTTGATAACTTTCCATATTCATAACCTGTGAATCAGTGGCAGCTTTGTAAGTCAGCCAGATGCCCAGAGGAAGAAAAACATACGAAGAAAACCACATACCACCTATCATTGACCATGCATCTTCACGCGCAAATTTTTCACCAGTTATCATCATAATATAGTAAGCAATAAACATTAAGATCGATACAACTACAGGCATGCCAAGCCCACCTTTTCGGATAATCGCTCCAAGCGGGGCGCCGATAAAAAAGAAAATCAGGCAGGCAAACGAAAGGGTAAATTTACGATGCCATTCCATCGGGTAATTATTCACCTGCTTCTTTTGGTTGTACATTTCTTCAAGCTGTTGACTGATTAGCTGCGAGTTTCCCCGAACATTTGTGATTGCACGCTGATAAAGTTCTTCCTTTTCGAAGGTACTCATTGCAGTAATGATGTGGTCAACATCAACCAACGTATCAGGTTTTATTTTCGGGTTAACCCTTAATGAATCGAAAGGCATTGCTAGCCAGCCAACTTGCTTGTTTACTTCGGTGATGTATTTCATTGAAGTCACAAAGTGCCAGACCCTTAATTTGTATTCCGAAAACAACGAATCCCCTTGTTTGGTCAAATGGCTGATATTCATCATGCGTGAACCACCACGCCAAAGTTTTTCATCTTGCCGGTTAAATTCGAAATCAAGCATATTGATATTAATCACCTCTTTTTGAAAGGATTCGCGGTGAAAAGGAAACCGCCGGTTTATGCCTTGTTGTCTCTCAGCCTCTTCAGAATAAATTTGCCCGTTATACAACGTAATCGACATAAACTTTTTGCCTTCGCTAACGATTACTTTACCAGTTCCGGTTTTCGACTTAACATTTTCACCCTCAGTCATTTCCATTTTACCAGAATCAGCAACGGTCACCATCATATTCCCGTTATTATTTGAATGATCATATATCATCAAATCATATAACATATTGTTGATCTTGCTTTTACGTTCAACTTTAATACTATAGTTGGGCATATCGTTTGCAAAAACGCCTTCCTGAATAACCATTTCAGGTTTTTGCTGTTTTACACTGTACATCAATGAATAAAACTTCAGGTTGGTTTTTGGTAAAATATTATTGGAGAAGTAAAACGCAATGGAAGTAATTATGACAGCAATAACAAACAGCGGTTTCATGATTCGGAAGAGAGAAATTCCTGAAGCTTTCATAGCTACCAGTTCATAATTTTCGCCCAGATTACCGAAAGTCATGATGGAAGCCAGCAACATGGCCAGTGGAAATGCCAGAGGAACAAGTCCAAAAGAAGCGTACATCAATAATTCGGCAACAATATTCCAATCAAGACCTTTACCTACCAGATCGTCAATGTATTTCCATAGAAATTGCATCAGGAGGATAAATACACAGATGAAAAAGGTCATAAAAAAAGGACCTAAAAAACTTTTAATGACAAACTGGTGTAATCGCTTCATTCTTTATGCTTGCGTAGTAATAACGATTACAA
>Ga0302286_10001325_pt1 | contig 18571 bp, 18 predicted proteins | sample III_Fen_E2_3_FD_198765 | JGI IMG/M metagenome (GOLD analysis project Ga0302286, IMG submission 198765) | Peat permafrost microbial communities from Stordalen Mire near Abisko, Sweden - III_Fen_E2_3 | ecosystem: Environmental > Terrestrial > Soil > Wetlands > Permafrost | place: Sweden: Abisko...
AACGACTTTACAGCCGGTTCGGAAACCGGGATCAATGCCTAACACCCTTTTTTGCCCCAACGGTGGCGACAGTAATAGTTGCTTTAGATTTTCAGCAAATACACGAATAGCTTCTGTATCGGCTTTTGCCTTACTGACTGAAGCAAATTCAGTTTCAATACTTGGTTTCAGCAAGCGTTTATAGGCATCTGTGACTGATTCTGCTACTTGTTGGGCTGATTCTGTCTCACCTTTCACAAAGATCCTGTCGAGTCTGTCCAGACAATGATCCTCTTCAGGTGAAATGCTCACCCTTAAAAAGCCTTCCGATTCACCACGGCGAATAGCAAGTAGCCGGTGCGACGAACAACGCGACAGCTTTTCATTCATATCAAAATAATCACGGTATTTCTGGGCTTCTTCCTCTTTTCCTTTGATTAATTTTGACGTGATAACTGCTTCACGGGCAAAGATGGTACGAATTGCATTACGGGCAGTCTCATTTTCATTCATCCATTCGGCAATAATGTCACGGGCTCCTTTTAATGCATTAGCTGCATCAACTACTTCACCTTTTACAAAAGATTGCGCTAAAAACTCCACATTATTCGATTCCTGTTTCATTAGCTTCATTGCCAGTGGTTCTAAACCCCATTCCCGCGCAATTTCAGCCCTTGTACGACGTTTTGGCTTATAAGGCAGGTAAATATCTTCCAGCTCGGTAATATTCCAGCAATTGTCAATTCTCGTGGTCAGATCAACGGTAAGTTTGCCTTGTTCTTCTATCGATTTCAATACAGCCACTTTGCGTTTTGCCAGTTCACATAATTTGTCATATTGTTCTTTGGTATCACCAAGTTGAACTTCATCCATACCGTCGGTCATTTCTTTCCTGTAACGGCTTATAAAAGGAATAGTGGCCCCTCCATCGAATAATTGAATAGCATTTCGGATTTGTTTTTCGGATAGTTGTAAAGCAGAAGAAATGAGAGAAATAAATTTAGAAGGAATTGTTGTATTTTCAGCTGACATTTGTTTTAGTTTGAAGAGTTTGAAAGGTTTGAAGTTTGGAAAGTTACACGTTCCGTGTTCAAATAAACCTCAAAGCGTACGAAGTATTTTGAGCGTTTATTTTAAACCTCAAAGCGTACGAAGTACCTTTGAGCGTTTTTAGCGCTTTATTGTGCGTTCTGTTTTAATGCATTATTTTGTATATCAGTTCTTTCATTAAATCACCTTCATCAGTTCCGGGATTATCAATCCCTTTATACCGGGAATCAGTATCGCGGATAAATGAAATAATATTCATTGTTTTCCAGGCACCGTAAACCTGTGAAGCTTTCTGGTAATCTTTTACAAAATAGGGATTTATCTTTAATTCAGAAGCTACTGCACCCTGACTTTTATCCGGTAAATAATGATATAACATCAATTCACTGAAGAACTTGAACAATTGTGCCAAAACCAACACCATTGGATTTGCCTTTTTATTCTCCGAAAAATAATGAATTATCTGATTGGCTTTCATTACGTTCTTGCTGATAAGTGCGCCCTGCAATTCAAAAACATTAAAGTCTTTACTGATACCAATATTCTTTTCCACCAGTTCAGGTGTTATGCATTTCATATCTGCCGGTTTGGTAATCACCAGTTTTTCCAGTTCATGAACAAGTTTACTTAAATCAGTACCCAAAAAATCGGATAGCATGGCAGCAGCTTTATCATCTATAGCAACATTTTTTGACTTACAATACTTTGTAATCCAGGCTCCAACCTCATAATCCCTTAATTTGGAAGATTCATAAATGACTGCCACGTTCTTAAGTTCCAGTACCCATTTTTTTCGTTTATCAGGAGTCCCGTACTTATAACAGAAAACTAATATTGTTGATTTCAATGGTTTTGAAAGATAATGAACCAGATTATCCCAGTCTTTAATTAACTGAGCCTCCTTTACAATCAACACCTGATAACTTCCCATCATCGGATACCGTTTGGCGGCATTTATAACTGTATTAATATCAACATCTTTACCATATAAAATGGTCTGGTCAAATTCCTTTTCAGTTTCGTCTAATACATTATTCTGAATAAAATCCGACAGCTGATCAATATAATAAGGTTCTTCTCCCATTAAAAAATAAACAGGATTATACACTTTCTTGCGAAGATCTGTCAGAATTTGCTCATATGATGTCTCTTGTTTTGCCACGTTTAGATTTTTTTATTTGTAACTGATCTTTCTTTTAAGGAACAGAATATTATTAAAGCTTATTTTATATATAACTTCTTACTATATAATACTTTATACCTAATACTACCTACTACCTTACTACCTACTACTTCCTCTTACTTCTTACCTCTCTCCTCATTCCTCATTCCTGTTTACTCATACCGCAAGTGTTTTACTGTACGGCTGTTATTTATTAACGAAGAAAGTGATTTCACACCGATTTTTATATGTTCTTCAACAAAACTTGTTGTCACTTTAAGGTCGCTTTCCTCTGTTTTTATTCCTTCTTCCTGCAAAGGCATATCCGATACCAGAAGCAACGCTCCAATCGGAATACCATTATAAAAACCGGCAGAAAAGAGTGTTGCCGTTTCCATATCGATGGCAATTGCCCTTGTTGCACGAAGATATTCCTTAAATTTTTCATCATGTTCCCACACTCTTCTGTTCGTTGTATAAACGGTCCCTGTCCAGTAATCCTTACCAAAATCACGTATGTTGGACGATACGGCCCTTTGAAGCATGAAAGCAGGCAAGGAAGGAATTTCAGGTGGAAAATAATCATTGGATGTTCCTTCACCACGAATAGCCGCACTGGGTAAAATATAATCGCCTAATTTGTTTTTATCTTTCAGTCCACCGCATTTCCCTAAAAATAATACTGCCTGGGGGTGAATGGCCGACAAAATATCCATGATGATAGCAGCATTGGGACTACCCATTCCAAAATTAATGATAGTAATTCCGTTTGCAGAAGCATTTGGCATATTCCCATCACGACCCACAACAGGCACATTATACCATTCGGCAAATAAATCTACGTAATTATTGAAATTAGTAAGCAAAATGTGATCAGTGAATTCATCTAACGGACGTTTAGTATAACGTGGTAACCAGTTTTCTACAATTTCTTTTTTTGTTTTCATTTAGTTCAATATTAAATATTGTTTTTGTAACTTCGCCATCAATTCTTTCATGCATGCGAACTATACCCCAGTTATTGAAAACAAAAATACTAAAAAATGTTCCAATTAAATCTTCCGGAGTATAATTTTAGAATAAAAAAACAAGACGAAAAGCTACTCATTTTCGATTCCCAACGTAAAAGATACGTTTCACTTACTCCCGAAGAGTGGGTTCGTCAACACTTTATTCGTTTTTTAATCGAAGTAAAAGGCTATCCTGCAGCTTATCTGGCTGTTGAAAAGCAATTAAGCCTGAATGGAATGAAAAAAAGATGTGATGCTGTTTTATATAATGATCATGCCATCCCTATTCTTATTATAGAACTTAAAGCCCCGACTGTCCCCATTACTCAGACCACTTTCGATCAGGTCGCAGTATATAATGCCAAATTAAAAGTAGATTATTTTATGATAAGTAATGGCATTGAACATTATTGCTGCAAAGTGAATACTGTAAATTCGCGTTATGAGTATTTTTCTGAAATCCCCGACTATTCAGATCTGATCTTGTCTGCAAAGCTATAAATCGATATAAATACCTGTTTATCAGAATTTAAAATTTGCAATACAATGTAAGGATTAAAAAAACACAATCATTTTATCACTTTCACCTTATGTAAATTCTCATCATTTATTACCTATGAGAATTAATAAATTTATTTTGCTGAAATTCAATTAGATAAACCTAAATTTTGAACTTTATTAAGGTTAAATAATAAACTAAAAAATTACATTTAACTGCAAAGATGCCATTTATATGTTTTAAAACATGTATTTTTGCATCGTCATTTAAATCAATATTTACTATACAATTATCTGATACAAAGAAAACCTGTTAAAAAGTCACAGGGAATTCTTTGTTTTTTTTGTTTTAATGGTGGTACCCAATTGTTGAGTGCTTTTTTTATTGATGACTGATCAAAGTTTGAAGTTTGAAAAGTTTGAAGTTTGAAAAGTTCCGTGTTCTGTGTTTATCGTAGATGATTAGGTTGATCACGTTGGTTAACTGGCTGATTAGATGGTTAAATACCCCTTTATCATATAATTGTAAATTGTAAATCGTAAATTGTAAATTCTTTGAGAATCGTTAATTCTTATCATATTAAACATTATTTAACTCATAAAATGCCATTTATATGTTTTAAAACATGTAATTTTGCATCGTCATTTAAATCAATATTTATATGACTATAATCTGATACAAAGAATACCCGTTAAAAAATCACAGGGAATTCTTTGTTTATTTGTTTTACAGGTATTATTAATTGTGTTTAAATTTTACAAATATGAAAAAGGTTTTAGTTTTACTTATGGTTGCTTTTGCAACAAGTGCGTTTGCCGTCAATCCTACTAATTACAAAGTAGTTTATAAATTAAATAATGAAACGACATTTAAATCATTAGCCCGGTATTTAGAAGTGAACGATTCTCAGGCTGACCAATTAAAGAATGTGTTTAAAGTAACAGAAAACGAAATGAAAACAGCTTTGAGTTCAAATAATTTAATACTTGCTGATAACGTTTTGATCTACAATGTAAAGAACACTAAATATATATTGTCCGATGAACAATACAAAAAATATTTGGAAATTCTGAATGTATCATTTAACAATGAAAACGAAGAACTTTTGACGCAAAATTAAAAAATTCAGAACTAATTATTAAAAGGGAGGGTGTTCAAATCGTTTGAACACCCTCTTTATATGTCTGCATTGGGGTCACTTACTATAAAATTTAACCCTGAACTTCATTAGGAAATTAAAAGAAATGCTTTATCAAAGCAGGAAGAATCAATTATAATAACTTTCAGGTCAAAATCAGTTTTACTGTATAATATCATTAAAATAGCATATAGTTCTAATTTACAATTACATAACAAATATCAGTCATATATTGATACGTTAAATCTTATCCTAATAAACAATGTTTAACACGATATATGCTATTTATATGTTGTAAAACATGTATTTTTGCATCGTCATATAAATCAATTTTGATATGACAAATCTAATACAAGGAATACCCGCAAATAATCACAGGGAATTCTTTGTATTTTTAATTTAAAGGTATTATTAATTGTGTTTTAAAAATTAAAAGGTATGAAAAAGGTATTAGTTTTAGTTATGGTTGTTTTTGCTACAAGCGCATTTGCATTTAATCCTACAAATTACAAAGCCGTTTACAAATTAAATAATGAAACTACATTTAATTCATTAGTTCGTTATTTAAATGCAGATGATACGCAGGCAGAACAATTGAGATATGTATTTGAACTGACAGAAAACAGAATGAAATCGGCGTTGAAATCAGAAAATGAAGATGCTGCAGATAAAGTTTTAATGTTCAATGCAGGTAATGCAAAAATTATTTTGTCTGATATTCAGTACAAAAAATACTTATCAGTTCTGAACTTATCAGTGAACAATGAAAGTGAAGAATTATTAAGCCAAAAATAAAGAATAAGATAGTAATCAGTTGAAAGGAAATTGTGTTTTTAAAATTATAAAGTTATGAAAAAGGTATTAGTTTTAGTTATGGTTGTTTTTGCTACAAGCGCATTTGCATTTAATCCAACAAATTACAAAGCTGTTTACAAATTAAATAATGAAACTACATTTAATTCATTAGTTCGTTATTTAAATGCTGATGATACGCAGGCAGAACAATTGAGATATGTATTTGAACTGACAGAAAACAGAATGAAATCAGCGTTGAAATCTGATAATGAAGCTGCTGCTGATAAAGTTTTGATGTTCAATGTAGGCAATGCAAAATATATTTTGTCTGATAATCAGTACAAAAAATACTTATCAGTTCTGAACTTATCAGTGAACAATGAAAGTGAAGAATTATTAAGCCAAAAATAAAGAATAAAATAGTAATCAATTGAAAGGAAATTGTGTTTTTAAAATTATAAAGTTATGAAAAAGGTATTAGTTTTAGTTATGGTTGTTTTTGCTACAAGCGCATTTGCATTTAATCCAACAAATTACAAAGCTGTTTACAAATTAAATAATGAGACTACATTCAATTCATTAGTTCGTTATTTAAATGCTGATGATACGCAGGCAGAACAATTGAGATATGTATTTGAACTGACAGAAAACAGAATGAAATCAGCGTTGAAATCTGACAATGAACTTGCTGCTGATAAAGTTTTGATGTTCAATGTAGGCAATGCAAAATATATTTTGTCTGATAATCAGTACAAAAAATATTTAACAGTTCTGAACTTATCAGTGAACAATGAAAGTGAAGAATTATTGACTCAAAAATAAAGAATAGAAATTATTCATTAAAAATTAAGGGTGCCCATTTAGTGGAGCATCCTTTTTTTAGTCCTTTATTTCAACAATTATCTGTTTAGTTTCCGATTTATTCTGGCAATGACATTCGGACTGTTTAACTCACGCAATGCATCTTTTGCAATCCAGTGTGCAGATTTAGAATCCTGCAGTAATAAGCATTCGCAGGTTTCAATAGCTTTTAATCTTAATATTTCGTTTCTTTTGCCAATCTGACGTACAGCCCAGTTCACTGCTTTTCGAACAAAATTCCGGTCATCCCATGCTTCCCGTTCTATTATTTCAAAGAAATGATAAAACAGTTCATTTTCAACGTCTTTATGATGTACCGCCTGTTCGCACATTAATACAAAAGCTGTCCGTTTGATATATTCCTCTGGGCGTAATGAATACTCCTCAATCTTTTGAAGCGAAAACTTCGTTTGGCCTAATAAACTGCAACTTTGATCACAAATATCCCACGAATCAAAATCAGCAACCCAGGAATCAAACTGTTTTTCAGTGATCATTTTTGGATTCTCAATCATGGTGGCCAGCAAACGAGCCTCGTGAATATCAGTTTTCCAGAGTTCTAACCCTAATTCATGGTTTTTTTCGGTTTTTTTAGCAATTTGTCTTATCAATGGAACTTTTACACCGAGCGCTTTTGAATTATCTATTCCAAAATGGCTCATCTTATTGAAATGATCGGGAGTCGAAAGTGATTTTAATTCCGAAAGGATCTCTTCTACAGTCATAAATGTAAGATTTGAATTTTATGAACCGATAAATTATTATATACTACGAATAAATTAATCTGACATAATAAATTGCAAAATATTAATCTAGTGTATATTCTGTCTTGGCTCTTGGCTCTTGGTTCTTGGCTCTTGGTTCTATATAAATAGTATCAAATATCTTCCAACGCACCAATAATTTCATTCACCGACAGGTAATGATGACGTTCCAGGTAATCATTTATTCCATCTATCACTTTGATTGTAACGGTAGGATCAATAAAATTAGCAGTTCCGATTTGAATTGCCGAAGCACCGGCCAGTATAAATTCAATCGCATCAGCAGCATTCATTATTCCACCCAGACCGATGACAGGTATTTTTACAGCCCGCGCTACTTCCCAGACCATTCGTAAAGCAATCGGTTTAATAGCGGGACCTGACAGGCCACCGGTGATAGTCGATAAAACAGGTTTTCTTTTTTCCGAATCAATGGCCATTCCCAACACAGTATTGATCAACGACACCGAATCGGCACCTTCGGCTTCAACAGCCAGTGCAATCTCCGAAATATCAGTCACATTCGGCGAAAGTTTAACTATTAACTCTTTTTTATAGGCCATTCGCACTGCTCTAACTACCTGAGCAGCAGATAAACAGTTAGTTCCAAACGCCATTCCGCCTTCTTTTACATTCGGACAGGAGATATTTAACTCGATAGCTTGTATATTTTCGAGTGAATTCAGCTTTTCAGCCGTCTCTACGTACTCTTCAACAGTCGAACCGGATACATTCACAATTAGATTTGTATCAATGTCCTTCACAGTTGGATAAATGTGGTTTATAAAGTAATCAACACCCTTATTTTGCAGTCCTACAGCGTTTAACATGCCTGAACTCGTTTCGGCCATACGTGGATAAGGGTTACCCTGACGTGCGCGAATAGTTGTACCTTTCACAATTATACCGCCTATTCTCGATAGATCAAGGAAGTCTGAATACTCTGATCCATAACCGAATGTACCGGAGGCTGTCATCACCGGATTTTTCAGTTGTAATTTGCCAATATTGATCTCTAAATTTGCCATTTCAGCTTTGTAATATTAAAAACAGGTCCTTCCGTACATACACACACATGTCCTTCGGTTGTGTCGGTGACACAGCATAAGCAGGCTCCGATTCCGCAAGCCATGGTATTTTCAAGTGACACTTCGCAATTTGCCTTTGCATTAACTGCGTGACGCGCTACTGCCTTCATCATGGGTGTTGGTCCGCAGGTATAAAAATAATTGAAATCTGAGTCGTTCAAAACCGAATGTTGCGTAACAAATCCTTGCTCACCATGTGAACCATCTTCGGTGGTAGTGAATACATTCCCGAATCGTTCATATTCACAAAGTTCTATTAAGTCGTCCTTCGTCCGGGCACCAAGAAGGAAATTTACCTGAAAACCACTCTTTTTAAGATTTGCTCCTAGATAAAGCAGGGGAGCAACACCACAACCACCGCCAACTAACAGGATCCTGGCTTCTTTATTCATTGGTTCATTAAAACTGTTTCCAAGCGGGACAAGAATGTTTAAACTTTCGCCTGCTGTCATGTTAGCCAGCCGTTTTGTTCCATCACCTTTAATTTGAATCAGTAGCCATAGTTCATTTAGTTCATAATCAACATAATGAATGGATATTGGCCTTCTTAAAAAAGTAGTTGGCGATCCGTCTACGCGTACTTCTGCAAATTGACCCGGGAGAATTTCAGGTATTTTTTCGTTTGAGGTAAGAATAAGAAGATTATATTGATTACTTAATATCTTATTTTCTTTAAGTATCAAATCAAGCATGTATTTCTTCATCGATAGTAACATTTTATGTTTCAATGTATTGTACATATAGAAACGGGTAGTGAAATACAGAGTTTATTGTCTGCAAAATTACAAAATAATCCCGATTCATACAAGAGGATGGATAGTAAAGGTAAAACTCCTTAGATCGCAGCTAAATACACTTCAAACCATGTCTAAAAGTTGGTTAAGTAAACACAGTACGCTGATGAACCAAGACAAAAGACAAAATAACGCGAAACGCAGAACACGGAACGCAGAACACGGAACACGGAACACGGAACGCGGAACACGGAACACGGAACGCGGAACGCGTTCAAGACATAAATTCCTGAAAAGTATTATCGGTATAATAAACTATTATTTTACGAACTGATTTTGGTGTAGGTTCAATCCGGGGTATAAATGGAACCTGTGGTGTTTCTGCAGGTGTCTGAACTGGTATTTCCTGGGCAGGCATAGTTTTTTGCTGGATGACTGCAGTAGCCGGTATATTTTTTTCAACTGTATTTGAGGTTGAAGTGCTTGATTTTGTGGCGTTTTCGTCCAATGTATCGAAGAGTGTAAGCGTCTGAGGTTGCTTTTCTGCACGATACATCGATCCAATGCCTAAAATAAGCCAGTCTGAACTCACTGTTCGGAACCGGTTAAGAATTTTTTTAAGCACTTCCAGACTCGGATTATTTCTGCCATTCAAAATATGGGAGAGCGTAGAACCTTGTATGCCTATTTCTGCGGCAAACACTGCTGAATTCATTTCTTCCTTCAACATGATTTTTTCAATTCTTTCTTTTTCATCCATAATACACAGTATTTATGTGAAGTGTACATTTCTATTTACGTTACAAAGATATGTGAATCGATTCACATATGCAAATCAATTACATCTGTGAATGAGTACATTTGTATTTATACATTTGTAATATAACATTTATGATTAATATTACAAGTGTATTTACAGTTAAACCCTTATAATAAACCAGCTGTAAACAGAATTTAAACGGATACATTACTTAAAGCTATAGAATAGATATTTTAGGCTAAAAGCATTGAATATATGGCATATAAATTAATAATAACATCATTTTAACCCATAAAGGACCATAATAGTACGGATGTAAATATATACTTATACAAGTAAATCAATTATTTCACTTATTTATCTGATTTTAAGAGATATATATACTAATAATAATATAAAATCCAATGGTTTACAAATAGATATTGTACATCGTGAACTATTATACATATGTAAATATAATGAGCATACTTCTGTAAATTAAAGACTTAATTATCTAAAGTACTTTTGTAATATACATAAATATATTTGTGAATTCAATCAAATATTACATATGTGAACTATACTATTTGTAAATAATCAATCCTTAGACTTTTAATTCTGATTTTCACAGATGGTAAAAAGATTGTGAAATAGAGTTGATTTATAAAATTTAGCCATTTGTGATTTATAGGAAAATGATATATTTAAAAATTGGAAAAAAACAGTTCTGCCCTGTTTAATGGATCAGAAATACCTCAATTATTAGAAGAGAGTTTACTATGAATTGAAATATAGGTACTAATATATTATATTACAACAACTTATTACCTATTTTTATCTCTGAGAATCAAATATTCTATCAGGTGTAGGTATATGTTCGAAAAAATCACATTCTAAAGCAAAAAAAAAAGTCCGAAAGTATATTCGAACTCTTTTTAATTTTATTGACTAACTATCTATCTAACTAACTTCTTCTCCAAATGAGCAACACCTGGATTTCATAATCGACTAATATTTGATAGCAATATTCTAAAACTTTAATTTTCTTACAAAGGCGAATATTTAGTTGTCGTTGTGTGGAAATTTTTTTTAAGCAAAAATCTCAGGCATCACTTTGTCACGAAATAACAGCTAACCCACTCTGTGAATTCTTATGGATAAGTTTTTTAAGATTCACTTATATTTAATTCATTTTCAAAATCGTCCCAAATATCCCCAAAAATACATTTTTTTCAATTTAACCATAAATTCATTGTCCAAACTATCCTGAACTAAGCCTTATTTTTTAGAACAATGCTTATGAAGAATATAAATATAGTAGTTAAATTAATAGAATACAAATATTTATGCTTAATTATAAAGCCTGAGAATCAAATATTCTATCAAGTGTGGGTATCGTTAGTGAAAATCACATTCTGATGCAAAAAAAAAAGAGTCCGAAAATAAATTCGAACTCTTTTTTGAGTATACTGATTAAATATCTTATTCTTCTGTCAATGGAGCAACACCTGCCAATTCCTGATCGACTAATATTCTACCGCAATATTCGCAAACAATAATTTTCTTACGAAGGCGAATATCCAACTGGCGTTGTGCCGGAATTTTATTAAAGCAACCACCGCATGCATCACGTTGTACATAAACAACAGCTAAGCCATTACGTGCATTCTTACGGATACGTTTAAACGCAGTTACTAACCGTGGTTCGATAAGTGATTCGATTTCTTTCGCATGTTCGCGAAGTTTTTCTTCTTCCTGCTTGGTTTCCGAAACAATTTCGTTTAACTCACCTTTCTTAAGATCCAGGTCAAGTTTACGCTCGGTTAATTGACTTGCTGTAGTCTTTTGGTCCTGTTGTTTTGTTTCCAGACCTGCAGTATATTCACGGATACGTTTTTCGCTTAGTTCAATTTCGAGGGTTTGGAATTCTATTTCTTTCGAAAGATTATCGTATTCCCTGTTATTACGAACATTATCCTGTTGCTCTTTGTATTTTGCAATTTTAATTTTAGATTCACTAATCTCAATTTTCTTCGTTGAAATTGTAGAAATAATTTCAGCAATCTCTGTTTCGAAATTTTCCATACGGGTATTCAAGCCGATAATTTCGTCTTCTAAATCCTGTACTTCTAATGGGAGCTCACCACGTAAAATCTTTATTTCATCTATCTTGGAAACCGCTTTTTGAAGTTCGTAGAGTGCTTTTAGTTTTTCCTCTACGGTGATTTCTTTTTCTGCTTTTAATTCTGTTGGCATAATGATTACAAATAATTTATGGGGTTGGTTTTACTGTCTGAAATTTGGACTGCAAATGTAGGCATTTTTTTTGTAATTATCTCGAAAAAATTGTCTTTTGTGAACTGTTCACTTTCAAAATGTCCAATGTCGGCTATCACAATCCGGTTTTGGGCATCAAAGAATTCGTGATACTTAAAATCGCCGGTAATAAAAACATCTGCACCGGCAGCAATGGCATCTTTCAAAAATTCACTTCCGGAGCCTCCACACAAGGCAACACGTTTGATTTTTGATCCTGACAGGTTTGTATGGCGAATAACCGGAATTTTAAAGATTTCCTTAATACGGTTTAAAAATATTAATTCATCTTCCGGATGTTCCAGTACTCCTACAACCCCTGCTCCTACTTCTTTCCATGCGTTTTGCAGCGAAATAAAATCATAGGCAGGTTCTTCGTAGGGATGTATTTTTAGCAACGCTTCGAATACCTGATTTTTTAAATAATCCGGTAAAATAACTTCAATACGGGTTTCGGGTTCAGAATGCAATTCATCGTTATTACCTACAAAAGGCCGGGCATTTTCATTTGCTCTGAAAGTCCCCACACCATCGGCGTTGAAACTACAGGAATCATAATTTCCTATTTGCCCGGCTCCTGCTTCGAACAAAACTTTTCGTACCTTATCCGAATACAGATGAGGCACATAGGTAATTAGTTTTAAAAGTCTGTTTCGTTTAGGTTGTAGAATTTGAATATTTTTCAACCCTATTTTTTCAGCCATTTTTCCACTGACTCCATTCAGCACATTGTCCAGATTGGTATGGGCTGCATAGATGGCAATATCGTTTTTAATGGCTTTTGCAACGCACCGTTGAACCTCAGTCTCACCTGTAAGACGTTTTAAACCATTGAAAATAAGAGGATGATGCGAAATAATCAACCCGCAGTTTTTACGGATAGCTTCGTCAATAACTTCTTCGGTTATATCAATACTTACCAGAACCGAATTTATTTCCATTTGTCTGTTACCAATCAGAAGTCCGGCATTATCATAGCTTTCCTGCAATGACAAAGGAGCCACTTCTTCAATAAGTTCACAAATCGATTTTACATTCATTTTTAAAAACTTAAATAAGTCTTAAAAGTTATCCGATTTTCAATCTAAAAGAATAACCTGATCCGGATATAAGCCAAAAAAAATTTTAATCTCTTACACCCTGGTTTTGAAACAGATTTATAAATTACTCTTTGCAGCAGCTTTAGGTACTTTAGTTGCATCGACAGCTTCTTCAGTTTTTTCACCTTCGACAGCAGCTTCTTCAGGTTTCACTTCTTCTACAAAATCGGTAATCTGCGCATTTATCAGGATATTATACCATGCAATCATTTTACGTATATCGCTTGGATAAACACGTTCCCGATCATATTCAGGCAAAACTTCCAACATGTATTTACGAAGTTTGTCGTTATCAACTTTCGTATCAATGGAACATATTCCACCGTTTTCTTTTGCTTTTACACTTTCGAGTACCTGACCTAGAGGAACTTCTGCATCTTCAGTAAAAATAGCTATATCTCCCAATGATACCACTTTATCTTTTGTATAAGCAGGGATTCGTTTACCATCAATGAGCGACTCAATAATCAACATATTTTTTCCTTGAGAAACAAGCTTGAAAAGACCGGGCTTACCGGTTACTGATAAAATCTCTTTTAGCATAATTACTTTCGTATTTTAAGTTCGAACCGACAAATGTACTATCAAATTATCGATTTTCAATTTTCAATTTTTAATTTTTAATAATTAAACGGGTCAATTCCTTTAGTTTTATTCTTCCTTCATAAATTGCTTTCCCGATTATAACAGCCGGAATGCTTGCTTCCTGTAATTGCTCAACATCTCTGATGGAACTTACACCTCCACTGGCTATCAGATATAAACCCGGCTGAGCCGCAAGTATTTTTTTATAAAGTTCTGTAGCTGTTCCCTGTAACATTCCATCTTTGCTGATATCGGTGCAAATCACTTTATGAATACCTTGTTCCACATAATTTTTAATAAAAGGAATTAATTCTAGTTCGGTTGTTTCAATCCAACCTCCAACAGCAATTTTTTCATCTTTTACATCAGCGCCCAGTATGATCTTTTCACTTCCGAATTTTGTAATCCACGAAGAAAAAACATCCTGATTTTTTACAGCTATACTCCCACCCGTAATCATTCCGGCTCCACATTCAAAGGCAATCCGTAAGTCATCCTCCGATTTTAATCCACCTCCAAAATCAACAATCAACTCTGTAGAACCGGTAATTCTTTCCAACACCCTATGATTAACAATATGATGTGCCTTAGCTCCATCCAGATCCACCAAATGCAACCTGCGGATACCTGCATCTGCAAACATTTTTGCTACTTCAAGCGGATTTTCATTGTAAACTATTTTCTGGTCATAATCACCCTGCGATAGGCGAACACATTTTCCATCAATCAAATCTATGGCAGGTATAATTTCAATCACGTTGCTGTTTCTGGTTTAGGTTTATACTCTTTTTCCAAAATTGAATCACTTTGGAAAAGGAGAACAAAAGTACTAAAAATACAATGATTTGGCAAATACAGTTTTTAAAAGAAACTGAATTTTCTGATAAATAGTTTTCTTTTTCTTATTGTTGAGATTTCAAAACAGATATGCCAGGTATTGTTCTTAATTATTAAACTGAAAAACAGTAAAAATCAGAGATACAAATATGAGCATAATGAATCAGATAGTGTTTACAAACCATATAAATTATTCATAAACAGTGAAGTAAATTAAAATAAAGTCAGAATAAGAAAGTAATGGAGTATATTTTTTGATCATCGAACGATTTAAATACCGGATGGGTTACATCAGTGAAACAACAAAAATCATCACTCCTTACAGCAAAATATTTCAGATAAAACAGAAATTTTCAAATTAAATTTGTATTTTTGTCAGAAATTTTTGCGGGAAATTTTGTGAGAAATTTCCGATATATGAAGACTCCAATTTTTAATAACCAATTCTTTCTTTCTCAATCCATTCTTTATTTTTTTTTCCAAAAATTCAATCCACTTTAGTTTTAAATCAACATTTTTCCAACTCTTTCGGAGCGTTTGTCAACCGTTGAGAAATTTTTAACTTTGAATTAATTATATAGTATCTTAAGGATAGGGTTGTAATAACTTATTTAATGAGTTATTATATCCTTATCTTATCCTTATTATAAAGTTATTATATACTTAAAAAACCGTAAACGGTTGACAAATGGATGAACAGTGCCGGAACAATTCCGGATTCATGGATTTAAAAATGATTGGAAGGAAATTTGAAAGGTATTTTAACTGTGTTGGGAAAGATACTACTGATAAATATTGGATTTAAACAGATCGATTTCATTTTAGGTCCTTCTGAACTTTCCAATATTTTTATTTTAAATTCTGCTTTTTTTTAAATGTAAATAGATAAACAGATCATACCTGAAATGAACAGCAAAAATAGAAAAAAGAATTATAATAATCAACAATATTTATGTTTTTTAACAAAAAGAAAACCCTCACTATCAATAGCCTGAGTAATCTGTGATCATTTCAAAGTAAGGGATTCACTGATTCCTAAGTGAAACACTCATTAAAATAATGTTGAGTTATTCATATCCTCTTTTAATTTACTTCATCAGGTTAATTTAAAAATGATAGTACGAGCGTATTAAATAGTGCGAACGTATTAATTTATTTAGATAAAATGAATACATTTGCGGAAAGAACAAAGTACAATTAACAAAATCAGAAGGAATGGATGTTATTGAATCGTTGAAAATAATACCTGCAGCCGTGATCGGGCTGACAGTTCATGAGTTTTCGCATGCGTATACTGCTTATAAACTAGGGGATAACACAGCGAAACTGGATGGAAGATTAACCTTAAATCCGTTGAAACATATCGATTGGATGGGATTTTTTTTAATTGTGATTGCGGGATTTGGTTGGGCCAAACCGGTAATATTCAACCCCGAGAACCTAAAACACAAACACCGTGACGAGATATTGATTTCGCTTGCCGGCCCATTTTCAAATTTCGTAGTTGCCATACTTTTCTTTGTAATAGCCAGGCTGCTTTATATCAATGAGTTCTTCAATACCACCACAATTGGACTTGATATTGTGAACACGATCATGATGTGGGGAATTATAAACTTAAGTTTATTCATTTTCAATTTGATTCCCTTGCCTCCATTGGATGGATCGCATCTCTACCTGACATTTCTAAAAGAAATTCATCCGAAGCTCATGATGAATATATACAAATACGGCACAATTGCACTTTTTGCGATCATCATTGCTGAAACTCAGTTTAAACTGAATATATTACATTTGTCGGAGCTTATCAACTACTTTTCGTCATCCGTTATTCAACTCTTATCTTTTCACTAATTCTACTTTCCCGGATTGAAAATAATCACATAACCACAATAGACACAATAGGTCACAATAGAAAAAACACAATAGAGTCAAAACACATAAAAACATAAAAATACATAACCACGAGACACAGTAGGTCACAATAGAAGAACACAATAGAGACAAAATACATTACCACTTAAAAACATAAAATACATAACCACAATAGACACAGTAGGTCACAATAGAAAAAAAACAATAGAGTCAAAATACATTAACACATAAAAACATAAAATACATAACCACGAGACACAGTAGGTAACAATAGAAGAACACAATAGAGACAAAATACATTACCACATAAAAACATAAAACACAGAACCACAATAGACACAGTAGGTAACAATAGAAGAACACAATAGAGAATAAATACATAATAACAAAAACAAAAGGTCACATAGAAAAATTATTTACAAATTATTCTATGTGACCTTTTTGTTTTATACAACTATTGTGATTAAATGACTTTAAATTGCAAATATTTATTGTGTTTTCCTATTGTGATTCCTATTGTGGTTACGTATTTGTATTTTCTATTGTGGTAAATTGGTCTTAAATTATAAATAATTATTGTGTTTTCCTATTGTGCCCTATTGTGTCTATTGTGGTTACGTATTTTTCTATTGTGAATTAGGTGGTTAAATATTTTGTATTTTTTCAAACTCATTTATCGTTTCTTTAATAATGCCTGTACATTCAAGTAACTGGGTTTCGGTTATTATCAACGGGGGCGCAAAACGGATGATATTGGTATGAGTCGGTTTGGCAAGTAAGCCATTGTCCAGAAGTTTAATGCAGATATCCCAGGCCAGATTGGTATAGCCTTCATTATTAATAATCAACGCATTCAACAATCCTTTACCACGTACAAACGATGCAATTGAAGACTTTTCACACAGTTTCCGCATTTCATTCCTGAAGATTTCACCTAAAACAAGCGCTTTTTCTGCCAGTTTTTCATCACGGATCACTTCGAGGGCCGAAATAGCCACTGCAGCAGCCATTGGATTTCCACCAAAAGTTGATCCATGCTGACCCGGTAGAAAAACTTCCATGATTGAGTTGGCTGCCAAAACCGCTGAGACAGGATATACCCCACCCGAAAGTGCCTTTCCTAAAATCAGAATATCAGGATGCACATCTTCGTAATCACAGGCGAGCAATTTACCGGTCCGGCCTATTCCCGTCTGAACCTCATCGGCAATAAACAGCACATTATGTTGATGGCAAAGGTCATAGCATTTTTTCAGATACCCATCATCAGGAACAAATGCACCGGCTTCACCCTGGATCGGTTCTACTAAAAAGCCGGCAATATTCTGATTTTCATTCAGCACTTTTTCAAGGGCTTCAACATTATTGAAAGGAATGTTGATAAATCCCGGAGTATACGGGCCGTAGTGATTATAGGCATCGTGATCGACAGAGAAAGAAATAATGGTGGTAGTTCGTCCGTGAAAATTATTTTCACAAACGATTATTTGTGCCGAATTATCCTCAAGACCTTTCTTTTCATACCCCCATTTCCGGCAGAGTTTGAGGGCTGTTTCCACTGCTTCGGCTCCGGTATTCATGGGCAGTATTTTTTCGTATCCAAAGTAACCTGTCACAAATTCTTCGTATAATCCAAGCTGACTGCTATAAAAAGCCCGTGAAGTCAGGGTCAGTTTCTTTGCCTGATCAATAAGTGAATTGACAATTTTCGGATGACAATGTCCCTGATTTACGGCCGAATACGCTGAAAGAAAATCATAATACTTTTTACCGTCCACATCCCATACAAATACACCTTCTCCCCGATCAAGAACAACCGGAAGTGGATGATAATTATGCGCACCGAATTTATTTTCAAGATCCATTAATTCAGGAGCAGTCAGTTTAACGTTTTTCATAAGATCTTATTCATTTACAATTTAATACCAAATAACCACAATAGACACAATAGAACACAATAGAAAGACACAATATTGATTTACAAACCGCCCCAAGCACCTAAAGAGGACGTTTAAAAGAAATACAGTTGAAATAAATTC
>Ga0302286_10001327_pt1 | contig 18561 bp, 12 predicted proteins | sample III_Fen_E2_3_FD_198765 | JGI IMG/M metagenome (GOLD analysis project Ga0302286, IMG submission 198765) | Peat permafrost microbial communities from Stordalen Mire near Abisko, Sweden - III_Fen_E2_3 | ecosystem: Environmental > Terrestrial > Soil > Wetlands > Permafrost | place: Sweden: Abisko...
TTTCTCATTAGCCACAACAACCTTGGACGCTACAATATTCTCGAAATTACGAATTTCAGTAAGACGTTCACGACCTTTGCCATATTTAGCTTTTAATCGTTCGAACCAGGCAATTGTAAATGGAATAATATTTTCAATATTCTTATTTATTTCCTCAATCTCAGCTTCAATCGCCAATAAATGATCGTTCGCCTTATCAGTATTAAACTTGAGGATTCTCCCCATTTTGATTTCCATCAACCGAAGAATATCCTCCCGGGTAACCTCCCGATGTAATTTAGGCTTCCATGGGGTAAGCCTAAAATCAATATGATTAACGGCTGCATCCATATCCTCAGAATCCTCGAACTTTTTATCCTTATAGATACGTTCTTCAATAAATATTTTTTCAAGCGAAGAAAAGTGCCAGGATTCTTCCAACTCTCCTTTTCTGATCTCCAGCTCCAGCTTAAGTAAAACGACGGTCTGATCTGTATTTATCCTTAAGATTTCGCTAACACCAATAAATTTTGGCTTATCATCCTCGATAATACAACTATTCGGAGAAATAGAAACTTCACAATCGGTAAAAGCAAACAAGGCATCAATGGTCTTATCGGACGACATTCCCGGAACCAAATGGATTTGAATTTCAACCTTATCCGACGTATTATCGTCAATTTTTCGGATTTTAATCTTGCCCTTATCGTTCGCCTTAAGTATTGATTCAATAAGCGAAGCAGTAGTCCGACCAAATGGAACTTCTGTAACAACTAATGTTTTACTATCTCTCTTTTCAATCTTTGCCCGCACCTTAATTGATGCACCTCGAATACCATCATTATACCGGGAGAAGTCTCCAGATCCACCCGTTGGAAAATCCGGATATAATTCAAAATCTTCTCCTTTCAAATAGGAAATTGCAGCATCAATCAACTCAATAAAATTGTGCGGAAGAATTTTGCAAGCCAAGCCTACAGCAATACCCTCAACTCCTTGTGCCAACAACAACGGAAACTTAACCGGAAGGGCAATTGGTTCCCGATTACGCCCATCGTAAGATAATTTCCAGTTTGTTGTTTTAGGATTAAATACAACATCAAGCGCAAATTTCGATAAACGGGCTTCGATATAACGTGGAGCAGCAGCCCCATCGCCGGTGAGTAAGTTTCCCCAGTTTCCCTGACAATCGATCAATAATTCTTTTTGTCCAAGTTGAACCAGCGCATCTCCAATAGAGGCATCTCCATGTGGATGATACTGCATGGTTTGACCGATAACGTTTGCTACTTTATTGAAACGCCCATCATCCATCACACTCATGGCATGAAGAATACGACGCTGAACAGGCTTCAAGCCATCTTCCACATACGGAACGGCACGTTCAAGAATAACATAAGAAGCATAATCAAGAAACCATCGCTGGTACATTCCTGACAAATAGATTACTCCATCTTTCTTTTCGTCCTTTTGTAATTCTTCTTTATTGATATTTTCTTCAGTCATTTTTGCTCCTTGCAATCAAATATAATATTGCGTTTATTAAACAACTTTACGACAGTAAGCAATGATTAAAAATCATCCTCCTCAACGTACAGATTTTCGATAATGAAATCCTGCCGCTCCTGAGTATTTTTACCCATATAGAACTCAAGCATTTGAGCTACAGACTCATGTTTCTTCATCACTACCGGATCCAATCGGATATCGGCACCAATAAAATTTTTAAATTCGTCTGGAGAAATCTCACCAAGACCTTTAAATCGGGTTATCTCAGCTGCTTTTCCAACCTTCTGAATAGCGGATAGTCTTTCTTCGTCGGAATAGCAATAGTATGTCACCTTTTTATTCCGAACCCGGAACAGAGGAGTTTGGAAAATATAAAGATGCCCCTGGCGGATAATTTCAGGAAAAAATTGCAGAAAAAACGTTATTAGCAACAACCGAATGTGCATTCCATCAACATCGGCATCAGTTGCAATGACAACCTTATTGTAACGCAGATCGTCCATGCTTTCCTCAATGTTTAACGCGGCCTGTAAAAGGTTAAACTCCTCATTTTCGTATACCACTTTCTTGGTCAGGCCAAAAGTATTCAAAGGTTTTCCCCTCAAACTAAACACTGCCTGAGTATTCACATCCCGCGACTTCGTGATAGATCCACTTGCAGAATCCCCTTCAGTAATAAAAATTGATGAATTCTCCCGCAATTCATGAGTGCTGTCCAAATGAACCCGACAGTCACGAAGTTTGCGATTATGCAAATTCGCCTTTTTAGCACGTTGCTTGGCCAGTTTCTTAATTCCTGAAATAGCTTTTCGCTCACGTTCCGACTCCTGAATCCGACGCAATAAGACTTCCGAGACATCCGGGTTTTTATGCAGGTAATTATCAAGCTCTTTCTGAACAAAATTCGCAACAAAATTTCGGACACTGGGTCCTTCCGGACCAATATCTCTTGACCCAAGCTTCGTTTTAGTCTGCGACTCAAATACAGGCTCTTCAACTTTGATACTGATAGCTGCCACGATCGAAGCTCTGATATCTGTTGGATCAAAATCCTTTTTATAAAAATCGCGGATTGTTTTTACGATCGCTTCACGGAATGCGACCAGATGCGTTCCTCCCTGAGTGGTATGTTGACCATTAACAAACGAATAATAATCTTCACCGTATTGATTCCCGTGAGTAATAGCAACCTCAATATCAGTTCCTTTTAGATGAATGACCGGATAAAGCGATTCGGCCTCCTGATTTTCTTCAAGTAAATCGCGCAATCCGTTTTTCGAATGAAAACGTTCGCCATTGAATTCCAACGTAAGTCCGGCATTCAAAAACGAATAGTTTTTCATCATATTGACGACATAATCATCAACATAACGATACGTCCGAAATACATTCTGATCAGGAGTAAATGCCACATAAGTTCCATTGGGTTGATCGGTGGGCACAACATCCTGCTCGGCCACAACAATTCCTTCACTGAAACTAATCTCTTTCACCTCCCCTTCACGGAACGACTTAATGAGAAAATGGCTGGATAGCGCATTCACGGCCTTGATCCCAACCCCATTTAACCCAACTGATTTTTTAAATACATCAGAGTCATATTTTGCTCCGGTATTCATTTTCGAAGCTACATCAAGTAACTTTCCCAGTGGAATTCCTCGACCAAAGTCACGCACTGTAACAAGTTCATTGCTAACGCGAACTTCAATTCGCTTTCCATTCCCCATCATAAACTCATCGATGGAGTTATCCATCACTTCTTTCAGCAAAACATATATACCATCATCGCTTGCTGAGCCATCACCAAGCTTACCGATATACATCCCCGGTCTTTTCCGGATATGTTCCTGCCAATCAAGTGTTTTTATTGAACCTTCGTCATAATTTGACATCATACTCCCTTCCAATTTGCAACAAATATAAAGAAAACAAAATTGCAATGGTGTTCCGTTTCCCGGACATTAACTAACAATTAACGGTTGAAAACTTATTTAAGGAACGACAAACAACACACAAAAACGGATATTTATTACAACTATTTTACAGTCTCATTTTCTGGACATTACACCATCGATTACAATTATTAACAATCAAGAATGTATTTATCCAGTTTCATCTTCCGTTTATTTTAAAAATTGACTAAAACAAAGTCCACGAAATCGTGAATGAACTTCTTTAGCGATTATTGATGAGGGTTTCATATTTAATTATCTTTGCGCCGACATGCCAAGAAAGTTTATATACATAGTTATCGTAGCGCTTTTGACTGTTGTCCAAGCCAATGCTCAACTTAGACCTCGGAGTTTCAATTCAGATCAATCCTCTAGCTCTTCGGAAGACCAAGAGAAAAAAAACAATCCGGATGGACAACATAAAAAAGATGAGCACAAGAAAGACAAGCCCAAAGTGCCATCGTTTATAAAAAGCTGGTCTCTGCACAATCAGGGATCTCTCATTGAAGCCAATGTAGTTGATACAACGATGTGGTTTTATCACAACTACATGCCATTTAACCAAAGAAGCATTAGTAACACATCAACAGGAAATAACGGAGGTGCCTACATTTCAAATGATTTTTTTAAACGTCAGCCAAATTCAGATTTCTATTTCACCCGTTCTTTTGACGCCTATTGGTTGACTCCATCGCAGATCAACTATTTCAATACAACAACCCCATACACCTTACTGGACTATTCTCAAAGCGAGAACAAAGCAACACACAATGAAACGCGATTCAATGTTTTTCATTCTCAGAATGTGAACAAAAAGATGAATTTCGAATTCATATACAATCAAACCCGATCTACCGGACAGTATCAACATCAGGAAAATAGATTTCACAACATTGCTCTGGTTGGATCGTACACCGCTGACAAGTTTTTATCACACTCCAATATCATTTTCAATCGACTGCAAGTTCAGGAAAATGGAGGAATTGATCCGGGACAGTCGTTCAAGGATATCGAGACAGACCAGCTCACGACAATAATATTGGATAAAGATGCCCGAAGTAAGCTTCAAAACAATACGGTTTATTCAATCAACGAATACCGTGTAGGCAAAACCGTTGAATCAAAAACAGATACTTCGAAATATATTGTTGAAAAATTCATTCCCCGCGTTGGGTTTATTTACGAATTCGAATTGTCAACAAACAAAAGAAGCTTTACTAAAACGAACAATTCCAGTGATTTTTTCAGCACCAACTATATCAACACCGGACTCACCAATGACAGCACTCAATATACCCGATTAACAAACCTGTTTCAGATTAAATTTTATGAAGCTCCAGACCGAAAATACACTTTCGGGAAACGGGCTTACATAGGACACGACGAACTGTGGTATCGTGCATCAACAAAATTTGGAGATCTAAACGCAATCCCGTTCCCTCTAATTAGCTCATTCTTTAACAACAGACCTAGCTCTCTTGGCGACCTGTCAAATATCGACAAATTATTATCTTCCAGGCAGACCAACACATTCGTTGGAGGTGGACTTTTCCGAAACGAAGGAAAATTCTGGCAATGGGAAGCTGACGGAAGAATCTACCTGACCGGATATAAAGCCGGGCAGACCGAGCTAAGCGGATTCATCAACAAACCCTTACGAATTGGCAGTGACACCACAAGTCTTCGCATTGAAGGTTGTTTAAAAACGCTGGTTCCTGAATACTATGACTCATACTTTTTTTCCAACAACTTTGCATGGAAAAATAATTTCAACAACACCAATGAAATGACTATTCGTTCGAGTATTCATTCTCAAGCATTCAAGACCACTGTCGGTGTCAATTATTCTTTGCTGAGCAATTACATTTACAACGACGAAAAGGCTTTACCCGCGCAAGCAAGTAGTGAGTTGCTGGTTCTTTCCGCGTATCTCAATAAAGATTTTGAAAGCAAACACTGGCTCATCCGGACTCAATTCCTGGTTCAAAAAGCCAGCGACGAAGATTATATCCATCTACCCGTATTTGCCGGATACTTAAGCATGAATTACCGGACGATCTGGTCAAAAGTAATGCACACTCAACTAGGCATCGACACCCGATATAACTCAGCTTTTTATGCCGATGCGTATGAGCCGGCAACATCCAGATTCTACCTTCAGAATAAAGAAAAAATAGGAAACTATCCGTACATTGATTTACACGTAAATTTAAAACTCAAACGAACACGCTTCTTCTTCATCCTGATGAATGCAGCTTCCGGATTTGTTGGAAATAATTACTACGTTGCTCCGAACTACCCGTATTACCGGCGGACTTTCCGTATTGGGCTAGCCTGGTCGTTCTATGATTAGAAATGAATAAAGGTTCTATCATACCTTTTTCTCCTGACGAAGAATATCAATCAATTCCGTCAGAATCATTGCCGTTGCACCCCAAATGCATTCGCCCTTGAAAGGGAAATATTTCACATTGAGCTTACCTGTGATCGTTTCAAGTTCTATTTCAGCAGCCGTTTCATTCCTAACTAAATCGGTCAACGGCAATAAAATCAACTCATCCACTTCCTCAGAATTCACTATAAAATCGGGTCTCTTATCGGACCATGCTAAGAATGGCTGAATTGAAAAATTGCTTATCTCGATATACAAATCAGATAACTTGCCAAGCACTTCAACGGAGAAGGGTTCAATTCCAACCTCTTCCTGTGCTTCGCGTAGTGCTGCGGTTTCAGCAGAAACATCCTCTTTTTCAACCTTACCTCCCGGAAAACTAATCTGCCCCGGATGATTCTTCATTGTTGCAGGACGCCTGGTCAAACAAACATACAATTCTCCCTCTTCCGGATAAATTAGCAGTAACACACTACTCATTTGAACTTCAGATCGCGCATGATCCGACACGACCAAACTACGTCCGGGAGGAAGCATTTTCTGATGAGCTTCACTTCCGGGAAGCTCTCCACGCAAAGTTGTCTTTAGATATGTTTTTAGCGAAGAATACATTTTCGAGACTAATAAATGCAATCAGTTCAGCATGACCACAATTTACTCAAAACGAATGGATTTTTCAGGCGAAATTTTTGAAATAAAATAGGATGGCACCAGCAACATGAGTATAGTAACCACAATCGTACCCACATTCAATAAAACCAAATGCAATATTGACAAATTTACAGGTACATATTCCAGATAGTAAGAAGAAGAATCCAGCTTAAACACATGTGTATATTTCTGAATCAAACAAATTCCAATGCCCAATAAGTTTCCCCAAAACAGAGCCTTCATGATAAGCAAGCCCGAAAAGTACAGAAAAACCTTACGGACACTGCCATTCCGGGCGCCCATAGACTTCAAGATTCCGATCATCTGTGTTCGTTCAAGAATAACAACCAACAAACTAGAAATCATATTAAAGCCAGCAACAAGCATAATCAAAATCAAGATCACCCAAACATTCATATCCAACAGACCAAGCCAATCGAATATCTGCCGATATTTATCGGTAATCATCTCAACGTTTAAAGCCGGTGCATCCGGATTGGTATGCCGAAGTAATAAATTCCGGATTTCTTTTTCTTGCCGAGGCAATTGATTAAAATCATTAACCAGAATTTCAAAGCCGGTCACCTCATCATTTTTCCAATTATTTAGTTTTCGAATATGATTAATGTCGACCAATACAAACATGCGATCAAACTCTTCGAGACTAGTCTTGTAAATTCCGGCCAGTTTAAATTTTCGCTGCCGCGGAACTGATTCTGACCGGTGAACAAAATACATGAACAAATCGTCGCCTAGTTTAAGCTTCAGCAAATCGGCCATCTGCTTCGACACCCATACCTTATTTGTCTTAACAGTATCCTGCACCTGAAACGGTTCTCCGGCCACCTTATTCTCAAGAAAAAAAGACCAATCAAAATCTGGCCCAATCCCCTTCAATACAACACCTTGAATTTCGTCATCCGTTCGAATAATTCCTGGCATAGTTGCAAAGACTTCAACATGACGAATTCCCTGAATTGCTTTCAACTCTTGCAAAAAAGGCTGAGCCTGACTAATTGGCTGAGTCTCGAACGATTGATTAGAATCCAGATTAACAATCTGCATATGAGATCCAAACCCAATAACCTTTCGGCCAACTTCTGATTTATATCCGGTAACAATAGCGACAGACAAAATGAGCACGATCAGTCCCAGCACAATACCAAAGAGGGCAATATTCACAATCTTATGAGATAAATTGCCACGATTCTCTTTCGATGAAAAAATTCGCCTCGCTATGTAATAATCTATATTCAAATGTATTTTCTTAAGATTTTATTCTGCGTTCCATTAGTCTTTATCTGCGACCAGAGTTTCAGCAACCGATTCCCTTTCATTCACAAAAGGTAAAACCAGCAAAGCAATCAGTCCTAGAACAATAAGCATTAAAGTAGTACTTCCGTGAGCCAAAAGTGCAAAAACCTTACCATCACCACGATCTACGCCATAAAGTGCAAGTCCTTCAATAACCATAAAATGCCAGGCTCCTATTCCTCCCTGTACCGGAGCAACCATACCAAAACTACCCAAAACAAAAATTGTCAATCCTGCAAGCGGTGTTAAGTCAGAAGTAAATTTAAATGAGAAGAATACGCAATACAGCATCAGATAATACATCAACCAGATAAAAACAGAATGAAAAATAAAAGCGCCTTTCTTTTTCATATCTCGGATGCTCTGAAACCCTTCAACGAACTGGCCAACAAACCCCATCAGTTTTTTCACCAATGCACTTTCCCGAATCTTATTACGCGAAAGCCATATTCCAAACACAAACAGAAATAAAGAACCGATTAAAACCGGAGAATAAATCACTTTCGAAAGTTTTTCTTTCACTCCTGGATTATTGCTCAAAAACTCCAACACTTTTCCAAACTGAGTAACCACAACAATAATAAGTAAAAGAAGCAACATCAGCACATCGATCAAACGCTCCAGAACAACCGTTCCTACCAATTTTGTGAATGGAATTTTCTCATAACGAGAAAGGACTCCACATCTCGAAATTTCACCCATACGTGGCAATGCCAGATTCATTAAATAACCAATCATCACTGCTAGAAGAGTATTTAGTGTCTTGGGCTTATGATCAAGGGGCTCGATCATCAAATTCCAGCGAATTGTTCGGCTGATATGACTCAATAAGCCAAGGAACAATGAAAGTACAATCCAAAAATAATTGACCTCATGAGTTAAGATACCTTTTATACGCTTAATATCCTGATCTTTATATACAAACCAAAAAATAAGTATTCCAACTAAAAAGAAGGAAATAATTTTCAGTGTTTTGATTACCTTTTGTTTCAAGCTCCGATTGTTTATTGATATGAATTTAACGTACTTTTGTCGCGACAAGCTGAGGAATCAATTCGTACGGACTTCCGGCAGATAGCCTTGAGGGCAAAAATACAGATTTGTTTTAATTCGGGCATTTTTTTAGTAACAAATTAAAAAACGACCGAAAAATACCAGAAAAAAAAGATGGCAACAGTAAGAGCAAAAAAAAATTTAGGACAGCATTTTTTGAATGATAAAAACATCGCTCAAAACATTGTCAACGGGCTACAATCCGATAGCTATAAAAAGGTGCTGGAAATTGGTCCGGGAATGGGTGTCTTAACTCAGTTTTTACTGGACAACAAACCCTACGAAACCTTTGCCGTTGAAATCGACCGGGAATCGGTTGACTATCTGAATCAACATTACCCGGAATTAACAGATCGTATTATCTCCTACGATTTTTTAAAACTGAATCTGGAACAGTATTTTCAGGAACCATTTGCCATTATTGGCAACTTTCCATACAACATTTCGTCACAAATCTTTTTCAAGGTTCTGGATTACCACAATCAGATTCCGGAAGTGGTTGGAATGCTTCAAAAAGAAGTTGCTGAAAGGCTCGCAGCTCCTCCCGGATCAAAAACCTACGGGATTTTAAGTGTCTTTCTTCAGGCTTATTACAATATCGAATATCTTTTCACGGTCAACGAAAACGTTTTTACACCTCCGCCTAAAGTAAAATCAGGAGTTATCCGACTAACCCGTAATGAAACCAGCCATCTCAACTGCAATGAAAAATTATTCAGAGGTGTTGTAAAAATGGCCTTCAACCAACGACGCAAAACGATGAGAAACTCACTAGGTAGCCTAATTAACAACGATGAACTAAAAGCGAATCCGATTTTCAACAACCGTCCGGAACAAATGAGCGTTGCTCAGTTTGAATATATTACAAGATTGATTGGAGAACAAATAAAAAATAACGAACAGCCTCAATAAGCTATTTGCAACGGAAACGGATTAAACGCTGTTCATTGCCTCAACAGGATCAAGACGAGATGCTGAAAGTGCTGGAATAAAACCGGCAAGAACGCCAATAACTCCGGAAATGGTCAGTCCTAGTATAATATTCTTCACGGTCAGCGCAATGGTCATATCAGCCAGATAGCTAAAGATCAAGGTTCCTATAAAAATAAGTATCAATCCTATAATACCACCCAGTAAAGAAAGCACCACAGCTTCAAAAATAAACTGCAGAAGAATAAAGTATCTTTTTGCACCGATTGCCTTTTGAATACCGATGAGTTTAGTTCGTTCCTTTACCGAAACAAACATGATATTGGCTATTCCAAATCCGCCTACCAGTATACTGAAGCCACCAATAATGGTTCCCGCCAGATTAAAAATAGTAAACAAGGAATCAAAACGATTGGAAATTAGGCTCACTTCGTTAATCGCAAAATCATTCTCCTCCATAGGTTTTAGTCGATGAATAGACCTCAAAATGCTTTCCAATTCCGCAATAAATTCTTCACGGTCAACATTATGTTTTGCCTTCACATTGATTGTTTGCCCCTGATCGCGATCGCGCACATCCACCATATTCATTGCATACCTAACCGGAATATGAATTCGTTTATCCATACTTGTTCCAAACATATCAGTTCCTTGCTTGGTATACACACCAATCACAACAAAGCGATGTCCCTGCATCTTAATCGTCTTGCCTATCGGATTTATTTGATCAAATAGCCGTGTTGCAATCTCATTACCCAATACAACCAAAGCTGCTCCCGAATTCGATTCGGCTTCAGTAAAATAGCGTCCCTTTTCAACTTCAAGATTCCAGGTATTAATCAATTCATGAGTCGTTGCAAGAACTTCAGTATTCTCGGCCTTACTTCCTTCAAACTGCACCGTACGGTTAAAACCATAAAAAAAGACTGCGTCTTCAATTGATTTCGATCTGCGGATTAACTCTTCAGTTTCTTCTAACGTTGGAACCGGACGATTCAGATATTTCCACCAGGGATATTCCGTTTCGCCTTCAGGAGGAGTCCATGGCCATTTTTGAATATAAACCATGTTGCTACCCAGTGAATTCAGACTGTTTCGTATATAATTTTCCAACGAATCGATAACAGTAAAAACAGAGATAATGGCAAAAATACCAATCGTAATACCAAGCAACGAAAGAAATGTTCGCAACTTGTTCGCACGAAGCGATCCAAATGCAAACGAAAAACTCTCTATTATCAATCTGGTCAAAAGCATAAACAATATTCTCTTTTAATACCAATTTCTGAAAAACGAATTCAGCAATACGTTCATTTCACACAGAAATTAGTTGCAGATTTTTCAAATGATTACAGTTTTAAAGTAAAAATGAAAAAGTATTCAAAATGAATTCAAATTCCAATGTTACAATAAGCTTAATTAGTCTGTTTTATTGGAATAGAAATCCAAGGTGTTTTATTATCTTTGAGCCCAAAATACAAAAGGACTATTAATGGAGAACTTAAAAATAATTAAATCTGCCTTAATTTCAGTATATCACAAAGATAAGTTGGATCTGATTGTCAAAAAGCTTGATGAATTAAATGTAACAATCTATTCAACTGGTGGAACACAATCATTCATTGAAGGTTTAGGAGCCTCAGTTATCCCGGTAGAAGAACTCACAAACTACCCTTCAATTCTGGGGGGACGTGTAAAAACACTTCATCCGAAAGTTTTTGGTGGAATTTTAAACCGCCGCGACAATGCAGGCGATCAGCAACAAATTGCAAAGTATGAAATACCCGAAATCGACTTGGTAATTGTTGACTTATACCCTTTTGAGGAAACAGTTGCATCCGGGGCATCAGAAGAAGATATTATCGAGAAAATAGATATCGGAGGAATTTCACTTATTCGTGCAGCAGCAAAAAACTACAATGACGTAGCAATTGTATCCTCCCGCGCACAATATCAAACCTTACTCGACTTATTAATTAATAAAAACGGAGCAACTTCAATTGAAGACCGTAAAGAGTTTGCAAGGCAAGCTTTTGCCACTTCATCTCATTACGACAGCGCCATTTTTAATTATTTCAATCAGGATAAAACAGGAGAAGCCAGAATCAGCATCAACGAGGGACAAGTACTTCGCTACGGTGAAAACCCTCACCAATCGGCAACCTTCTTCAAATTCAACAACAGCAATTCAAACATCACCATATCGAATGCAAATGTATTGCAAGGCAAAGCCCTGTCGTACAACAATATGCTCGACGCGGATGCTGCATGGAAATCTGCCAGCGATGCTTACCATTCAGTAACTCATTTAACAAACAAAGTAGCCGTATCGGTGGTTAAACACTTAAACCCATGCGGACTTGCTGTTACTGACAACATTATGAAATCGCTTGAACTTGCATGGGCCGGAGATCCGGTAAGTGCTTACGGTGGAATTGTTTGCTTTACAGGAACTGTAAATAATACAATTGCAGAATGGTTCAACAAACGTTTTGTGGAAATCATCGTTGCCACAAGCTATACTCCGGAAGCATTGGAAATTCTGGGCAAAAAGAAAAATCTTCGTTTATTGGAAACTCCTGTTAAACCTGAATTTGCCGGAGAAAAACTATACCGTTCAATCAGCGGAGGTTTACTGATTCAGGATGAAGACGAAGGTGTTGACAAAGAATTCAAAAATGTTACCAAAATACAGTTTGACAGTTCTAAGATGAATCTGTCGAAGTTTGGAATTACCGCATGTAAACATCTAAAGAGCAACGCAATTGCGTTAGTAACCCAAAATCAGGATGGATCATTTTGGCTCACCGGTGCAGGAATGGGGCAACCCAACCGCCTCGACAGTTTACGCCAACTGACTATTCCTCGATTTAACCTGAAAGAAGGCATTAGTATCAAAGATTCTGTTCTTATTTCAGATGCGTTCTTCCCATTCCGCGACAGCGTTGAAGCTGCCAACGAATTTGGAATTAAATACATTGTAGAACCAGGAGGAAGTATTCGCGACGAAGAAGTGATTGCTGCCTGTGATGAATTTGGGATTGCAATGGTATTCACCGGAGTAAGACACTTCAAACATTGATTTAACCGGTTTATTCACCTAGTATAAACATAGAAAGATATACCAATGGGATTATTTTCATTTTTAACCCAGGAAATAGCCATCGACCTTGGAACCGCCAATACAATTATAATCCACAACGATAAAATTGTAGTTGACGAACCATCGATTGTAACCATCGACCTAAAGACAGAAAAGCTTGTTGCTATTGGCGAAAAAGCACGCCAAATGCAGGGAAAAACACATTCTAACCTGAAAACAATCCGTCCATTACGTGACGGAGTTATTGCAGACTTCAACGCTGCAGAACAAATGATCAGGGGAATGATTCGAATGATGAACCCCAAATCAAGATTTTTTGCACCATCACTGCGGATGGTAGTATGTATCCCTTCCGGTTCAACCGAGGTTGAAATACGTGCGGTACGTGACTCCTCTGAACATGCCGGTGGCCGCGATGTGTACATGATTTACGAACCGATGGCTGCCGCTATTGGTATTGGATTAGATGTGGAAGCTCCTGAAGGAAACATGGTTGTAGATATCGGTGGTGGTACTACTGAAATCGCTGTAATTTCATTGGGCGGATTGGTTACCAATAAGTCGATACGTATCGCAGGAGATGACCTGACCGCCGACATTATGGAATACATGCGTCATCAGCACAACATTAAAATCGGTGAGCGTACTGCTGAAGAAATTAAGATTAATGTTGGATCGGCTCTATCTCAGTTGGAAAATCCACCTGCAGACTATGTCATTCAAGGTCCAAACCAAATGACCGCACTTCCAATTGAAGTACCGGTTTCATATCAGGAGATCTCTCACTGTCTGGAAAAATCGATCAATAAAATCGAAACAGCAATCCTTAGTGCATTGGAGCAAACACCTCCTGAACTGTATGCCGACATCGTAGCCAGAGGGATTTGGCTCGCTGGTGGTGGTGCATTGTTGCGAGGATTAGCAAAACGATTTACAGATAAAATTAATATCCAGTTCCACGTTGCTGAAGATCCACTGCGTGCAGTTGCCCGGGGAACAGGTATTGCCCTTAAGAATGTAAATAAATTCTCTTTCCTGATCAGATAAAAAACTGACAAAGAAGAGTAAACTTTCTGGCTGATGAGAAGTTTATTTCGTTTCTTATTACGAAATTATTATTTGATGATGTTTCTGGCACTCGAATTCGTATCATTCGTTTTGATTGTCAGTTTCAACAATTACCAACGCGTAGCATTTTTTAATTCAAGCAATAATATAGTCGGAACTGTCTATGAACGATTCAGTAATCTGGACGATTATTTTAGCCTGAGCAGAACAAATGCACGTCTGGCCGCTGAGAATGCATCGTTGCGCAAGCAATTGCACTTCCGGATTATGAATCAGGAAAAGTATCCGATCAATCGACCGGATACTGTTGAAGCTCCTGCTTATATCTTTACATCGGCAAAAGTAATTGGAAATTCCACGAACAAACAGTTTAACTACATCACTTTAAACAAAGGTTCGCGTCATGGTATAAAACCTGACATGGGGATTATTAGCAATGAAGGAATTGTTGGAATAATTACAAATGTTTCGCCCAACTATTCCACAGGGCTATCGTTACTAAACAAACGGCTTAGTATTCCGGCCAAGATCAAGAAGAATAACTACTGCGGGGCGCTGGTTTGGGATGGCGAACATTACAATACAGCCAACCTGAATGAAATACCGTTCCACATTATTTTCAATGTAGGTGATACCGTTGAAACAAGCGGATATTCGAACATCTTTCCTGAAGGAATTATGATTGGCACTATTAAAAATTTCAATGTAGAAGGCGGAACAAACTTCTACAATATAAAAGTTGAACTATCAACCAACTTTAAAACATTGAAATACATCGAAGTAGTTCAAAATACAAAAAGTGCTGAGCGGACAAAACTGGAATCAAACAACGTAGGAGAATGATAAAAGATTTCGGGAAATATATCGCCATGTTTATGGTACTGGTCTTAATACAAGTACTTATCCTCAACAACATTCAGGTTAGCGGACTAATCAATCCATACATTTATATTTTGTTTATTTTATTGCTCCCTTTTACAATCCCTGGATATTTTCTACTCGGAATTGCATTTATACTTGGAATTACCATTGACATTTTTAACAATACGCTTGGGGTACATGCCGGAGCTACGGTTCTGATCGCTTTTTTACGCCCGGAAATTGCAAAGTTGGTTTCATCACGGGAAATTATCGAAAAAGGTAATACCCCCAACATGACTCAACTTGGATTTGCCAGTTTCCTAAAATACGTCGTTATTTGTGTGCTTATCCATCATCTGTTTCTTTTTTACGCTGAGGCCTTTTCATTTGGAGGGTTTATCGAAACCTTCGTCCGTTATATCCTTAGCAGTATTTTTTCGATTCTGCTTATACTAGGCAGTCAATTCGTTATCTTTAAAAAATAAAAACAGGTGGATACATTTTCAAAACGCAAATTTATTATTGCCGGCATCATGCTGGGTATTGGAATCCTATTCATTTTGCGGCTTTTCACCATTCAAATAACGAATAAAACATATAAACAATTTGCTACCAGAAATGTACTCCGAAAAATTACGGTTTACCCGGCAAGAGGTTATATATATGATCGGAATAAAGAATTGATGGTTTACAACAAAGCGGCCTATGATTTAATGATCATCCCGCGCGAATCAAAGGCATTTGACACTACCGAGATTTGCAGAATTGTTCAAATTGATCGACAGGATTTAAGAAATGCGATAAAAAAAGCCAGATTATATTCTACCTATAAACCATCAATTGTAGCGGGGCAAATTTCGCCTGATATATATGCCCCGCTTCAGGAAAAACTATATAAATACCCCGGATTTTTTATGCAAACCCGAACTCTTCGGGAATATCCGAGCAAAAGTGCGGCTCACGTTCTTGGTTTTGTTGGCGAAGTAAACCAGCGCATTATCGAAAACGACAGCTATTACAAACCTGGAGATTACATTGGAGTAAGCGGACTGGAAAAAGCCTACGAAAAAGAATTGCGGGGCGTTAAAGGAATCAACAAATCGATGGTTGATGTTCACAACCGGATTAAAGGAAAATACAACGAAGGTAAAGAAGATACGATTGCTGTTCTGGGAAATAACCTGCTAACCGGTTTGGATAAAGACCTTCAGGCCTACGCCGAACTGTTAATGACAAATAAAAGAGGAGCAATTGTTGCAATTGAACCTGCTACTGGTGAAATTCTAACAATGGTTAGTGCCCCGTCCTATGACCCCAATCTTCTGGTCGGGCGACAACGCAGCATTAATTATAGCATATTAGATAAAGATTCTGTTTACCGTCCTATGTGGAACCGAGCTGTTATTGGGACATACCCCCCCGGTTCAACATTTAAACTTGCCAATGCATTAGTAGCATTACAAGAACATGCAATTACACCATTCGACAGATATTCATGCTCAGGAAAAGAAAATAAACCCATCAGATGCACTCACAGTCACGTTAGTCCACTTGCATTAAGGGAAGGAATCAGAGAGTCTTGTAATTCTTACTTTTGGAATGTTTACAGGCAAATCATCAATCATTCGGCAAGATCAGATGAAGGATATGCTGAATGGAGAAAACATATTTTGACTCTGGGATTTGGTCAAAAAGTTGGAACAGAATTATCATCCGAAGTAAAGGGAAACATACCCGATACCAGCTACTACAATAAGGCACACGGAAAAAACCGATGGAATGCAATGACTATCCGATCAAACTCTATTGGTCAAGGAGAAATCCTGGCAACTCCGCTACAAATGGCGAACATGTGTGCACTCATTGCCAACCGTGGATATTACATTACCCCACATCTGGTGAAAGCTATTCAGGATACCAGCCGCGTTTTTCACGAACTTAAATACGAAAAAAAAGTAGCTGATATCAATCCTGAATATTTCCCGCTGATCATTGATGGTATGCAAGCCGTTGTGGAAGAAACTAAGACGCTTTCTGCTACTGTAAAACAAAAGGGTTTCATTATCTGTGGGAAAACCGGGACTGTACAAAATCCTCATGGCGCTGACCATTCGGCATTTGTTGGGTTTGCCCCTCGCGATAACCCCAAAATAGCAGTTGCTGTTTTTATCGAAAACGCCGGGAATTTTGGGGCAACTTATGCAGCACCTATTGCAGGACTTCTGATCGAAAAATATTTAAACGACTCTATTGTTCCGCAAAGAAAAGATCTGGAGCAAAAATTGATTGAAACTGATTTAATGAATGTTGTTGCCATAAAAAAGAAAGACTAAGTGCAAAAAGAAAACGATGTTTGGGAAAATGTAGACTGGATAACAATAGGCATTTATCTGGCAATGATGCTCATCGGCTGGATAAATATTTATGCAGCTGTGTACAACGAAGAACACAAAAGCATTTTTGACTTCAGTCAACAGTACGGGAAGCAGCTCATGTGGATCGGAGCTGCAGTTTTCATTGCAGTATTAATGATTAATACCGATTCAAAATTCTTTGTAGCCTTTGCTGTTCCTATATACATTCTCATAATACTAATTCTGCTACTAGTATTATTAATTGGAAAAGAGATCAATGGAGCTAAATCATGGATTCAAATTGGAAGTGTTACGCTACAGCCTTCAGAGTTTATGAAGATGGGTGTTTCTCTGGCTCTTGCCCGATTTATTAGCTCATACAACTTTAAGATACACAGTTACAAATCATTGCTAACTCTTGCTGGAATAATTCTTGTTCCGGTAGGCTTAATTTTCCTACAAAACGACACTGGATCAGCATTAGTCTTTGGCGTATTTCTATTGGTTCTTTATCGCGAAGGATTGAATGGCATTGTACTGTTTTTTAGTTTCCTTATTGCGTTGGTGTTCATCCTAACCATGGTTCTTGATCCCTTTATTACAGTAAGCATTTTAACTGCAACGGCCTTTTTGACCAATTATTTGATGAAGAAAAAAAAGAAAAGAACACTCATCGCCATGGGTGTTTTCCTTGGGATATTCTTTGTTTTATGGCTAATTAATTACACCGTTCAGGCCGAGATTAATCCACTTTATTTCTTACTTATTGCTGCTATCATATCCTCAGCATTATTCTTTATCTGGGCAATGGTGTTGAGAAAAAGAAGCCTGGCCATATTAATTGGAATTTATCTGGGATGCGTAATGTTTGCTGTCTCGGTTGATTTCGTGTTTCACAACGTCATGGAACAACATCAACGCGATCGAATCAATGAATTGTTAGGCATACAATCCGACATTCATGGAGCAGGATACCACGTTAATCAATCGAAAATAGCAATTGGATCGGGTGGTTTCTTTGGAAAAGGATTCTTACAAGGCACTCAAACTAAGTTTGACTTTGTACCTGAGCAAAGTACCGACTTTATCTTTTGTACGGTTGGCGAAGAATGGGGATTTCTGGGAACAGTAACCGTTATCGGACTATTCATGGCCCTATTATTCCGATTAATCTTTCTGGCAGAACGAAACCACTCCCGATTTAGTCGGGTGTACGGATATTGCGTAGCATGCATCTTATTCTTTCACTTTGCTGTAAATATTGGAATGACCATCGGTTTAGCACCGGTCATTGGGATACCTCTGCCCTTTTTTAGCTATGGAGGTTCTTCTCTTTGGTCATTTACTCTACTGCTCTTCGTATTCATCCGACTTGATGCCAGTAGGTTTGAACAA
>Ga0302286_10001328_pt1 | contig 18542 bp, 11 predicted proteins | sample III_Fen_E2_3_FD_198765 | JGI IMG/M metagenome (GOLD analysis project Ga0302286, IMG submission 198765) | Peat permafrost microbial communities from Stordalen Mire near Abisko, Sweden - III_Fen_E2_3 | ecosystem: Environmental > Terrestrial > Soil > Wetlands > Permafrost | place: Sweden: Abisko...
AGGTGGAACCCACTGCCATACACTATTTCTGGCAAAGGTTGCAAAATGTGTCGATGCTCGATTCGCTTTATGCGTATGGACACGATCCCCGTTATCAGGTCGCTGCCGGTGTGGCATGGTTTGATGAGGGTATCACTCAACCCGGCGATTACCGCTATCGCATTAGTCGCTTGAGCCGTGCCGGAACAAAAACTTTGGTAAATGAAGTGACGGTGAAGTTTCCGAATAACAGCTATCAGGGCATGTTGCGCGCGGTTCGTTTCAAACTTGGTGCGGCAATCAGCATCAGTTACCAGCTGAGCGATTCCGTCAACACTGCCGGAGTAAGAGTGTTCAGGAGTCTTTACCTGCAAGGACGATTTTCGGAAATAAAGCCTGCGGTGATGTTCACAAAAGAAAAGAGCCGTTTGGTGGCATTGGTTTCCGATGCTTCGGTTACAAAAGGGTTAACCTACAGTTACGTGGCAGTTTCTTACGATGGGTTGGGCAATATGGGTAGAGCTACCGATACTCTCAATGTGTACAATGTGGCGAAACAAGCGGATGTGGGCATGGTGACCAATTTTGAGGTGGCATCTTTTCCCGAACGCAATGGAAATCTCCTGAAATGGGCGTATAACAACACGATGAATGTGACTTCAATTGAGGTTTTCCGTTCTAAATCGTATGATGGGCAGTATAAAAAAATTGCCAGTCTGATGCCTTCCGAAAAGGAGTATTTTGATGGGGTCAATCTTTTGCCGTCCGTTGCGTATTACTATTACATTGTGATAAATAACGGCTATGGCAACAGCTTGCCAAGTGCCCGTACACCAGCCATTTTGATGGGAACCAAAAAGAATATTATTCCGCCTCAGAATGTGACTTTGACCAAAAAAGGTTCGGTAGTGACATTGAAATTTCAACGGGTTGACAGAGATACACGCGGTTATTACGTCTATCGTGCCGATGGTTACGTGGCTCCATTACAGCAGCTGTCGCGCATGATCCTCTCTACCGATTCCGTGGTTACTTACAACGACACTTTGCCATTGTCGGTTAACTCTTCGGTGTATAGCTATGCGGTGGCTTCTGTCAATACTTCGTTTAATATCAGCCCTTTCAGCAACAGAGTGAATGTGGCATTCGGTGGCGGTCAGTTGCCGGTTCCCGAAAATGTGACTGCACTGCTTCGCAACAAAACTGTGTTTGTGACATGGAGCGATGCGTCTCGCTATAACTCCTCCATATCAAGTTACCGAGTATTCCGTACCACAAAAATGAACGACCGCGTGACTGAACCCGAACGTGTAATATCAACTATGAGTTTTACATCCAATAGTTTCACCGATGCACAGGTGGCGGATGGTAAATACTACATTTACCATGTGCAAAGCATTGGTTCCGACAGCAGCGAGGTGAGCAGCCTGAGTTTGCCCGGTAGTGTGATGTATCCCGAGCAAATACCGCTTCAACCGGGACAGGTGTCGGCGATTGCTGCCGATGCGAAAATAGTGTTACAATGGACTTTGCCGAAAGACGAAAACCTCGCGAAAATAAAAATATACAGGGCAGTGGTGAACCAACAGGCCGAATTGTTGAAAGAAATATCGCTACCCTCCGTGACATACGAAGATACCTCGGCAAAGAAAGGTACACACTATTTTTATTATTTAGTGACAGTAGGTAAAAATGGAAAAGAAAGCCGCCCGACAGATGCGGTGAGTGCGAAATGGTAAGTGAGATTTGTTGAGTTGTACTTACTTATCTTGTGATATTCAATTGTCGAATAAGATTTTGCGTAGTACAACTCACACTATTTTTGCTGGAAGATTGCTTTTAGGTTGTTAGTTACGTCCGGCAGATACTTTCTGCCGGACGTTTTTTTGTAAGGAGACTTGATGATAAAATAAACGACACGAATAAGAATGAGACTATTGATTGAATACAATTATGGATTTTATAAGAAATTTGCTATTTAAAACCTTAGTTATTCGAGTTTTATCCTCAAAATCAAATTTTGATCAGATCTCTTTTTATTCTTGCCTTCAGTATAATAAATTTCAAAGACATTTTTCGTATTATTCTTTTTCAATGCAACCAGATCTTTTATTGAAAAGGAAATCGGATTACCGGTTCCTTTCCCGCTACTTGTTACTATTACACGATTGTTGTTTGTTACAGTTAAATAGGTCGTACAGTCAGAACAAGGAGTATCTCTGAAATAGGTAATAGTTATTACATCTGTATTTCTGATTTTATTGAGTTTTAAAATAATGTCATGGGTACCAATCTGATTGAACTCGTGAATTTTCACCTTGTTGTAGTACACATGCCAATAGTCAATTGTATCAGCTTTTGTTATTTGGACAAGCCCAAGAATGGTAAGCAAAACAAATACGATTTTCTTCATCTTGTAATTTTTTTATTTCAAAACCAACTGATGCACTTCATTTCACATTCACATTCACATCCACTTTGCCTTTGATGTCGCGTGATGAGCTTCCCAGTAGGAGGGTGTAGCTGCCTGATTCTACGTCCCAGCCGTTTTTGCCTTCATTGTAATATGCCCAACTGCTTACGGGAAGTTCCAGCGTCACGGTCTGGCTTTCGCCTGCTTTCAGATATACTTTCTTGAAGGCTTTCAACTCCTTGGCAGCACGCGTCACTGCCGATTTAGGCTTGCTTACATAGAGCTGAGCGGTTTCAGCGCCATCTGTTTTACCGCTATTGGTAAGGGTGAAGCTTACTTTCACCGTGCCATCGGCGGTTGTTTCGGTTAAATCAACAGCCGGTTTCGAATAGGCAAAGGTGGTGTAGCTCAATCCGTATCCAAATGGGAAGAGTGGGGCGATGTTTTTGGTGTCGAACCAACGATATCCCACTAAGATATCTTCCTTGTAGTATTCGTTAATGCTGTCGCCGGGGTAAGCCATTTTGCCGAACGATGCAGCTGCATTATCTTCTAATTTTTTGGGGAATGAGAAGGGTAATTTTCCGGAAGGATTCACATCGCCCGAGAGCACATTGGCTAAAGCATTGCCGGCTTCAGAGCCTAAGTACCAGTTCTGTATAATGGCCGGAATCTTGTCTACCCATGGCATTGCCACAGCATTGCCACTTGCAAGGATTACAGCCGTGGTTTTATTCACCTTTAATAAGGCTTCAATCAGCTTATCCTGACCGAAAGGCAGGTCGAGTGATTTGCGGTCGCCACCTTCACAATCTTGCAAATAGTTCTTGTTAAGACCGCCAACTACTAGTACTATATCGGCATTTTTTGCCACATCCACCGCTGCATTAATCAATGAGTCGGCATTCAGTTTCGATTTCGCTGCACTGCCATACATCGATGGCCCCGAAGCGTAGCCAAGGCTGTACACAATATGCTCCTTACCGTACTTATCAATCAAACCTTGCAATGGTGATGCTTCGTAAGCTACTTTCAACGAGGACGATCCGCCTCCAATTACTAAACTGCGGGTTGCATTCTCGCCAATAACGGCAATCTTGTTGTATTTTCCTACCGGGATGGGGAAAAACTGTTTGTCGTTTTTCAAAAGTACAATACCCTCTTCGGCAATTTTGCGCGCTGCCTCGCTGTGTTCGGGTGAAACAAACTTGCCGAAAGGCCGATTGGCGCTCATGGTGGTGCGAAAAATCAGTCGCAGAATGCGGCTCGCCTTATCGTTGAGCAATGAAATTTCAGATTTCCCCTCTTTAATTCCTTTCAGAAACGGATCGGCCAAATAGTAGTCCGAATAGGGAAACTTACTGCGACTGGTAAGTCCGTTGGTGTAAGTACCCATCTCTAAATCGAGACCATTTTTCACAGCTTGGTCGGTATTGTGAGTTCCGCCCCAGTCGCTGATTACCACTCCATCAAATTTCCAGTCTTTCTTTAATATTTTATTCAATAACAAATCGTTATGACAACAATGCTCGCCCCGAAACTGGTTGTACGAACCCATAATCGACCATGCTTTGCCTTCTTCTACGGCAGCTTTGAACGCCGGCAAATATATTTCGTACAAGGCTCTGTCGCTCAGATTCACATTAATATGATCGCGCCAAACCTCCTGATTATTCAATGCAAAATGTTTCACGCAGGCAGCCACTCCGATGGATTGCACGCCCTGAATATAGGGAACTACCATTTTGGAACTTAAGAGTGGATCTTCGCCCATGTACTCAAAATTTCTACCGTTCAATGGCGTGCGATAAATGTTGACACCCGGACCTAACAACACATTCTTATTGCGGTAACGTGCCTCTTCACCAATCGACTTTCCGTATAGCAGCGACAACTCAGGATTAAACGTAGCTGCAAGGCAAGTGAGCGCCGGAAAAGCGGTGCAGAAATCGTTTGTCCATCCGGCTCCACCCCATTCATCCCAAAAAACCTCTTCGCGAATGCCGTGCGGACCATCGTCTGTCCATACTTCGGGAATTCCCAAACGGGGAACACCTTTGGAGCTGAATTTTGACTGAGCATGACACAAGTCAATCTTCTCTTCGGTAGTCATAAGCGAGAGGGCGCTTTTCACTCTCTCTTCGATGGGTTTGTTTACATCAAGATATGCAGGAGTTGTATTTTGTGCCTGTAAGTTCAATGAAATTTTGATAATGAGTAGAACAAATAAAATTTTTTTAATCATAATGAATTTCTGTAATTAGTACGATAGTTGGCATCAAAAAGGAATATCTATTTCTTTACTTTCACCTCCAAACCTGAATATTTGACCGCTTTGAAGGTTTTTGCCGGTTCAACTCCTGTTCCGTTTTGAGGCGTAACCCACACTACGTTGAAGGTACGCTCTTTTGCCATACCCGCAAATTCGCCTTGACGGTTACCTATGGTCAATGTCTTTTCAGCTTCATTCCAGTGCAAAGGGATAGTCGCATATTTGCCCTTTTCGTAATTATAGGTATCGTTTTCGTCTTCATAAATCACGAAATCTGCATCGGCACCTGCATAAATACGAAGTTCGATAGGATCAGCAACCTTTTCGGTAGCATACTGAAGATATGGTCCCATCGGCACAATCGATCCGGCTTTGATATAAAGCGGCATTGTTTCAATAGTAGCTTTTGCATCAATAGTGTTTCCGCCCTGAATCAGTTTTCCTGTCCAAAAATCGTACCACTGGGTTGATTTTGGAAGGTACACCTTACGGGTTTTAGCAATCTTTTTGCTGTTGGGCAGGCTGTATAGCTGTTGCGTAACGGGATTCACAAGGAATGCCGGTCCGAACATGTACTGATCGGGAATATTCTGAATGCCCTCGTCGTTGCGGAAATCATATCCCAGTGAGCGCATGATGGTGTATCCTTCGTTGGTCACTTTCCACGAGAGCGAATAGATGTACGGCAACAGACGGTAGCGTAGGTTGTCGTATTTCAGCAGCACGGCGCGGGTGGCTTCGTCCCAATTGTTGGAGAAGATGGCACGTTCGCCTTTGCCATGAATACGGAAAACCGGACTGAAGGTACCGAACTGGAACCAACGGGTAAACAGTTCACGGTTGCTGGGTGTAGTCCAGTCGGGAGCCTGCCAGTGGAAGTGGTAACCGCCTATATCCGAAGTCCAGTAAGGAATACCCGAAGCACAGGCATTAATTCCTTGCGGCACCTGATTGCGGTAGGCGTTCCAGGTGCAGGTGATATCCGACGACCATAGAATGGCCGAGTTACGTTGCTGTCCGGCGAATGCCTGACGAATCAGCAGCACCGTGCGTTTGTCGGGAATGTCCTTCCGCCAGTGTTCATAGAGTCCCGTGGAGTGCATCAGCGAGTAGGTATTCATGTAATCAATGCCGCGACCGATGGCAAAATGGCTCTTACGGCGCAAATCCATGTAGTTGGGATCGCCCACGTTGCCATTGTCGGGTTCGCACTGATCCACCCACCAGGCATCCCAGCCGTAGCGACTGATCAAGCTATCGTTGGCCTGTTTCCAGTACAAATCGCGCGCCTGAGGACTATGCGCATCGTAGTAATAATCAAGAATATTGGTCATTACATTCATCCACTGCATATCGGTCATACCGCCCGAGTGAGTCATCTGTTTGAACGGTTCGGTACCTTTGGAAAATACCGGCCAAATCGAAATCATAGCGTGAATATTGGCATTGTGCAACTCATCCACCATCGCCTTGGGATTCGGATAGCGTTCCGGCCACATCACATGCGAGCCGATTACGTTGGGTTCCCAGTAGAACCAGTCCTGCACGATGGCATCCACCGGAATTTTGGCATTGCGGTACCCGTCTTTTACCGACAGCACTTCGGCCTGACTCTTATACCTGTCCCGCGATTGGAACAGACCGAATGCCCACTTGGGAAACATCGGCGCATTGCCTGAAGCATTGCGAAAAGTGGAGGTTATCTTATCGAAATCGGGACCGTAAATAAAGTAATAGTCGACCATGTTGCCGCTTTCCGACACATATTTGTATTTGGTATTACCGGCCTTAGCTCCGTAGAAACTCGACACCGAATAGTTGTCCCAGAAGAGCCCGTACCCTTTGGTAGAAAGCATCACGGGAATGGCTCCTGTCATGTAGCGGATAGCCATCTCCTGATTACGACCTTTGTAGTTGATGGAAAGTGAATCCTCAGGATGGCAACCCAAACCGTAGAGGGCTTCATTGGCGGGCGATTGAAATTGCGAAGCACAGTTATATACATCAATGCCGGCTATAGTGGCTTCGGTCATTGTCTTGTTTTGCGAATCGTCTTCGGCGAGCACCACGTTACTCGACAAATCAAGGTATTTAATTGCGTTCGTAGCCTTATTGATCGCAATTTTTAGTGTAGAAGTGGTGATGACAACCTCATTGGCATCATCGGCTACCGAAAAAGAAGGAACCGTCTTCCATTGATTGATGATAACCAATGAAGGTTTTTCAATAAAGAGAGGTAATGTGGTGTATTTCACTTCCACCATATTGTCGAAGCAAATTTTCACTTTCATCAGCCCTTTATTCAAGGTACAGGTTACTCCGTCGGCATCTTTTTGATATGACAGAACCTTTGCATGCGCGGGGATCGCTAAACCTGTTAATATCACGGCAATCAGAGCGTGTTTAATGTGTCTCATTTAGAAAGTACTTAATGGTTAAACGGTGTAATACGAATTAATATTTTGATTGGTATTGACAGTTTGTTTTGAAATGAATGTGGGTATTTCTCCGTTTTCTAATTTCAAAGAACTCTACCAAACCTTTGTTTCATCGGCTTGGATGAATAATTTTTGATTGCCGCAGCGTACAGTGAAACTACCTGCTTCGAGGTGCGACTTGTTATCTAAACCGATAAACGACAGATCAGAAGCGGCTACTTTCAGTGTCACGGTTTTCGATTCGCCTGCCAACAGGCTTATTTTGTCGAACGCACGTAGTCGTTTGTTATCCGGTGTGAGCGAAGCCACATCATCGGAAACATAGAGCAATACCGACTCTTTTCCGGCAACTTTCCCTGTGTTTTTTACAATGACAGTGAATTCGAGCATATCTTCGGCTTTGAAATTTGCCTTGTTCACTTTCAATCCCGAATATTCAAACTGTGTGTAGCTTAACCCAAAGCCGAACCGAAATTGCACAGAGTTATTAGCATCGTAAGCGTAGGAGCCGTCCATTACTTCACGATTCTCTGATGGTTTGTAGTCGTAATTGGTGAGCAGGTTGGTGTATTTTGGATAGGTGTATGGCAATTTACCCGAAGGATTTACATCGCCGTAGAGAATATCGGCAAGTGCAAGACTACCGAAACTTCCGGGCAGGTAGGTCTGTACAATGGCATTGGCCAACGGTTCGATGTCGGAAATAATGCGTGGACGACCTTCATTGAGTACCAACACAATAGGTTTGCCTGTTTTGGCCAGCGCGGCAACCAATTCCTGTTGGTTCTTTGATATTTCGAGCGAAGTAAGATTTCCGGGAGTTTCGCAGTAGGAGTTTTCGCCGATGCAGGCCACGATTACATCCACATTCTTCGCCGCGGCAACTGCTTTATCAATTTCGGGTTTGTTTTCAGCGTAATATTTGCCTGTTAAATTATAGGTAACACCTGCTTCATAAATCACATTGCCTGCACCGACTTTATCTTGCAATGCTTTGAGAATAGTAGCTCCATTTTTTTCAAACTGTTCTATTTTGTCGCCCTGCCATGAGATTGTCCAACCGCCGTTGAGTGCACGTTTGGTATTGGCGTTCGGGCCGGTTACCAAAATCCGATAGGCTTTATTGAGAGGTAGCAGGTAGTTTTTGTTTTTCAACAATGTGATAGCTTCATCAGCGGATGCTTTTGCTTTTAGTTGGCTTTCAGTCGATGCAAAATTGATGTAATCGGCAGCTTTCCAATAGGGTTTGTCGAATAACCCCAGTCGGTATTTCATGCGCAGGATGCGACGCACAGCATCGTCAATACGACTCACCGAAACTTTGTTTTCCTTCACCAGTTCGATAAGGTCTTTACAGAAAAGTTCGTCGTAAGGAATCATCGCTATGTCGATGCCGGCATTGACAGACATCATGATAGCTTCTTTGTCGCTTGCTGCAATATGATCACGGGCGTACAAGTTATTGATGTCTTGCCAGTCGGTACAAATTACTCCGTCAAATTTCAGTTCGTCTTTCAATATTTCGGTAAGAATATGGTGGCTGGCATGTACCGGTTCGCCGTTGATGATAGCCGAGTTGACCATTACCGAGAGCGCTCCGGCTTTTATTGTAGCCGCGTAAGGACGGAGGTGTCGTTCGCGAAGTTCATTTTCGGGAATCATGGCAGGCGTACGGTCTTGTCCGCTTATAGGAACTCCATAGCCCATAAAATGTTTGAGGCAAGCAGCCACGTTGAACATTCCCACATGATTGGGATCTTTTCCCTGATACCCTTTGACACACGCCACACCCATTTCGGATGTGAGGAAAGGGTCTTCCCCATAAGTTTCCCACATGCGGGGCCAGTTTGGATTTCGTCCCATGTCGAGTACCGGCGAAAAGTTCCAGGGAGTGAGGCTTGCTCTTACTTCGTAGGCACTCACTTTTGCCCCGTCATACACCAACTGGCGGTTGAATGTGGCAGCCATTGCTATTTCTTGCGGGAAAAAAGTAGCTCCTTCGCTGTAGGTCGCCCCATGAATGGCATCAATGCCGTAAATCAGGGGAATACCGGTGGTTTTCAGTGACACTTCCTGCATTCCGTTGATAAGTTTTTCCCATTTAGCGGGTGTGTGGGGTATTCCGGCAGGAGTGTTGAGGATGGAACCAGCTTTCAAATCACCCAAAATATGGTTCACCTTATTCATATCCAACTCCACGGGAAGATTTGGAACACCCGGAACTTTGCTTTGCAACACTGCATCAACGCTGAACTGTGCCATCTGACCCACCTTCTCCTCCAGAGTCATTTTGGATAACCACTGATTGATTTGTGCCTCGTAGGGCGATACTTCTTTGGCTGGACTAAAACTGAGAGACATATATCCAAGTATAATGGCAAAAATGCCTGATAGCAAATGATTTTTTTTCATGAGAGTATGGTTAACTGTTTGATTTTAAGACTTAAATTGTTTTGAAGTTGGATGATGAAGCGTGTTAATAATAGATTCGTGACAAATGTATATGTTTTTATTGTGGATTTAGAATTGTTCACCCCTACAAAAACTATACAAAGAGAGAATATCACCTCTATTTTCCATCTACAATCAAAAGTGAATCTATTGTAATTTAAAGTCTTATCAAATACAATAATTTATTTACATACTATATTTACAGAGCTTTCGCTTAAACCTGCAGAATTGGCATTCAACCGGATAATGCCAACTTTCTTTTTCGATTGAATCACGCACAGGCATTTGCCATGGAAGGCTTTCCTGTGGTCGGCTTTGAACGATTCCATGCTCATAGGGCTACCGTTGTCTACACCAATGATTTTCCCCGGGCCTTCGAGTTTGAATTGTACAAGGTTTTCGGCATCGGGTACTAAGTTGCCATCTTTGTCCAAAATATCAATGGTGACAAATGAGAGGTCGCTGCCATCTGCATTGATTTTACGATGGTCGGCAGTGAGTCTTATTTTTGCCGGAGCTCCGGCAGTTTTAACTTCGGTGGTCAATACCTGTTTGCCCTGTTTGTATGACACAGCACGCAAGGTACCTGCTTCGAAAGGCACTTTCCACATCACGTGCAACTGGTCGCCGGTTTTGTGTTGTTTACCCAATGATTTTCCATTGAGGAAAAGTTCCACTTCGTCGGCATTGTTGTAATATGCCCAAATATCGATGGTTTGCCCGAGAGTCCAGTTCCAATGTGGGAAAATATGGAGTACCGGCTGCGTGGTACATTCACTTTGGTACATATAATAGACGTCTTTCGGGAATCCTGCAAGGTCGATAATGCCAAAATAAGAGCTTCGCGACGGCCATCCGTAGGGAGTCGGTTCTCCCAAATAGTCAAATCCTGTCCAGATAAACATACCCGAAATGTAGGTATTCTTCTTCACCACTTTCCAGGTCTCCTCGTGAGTAGAGCCCCATGGTGCCGAACAATTATCGTATGCTGAACAGTTGTGATGAGGTGTATTGTAGGGTTTATCCCATGCTTTTGGTACCCGTGCAATGCTGTCGGAAGGCATATGGTACCATCCACGAGTTTGTAAAGCCGAAGTCGATTCGGTGACAATCAGCTTTTTATTAGGATAAATCTTGGGAAAAGAGAGCCATTCTTTTATATGATAATTAATGCCAATCAAGTCGGTAGCACCGCATTCAATTAGTTGGTTGCCGGGAGTCGGGCTGTTATTGGCCGTGACAATAGGGCGCGATGTATCAAGCTTGCGGACAATCGCACATAAATCTTTCATGATGGTCGCACCCCGGTGCAACGAATCGTCGCCTTGCTCCCAAATCTCATTACCCACGCTCCATATCATCACGCTTGGATGATTTCTGTCTCTGAGTATTTGGTCACTCAGGTCGCGCATATGCCATTTCTTGAAATCTTGTGAGTAGTCAAAGGTTGATTTTTTTCGCTCCCACATATCAAAGGCTTCGTCCATCACAATGATTCCCATTTTGTCGCAAAGGTCGAGCATCTCGGGAGCAGGAGGATTGTGCGAAGTGCGTATGCCGTTGATACCCATGCCTTTCAATAGTTCGAGCTGGCGCTCAATGGCGCGTTTGTTGACGGCACTGCCAAGGCATCCCAAATCGTGATGATCGCACACTCCTACAATTTTTAGAGGTTTGCCATTGAGTGAAAACCCTTTAGTAGTGTCGAAATTAAAATAACGTACCCCCAAATTGGTAGTTACCTGATCAACTAATTCATTATCGACAAAGAGTTGTGAAACCAATTTGTAGAGATATGGATCGGCAATTGTCCATAAATGTGGAGCTACGAGTTCTAATGAAGAGATGTACCCATTATCTTTCAGGCTAATATCATTATTGCGTGCCACTTCCTTGCCTTCGAAATCGTAAAGTTTTGCCACTATTGTGACTTTACTTTTTACCGATTCAGGAACAACAACCTGAAATTGAGTGCTAATTTTAGCTTTTTGGTCATTTACTTCGGGAGTGGTGACAGACACGCCCCATTGAGCAAAATGGGCAGGCGATGTTGCCACCAACCACACGTTGCGATAAATTCCTGAGCCTGAATACCAGCGTGAATTCGGTTGATGTGAATTATCCACCTTCACGGCAATAACATTTTTCTCTCCTAATTTCAAATATTTGGTCAATTCGTATCGAAAAGAGATATATCCATTGGGGCGTTTCCCCAGATAATGGTCATTAATCCACACCTCACTATTGCAATATACTCCATCGAAATCAATAAAAATATCTTTACCCTGATAAATATTTTTGTCTAAAATAAATGTTTTACGATACCAGCCAATACCTCCCGGCAATGCACCACCGCCAACACTTGCCGGATTTTTCTCATCGAAAGCACCCTCTACACTCCAGTCGTGAGGCAGGTTGAGTGCCCGCCATGAAAGATCATTGAAATCGGGTGATTGTGGCTTAAGTGTGTCGCCTAAATGAAACCGCCATCCCTCATTAAAATTGTCAGTCAGGCGTGGATTTTTTGCTGCATTGCAGGAAAACAGTGCAAGAATAAGTGTCAAACTGAAAAATTGTGTTGTCATTTTCATAGCAGAAACAGATTATTAAAGGATTCATAAATTCGGATTTGGGAGATTGCCCGAAGATAGTCAGCGTGTCAATCTCAATGTCAAAGATACATATAAACCTATTGTAATAAATTTTTTTGTAAGCGATTACGAATCAAAATTCCGATAAAATATTCGGTTATAATTTCACAATTGCCCTTGTTTTGTTATATGCATTTTACTTTGGTTAGCTAATAGTGTTCGACAAAAATAGATCAATAAGGATAAGTTCCCAGCGAGGCTCCTGTCGTCATGGCGCTTAAGGCTTGGCTGTCAAATACAGTACCATCGGCCCTGTTTATAAGTGGAAAGCCTCCATTCGAGGTTGACCCGTTATCCCAATAAAAAGGAACTAATCCGTAATTTTTAGCATACTGCACCACATATTGTAAATAATAAGCACGTGATGTCAGGTGATTTGTCAGAGCTGTGCCGGTGAGCGCAGAGCGCCGTATTGCTCCGAATTCGCCCAGAATGACCGGATAGCCTTTGTCCACAAAGTTTGTTTTTATGGATGCAAATTGCGTTTTCAGATAATCTTCCTGTCCCCAGGTAGAAACCTTTCCGAGCGAGGCATAGGGGCTACCCCAGAGAGACACGGACGAACTGCTGGTATCTCCTGTGAAATCCCACGGATCGTAATAATGGACTTCTACTAACAACCGTTTGGAGGCTGTGTCATCAGGTATTTTCATGTAACTGACTCCATAAGCGATATTGGTATTATATGTTTGCACAACTAGCGCTCTGTAGGTGTTTTTGCCACCCGTTGAACGAACTGCATTTACAAAAGTTTGGTTATAGGATAGTTGTACAGATGTATTTTCGTTCGATGGTGCGTTGTAATCGAAATGTACTTCATTCGTTCCGGCAAACAAAAGATGCTCGTCATAATCTCGGAAGAAAGCGGCAATCTGTTGCCAGTAAGCTTTTTGTTTAGCATTTACCTTTGTCTGATAAGCATACAGAGGATGGTTTTCGAGCCAGCCTCCATCCCAGTGGATGTTGAGGATAACGTACATGTTGTCTTTGATGCAATAGTCCACCACTTGTTTGACACGAGCCAGCCAAGTCGCTTTTATTTTATAACTCAGCGTGTCTTCCACGTAGCTATCCCAGGCACAGGGAATTCGTACCGCATTGAAACCTGCTGCTTTTACTCCGTCGATTAGTTGCTGAGTAGTCAGAGGATTGCCCCAACCCGTTTCGCTACCGGGCACTTCCATTGTGTTGCCAAGATTCCATCCCACGTTTATATTGTGAGCCAATGTTTGTATGGTGGAACTCATCCCGGTTGCATCGGCGGCAATCGCGTTGCTATAATCGGGAATGGTAGGAAGGCTTGCTTGCGAAACTCTTACGGAAACTGTATCATTGTTATTCAAGGTGAAAACAACCTTAGCATTTCGGGATAAGAAGGAATTATTCCCTGTAATATTGATTGTTAAATCGGTTTCTTTGCTTGTGCTCGAGTAAACAGAGAGTGTGCACCACGTCTGATCGCTACTGGCATTCCACTTACTACCGGTCATTTTAATTGTGACGTAGCTGTTTTGTGAAGTATAATTTAATGAGAGTGAAGAGTTTGATACGGCAATTGTAGGCTTTTCCGATTGTGCCGGATCATCTTTTTTACAGGATATAATGGATAACAAAAATATCAATGGGACAATAAGATTCATTTTCATCCATAAATAATTGTTTTTTAAAGGTCGGATGGAACTTGCATAACTATTTTCATACTTATTTGTTTGATTGTGTAAACATGATCGTTTCATAGCATTGTAAGATTGTATTAAAGTGAAAAAGTATTTGAATCTTTGCTCCATTTCAGTCCGACAAGCTTTGCAATAAAGCTTTATCAATCATTTTGTTGCAAATGAATGGCAAAGGACAATTCATTATTATTATAATTATCAAAAATAATAAAGATTTGATCCACACAATGATACTTTCTTTACAATTACTAATGCTTTGTTAGTTGTAAACAAATGATATTCTAATAGTTATTGTTCGTCTTTTCAATCAATAAGAGCAGTTTGTTTTTCATCGAGTATTTTAAGTGCTTCATTTTCAAGTTGGGTCATAGAGGCTTGATCTTCCGGAGTTTGGTCGTCCTGACCGCACAAGTGCAATATGCCATGAATTATTACCCGATAGAGTTCGTTTTGAAAAGAAACATTGTATTCGTCAGCATTGGTTTTTACTGTGTCAAGGCTGATGAAAATATCGCCGCCAATCAAAATTCCATCGTTATCCTCGAAGGTGATAATGTCGGTAAAGTAATCGTGTTGAAGATATTGGCGGTTGATTTCAAGTATTCTGGCATCGTCACAAAAGATATAGGCTACATTGCCCACAACCCTTTTGTGTTGAGCGGTTATCTTTTTAATCCAGACTGTGAGTACTCGTTTGGGCAGCTTGGGTAATGGAATATTTTCCGAATAATAGTGTATCATAGTAAATAATTTTTGCTGTTTATTTCTTTAACCGTAACTCGTAAAGGTCATTTCGCCGGTCTTTCAGATTTCTCACGCTACCGTATGTGTGCAATTCATTCAATAGGTTCAAATCAACGTCCGATACCAGAATCATCTCGGTATTGGGAGTGGCTTCCGCGCATTTTCCATCGGTGGGAAATGCAAAATCGCAAGGCGTAAAAACACCCGATTGCGCATATTGTATATCCATATTGTGCACCCGGGGAAGGTTGCCAACGCTGCCGGCAATTACCACAAAGCATTCATTTTCGATGGCACGTGCCTGTGCGCAGATTCTTACCCGTGAGTAGCCGTTTTGTGTATCGGTGAGGAACGGGACAAAGAGAATTTGCATTCCCTGATCGGCCATAATGCGAGAAAGTTCGGGATATTCCACATCGTAGCAGATGAGGATGCCGATTTTTGCACAATCGGTATCAAATGTTTTGATGATTCGTCCACCCGAAAGTCCCCAACTTTTCGTTTCATCTGGTGTGACGTGTATTTTTTCATACGTATCATAGGTTCCGTCGCGTCGGCAAAGAAAGCCTACATTATACAGGTCGTCACCCCGAAGCTGGGGCATACTGCCAGTAATGATATTGATATTGTAGCTAATGGCAAGACTGATAAAACGTTTGCGCATTTCGTTGGTGTATTGTGCCAACTGACGTATAGCCTGCGACTCCCCAAGATGGTTGAATTTTGCCATCAACGGGGCATTAAAATATTCGGGAAAAAGGACAAAGTCGCTTTTGTAGTCGGATACCGCATCCACAAAAAACTCTACTTGTTCAAACACATCATCGATGGTCTTGTAACTTCGCATTTGCCATTGCACCAGCCCCACTCTGATGGTAGTTTTCTGAGGAAGAAACTCTTGTGTAGGCGGTTGGTAATAGATATTGTCCCATTGCAAGAGGCAGGCAAAATGTTTTGATTCCTCGTCGTTCGGCAGATAATTGGTCATTACCTTGCGCACATGAAAGTCGTTAGAGAGCTGAAATGTGAGTACAGGGTCGTAAATTTCCTTTTTGCGTACTTTCTGAATATATTCTTTCGGACGTAAATCTTCGGCATATTTGTGATAATGCGGTATACGCCCACCAAACATAATCGATTTAAGGTTAAGCGTTTCACATATTTCTTTGCGGTAGTCGTACATTCTTCGGGCAAGACGTATTCCCCTGTAATTAGGGTGAATAAATACTTCAATGCCATATAAAATGTTCCCGTTAGGATTGTGAGTATTGAATGTTTCCTGACCGGTAACGGAGGCATAGGTGTGGTCGTTTTTTACCTTTTCATAGTCCACAATAATGGAGAGCGCACATCCCACTATTTTGTTGTCAACCACTGTTACAATCTGGCCTTCAGGAAAGGTGTGGATTAGTTTTTCTATCTGTTCGTGCGACCAGAAAATATCACTTCCATCGGTGTAGGTTCGTGTAAAGGATTGAGATAGTTGATCATAATCCTCTATTTGTAAAGGGCGGATTTTTACTTTATTTATTTTTGGCATTGGTTCCATAATGATAGTAGTAATTTACACCCTCAAAAATTGTAATTATGCTTCTTTCAGGCTTTTCCTATTTTTCTCAACTGTTTTATCTCTTCGTCGAGCCCAAATACCAACAGTTTGTCACCCAATTGGACAATATCATCAGCTTTAGGATTCACTTGCAACACGTTAGTGGAGGTGTAGCTTCCTATCACCACCAAATTGGTGCGTTGAGGAATGTTTGCTTCGCGGTAAGTTTGTCCTATTAAGCTGCTACCGACACGAATTTCCACTAATTTAAACTTGTAATCCTTGAGTTCTTCTTTTCCTCCTGCAAATTCTACAAAACTGAAAAAGTCGGTGGAGGTGGTGGCAAGAGAGATAATTCGCTCTGAGGCGATGTCAATTTGTGAAATGATGAAATCGGCTCCTGCTTTTCTGAATTTCGGCATCGAACTGGCATCTTCAACCCTTGTAATTACCTTTATTATTTTATTTAAATCTTTGGCACTGAGGGTTACAAAAAGGTTTTCGGCATCGGTGGTCAACACGGAAATTAATATTTTGGCTCTCTCTATTCCTGCTTGCAAAAGTACTTCATCGTTGGTGGCATCGCCATCAATATGAATAAAATTTTTGTCATACAACTCTTTCAACTTCTCATTGCGTTCGGAATTGTTTTCAATAAGCACTACCCGATGTCCTTTTTGGAGCAGCTCTTCGAGTACCCGTTTGCCGGTTTTACCATAACCGCACAATACGTAATGTCCGTTCATCTCTTCTAATGCTTTATTCATCCTTCTGATTTTTAATAGTTTTGAGAGTTCACCTTCCATGAAAAATGTGGAGATTCGACCAATTGAATAAAACCCGACCGTGAAGCCGGAAATTATCAATCCAATAGTGAAAAGTCTTCCGGCATCCGACAGCGGATGCACTTCGCAATATCCGATAGTGGCAAATGTAATCACCAACATATACAATGAGTCGAGGGGCGAATATCCTTCAATGAGGATGTAGCCGAAGAAGCCGACAATAAGTATCAATATTATTGCTGCAATCGGAACAAAAAACTTCCTCCAAATCAGTGATTTAACATTCGTATCCATAGATGCTCAACTAATTAATAATCTATTCAATAAAACAAAAACTGAAGTGTTTTCGCCCTGATTTACTATATATGCAAATGTAGCATATTTCTTTTGAAAATGTACGTGCTATTTATTCTCAAGGCAAATTACAATTTGTTCTCAATGATGTTTCTAAATTTGAACCATTTATAAGGTGGAATAGCGTTCTTATTAAAATTAAAAGAGGCCGCTCCGGAAATTCCGAAACGACCTCTCAAACCATAAACACTACCTTTTAATTGCCCGCGCCGTTACCCGTTGGAGGCGTGGGATGATTCTGCATCCTTTTTTGCTTGTCTGCTTGATATTGTTTGAATTGATCGGGAGTCAATATCTTTTGTAATTCTGCATCGCGTGCATCAAGTTTTGCTTTCATACCTTCGCGTAAATCCTGATTTGCATCTTTAACAGCTTCACGTGCTTTTTGTTGTTCCTTAAAGAAATTAAGGTTCAAAGTTTGTACTTTTGCAGCTTGTTCATCGGTCAGATTGAGTGCTTTTTTCATGTGTTCTGTAGTTTTAGCAGCTCTTTCTTCGGGTGTGCCGGCGTTTCCTCTTGGTCCTTGTGCCAATGCCATCACTACGCATAAGGTAGAGAACAACATGGTCAAAACCAATACTCTTTTTGTTTTCATTCTTGTGTAAGTTTTTAGTTTAAATGAATAGATGTATGACTTATTCGGTGGTAACTCTTCTACTCACCAAGTGTCTTTTTGTAACGCGTTTACAATTTCTTTGACATCAAATAGTGGTGTTCGTTTAAACGTCCGTCAAATATTAACATTATTTATAGCTGCGTGTGATGCAATAGGTTAACTCAAAAAAATAAATTACTTTTGTACAGCGGCCACCACACTAATTGGTGCTTACTTAGTGCTTCATTTTATTTTCTTTTCTTCTAAGATGCAAACTGCTGATTTACAAAAATATACTCTTTTTGTGCTGCTTGGCCCCACTGGTGTGGGAAAAACTGCACTGAGCCTTCGCATCGCAAAATATCTTCAAAGCCCAATCATCTCATGCGATTCGCGACAGTTTTATCGTGAAATCAAAATAGGGACGGCAGCGCCCACAGCCGAAGAGCTTTTGCAAGTTCCGCATCATTTTGTGTCAAATCACTCGATAACTGATAATTACAATGCAGGTAAGTTTGAATTGGATGTCATGCAATTGCTGCCAGCTTTGTTTGAAACAACCCCCAATGTATTGATGGTAGGCGGTTCGATGCTTTATATTGATGCGGTGTGCAGTGGAATTGATGATCTTCCTA
>Ga0302286_10001329_pt1 | contig 18531 bp, 15 predicted proteins | sample III_Fen_E2_3_FD_198765 | JGI IMG/M metagenome (GOLD analysis project Ga0302286, IMG submission 198765) | Peat permafrost microbial communities from Stordalen Mire near Abisko, Sweden - III_Fen_E2_3 | ecosystem: Environmental > Terrestrial > Soil > Wetlands > Permafrost | place: Sweden: Abisko...
TATTTCCATGTTACTTGACTGTTGATTTTTATTCATATTTTATAAATGCTCAAAAATGGAACTTGATGAACTTATTATTGGCAATCTTTTTTACCGTTATTCCGTTATTTTCTTATCTGTCAATAACGGTTTTGCTCCTGAACCGTATAATTTTTCTTCAAGCTTTTCTGTAAGGTTCATAATCTGGCGATTTAGTTTGACTAGTTCAATGGTTACTATTTCTAATTTAGCCAGCATAACAAGTGCCTTTTTCTCCGTAAAAGATGATTTTAAGGATTTCACTACCTGATTGTAATTGACTCCAATGGCACGAAATTGAGAATAAAATGTCGTCAATCGCATATAATAATCTATCGCTGCCTTATCCAATTCGATAACCTTTAAGTGTTTATTAAAGATGCAAGTCGTAATGAAATATGCTTTCACTGTCATTCCAGACTCATCAAAACGACCTAAGAACGCAGCATTCTCTACCTCAGTCAGACTTATAGCATATCGGAATATAGCAGGATCACTCTTTGGAGTCCTGCCTACTTTGCGTCTTTGAGGCAATTTAATCTCTCCTTTACTCTCTTCTTTATTCATATTGGTTGAATTTTACTTTTGAGCTATTTGCTCCATAAATACTTCTTATAAAACACCGACTTTGGAGGTGTTTTTCCCCCTGAAAGGGCAAGTCATTTTGAGATGCTGAAAGAATTTCAAGCATCTCAAAATACAACTTGCCATTTGCTAAATGCAAATACGATTAGCTTTAAATCTTGCATATAGTTTATTGAAATTCTTTCCTTTCATGATAGAGCAAAATTAGTTTCTATTTCTGAATTGTGCCATAGCTGTATATAGGACAAACGGAGACATGCTGTGTCAGACTAAGACAGCTTGAAAAGAGGTTTATTTGTTGTTTCAATTTACTTGAAAGATTGCTTTGCAACTTTCTAGTCAACAATAAATCTAGGTAGAATGATAGTTAGTTTTAGGGTTTGATAGATTGACAACATGAATTCAAGAAGTCTTGCAATCTTGCATTCTTGCATTCTTGCAATCTTGTCAACATGCAAACAAACAACCTTGTCAACAAGCCAACAACAAATAGTGTCAGTCATTCAACAAATCGAAATAAAACATTGCCAAAACAAATTATTAAATCTTGCTGACATAAAATAGAATAAACAACCAAACGTGTCACAAACTTTTCAAGATATCCCAATTATGCACAAAACAGTAAACACTTCATTTTCTCTGACACGAAGTGTAAACATGTATTTTATTGCACGAAGTGCTAAAAAAACAGAACTTTATTTAGCTGTAATTATTTTATTCAGGCGGTAGCAAATAATTAAATGCTAAATGTAGTTTGTCCGCTGTCCCTATTCAAAAATAGTTTGCCTGTTTTTTCTTGGTTCAAAAAGATATTGTCTTTAAAAACAGGCATGTTGTTTTGGGGCATTAATCTCAAGTTCGACATAAAACTTAAATTGCGAATGTCTTTAAATGTTGGAAAGTAGGAAATAAGTTTTCCGTAATCCATATAAAAAGAAGTAAGAATTAGTTCCGAAAACTTATTTCCTACTTTTCAACATTATCAAACTCTATCACAAGGCATTTTTTTGAGCGGATACCGGGGCTCGAAGTGTCAGGCGAGAAAAAATGGGTTGTGTCCGATGTCCCCAACAAGAAAATCGGTTGTGACTTTTATGCTTTCACCAAAAGAAAACACGCTTAAAAGTCATAAGTGGTTTTCGGGGCATTATTTCGGGTTGGCGGTACGCCTAATTACCCCACTTATTAGGTGTAATTGCTTTCCTCTCTGTCTTTAGGCGTTTAATTGGGTCAAACAACGTCGCAGAAAATAAATACATACCATTGGTAGTGGGTTGTAAAATGGCTTGGGTAGTTACTGACTGGATTAATGAAGCTTGCGGAATGGAAAGGAAGGAGACTACCGAAGCTGTGCGGTGCCGAGGTGTGTGCATGAAATGAAAGCGGAATGAAATGAAGGGTTCGAAGTGAGGAACGAACGTAGTTCCTGGAGTGTAATGGGCTGCAATGAATGCACTGACCGCAAGCACATGGATAATTCAACCCGGAATGTTTTTGTTTTTCTGCACAACTAATGGGCGGTGGTGTCATATTGTGGCTCTTATATTTGCGGAACGCACAACAACGCACCGATAAGGTGTAATTACTTACCGCTCTGCCTTTAGGCGATTAATAGGGCTAACTCTACGCAGAAATGAAAAACATATACCTCACCCCTGACCCGTCTCCTTAAGGAGAGGGGAAGAAAGCGTGGGAAAAGGGTTTGGGGAAAACGGAATGAATGAAGCTTGCGAAATGGAAATGAGTATTTCCCGAAGCCGCGGGGTGCTGAAGCGTATGATTGGAATGAAAGTGCAATGAAGTATCAGGGGTCAGCGTGAGGAACGAACGCAGCTCCTGGAACGAAATGGAGCGAAAATGGAAATCAGATACTGCAAGCACATGGATAAACAAGCAACTAAATGTTTTTTATTTTCTGCACAACTGATGGGTGGTGGGGAAATTCTGAGGCTCTTCGGGCAGCGGAGCGGGGCAAAAGCGTTAATTTTGTGCGGCTATTATACATAATTAGGTTATATTTATCCCTGTTGTTTCGCAGTCAGGCGGGGATCGAATATAACTACATGTTATGTATAATAGCTTTGAGTTGTTTATTTTCTGGCGCAAGTGCAGCACGGTGGTGGCGGTCCCGCTTTAGACCGGGATAAATCTCCGTGCAAACGTCTTTTTTGCTTTTTGCAAAAAGTGTGACAGAAAAAAACAACAGCAGGGTGGATTGTGCGGAAGCCGACAAAAAGACCGTGCAAGCCCCGCCTCGACAGGCTCGGCGACAGATGCTTCGACAAGCTCAGCAGCCGACAGGCTCAGCGATCGGTGAAATCTGCTGACCTGGAGATAAGGGGCGGGGATTTTTGCAGGCTGGGGATTGTCCCGGCGGAGCTGCATGTAATAAACATTCAGGTGAAACCTTCCGCGTTAAATTGTTCATTAAAAATTCTTATTCATTGGCAATGAAAAACTATAAGTATTGAACAGATATGATGTTTCGAATGAAAAAAGTTAGCTTTTTATTGGCACACTTTACTAAAGTGTACCAGCAAGTGAAAGAATATGACTTACAAATTATAATTATAACTTTTTTTAAAAAATATGGAAAGTGGGAGCTTTCCTTTTAGCTTAACGTAGTCGCAGACTACGCCAAACAGGGGAAGTATTCGCTTGGAGGGAGCTGCGACAGTGGAAGTATCTATATAACAATTCTGTTTCTTTTTGATTTAGATAATAGTAATCAAATTATTTTCTATTACATTTGTATATCAATTTATAAACCAATACGTATATATGACATATGAATGAATTAGAAACAATAGAAATAATTAAAGAGTTGGAATTCAATTTCAATGAGTTCAAACCCATTTTAAAAGTAAAAGTCAAGATCCTCAAACATGATGAAAATTCTTATTCTGTTAGACTTAGTCACCATTGTAAAAGAATAGGTGATAGTGAATATTATACTCCAGGTTGGGGCGCCATATCAATTGAACATGCCGAACAAAAATTACAATCTTATTTTAATGATTTTACTGAAAATTATATTTTAAATCCTAATTATTAAGCAACGTTTTAAGTTTGATTAAATCTTTGTCGTAAATAAAATTCTTTATGAATTAGTTTAGATAGTAATCTAACTTTTTGGATACCTGATAAAAAAAATGCACAACTTAGGGGAACAAAAATAATGCGAATAGAAGAATATCTATTCGCATTATTTTTGTTTTTTTTGTATTGTTTGTTCTGCCACACTAAATTTAATCCCATTTTTGACTCGCCACCATAATATTATAGTATTGTCGAACTTCTATCTCATCTTTCAATCTTCATTCAGAGCCACATCGAGCGCATTTATGTAGATTGGAATATCTTCAACATCGATCCCAAATTTATTTTTTCAATAAGAATGTCGAAAATTATTAAATCCGCAATTAAGATTATCAAAACTATCCTTTTGAGGTTTATATCAAAAAGTTTCTTTTGTCGAAATTGAAGTTTACACCCTTATATCATAAAAATGCGGGATGTATTTATAAACCTGTCTATATTGGTTAATATCAGTATATGATATTATTTTCTTTTGCTCAAGTTCTTCTAAGTCCATATTTAAATGCTTATCTATAAGTTGAAATTCCCTGCTTGTTAGATTTGGAATTTTTATAAAATATGGTTTTTCATCCATAGATATGAAATCGAATTTATCTACTCCCATTTCTACAATAGACATATCTCGATCCAAAATAATACCACCAAAAGTAAACATTTGGGCACCCCTATTTTCTTGGTATGTAATGTTGAACAATTGCTGAAATTGTATACTCTCATCATTCCTATTTCTACCACCAATGATTTTATCGATGTGTGAGAGAAACAATCTTCTTATAGTTTTGAAGTTGTCTTCACCTGAAAAATCTTTTGATTTTAAATCAAAAGGAACATTTGAACCAAATTTCTCTTTAAATTCCTCTACATCATAAATCTCACCTGTTTCTTCAGATTTAAGCTGCCTATTACATGTCATCAGATAAATACTTCCCACAGGCAGTTTATTCATCAACAAAGTTAAGTCTTCGAACATATAGTTATCTAAAACACCATCATAATCTAACCATACAATTGATTTTTTGGTTATATCAATTCTAGTCAAAGCAAGTGTAGAGATTTCTTTATAAATTTGGATGAATGAATATGGACAATTATAATATAGTCTTTCAGATGTAAAATTACCACCTTCGATACTAATCATATTATCAATGTGCAATTCCTTATGAAATAATTTAAAATCGGTGAAAGACAAACCACCAAAACCGATATACTGATAGTGAGTATTAAATATCCCACAAAGTCTAATAAATGAAGATAAGAGCATTTTCCTTTCAGTAAACTTGAAAGGACGTGTTTCATAATTTATTTTTTGAGAACTATTCATCTTCCAACTCCTCCATCTTAATATAGTAATTAAATGTGTACTCACCGAGCTCTTTATAAGACTTCGAATCTGAATAATATTTGGCTTTATTCGCTATTGTTTTGGGCAAATCATATGCAATTCGTACAGTATCTTTTTTTTGGGCTATAAGATTCGTATCAATTGGAGGAGCAACGAAAGCTCTAGAGGTATGAATAAACTTGTATGCTTTCATTTCTACTACTGATATTTTAGCTTCTTGCTCTTCAAGCATTTTTCTATAATTATTTGCGTCATCTCCAAGTTTTGTTACATTCTTCAAAAAAGGTATAACATTTTGCATTGCCTCTTTCATTAAAGGCAAAATTGATTTATAGATTTCAGAAGTTGCATCTACGCCTTTCTTTGTTGTTGTCAATGGCAAATTAATTGTTTCATGTGAATCAAGAAAAACTATTCCTCTAAACATAACATGATCAATATGCCACTTCGGGAGTGTTGTACCCCAACCAGTTATCTCGCTGGTGTCAGCTTCTAAAACCAATCTATCATTACAGAAAATATACCAGCCTGATAAAGATGGATCTCCTACCTTACCTAAACCAGCTATGATTTTATACCTAACACCAAGTTTTTCTCCCGAAACATGATAAGGTTTCGACCCTTCATTGTCAAAGAGAATTTCAATTCCTTTACACGTAAGAATATTCCCATTTAGAGTTATTTTTATCTTTTTCTGCAAACTGAAATTTAATAGTCTTTCAATATCATTTCTTAGATCATTTAAAAAAGCATTATCTGCAAATAAATCTGATACATCATTTGTCAGATTTTTTACTTCTATAAATGTTCCATTTTCGACCAAGTTTGTTGATTCGTCAACTATTTCATATTTAAAATTCCAATCCTCAACAGTCTGTTTATCACCATTCTCTAAGTTAATAGTTCGAGATTTATTTTTCCATTCATCAACATTTACCTTTATATGAAAATGATTTTCATCTGTTTTTGATTCTACTTTAAAAATTTTTCCCATTTTAAAGAGAGCTCTTTTCATTCCTATACCAAATCTACCAACAGAGCCTGTTGACTCTGGAGCTTCATCTGGTCTCCCAAATCTAAATGCATATTTTTGAGCTACTTCTAATGAAAACCCACCACAATTATCTTTAACAATGAATTCATATTTGTTAATTGTTATGTCTATAAATAATCCTTCGTAGTTGCCATCTGATCTTAATTTACTTGCGCCATCAATTGAGTTGTCTAAAAGATCAATTATTGCATCGTTAATCGTTATATCCCGAGTAATCATTTGTATAAAGAATGATTTCGTTGGATTTCCTTCAATAGTATTTTCTGACATAATATTTGGGATTTTTTATTTGAATTATAATTAAAAATTACTTACTAACTCTCTTGAAAATATTTCCTGTTTTACATCTTCAAAACTCCGGAATGAATGCTCACCATTGTCTATCATAGTTTGAATATGATAAAAACCACCATTTGCATATTCATTAATTATTGAAATAACTTTTTCTGGGTTTTTAAGGAAGTCTAAGCTTTGTTCTTTTGCAATACACAAACAAATTAGAGAATCTGAAATTTTTTCTCCACCATTATTTTTCATTGTTTGCAAATTAAAGGGCTTATCTGACATTGGTGGTGTAAGTGGTAATCTTTTTTCATAGATAAATCCTATTATTGCAGCCCAAGCAAAACACTCCCATAAAGATCCAAAAACATAGTATTTTCCTCCTTGTACATTTGATAGAGAGGTCATTAATCCCTCCCTTATTTTTTTTTCAAACGTGAATTTTATTGAATATAAATCTTCCATGATTATCTTATTTAATAGGTGAGATTTTAGTTGCTACTTCAAAAATTTCTGGATTATATTTAGTTTCATCGAAAAATTTACTTTCGAGTAAGTAAATTTTTGAAACATTTGCATCCAATTTTAAATCTTGAAAATGAGCTTTATCCATATCTACGTCCTTTGTCATAATTATAGACTGTTCGAACATATCTTTAACTCCCAATAGGTAAGATTGAGTTGTTTGATTATCAAAGTTGGAAGTTGGAGCATCACTAATAAATGGGTAGTATATATCTAATGCCTCTTGATTTAATGATAAAAGGGCATTTATAATACTCATTTTCTTTCTATCTTCATGGCTAGTATTTAAACCCGGGTCAAACGCAATTGAATAATCTTCATCTATTACAATTGAGCCTTTATAACCATTATCATGTTGAGTAAACTTTTCATAAAATTCATTTGCTCGAATTTGAATTTTGATTAATAATTCTTTTCTGGCTTTTTCTTGTACTTTACGACAAACATCTTTTAAAAATTCAGATATATTTTTCCATTCTGTTTCTGGAATACGAGTTCCGGTCACAGTATTACTGAATTTATCTAAATCTTTCTGACATCTTTTTATTTCATTTTCATATGTCATTATGTCTTTAGTTGTTACATCTAATTTCCGTTTTAGTCTTTCTATATTGCCTCTTGTGGCTCTTAAACCAGAAGTTATTATATTTGCACTTCCTGCTTCACGTTTAACATCTACATGATATTTGTTTTTGATATCAGCAATTCTTTCATCAAGTTTATCTTTACGTTCTTCAATTATTTTACGTTTTTGAATTAGTTTATTTATATCCCCTTCGCTCTTTTGAAAGTTTTTATCAATTAATTGTAGTTTAAAAAGTATACTGTCTGGATAATCAGAAATACTCCCAATAAATCGTTCAAATTTCTTATTTACACTTAGATTGTTAGTGTATTCTTCAAATTCTTTAAAGTATTGTTCTTGTTCTTGTATTCGACGTAATATTGTATTATAAGGTTCAGAATCTATTAAAACATCCTGACCACAAACATAACATTGTTTATTCGAGAGTATTTCTTCTAATTTAGTTCTTCCTGGATTTTCGAGGTATTTTCTTTCAGGAATCGAATCTTGTTTAGAAGTATATGTTGATATAATATTTTTACTCTGTTCTATTAAAGTTTCAGTACCTCTCATTATCCAGGTTTGAGGTAATTCTTTCCTCTGATAAGAGTCGAGCTTATCAATTTCTTCTTTTACAGCACTTAGATCTATTTCACATTGGTTATAGTCATTCACGACTTTTGTGAAGTCCGCAAGACCTTCTAATTTTTTTTCATCCTTCTGTAATACTGATTCCAATTCGAGAATGTCATTTTCTAAATCAATTTTCTCTTTATAGGCCTTATCTAATCGAATAGTACTTATTTCAATTGTAGAGACTAATGACTGTACTTCAGAATTATTTTTGTTTTGACTTCTAGTTTTATTTCTCTCAGCTTTTTCAATTTTATCTGTAGATATAGAAATGATTTGAGAAAGTTTTTCATAAAGAGGATAATACGAGATATGTTTTACAGCTGCTTTAAGTGTTTCCTTCTTTCTGAAATTGATGAGACTATCTAAAGATTCACCTTGAAACCATATATAATCTCGAATTCCATCTGGAAATAAATCATCAATTTCTAATTTTGCATATTCTCTCTCCTTGACAATTGTCCCTGTAACAGAATCAAAACTAACTTTCAATTCATTAAGAGTAACACTCCAATCACTTTCTAAATTCCAAGAATCCGGATTTAATCGTTTTGCTAAAGCGTTTCTTTCAATCGTATAGTCAATTTCACGCCCATTAGTTTTAGTAGTTAATTCAATGATTACGCTAACCCTAACTGTTTCATTATTTGGCGTTTTGTTAAGTGCTCTCATGTTTATAAACTCATGTTTGCCCATATTAGTTTTAGAATTAGCACTTAATAAGTCTGTGTCAACCCAACCAATATCAGTAATGTAAATTTTTCCAAATAATGCCCAATAGAAAGCATTAAATAATTTTGATTTCCCTTTACCACCATTCCCAATAATAAGGTTTAACCCCTTTGAAAATTCCATATCATTGCAAGAGTAATATGATTGAAAATTTTCAATTGAAATTTTGCGTATTAACATATTCTAAGAATTTTGTTTGCAAACTGATTCTACAATAGCAATATAGTCATTTGATAAACTTTCAGGTTCTTTGTTCGCTAGAGAAAGTCCTACAAGTTTTTCTGCAACAAGAATTGTTTTTCGTTTATCTACAATTCGTTTTTCTTTTCCTTCAGATAAAACCTGTTTAATTTCAGACTCTATCATTGCAAACATTTCATTTTCGATTTTACTCATAATAGTTTAATTATATTGTTGGTTTTCTTCTTCAAGAAAGGAAAAAAGATCAATGTCTAAATCATAACATTTATCTTTCAATTCACTATATAGTATTTTAATTTGATTATCGGCTAACGCGGCAAAATTTACGATTCTTTTCACCTCACTTGAAAACATGTTTTTTTCAATGCTGAAATTATCATTTTTCTCATCAAATGGTGGAAAAACAATCAAATCCCAAATCGTCGCTTTCTCTTTCCCTTTACTTGTCCGCAAAACTCTCCCTCTTCTCTGTACAAATTGTCGAGGATTACCAGTACTAGAGCAAAATATGGCATGTTCAGCTCGTGGAATATCAACCCCTTCATCTAAACATTTCATTGAAAGAAGTATCTTGATGTATCCTTTTGAGAAACTTTTTAATATACTTTCTGAATCTTTTAATCCACTAATATATTTATGATAAGTATAACCTTCTCTTTTAAACATAAGTGCATATTCATCAATGATATGTATGTCTTCACTTTCAATTTCATATGTTTCGATTTCAGAATAATTTGGTTCAAAGCCTTCTGGAACAAATACAAAAGTATAATCTAATTTCTTAGTTTCTTTAAGTTTATTCAATAAATTAGTAACAGCATTTTTTTTGTTTTGAGCTTTGTGTATAATTCTCTTTCTTTTTAAGAGTAACATTTCTGCTTCTTTGGAATACTTGTTTGTTTTAGGATCAATAAATGCGCATAGCTGTCTGGAAATTTTGCGATATTCGTTCATCTCATCTTGTGTTAATTCAATGAATATCGGAAAATAATCATATTTACATAATATTCTATCATCAATTGCTTGCTTCATTGTATATCTAAAAGTATACTTTGGTGGCATTGAATTAAAAAATGAATATAGTTGGTCAGAACCTATTTCATCATAAATTCTTTCGGGTGTTGCAGAAAGACCTATTCTTTTTTGAATTTTATATGGCAAAAACTTTAAAGAAGTTGGGGACCCAACATTGTGAGCTTCATCAGCTATATAAATAAAATTATCTAAAGACCTTGTTTTTAACATGAATTTCTGAAAATCAGGACGGTTAAAAGTCGCATAAGTCGTGATAATTATTATATTCTTTTTAGAATCAAAAATAGATTGTGTAATATATCTATTTAATGATTGTTTCCAGTCTCTATCTGAAAATGTTGAAATAATATCTCTGAAGTTGAAAGATTTCACTTCTTTTTCCCATTGAACAGCTAATGCTTGGGTTGGAACTGTAATGATAACCTTATAAAATCCATTGACATGATATTGTTTTAAAACACAATTAAGGGCCGTTACAGTTTTTCCAGAACCTGTCGCCATAGCAAAAATACCTTGATAATTATTTTCAAACCAAGCTTTATAAGCATCTTTTTGTATGTCACGTTCTTCAGGAAATGGAAATCGTGGTTCGGCTTCTTTTAATTCTATTTTTTCAATTAATTCTTTTGAAAGTGACTTATGTTTGGAATTCAACTTTGGTTCAGCAAGATCTTCCAGCTCTCTTAATTCTATTCCTGCTTTTATCAATTCAGATAAACTTTCTTGTGGAAATTTACCGGTAATATGTGTTTTTATTTTTTCTAAAGGGATGTGGATTAAATGCGGAGTATCATGTTTCCATGTTTCTTCAAAAAGTTGTTGGTACTCAGCAACTCTTATCTCATCATTCCATGAGGAAAATGCAGTAATTGTTTCTCCATTAAAATCTAGTGCTGTTTTTGACCAGTTCGCAGAACCTATAAATGCAACTTTATCACCTTTTGAGTCTGAAAAAACACCATATTTATCATGTCCTAAACCTCCCTTTGTAGAAATAGTGGCTACAAACTCAATTCTCTTAATTGAAATTAGATACGAAAAGCATCGAAAAAAAAGATCATTTGCTCTTGAAAAAGTGGTTGTAAGTTGTTCTATATTAGTCAAAATCTTTTTTTCAACAAAATCAACTTTTTCGTTAATTCCATTTTCTATTGCAAGTTTATCTTCTGCACTAAGTACTTGATTGATTATGACTCTCATTTTGCCTCCATTTGCAATAAAAAGAGCAAAACCAGGGGCTAATGAACGAATTCCACTTGAGCTAAAAAAACCTAGTCCTAAATCAAATCTGTCACTTTCAATTAAGGATTCAGTTAAAAATTCTTTTGGCTCAACATACCCTGTTGAATAACTATTTTTTAAATCAATATCTTTTAGCATATTTCATTAAGTCCGTTTTCAATCTTGTCAATTAAATAGTCGAATCCAATCAAATTGGGATTTTCAATCACTTCTTTGTTTATCAGCTCCAAGCCGTCATCAACGTGCATCTTGATAAAACGGGGAATATCTTTATTATAGCTATCTACTTTGTAATGTGTACATATCATTGATAGATAAATTGGATAATAGTTACCGAAGAGAACGCTTTTACTATATTCTTTACCCCCTGAGTCTTTCACATCTAGTGGATCAAATCTGACACCTGATTTTAATGAATAGGAAAAGGCAATTCTTGCGATTAAATTTTCTGTGCCTAAATTAAATTTTCTTGTTAAGTCACTAACAATTAATTTATTCCCGGCAGAAGTTTTTATGTGTGTAAACATGACTATTTATTTTTCAAATAATTTGCTTGGTTCAACTTGTTGAAAGAATGACTGTTCTCCTCCATTCTTAATGAAAAATACACTTTTGACATTAGGTAGCATATAACTATATTCCTCTTCAGTCAATTCTTTGAAAAGGAGTGGGAAAAGGACTACTTGTTTAGATACGTTTGGATAAAATTCTGAAATAATATTCTTTGAATGTACTTTATCAAATTTCTGTAAAGGGCTATCAATAAATACTGGAAACTTAATTTCAGATTCGTCTACCAAAGATTTTAGTAATGTAGTAGCATATAATTGTTGCTCGCCTTTCGAAAGAGATTCTTTGTTAATCACAGCACCTGAAAAATCAAGTAAATCAATCTCAATTAGATCTCCAATAATTTCGACTCTAACCTCGCTGACAAAATCCTCTTTATGCATTAGACCATTAATCGTTTGTTTTATCCTGCGTTCTAATGAATGTTTTTTCTCTATTTTGAGAGTTGTAAGAAATTTATTTAATTCGTTTATCAATCTTTCAGCTAACTTGTCTTTTTGAGCATCCCTATCATCAATACTCACCGTTTTACTAAGATCAGATATTTTACGGTTTAGAGTATTTAGTTCTTTAGTATAACTTCCACTTTTTTCATACAAATTTCTGACTTCTTGTTCTTTTCTTTTAAGAGTATCCTCTATCTCATTTTTGTTTTTTCTAATTGATTTAATCAATAAATCATTTTCATTAGAACGTGCATTTGATATTTTGCGTGTTGTTCTTTCTAATACCTGACGATTTTTCCTGTAATCATCAGTTAATCTCTGAAATTCAGACTTAAATGTGTTTTTAACATTGTCGAATACGGCCTGAAGCTCAGCGTATTGCTCTTTTGTTATATCTAATAAGATGTCTGATTTTGGGTTGTTTATACTGTCTTTGTAAAAAGAGTTGAAGGTGTTGTTTATCGTATTGTTTAAAACCTCTTTTTGATTTTCTGAAATGGTGATATGATTTATTTGCTCAAAAAGCTTTATATGCACCTCTTTTAATAAATCGTTTTGAATATCAAAATTGCTGTAGGTTTGCAAAGTCAGAATATCTTTATCTGCTTGCTTCTTTGCTTCAAAAAAAGCATTCCCAGCAATTGCAAATGGGACATAGTCAAATAATTCTCTAAGTTTTGCTTTTAATTCTATATCTTTCTTTTGTACTACTTCTAATAAAGTTTGTTGTTGTTTCAGGTCATCTAAAGTCATAGAGTTGCCTTCCCTAAACATTTTTAGTTGCAATTCATCATCCTCTTTTTTTAATGATACTATTTCTTCATCGTTTTTTTTAATTTTGTCTTCAATTTCAATTAAGAAATCGTTCAAATTTGACTGTTGTTCTAAGAGAGAAATAAGTTTATTTCTACCATCAAGGTCAGAGGATTTTTTTCGTAGTCTAATTCTTAAGTTTTCAAGGTTTTTCTTTAAATCTTCATATTTTTTCACACCTAAAACTTCATTATATGCAGTGCTTAATCTCCGCTTTTCATGTATGGTATTGATTTCTGCCAATGAAACAATTTTCTCTGAGTCAAAAAAGAAAAATCGAGCAATATCTTTATTTAAAATAAAGTCATTAATAAATACATCTGGACCAATCTCGACACACAATTCGTTTGTTTTTCCGTTAATTAGAATTTCAACTATCTCTTCTTCTTTTACAATATCGAACTTCCTAGTTACAGTTACGGATTCACAAGGGACAGAGGGAATAAATAAATCCGTAAAATCAATAGAAACTGAATATTGTGTATGTTGTTTTAAATATTCAATTTCAGGTGTGTATCCTATAGTCTTAATTCGTCGAACAATATCTGTACTCAAATTTAGTGTTTCAAAATAATCTCTTTGAGATTTATTTAAATTACTAATTAGATATGCGGCATATCCTTTTGAACTCGAGAAATCCTTTTTGAAAGCATTCTCCACATCAGACATTTGTTTCCCATATAGACACCATATTAGTGAAGTCAGGAACGTCGTTTTGCCAAATCCATTCTCACCTGCGATAAGGAATATATTCTTTTTGACATCAAAAGAAAATGTAATTTGATTTATCCCTTTGTATAAACGGTAATTATTTAACGTTATAGAATTAATTAGCATAATTGTTTTTTAAAAATAAATCTAAATGAGATTCTAAATCGTTCTGCAATCCATAGTTTTTCATCAATAAACCTTTGCTTTTCTGTAATGCTAATAATTCTTGAATCAAATGATAGTCATTAGGGTTTCCATTACATATTTTTTCTAATAGCAATCTTTCTTGAAGTCCAAAATTCTCAGTTGAAACGACTCGCCCATATACCTCATTATAAATCTGGTTCACAGTAATATCAAATTCACCATCTCTATACCACATAACTTGTATAGCTATCAATTCTTGGCTGTTAATTAAGTCTATGTGTGGTTTAATTTTCTGGATTTGTTTTTGTACATCAAGTAATTCTTTCAACATTTGCACCCGATATTCAAATGTATAATTGCCCATGTTATGACCTGTTGCGTCTACGGCATCTTGTCCATTCCTACGGGTAGAAGATCTAAATTCAGATATATTTCTATTCTCAACAAGCTTATTACGATATTCGAGAAGAGGCTTCATCCATTCCACTCCATTCTTAATTAATGCAGACATAGACTTATCTTCTTTTACTACCGTGCATATCCAACAACCAAATCTACTCTGTCCACAGGATTTGTGAGATTCATCTGTGACAACAGTTGGACATTCGTAATCATCTGCACTTGCATCGAGATAAATACCATATAAAATTTTATTATCAAAGCCCCAAGGTGAAGGAAATGCATTAATAATATACCATACTTCTTCAAGCATAAGATCTCTAATCGGGGCATATGTATAGGTATTCGGATTTAAAGGGTGTTTCGATAGCAAGTGTCCTTTTATTTCGTGTTTTTGCATAGAGCGAGCCCTCTGCTGACTTTCGGCCATTCTTGTCCCTAACAAAATTATAGCCTCTCCATTTACGTCAACTTGACTAGTAATGAATTGAGAAGTTGGCTTAATCTTCATCTTCTCCGTACAAAATCTAAAAGAGTTATTAGGAACAGGATAGCCTTTGCCAATAACACAACACCAAAACGTATCCTCCAGCTTAGGAGTCGTTTTTTTTACTGTTATTGGAAGATTTTGTTCTTTTGCTGCATTATGTATTGTATTTAGAACAACTTCAACATATTCTTCAATGACCGGATTCTCAACCATTGTATCATTACAAATTACGTATACTGGCCGTTTAAATGTGAAATTTGAATTATCTCCTTTAAGTTTTTGTAATGCTAACCAAACTAATGTGAGCAATGCTGTGGAATCTTTGCCACCACTAAACCCGATAATCCAAGGTCTGTTATATCTATCCTCTTCAAGATATTGGTCTATAAGTTCGTTAATTATTGTATCTATTCGTTTTGACATTATCTTTATTATTTTTCAGTTGTCAAAATTACTTTTTCATTTTGACAACTACTGATAAAAAACTATTTATTTTATGATTATTTGTTGTGTAATTTTAATAAATACTTTTGCCACTTCTTTTTCTTCATGAATTTGAGAGAAAGCCAATTAGTTTGTTATGATTTATGTTTCAAGATACATTAGTAAACACTTTATTGTTTTTGTTGTCGTAAATCTATGCGAAATTTGCGACAAGAAAGCTACTCGTTTTCAATATTTATTGCTGTAAATCGCTTGTTAAGCTCCATTAATCGTTCTATCAATTCGGCATAGGGTAACGAAGCTCCCGGAATCATATTGGTTTGCATACTTCGGTAGTCGGCTTCCCAAGCCGCTGCTTGTTCTGCAGGTGGAATAAAATTAAGAGTATCCGGCCACAAAGTATCATAATCGAACTCGGTTAATGCAATAAATTTACGTCTGTGCTCTACAATATCGCTGTATAGCGTTGTATCGGCAAGTGCATCAGTTTCCACCTGCGTATCCATCATCTTTTCCAGATCGTATAGATGTCTGGATCTACGATCTATACTTATTGCTGTGCCATTCTGATGTAAAACTTCATGTAAAAGGAAGGCTTTTTCCAGAAATGTTCGTTTAGGTACTACTGCAATTACATCGAATTGAGTATCGGCATAGGGTGTGGATGGAAATTGCTCGGCCACCATTGTTTTAATAGGTACTGTAACCACTGGCTCTGTCATTGAGCGCCCACCTACCTCAATCTTTACGCTTGTAGGCAAATAATCTACCACAGGAAACAAAGAGGTGAAATTTATATAAATACTTTCTGGATCAACTGTTGTATTTTCAGTTTCATTTACAACTACATTGAACCATTCCCGCGGTATGCCCATTTCCAGCAACCTGTTTTCAACAACGTTTTTCAAATCAGTTCTGACAAACGAGCATAATCTTTTTCTCAGACCTTTTCTTATTTGCCTATTAGAAAGCACTCCAGCAAACCCTAAATACTCTCGATTAATCACAATATCAATATCTTCCGAAAATCGGTTTATCAGCCCCCAACATTTACTCAGCGAGGTTCCTCCTTTGAATGAAAGTTGATTGGCAAACGGCAACGAAAAAAGCGCTTCGAGCACGGTTGTTACCCACCAGTCTTTTTCCACTGCTTGTACAATGTAGCCGGTTCTTACAGAAGTTTGTTCGAGAATTGTTCTTCTATCGGCATCACTTAGGCGTATCCAGTTAATGTTCATGCATTAATAAGTTTTTTAATCCAGGCCGGTGCTAATTGCAAATCAGCAATAATATCTTCCCTTTTCTCTTTTGAAATCAGCTCCTTCATTTTTGTTAGTTGCTCGTTTGTAACGTTGCCTTCACCAATTTCTTTGAGTGCAGCTACCACAAGCATTAATATATCGTTTTTGTAGGATAGATTTTTTGCAACCGTGCGTTTAAAAACTATACCCTGTCCATTACCAATTTTAATTTTGCGCGCAGCACCATCAGTCAAGAAAACTACATTCATAGGAATTTGTGTAGAAAGACCAAGGGCATTGAGGGCATAAATGCCTGTAGGGACAATCCTTGCTTTATCTCTTTTGGCAATTTCGCGCGCAATGGTTTCCACTGTCGGATATAGCACACCCAGCCCTAAACGGGTATCTGTTTGAGGATATAAATAAATGCCCTGAGCTAACCGGATCAACATGCCTGATTGAGTTAGTCGCTCCATCGCTTTATTCACGGCTTTGGGTAATCCGAACGAACTGAAATCGGAAGCAAATAATATCTTGCCTCTTCGTCCATACTTAAGCTTATCTCCTATCTCATTTACAACACTTTTCACGATTTTGCTTATTTTATTGTGTCGCAAATATAGTAAATAATTGCGACATAATATGTTTGTATGACTTTTATTTTTAATAAATTTGATTCATCAGAATTAACTGCATGTTTAGTTGCTGATTGTTAGAATTTTTGCAGGATATGTTAGGTTGGTTTTTCGTTGCTGTTTCGGCAAGGAATTAAATCGATAAAAACCAATAGTGGTAGAGTGATTTCCAATTAGCTTCAATCGGTTTGTTCAATAAAATGAAGTGTTCATTGACAATGAACATGTGGGAATATTGAACATATACAGTTGGTATTACATGTCAAGTAAACTGCTCAACATACTTGATAAATAAAAGAGGTTGATTTCTGGTTGACAATGGGGACATGGGAGACAAAGTGAGGAGGTTAGTTTACCTTTGCAAACCTTGACAAAATTTGCAAAGGTTTGCAAATGGATTTTAGTTGTGCCCTATCACAAAACAACTTGTCTTTGAAGGGTCTTTGAGGATAATGTCTTTTTCGCGCATGAATTTAATATAGCCCTTGGCGGTGCGTTCTTTTACGTCTAAGTATTCTTGCAGTTTATCGGTTAGTTCCTGGTAAGTGAAGTAGTGTTTTTGTGTGAAGATGGTTTTGGCGGTGGCAGTAAGTTCGTTTTCTTTACGTTTTTCTTTTTCTTCCTTGGTTTTCTCACCCAAATAAACGTGCATTTCTTCTTTATTGTCCCATGCAAATTGAATAAGATGAACATCCAACGGAACTGCCATCGCGGATGACAATTTCAATAATACACTTTTACCTTTTCAATTATCTAATCAATCGATGTGTAAAATAATCGATATCTACTGCCGCAAGGCCAAATCACATCAAGCACAATGTAGCAGACAATAAAGGGAGATTTCTCATTTTATACAATTGCAAAATATTTTATGTCGTTGATAATAAACCAACAAATTCTTTGATAATAACAAGATATTGTGTACTTTTGAATTCGAAATAATTGCAAAGACACACCAACGACAAAGGTAGCCAAAATGGAGTCCAAAAACATGGGACTAAATCGTAACAATCAATTCACAAGAAATATAACGTACTGATAAATAGGGGCACAAGAAAGAAGGTTCACAGACCTCTCTCTCCGCAAATCGCATTGACATTCAATGCATTACAAACAAAAGGGACTAAAGAAGGGACTAAATTCCTGATTTAGTCCCTTCTTTATTTTAAAATAGTTCGGAAAATGCCCTAAATTCGGATCAATGTAAAAAGTAGGTGGAGTAATAGTATTATGCAAAAAGACTAGCTAGTCTAAAGATAAAGAATGGAATATCTCTTACCCCTCTGAATTGAGATCTAAAGGCTTTAATTTTTGCATTAAAC
>Ga0302286_10001330_pt1 | contig 18528 bp, 14 predicted proteins | sample III_Fen_E2_3_FD_198765 | JGI IMG/M metagenome (GOLD analysis project Ga0302286, IMG submission 198765) | Peat permafrost microbial communities from Stordalen Mire near Abisko, Sweden - III_Fen_E2_3 | ecosystem: Environmental > Terrestrial > Soil > Wetlands > Permafrost | place: Sweden: Abisko...
CAAAACGATTAGTATTGAAGAGTCGATAAAGACCAGTTATCTTGATTACTCGATGAGCGTTATCATCGGTCGTGCGCTTCCCGATGCACGTGATGGACTTAAGCCCGTACACAGAAGAATTTTATATGCGATGAACGATCTTGCGATCTCTTCACGCAGTCCGTATAAGAAATCAGCGCGTATTGTCGGTGATGTTATCGGTAAATATCACCCACACGGTGACACCGCGGTGTATGACGCACTTGTTCGTATGGCTCAGCCGTTTTCAATGCGTATTCCGATTGTTGATGGACAAGGAAACTTCGGTTCCATCGACGGCGATAGTGCTGCTGCAATGCGTTACACGGAAGCTCGTATGACACCACTTGCTGAAGAACTTCTTCGTGATCTCGATAAAGACACCGTTGATTTTGTACCCAACTACGATGATAGTATGATTGAACCCGATGTATTGCCAAGTCGTGTTCCAAACTTGCTTCTAAATGGATCGAGCGGTATTGCGGTTGGTATGGCAACGAACATTCCACCACACTGTTTGGATGAACTTTTAGATGCACTACTCCTTTTGATTGAAAACCCAGAAGCAACACTTGATGAGATCATGGAATTTATTAAAGGCCCTGATTTTCCAACCAGCGGTATCATCTTTGGTAAAAAAGGCATTCTTGAGGCGTACCGAACGGGACGTGGTCGTGTAAGAATACGTTCTAAGGTGCATATTGAGAAAAAAGGCAATAAAGACATTATTGTTATTGATGAGCTTCCGTATCAAGTTAATAAAGTACGTTTAATCGAGCAAATTGTAGCACTTGTTAAAGAGAAGATGCTTGATGGTATCAGCGAAATCAGAGATGAGAGTGATAGAGATGGTATTCGCCTCGTCATTGAGCTTAAACGTGAAGCGATGAGTGAGATTGTGCTGAACAATCTTTATAAATCAACCAATCTTGAAGTTACGTTTGGTGTTATCTTACTTGCAATTTATAACAAAGAACCAAAAGTATTTACGCTTATCGAGCTTTTAAAGCTTTTCTTACGCCACCGTAAAACGGTTATTATTCGCCGTACTATTTTTGAACTTGAAAAAGCGAAAGCAAAAGCGCACATCTTAGAGGGTCTTAAAATTGCTCTTGATAATATCGATGAGATTATCGCACTGATTAAAGGCAGTGCAGATACTAAAAGTGCCAAAGATGGCTTAATTGAGCGATTTAACCTCAGTGAAGTTCAAGCAGGTGCGATTCTTGATATGAGACTCCAACGTCTAACTGGACTTGAGAGAGATAAGATTGAAAACGAGCTTTTAGAGCTTCTTCGAGAGATTGCTCGTTTGAGTGATATCTTACGCAGTGAAGCACTCTTAAATACTCTTATTAAAGAAGAATTAGTCGAGATTAAAGATAAATTTAAATCAAAACGTATTACTGAAATCGTCGATGATTACGATGATATTGATGTGGAAGATTTGATCGCTAATGAGTCTATGGTTGTCACGATTACACATCGTGGTTACATCAAACGTGTACCACTCAAGCAGTATGAGAAACAAAAACGTGGCGGTAAAGGCAAAATTGCTGTAACGACGTATGACGATGACTTTATCGAAAGCTTCTTTGTCTCTGATACCCATGATACGTTAATGTTTGTGACTGACCGTGGACAACTCTACTGGCTCAAAGTCTACCGAATTCCAGAAGGAAGTAGAACGGCTAAGGGTAAAGCGGTTGTCAACTTGATTCAACTGCAAGCGGATGAGAAAATCATGGCAATTATCCCAACAACAGACTTTGATGAGACCAAATCATTGGCATTCTTTACCAAAAATGGTGTTATCAAACGTACGAACCTGAGCGAATTTAAAAATATCCGATCGGTTGGTGTTAGAGCGATTACGTTGGATGATGATGATGAGTTGGTAACGGCTAAAGTGGTTACCCATGATACTAAAAATCTTTTCATCGTAACGAAAAAAGGTATGTGTATTAGATTTGAAGTAGGTGACGCAAGAGAGATCGGCAGAACGGCACGAGGAGTCACGGGTATTCGCTTTAAAGAAGAGGGAGACCGCGTTGTAGGTGCTGCTGTAATTTATAACGACCAAGAAGAGCTTTTAACCGTAACGGAAAAAGGTATTGGTAAACGAACAACAGCAGAAGAGTATAGATTGCAAGGTCGTGGTGGTAAAGGTGTTATTGCTATGAAGTTGACCGCTAAAACTGCCGATCTAGTGGGTGTTGTCATTGTAGATGAAGACAAAGATCTTATGGCACTTACCAGTAGTGGCAAAATGATTCGTGTTGATATGGAAACGATCCGTAAAGCGGGACGTAATACGAGTGGGGTTAAAGTGGTTTCGGTAGAAGGTAAAGACGTGGTTCAAAGTCTTGCACGTTGCCCTAAAGAAGAGATCGATGAGCTTGAGGGTGAAGGCTTGGAAGATGAAGAGATTTCAGGTGAGGGCAGTTTGATTGTTCCTGATGATACCCCGAGTGATGAGTAGTTGGAATGGTAGTTGCTTAAAGATAAAAAAATATTTAAAGGTGTACCTATGAATAGATGGTTTGTAACACTTTTGGCAAGTTTAGGTTTGGTGATTCTTATTTCGGGTTGTTCATCAAAAAATGAGCCACCTAAGAATCCAAAAGACGCAGCGTATGAGTTTAATAACGAAAAATCGATTGTCGTTTATGGTGAAGGAATCGCTCCTTTAAATACAGTTTCTCCTGCCCAAGCGATTGCGCTTGCAAAACGTGCAGCGATTACCGATGGGTATCGCCAACTTGGCGAGAAACTTTATGGTGTCAAAATCAATTCAAGTGAGACCGTACGAGATGCCATGCTAAGAGATTCCCGTGTCACGGCACAAGTGAATGCGTTGATCAAAGATGCAGCGATTACCGATGCAACCTTTAAAGATGGCTTGTACAGTGTTCGAATGGAAGTTTCAATGAGTGCACGTAGGTGGCAAGAACTTTTTGCTTATTAATTTTAGGCGTAACTCAAGCACTCTTTTGCAGTGATATTTTTTGGTTTTCATACAAAATTGTCACTGTAAATAGTCTTGTGATTTATGAGCAAAAAAATATTGCCTCTGCAATGATTCCTTATGAGGGTAAAGCTCAGACACTCTGTACGATTGAATTATCCAATCCCAAAAATCTTCCCAAAGAACAGTTTTTACAAAAACATTTTGATACTATTTTACCTTGCTTTTATCAACTCTCTGCCCACCTTCTGTCATGGGATGATCAATACCTAAAACATGGAAAAGACCAAGTCGAGATCGTCATTGAGCCCGTTCGCTTTACAGTAGACTTTAAAGATGAATTTGCTACCATAAATGCCATTAGGTAAAACTCTTTTTGGCAGGATTGAATTAAAATGCATGTCGCAATTGTAGAAGATGATATAAATATGAGAAAATCCCTAGAAATAGCTCTAGGGGAATATGAAGAATTTAAAATTTCTACATACAAAAGCGCTGTGGATGCTCTTAAAAAGATTGATGCAAGTGTTGATTTGATTGTGACAGACATTAATATGCCCGGCATGGATGGGATTGAATTTATTAAAAAGCTTGATGGCGAGTATGATATTATTGTCATTACGGGAAATGCAACGCTCAGTCGCGCCATTGAATCCGTACGTTTAGGCGTCAAAGATTTTTTAACCAAACCTTTTGAGATCGAAACACTCGTTGAAGCCATTAAACGTCACGATAAAATCCGAACCAAAGTTAAAGAGAGTTCTGGCGAAAAATCTGATAGCACCAAAGAAGAAAATGGCGATTTTATTGCAACCTCTCCTGAGCTTGAAAAAGCACTGAGCATTGCAAGAAAAGCAGCTAAAACAGATGTCAGTGTTCTTCTTTTAGGGGAGAGTGGTGTGGGTAAAGAGCTTTTTGCCAATTATGTTCATAAAAACTCTCCACGTGCTAAAAATCCATTTGTAGCAATCAATATGGCAGCTATCCCTGAAAACCTTTTGGAGAGTGAGCTCTTTGGCTATGAAAAAGGGGCATTTACGGATGCCGTAGCCGAGAAAAAAGGCTATTTTGAAGTTGCGAACGGTGGAACACTTTTTTTAGATGAAATTGGCGAAATGCCGATGACACTTCAAGCAAAGCTTTTACGCGTGATTCAAGAGCGTGTCATGGTGCGTGTGGGTGGAACGAAAGAGTTGATTATTGATGTGCGTATCGTCTCAGCGACGAATGCCGATATTAAACGAAGCATTAAAGAGGGACAATTTCGTGAAGATCTTTACTACAGGCTCAACACGATTCCCATTGAAATAGCACCGCTTCGTCAACGTAAAGAGGAAATTTTACCGATTTGCGAAGTGATTTTAGAGCGTGTAACGAAAAAATACGGTTTGCAAAAACGTTATTTTTCACAAGAAGCCATCGAGTCGTTAATGACCTATCGATGGCCTGGCAATATTAGAGAGTTGATCTCTGTTGTAGAACGCGCAGTGATCTTGAGTGATACCGAAGCGATCAGTAAAGAGGATCTTTTCTTAGAGAGTCGTAACTGGTTTAGTTCGTAGTTTTATCCATACATAGACTTTTTTGATAACTTAATACCAAAGCTATTGGGTTATTAAAAAAGTCTCACATTAAACAAAAGGTAATAGTTATGAAAAAGTACAATGTAGCAATCGTTGGAGCTACGGGTGCGGTTGGCGAAGAGCTGTGTAGAGTTTTAGAAGAGGTTGACTTTCCTGTCAACAACTTGATTCCTTTAGCAAGTAGTAAAAGTGCTGGACTTGAAGTTGAGTTCAAAGGTAAAATCTATAAAGTTCTTGAACTGACTGAAAAAGCGTTTGATGAGAATGATGTTGAAATTGCATTTTTCAGTGCAGGTGGCGATATTTCTGCACATTATGCTCCATTTGCTGCAGAAGCAGGAGCGGTTGTGATTGACAATACCAGCCATTTTAGAATGGATCCTGAGGTTCCTTTGGTTGTTCCTGAATGCAATCCTGATGATATTGATCAATGGCAAAACAAAGGGATTATTGCGAATCCAAACTGTTCGACGATTCAGATGGTACAAGTGCTCAAACCACTCGATGATATCTTTAACATTACACGTGTGGATGTTGCAACCTATCAAGCAGTCAGTGGCGCTGGAAAAAGCGGTATGGAAGAGCTTGTCAATCAGATGCAAGACTTTTTTGCCTTTAAATTGGATCAATGCGAGCCAAAAACATTTGCACACCAAATTGCGCTTAATGTCATTCCCCATATTGATGTTTTCATGGACAATGACTATACCAAAGAAGAGATGAAAATGGTCAATGAGACTCAAAAAATCTTGGGTAAAAAAATGGAAATTAGCGCAACATGTGTACGTGTTCCTGTTATGAGAAGTCACTCTGAAGCGATTACCATTCATTTTGAAAAAGATGTCAATTTAGAAAAAGCAGTGGAAGCACTTAAAAATGCTGAAAATGTCATTGTATTAGATAATCCAGCGAAAAAAGAGTACCCAATGCCGATTATCTCTACCGATACCAATGACACATACGTGGGAAGAATTCGTAAAGATATCAACCGCGATAACATACTTCATCTTTGGTGTGTTGCCGATCAAATTCGTGTAGGTGCTGCGACAAATGCGGTGAGAATTGCACAAAAATGGATCAAAAGAGAAGAGGCTTAATGCTAGAAAAATTATTTGAGCGAGGGTTGTGGTCGACACGACTTATGACCCTCTTAGCGGTTATTTTTAGTATTTTAGCCGCTTTTGCACTTTTCTTTTTAGCCAGTGTAGATCTTTACCATGTGTTGGTAGCGACCTATCAGTATTTTTTCTCCTCATTTCATCCTGAAAATTTTCATGCAGATATCGTTGCGGATATTATTGGTGCGATTGATCTTTATCTAATCGCCGTTGTTCTGCTGATCTTTGGTTTTGGTATTTATGAGCTTTTCATCTCCGAAATCGATGTGGCAAAAGGCACAGGGGGCGACAAAATTTTGTACGTGAGCTCTTTGGATGAGCTCAAAGATAAAATCGCAAAAGTCATTGTGATGGTCTTAATTGTAAGCTTTTTTCAACGTGTCCTTCATACGGAATATAAGGGTGCTTTAGAGATGCTCTATCTTTCATTCTCTATTTTAGCGCTTGCCTTAGGGCTCTATTTTCTACATAAAAATGGGGGAAACCACGAATGATTTTTGTCGATGCGTGTTTTGGTAAAAAAACGCCATATACACCTGTATGGATGATGCGTCAAGCAGGACGATATTTGCCTGAATATATGCAAGTACGTGCTCAAGCGGGAGATTTCCTCAGCCTGTGTAAAGACCCTGAGAAAGCGTGTGAAGTGACACTTCAACCCGTTGATATTTTAGGAGTGGATGCCGCGATTTTATTTAGCGATATTTTGGTGGTTCCTTTGGAAATGGGCATGGAGCTTCAGTTCTTAAAAGGTGAAGGTCCTGTCTTTTCCCACCCTATTAAAAATCAAGCGGATTTGGATAAGCTCAGTGTTGAAAAAGCAATTGATGGCTTAACTTACGTTTATGAGACGATTAAACTGATCCGTGGCAAGCTCGCTGCAGATAAAGCGCTTATTGGTTTTTGTGGCGCTCCTTGGACGCTTGCAACCTATATGATTGAAGGACAAGGTACTAAGACCTACGCATTGGTTAAGAAGATGATCTACTCTAACCCACAGTTTATGCATGCGTTGCTTAAAAAAGTGACCGAAGTGCTTAAGGGATATATGGAGCGTCAGATTCAAAGTGGTGCGAATGTCGTGATGATTTTTGACTCATGGGCGGCGGCACTTGAAGAGAGTGCGTATTTTGAATTTAGCTGGTCGTATATGAAAGAGATCAGTGCGTATCTCAAAGTAAAATATCCGCATGTCCCTATCATTTTATTTCCTAAAGGGATTAGTGGTTATTTGGATAAAATCGATGGCGAATTTGATGTCTTTGGTGTGGATTGGTCAACGCCAATTGAGTTAGCCAAAGCAAAACTGGGAGGCAAATATGTCCTTCAAGGCAATATGGAACCCACACGTCTTTACAACAAAGAGGCGATTGATGAGGGGATTGAACATATTGTCACCGTTATGAAAAATGAAAGACATATCTTTAATTTGGGGCACGGCATTTTGCCGGATATTCCCGTTGAACACGCTCAATACTTCATTAAACAGGTACAAACTCGTACAAAGATCTAACCGTTTGCCCTTATTTTGAGGGCGAACTTCTTTACATGTAAAGGATTTCCCATCAGCCAGATTATCTTTGGACCCATTACGTCAAGACGTTTTGGGCAGTCACTTGGCATCGATCTTAGCCCCTCCGTAAAACAATGTAACTTTGACTGCCTCTATTGTGAGCTCAAAGGGGCAAAAACAGTCGATAAGGCGAAAGATGCACCTTCGATCCACGAAGTGTTGGATGCGCTTAAAATGGCACTCTCTAAGCATCAGAGTCTTGATGTGATTACACTCACGGCCAATGGCGAGCCGACACTTTATCCCGAGCTTGATGCCTTAGTGGATGCAATTCTTAAAATACATGATCGCCCAAAACTGCTTATTCTCTCCAATGGCGCGACCATAGTTGATCCTTCGATACAAACCACCCTTTCCAAAATTGACATTGTCAAACTCTCTTTGGATTGCGTCAGTCCCAAATGTTTTAAAAAGCTTGATCGTGCGCACAAAGGGATTGAAATTAGCCAGATTATTGAAGGTATGAAACACTTCCGAACACGCTACAAAGGTGAATTGGTCATCGAAATTTTAGTCGTGGAAGGACTCAATGACACCGAAGAGGAATTTCGTGCTCTAAATTCAGTATTGCATGAAATTAATCCCGATCGCATTGATGTGAGCACCATCGATCGCCCACCTGCGTATGATGTAAAAGGTGTGAGTATCGAGCGTTTGGTGGAGCTTTCAAACCTCTTGGAAGATTTACATGTAAACATTGCGTATAAGAAAAACTACATCTCACAAAAGCGTTATTTTAGCGAAGAGGAAATTTTTGAACTTCTCAAACGCAGACCTCAAAGCTTTGAAGATATAGCGCTTTGTTTTGATGAACAAAGCCTTCAAAATCTCAACCATTTGGTCGATAAAAATGCTTTACATGTAAAGAATATTGCAGGGGTAAATTTTTACAAAGTAACATAGTGGGCAAAGCGCCCACTACACTATTACGCAAGCGCTAATTGTTGTTTTTTGTATTTGATTCTCTGCCCAAAGTAGACTAATCCATAGATGGCAAAACCGATCAGATACGCAAGATAATAACTTGGAAGTCCCAATTTTGCTGTCATGAGTTTTGGAAGCATTAAGAATGGAATAACCAGAACCAAGAAAAGTCTCTCAATGTTGTTAATCTTAGTCAAGACAAAACTTTGCGTTGCCGAAGTAAAGGCAAACATACCCAAAATGGCCCCACCAAAGATAAGCGCGATTTCAAAGGGATTGGTAATCCAAATCCATTTAGACGCATCGTTAGGATCACCTGGATCAACGCTACCGATAAGAAGCAGCTCGTTATTGAAAAAGAACATAAACGGTAAAATCCCTGTTCGAATATCATAAATAAACGACTGAATACCCGTAATAATAGGATCACTCTTCGCAATGGCGGCAGCGGCATAGGCAGCCATACCCACAGGTGGCGTATCATCCGCCAAAATACCAAAATAGAACACAAACATATGCGCCGCAATCGTTGGAATGATATAACCATTATCCCCTGCTAAATCCATAATAATCGGTGCGGTTAACGCTGCCATAACGATGTAATTCGCCGTTGTAGGAAGCCCCATACCCAATACAAGAGAGACAAAAGCTGTCATAAAAAGTACCGCTAAGATGTATCCACCAGAGAGATTATCGATCAATTCTGCTAAAACTAAACCAATACCTGTGAGTGTTACAGAACCGACAATGATACCTGCAACGGCCGTAGCTACGGCGATAGAAACCATATTTTTAGCCCCAGAAACCATGCCGTTTCCGATATCGGAAAATCCTTCAGCAATGATAGGGAGTGTTATTTTTTCTTTGTTAAAATACGCTTTTAAGGGCTTTTGAACCACCATAATCACCATCAAAAACATAATGGCGCTAAACGCCGCACTTTGCGCGGATTGCCTTAAAACTATCAGGGTATAAATCAAGAAAAAGATTGGAATCAGGTAGTGAATTCCCTTGATAAAAATAGGCCATACACGACCAAGAACCTTGGGATCTTCTCCCTTAAGGCCATGTTTTTTTGCCTCTAAATGCACGATGTAAAAAAGTGCAATATAACAGGTAAAGGCAGGAATAAATGCGGCAAAGACAATATCCGTATAATCAAGCCCCAAAAACTCCGCCATAATAAATGCAGCAGCTCCCATAATCGGAGGCATGAGCTGACCGTTTACCGAAGCGGCGGTTTCAACGGCTGCTGCTTTGTGTGCACTAAATCCAAGGCGTTTCATAAGAGGAATAGTAAAGGTACCCACCGTAACCGTATTAGCGATGGATGAGCCTGAGATCATACCAAACATACCAGAAGCCGCAACGGCAGCTTTGGCTGGACCTCCATCAAATCGTCCTAAAAGTGTATACGAAACTTTAATGAAGTATTCTCCCGCTCCTGCTTTATCAAGAAGCGAGCCAAAGAGTACAAATAAAAAGACAAAACTAGCACTAACGCCTAAAGGTACACCAAAAATGCCTTCGGTCGTAAGCACCATTTGCCCCATTATCTTATTGATACTTGCCCCTTTATGAGCAATGAGTTCAGGAAGATACGGGCCAAAATAATCGTACATCAAAAAGACAATCGCTGCTATCATCAATGGCAATCCCATAACCCTGCGTGAGGCTTCAAGGACGACTAAGAGGGTCGTGATACCTACGATGATATCAGTCTGTGTCCATGCACCTGAGCGCATGGCAAGGTCTTTGTAGGCATACCATTGGTATAAAACCGCCGCAACGCCTATAATCATAATGACAAAATCATACCATGTGATCGTCGAGCGAAGCTTTGGGCTTTTACTGATAGCATGCATCGAAAAGGCAAGAGCAATACCAAATGCTAAGTGAATAGCTCGTATATGGGCACTATTGCCTGGGTCAATAACAATATAGAGTTGGTATAAAGACCAACAAAAAGCGATAGTTGCTACAAACCAGTAGTGCCAACTGTCTTTTGCAAAGTCTCTATGTCCTTCAAATTCGCTGATGAGTTTTTCATCATCCAGTCGTTCTTCGAGTGTTTTCACGCATTAAACCTTTGTGTCAATCTGTAAGGCTTTTTAGATAAAAAGCCTTACATGTAAGAAATATTATTTAAGTAGACCGGCTTCTTTAAATGCTCTAATAGCACCTGGATGTTGAGGAATACTCAAGCCTTCAAGCAGGCTCTCTTTGGTAATGGTTTTGTAAGAAGGGTGAAGTTCTTTAAATTTGTCGAAGTTGTCCAAAATAGTTTTGACGACTTGATAAACCACTTCATCTTTGACTTTACTACTGGTAATAAGAACAGCTTTTACACCAATGCTTGGAACGTCTTTTGGTACACCTTTGTAGTATGTACCGGAAATCGTACCTTTAGCATAATAAGGGTATTTTTTAATTAACGCATCAATAGCAGGACCATCGATAGGAACGATATTGATATCAACAGAGTTTGCCGCATCTTTAATGTTTGCTGTAGGATGGCCTGCTACAAAGAAATAACCATCAATGTGGTTGTCTTGAAGCATCGTCGGGCCTTCGGTTGATTTGAGTTCATTGGCAAGGGCTAGGTCTGATCGTTTAATGCCAAGTGCTTCAAACACAACATCGACTGTCATATTTGTTCCTGAGCCTGGGGAGTCCAAATTAAGTCTCTTACCTTTAAGGTCGGCCATTGTTTTGATACCAGATTTTTGGCTGACGACAAGAGCAAGAAGTTCTGGGTAAATGGCAATGGCACTGCGAAGTTCTGGCACAGCGGCAGCCCCTTCAAATTTACCTTCACCTTTATAGGCTTGGTACGCAGTGTCACTTTGAGAAATACCAAAATCAAGTTCGCCCGCCTTGATAGTATTGACATTATAAACCGAACCACCTGTAGACTCTACAGAGCAGCGCATATTGGTCTCTTTTTTATTTTTGTTTACCATTTGGCAAATAGCACCACCGGTTGGATAATAGGTTCCCGTAACCCCACCCGTACCAATCGTGATGAACTCTGCTGCAAACATAGGAACACTTAATGTCCCAACCAGTAATGCTAAGCTAATAAGTTTCTTTTGCATATAGACTCCTTGTGATTTAATCTTTTTATCCTACAATGATTCTTCTTACCTTTTCTTGAATGGATGAACACACGCACGCAAGCTTTATGTTCTTCTTAAGATTCTCAACCCAAAATACTTTTGAAGCAATTTGTCGCAGTATGTCTTGACAATAAAATATTTTTTGACTATAATTTCGACCTCATTCAAAGTGTTCCGAATTAGCTCAGCGGTAGAGTAGGTGACTGTTAATCACTTGGTCGCTGGTTCGAATCCAGCATTCGGAGCCACTCTCTTTTTATCCCCTAAAATACGAGATTCCCAACAACAAAATTTTTAGAGTAGCTAAACTAATTACACAATCCAATAGATTTATCTAATTTCACTTGGAATAAATTTGGTTTATCACAAAAATCAGTATCTATTCTATAGTATACTACCACCTATAATTCAAATGAAGCGTATTTGAGCAGGAGATTAATCAATAGTAACAAGATAGAATTACTTGACATTAAATAGCATTTGCGTTACACTTCCATACTTAAATAATACATACAATGAGGCACAAGGAGAGAACAATGAGTTTGAAACAATGGAAATCAAAAGTATCCATTTTGGTCGCGGCACTGTTTATTTTTACCGCAGGAAATGCATTTGCAGAGAATAAACATCTTATTATTGGTATATCACCAGGCCCTTACGGTGATCTTTTTAAACAAGCTATTGCGCCTAGTCTTGCGGCGAAAGGCTATACCATTGAGATTAAAGAGTTTAGTGATTATGTTCAACCCAATCTTGCACTTGCGAATAAATCAATCGACGCCAATCTTTTTCAACATCCTGTGTACTTAAAAAAGTTTGCAGCCGATAAAGGACTTAAACTCTCAGCACTCATTAGTGTTCCAACCGCAGGTGTTGGTATTTACTCTAAAAAATATAAATCGATTGCTGAGATTAAAGATGGTTCTTCTCTGACCCTTCCAAATGATCCAACCAACCTTGCAAGAGCACTGCGTTACTTAGAAGTTGTGGGACTCATTAAAATCAAACCAGAGCTTGATGCGACCAAAGCTTCAGAGAAAGACATTGTTGAAAATCCAAAAAAACTTAAAATTCATCCGCTAGAGGCAGCTCAAATTCCTCGTACACTTGACAGTGTCGATGTTGCTGTTGCCACTGGAAATTATGCGATTTCTTCAGGTATTTACCCAAGTGCTATTGATCGAGAAATTATTCCAGAGGATTATATCAACATTATTGCGGTTAGAACCGATGATTTAGATGCACAATTTGTGAAAGATATCAAAGAAGTGGTTGAATCAGAAGCGTTTGCAAACATCATGAGTGATCCTGCTAAAATCTTCAAAGATTTTCAAAAACCTGCGTGGTTAAAAGCAAAAACAAAATAAAGTGTGAAGTACGGTATTGGAGATTAGGACATATGGTAAGTATTGAAAATGTAACAGTAGAATTTCAAAGTAAAGAAGCCTCTTTTAAAGCGGTTGATACCATCAATTTGCAGATTCAAGAGGGTGAAATATTTGGAATTGTAGGTACCAGTGGTGCAGGTAAAAGTACGTTGATTCGCACGATCAATCTTCTGCAAAAACCAACATCTGGTAAAATTTGGATCGATGGTGAAGATATCACCGATTATACAGGGCATGCATTACGAACAGTGCGCCATACAATAGGAATGATTTTTCAACATTTTAATCTTATCCATACGAAAACCGTCTTCAATAATATCGCATTTCCGATGGTGATTGCAGGTGCTTCTAAAGAAGCGATTGCGCAAAGAGTTCCTGAACTTTTAGAGCTGGTTGGGCTATCCGACAAAATGGATGTGTACCCTTCAAAACTCTCCGGTGGGCAAAAACAACGTGTTGGCATTGCCCGCGCCCTTGCGAACAATCCTCGGATTCTTTTATGCGATGAACCAACCTCAGCCCTTGATCTTGAAACGACCAATGCTATTTTAGACCTACTCAAAGACATCAACAAAAAATTAGGCATTACAACGATTCTAATTACACATGAAATGGATGTGATTAAAAAAATATGCACAAAAGTGGCCGTAATGGATAAAGGTGTTGTGGTTGAAACAGGCAGTGTTTATGATATTTTTTCACTTCCTCAGCATCCGTTTACGCAAAAATTGGTTGCACATACACTCAATCTTGAATTACCACCGCGCATTTTAAAGGATGTGAAAGGGTGTCTCATCAAGGTTGTTTACAATGGTGAAAAAGCAGAAGAGCCCATACTCAGTGATGCGATTCGCACCTTTGGGGTGAATATCAATGTTTTACACGGGAAAATTGAATATATTGATGAAAAACCACTGGGTGTTTTGATTTTAAATATTGATGCAAGTAGCACTCAGGTTGAGCAGATTATAGAGTATCTCAAAGAGCGAACAGCGTCAGTGGAGGTATTTCATGGATAGTTTTATCGAACTTTTACCCGATCTTTTAAAAGCATTTTGGGAAACCTTACAGATGGTAGGTATCTCTTTTTTCTTTTCAATTGTTTTAGGTATTCCTCTGGGGTTATTTTTATTTATAACCGACAAAGGGCTCTTTTGGGAAAATAAATTTCTCAATATTCTCAGTGGGTTACTGATTAATATTGTACGCTCAACTCCGTATGTTATTTTATTGGTTTTGCTGCTTCCTTTAACACAAATGCTCATTGGCACAACGATCGGACCTATTGCCGCCTCTTTTTCACTCAGTGTTGCTGCAATCGCTTTTTATGCGAGGTTGGTGCAAGTCTCATTGTGTGAAGTCGATAAAGGCGTGATTGAAGCGGCCACGGCGTATGGCGCAACACCGTTTCAGATTATTAAAGATGTTCTTCTCTCTGAAGCACTTCCTGGACTCATTCGAGGGCTTACGGTTACAGGCATCAGTCTTGTAGGTTACTCTGCGATGGCGGGAATTGTCGGTGGTGGCGGTGTGGGTGATCTTGCGATTCGCTTTGGATATTATCGCTACGAAACAAACGTGATGGTTATTACGGTTGTCATTCTTATTGTACTTGTACAAATTCTTCAAATTTTTGGAGATAGTCTCGCCACAAAAGTAGATAAAAAATAATCATAGAGCTCCCTATTAGAAACAGGGAGCTTTTGAATAATTTTATACAAATAGTTCGCATAACTCCTCAATAATATCTCCACTTAAAGCAAAAAAACTATATTGATTTGGTAAAGTAACAGTACTAAAACGAGGATAATGATATATGTCTGTACTTTGGGAAGCTTTAACAAATGTTGATAAACTTACGATTGCTTTACTCCTTTTATCGTTAGGAATTGCTCTCTTTTACGAAATGATTAATGGTTTTCACGATACTGCAAATGCAGTTGCAATGATTATCTATACGCACTCCATGAAAGCACGTGACTCTGTTGTGATGTCAGGTGTTATGAACTTTTTAGGTGTTTTGATGGGTGGTATTGGCGTTGCCTACGCTATTGTTCATCTACTCCCTGTGGATATTATGGTTGCAACAAATAAAAATGCTTCCTTAGCAATGGTATACGCACTTCTTATTTCTGCGGTCATATGGAATTTGGGTACGTGGTATTTTGCCCTCCCCGTTTCGAGTTCACACTCACTCATTGGCTCGATCATTGGCGTTAGCGCAACATTTGGTGTTTTAAATGGCTTTGATATTTCACAAAGTGTCAATTGGAACGTGGTTTATGGTGTTCTCGCGGGCTTAGCTATTTCTCCTATCATTGGCTTTGGTTTTGCATTTTTTATGATGCGGCTGGCTCGAAAATATATCGATAGCCCCAAATTATTTAAATCGCCCAGCCAAGAAGAAAAACGTAAACATCCTAACTTTTGGGCGCGTATGGGTATTATTGCTACCGGTGCAGGCGTTAGTTTTGCGCATGGTTCCAATGATGGTCAAAAAGGCATTGGTCTTCTTATGATTATTCTCATTGGTATTTTGCCCAATTATTATGCGCTCAATATGAACTCGCATCAGTATAAAATTACCCAAACAAAAGATGCTGCTAACAATTTAGCGAGGTTTTATGCCGACAATAACGAAACACTGATTCAAATGGTGAGTGACAAACGACTCACAAGTGCCCTCAAAACAAAAAATACGATTGCGGAGTGTAACGTTGACCAAGTCGGTTCATCTGCCTCTTTGGTCGCTCAAAAACTGGACAATCTAAAATCCTATGAAGACCTTGCTCCCGAAGACATTTGGAGTGTTCGCACCACAATTTTATGCTCCGATAATTTCTTCGCACAAGCAGAAAAAATATACCTTATCAGTGATAAAGACAAATCAGACTATATCGCCACGCAACGAAAAGCGCTTGTTGCACCCATAGAGTATGCTCCTACGTGGGTAATCATGGCAGTTGCTTTTGCAATTGGTTTGGGGACGATGATTGGATATAAACGAATCGTTACAACTATCGGTGAAAAAATTGGCGCTAAGCCGATCAATTATATGCAAGGAACTATATCACAATTAACAACGATGATCACCATTTTATTGGCTAACTTTGTACATGCACCTGTCAGCACCACGCATATTCTCTCCAGTGCCGTAACGGGCTCAATGGTGGCAGAACCTGATGGCGGAATTCAAAAAGGTACGGTGAAAGTGATCATTCTCTCATGGGTCTTTACGTTACCCGTCACAGCAGTGCTGGGCTCAGGAATTTATATGCTTTTGAATTTCTTTATGAAGTAAAGAGTGTTTGAGCGCAAAAAGTTTTATTGGGTTAAATGCTTATTTTTTAACACGGCCGCTTCTTCAAAGGATGTTATAATTTCGCACTAGTTCAAAGGAAATGTATGCGTGTAGGAATTATTGGAGCGGGTGGCGTTGGTGTTGAATTGGTCAGCTATCTTTTGACGCTGGGGAGCATGAGTGAAATTGTTTTAGTCAACCGCAATAAAGACAAAGCTTGGGCAGAAGTGGAAGACTTCTCTTATGTTGAGTCTTTTACTTACGCACGCAATACCCATTTACATCATGGAGATTATGCCGATTGCAAAGCGTGTGATGTCATTGTTATCACCGCTGGGGCGAATCTCAAAGGCAATCAAACACGGGATGAACTCTTAGGTGAAAATGCCACGCTGATTAAAACGATTGTCCGTGAATTACATACGTATGCTCCAAAAGCTATTCTTATTATGGTGACCAACCCTGTGGATATTCTCACACATATCGCTTTTAAAGAGGGACTTTACCCTCGTGAACGCCTCATTAGTGCAGGCACCTTAGTAGACACCGCACGTTTCATGAAAATCGTCAGTCAGAAAGTGGGCATTGATCCTAAAAATATCAATGGCTATGTTTTGGGTGAACATGGCAAAGGAAGTACGCTTCCATGGAGTATTTGCAATATTTGCGGTCTTGATGTCGATACCTTTTGTGCGCTCAACGGCTTGCCACAACTGGATAAAGCGCAAATTTACCAAGATGTTATTCATGCAGGATTTGATATTTTTTACAAAAAAGGCAATACGAACCATAGCATTGCTGCCAGTGTCTTTCGCATCATTCGTGCCATTGCCAATGATGAACACTCTGTCCTTCCCCTCGGTGTCTACCTTGATGGCGAGTATGGTGTGAGGGATGTTGTCCTCAATGTGCCTGTCGTTGTCACGCGCCAAGGCGCAACCAAAATACTCAATTACAAACTCCTTCCTGAAGAGCTTGAAGCGTTACATGTAAGCGCAAATGCGATGCAAAAAATGGCGCGTGAGGTGCTTTAAAGCTCCCTCTCCCATCGCCAATTCAAAATCTCTGGCATATCTTGTCCATACCTTTCGATGTAGCTCTTATGCTTGCGTAGTTTTGCGTGCATTTTCTGTTTAATAGCTTTTGCATGCGCATGCATTTTAGGCACGCGATCCATCACATCCATGACCAGATGAAACCGGTCCATATCGTTTAAAACGACCATATCAAAAGGTGTTGTCGTCGTTCCCTCTTCTTTGTACCCTCTTACATGTAAATGCTCATGATTGGCTCTTCGGTACGCCAAACGGTGAATCAACCACGGATAACCATGATAGGCAAAAATAACAGGAGTATCTTTGGGAAAGAGGGCATTAAATGCTTCATGGCATAGCCCATGGGGATGTTCTTCGTGCGGTTCAAGTGCCATCAAATCGACTACGTTAATAACGCGCACCTTAAGTTCGGGTGCCAAATCACGTAAAATCTTCACCGCAGCAAGACTCTCCAATGTTGGAACATCGCCACAACACGCCATCACAACATCAGGCTCGCTTCCTTCATCATTGCTCGCCCACTTCCAAATACCAATGCCTTTTTCACAGTGCGCAATCGCCTCTTCCATGCCAAGCCACTGAAGTTCAGGCTGTTTGCCTGCGACGATGACATTAATAGCGTTGAGACTTTTTAAACATTGCTCGCCCACCCACAAAAGCGTGTTCGCATCGGGTGGAAAATAGACATTAACGATATGCGCTTTTTTATTGACCACCACATCGATAAATCCTGGGTCTTGGTGCGAAAAGCCGTTGTGATCTTGCCTCCAAACATGCGACGTCAAAAGATAATTTAAAGAGGCTATGGGTTTGCGCCAAGGGATTTCACCGCTTGTCACTTTGAGCCATTTGGCGTGTTGGTTAAACATCGAGTCGATGATATGAATAAACGCTTCATAACACGAGAAAAAACCATGCCGTCCCGTGAGCAAATACCCTTCAAGCCAGCCTTGACAGGTGTGTTCAGAGAGGATTTCCATGACTCTGCCATCTTGAGAGAGATGATCATCGCTATCGTAGCGTTCTGCCATCCACGCACGATTGGTGACTTCAAAAAGTGCTCCGAGACGATTGGATGCTGTTTCATCGGGGCCAAAGACGCGAAAATTGTGTCTGTTTTGGCGCATGACATCGCGTAAAAAATTGCCTAAAACGCGCGTAGATTCAGCAATGGTTTTCCCATGAGATTGAACATCTACGGCATAGGTTTTAAAATCAGGCATATTTAAAGGGTATAAAAGCACACCACCATTCGTGTGTGGGTTTGCTCCCATACGTTTGTTCCCTTTGGGTGCAAGGGCGGCAAGTTCAGCAATGAGTTTGCCGTTTTTATCAAAGAGTTCTTCGGGTTTATAGCTTTTCATCCAGTTTTCTAAAATCGTGATGTGTTCAGGTTTCGTATCCAGTTCAGAGAGTGGAACTTGGTGCGAACGCCATGAGCCTTCGGTTTTGAGGCCATCAACCTCTTTAGAACCACTCCA
>Ga0302286_10001332_pt1 | contig 18516 bp, 13 predicted proteins | sample III_Fen_E2_3_FD_198765 | JGI IMG/M metagenome (GOLD analysis project Ga0302286, IMG submission 198765) | Peat permafrost microbial communities from Stordalen Mire near Abisko, Sweden - III_Fen_E2_3 | ecosystem: Environmental > Terrestrial > Soil > Wetlands > Permafrost | place: Sweden: Abisko...
GGGGTGCTTGTTCTTCGTTTTTTTAACATGGTCAAAATTATTACTTTTTTCTCAATTAATAATTAAGACACACTTTTTTGAACAGCCTCCCCACGAAAGCGGTTCCCGTATGTCAATACCATTCATTCGCCTTTCAAAGACATTTTAATGAGGGTTGAGTGAGTGTTCAGTAAGGGTTGAGTAAGAGTTGAGTGAGGTTTACCCCTCCTTGCCCTCACTCAACCCTCACTCAACCCCCTCTCAACTCCGAACAGATGAAGACTGAACTCAGTGGATGTGTAGTTAAAAAGCCGTTGCAACTACACGCAGTTTTACTCTCTTCTGAAAAAATCAAATAAATTTCCCGCCTGTTGAACCGCGTGTTCAGTTCCGCTGGTTTTGTCCCTTATTTTTCTTAAGCGCTAAACCGCAATGAAAAAACGGCTATACACTGAAGCCGAGCAACCGCTTCTTTGGCGTGTTGGGGAATACTACATGTGTCGGTTTAAGCTCTGCAGAATACCTGCGGCAGGGAGAATACTTTATTTAAAGAAAAAAGGGAGGCTAAGCATACTGCTTAGCCTCCCGAAAGAGTTTGACGGAAATGAATGATCGGATCTTATTGGATGATCAGGTCGTAGGACATACGGGCCTGAATACCGTTGATCTTACCCAAGTTTTTGATTTGCTGGAAAGCGTTGAATTGTTCGCCCAGTTGCGCTTTGACTAAGCGGGTTTCAACATCTTTACTGAAGTTCTTCATGAACTTGGTAGCGAAGTCTTCCTTTTCGGGATATTCAGTGATATTGTAGGATGTCAGTTTTGCTTTGGCAACAGCGATTTGAATTGCTTCTTTCAAACCGCCAATCTTATCGACCAATCCAATTTTCAAGGCATCTTCCCCAGTCCAGACACGTCCTTCGGCAATGGCTTTGATTTGCTCAGTTTTCATTTTACGGCCTTCGGCACAACGCTTCACAAACAATTCGTATCCGCGGTTCACATAGTTTTGCATCAGGGCACGTTCTTCGGGCTTAAAAGGACGGGTTACCGAGATAAAGTCACTCATCTTATTTGTTTTCACCCCATCGAAGGTGATCCCGAGCTTATTATTCAGTCCGCTGACATTGGGGATAACCCCGAAGATGCCGATAGAACCGGTAATGGTAGTGGGTTGCGCTACAATTTTATCGGCCATGCAGGCAATGTAATAACCACCGGAGGCGGCATAATCGCCCATGGAAACCACCAAAGGTTTTTTAGCTTTAAGCATAGTCAGTGCATGGCAGATCTGTTCGGAGCCGAAAGCACTTCCACCCGGGGAACTGATACGCAAGACCACTGCTTTTACCTGGTCGTCTTTGGCAATGTCGTTTATAGTTTTTACCATATCTTTCGAGACGATACCATCTCCTTCCATATCGCTGATTTCACCAACGGCATACAGAACGGCAACTTTGTTTTTATCGTACTTCGCGGTATCCTTCACCCTCATCATGGCTGTATGTTTCACAAAGATCAGCTTATCGTCTTTCTTCATGTTTTTAGCTGTCTTTCGCAGGACGCTATCCACTTGATCGATATAGACCAGGGAATCGACCAATGCATATTGTTTTGCCTTTTCGGTAGGCTGGAACATCAACATTTCATCGGCATATACATTAAGTTTCTCGAATGGAATTTTGCGGGATACTGAGATCTCCTTGATAATGGTATTCCAGATGGAGGTCATGAACACGGTTACCTGCAAACGGTTGGCGTCACTCATCTTCGTTGTAATCAAGGGTTCGACAGCCGATTTAAAGGTACCTACCTTTACGATCTGCATTTCTATGCCCAATTTATCCAGGGTGTTTTTAAAGAACATGGTCTGTGCGGAAAGACCTTTCAACTCGAGCATACCTTGGGGGTTCAACAAGACCTTATCGGCTACCGACACCAGGTAATACATACGTTGGGAATAATTATCGGCATAAGCCACAATGAATTTACCTGACTTTTTAAAATCAATCAGTGCGTTGCGGATTTCCTTTATAGAGGCAATACCACCCGAAAGCGAGCCGCCTTTGAGGTAAATACCTACGATATTGTCGTCTTGTTTCGCTTTTTTGATATTGGACAGTACATCATCCAGTCCCAGGATTGTTTCGGAAGCTTTCCCCATAGCCTGGGTCAACACACCGGTAAAAGGATCATCCTGTGAACGGTCAATTAAATTACCTTCCAGATTCAGTTCATATACCGAATTTGGTTTCAAGACCGTGGCAGAATCACTGGCACCGGCTATCAAGCCCACAATAGCAAAAGAAATAACGAGAAAGAGTATGGAAGTAACAATAACTCCCACGATAGTGGCTAAGGTGAATTTTAGAAACTGTTTCATACACGAATGGTTTGAGGGTTATAATTTAAATTAATTTTAAGATACAAAGGAATACATTCTTTTCCGATCCACAAAATAATCGTCTATAAACCTTTTGGTGAAGGAGTGTTTAACGCACAAACCCTCTGCTGAACGCGAAGTACCGGAAAGCTTTTGCTTAAGATGATCCTCGACTTCTGGGAGACGCTCAAAGGTACTGCGTACGCTTTGAGGTCACATGGAGACAAAATAAAAGGAAGTAGATTTCTGCTTCCTTTATAACCCTCATACTGTGCAAATTGTTTACTTAATTTCAATCATTCTGGATGGTTTTGGTTTGGCATCTTCCTTTTTAGGAATGCTTACGCTCAAAATACCATTATTATAGTTTGCATCAATACGTTCGCTATCGGCAATATTAGGCAAAGTAAACGAACGGGTAAACGACTGGTAGCTGAATTCACGTCGGCTAAAGTGTTCATTTCCCTTGGTTTCATTTTCAAATTGCTTCTCGGACGAAATGGTCAGCACATCGTGGTTCAGTTCTAACTTAAAGTCGCCTTTATCAAATCCGGGTGCTGCCACTTCGACCTTAAATTCATCGGGATTTTCCTTGATATTCACCGATGGCAAAGTTGTATTGGTTCTTGAAAAATTGTGGTTTGACCAATCGAATAAATCGCCTTCAAAAAAACGGTCAAACATGGAAGGTAGCTGGTTTGAAAATCTAACGAGTGACATAGTTTTATCCTCCATTTTTTATATTAAACATTCGATTTTAGGTTGTTGAATCATACTCAGCAAAAAAAATACCAACAGGTAAAAATGACATTATAGCACACCATATCAACACACTATTGACATTCAGGCAGGAATTATTATATAGATATCTACAACCTATTTACCCACTCTAACAAAAAAATCTAATTTTCAGGGAAATAAATCTCCGGTTAAAGAATCTGTCCCGGAACAAAATACTGAAATAATGTCATATTGTTTTGAAAGAAACAAGGGACCGGTTTTTGAGAAATCGGATGCGGGAATCTCACAGGTAAAAAAAAAGGACTTACCTATTTTTGCAATGATGTATTTGTGTTTTGACGATTTGTTTTAACTGGGAGTCAGGATTAAAGCTATAAAAAAACAGAGTGTAAAGTTCCGTCACTGGTTCCACTGCTGGAGCTTCATACGTTAGCAATCATTTTCAGGCTGTTAAATCAGAAAAAAAAAGCAACCAAAAAACAATAATTTAAAAACTTTTACTACATTTGACAGGTTATAACTCAATCCTTAATACAATTAGACCTCCAATTATGATAAAAAGAATAATTCTGGTACCACTCCTAATCTTGTTGTGTCAATTAATGATGTTGCCGGCATTTGCTGTCAAAGCATACCCATTTCCATTGGTAGTTTCACAACCTGACGGAACCACTGTAACGGTTCTCTTACATGGAGATGAATTTCACCATTACAAAACATCGTCGGATGGTTATTTATTGAAAGCGAATACAAAGGGTTTCCTGACTTATGCTACGGTGAATGCAGCTGGTGAAACGGTAGAAAGTGAATTTATAGCTAAGGATGCACCCAAGCGAACTGCTTCTGAGGTCCAGTTTTTAAAGAATGTAAATCAATCCACCCAGATCCAAAGTGCAAAAAACAGCCCCTCGAAAGTAAAAATGCTGTCAACCCAAAGTCAACCCCAAAAAGCATTTCCATTGACCGGATCGCCAAAATCACTGGTCATACTGGTGAATTTTAGCGATACAGTTTTTGTCACAGCGGCACCTCAGGTTTCGTACACCAACCTGTTAAATCAGGTTGGGTACAACGCCAATGGGGGAACCGGATCTGCCCGCGATTATTTTATGGCCAGTTCTTACGGGAAGTTTATCCCCACCTTTGATGTGGTTGGACCGGTAACCCTGCCACATACTATGGCCTATTACGGAAAGAATGATATATCCGGGAATGATGCCAATCCGTTGCAGATGATAATCGATGCCTGTTGGGCCGCACAAACTGCCGGATTGGATTTCACACCCTACGACACTGATCAGGATGGGGTGATCGATAATGTATTTGTATACTATGCCGGCCATAACGAAGCCGAAGGTGGCTCTACAAACTCTATATGGCCTCACCGATGGGGGATTTATCCACAGGCCTTGAATTCCTACTCGTATAACTACATAGGGCCATTAGACTCCATTACTTTTAACGGAAAACGAATTCTGGACTACGCCTGTACGTCGGAATTAAAGTGGAATGCCGGTACCAATATGTGCGGGATAGGCACTTTCAGTCATGAATTCGGCCATGTACTTGGATTACCCGATTATTATGATACTTCTACATCACACATGACCCTGGGCAGCTGGAGTATCATGGATTATGGAAACTATTCCAACTCAGGCCGGACACCACCAGTGTATTCGGCTTACGACCGTTTCTTTCTGGGTTGGCTAACCCCCGAGCAAGAAAGTACTCCATCGACACTGACATTGAATCCCCTTTATCAGGGCACCACACCACCGGAGAATACCACAAACCAGGCATTCCTGTTATCGGCCACACCCCATAACCTGATAGGGAACAACCCCAGCCCGAATGAATTCTTTATGCTCGAATACCGAAAAAAAACCGGCTGGGATAGCTATCTGCCTGGGGAGGGAATGTGTATCTGGCACGTTGATTATGATCAGACCAGTTGGAATTATAACATTCCAAACAATTATACAGGGACTTCCCAGTCTGCTGCCAGTCACATGCACGTATATTTACAACCTTTAAGCGGTTCGCTGATAACTCCGGGGACAGCCTTCACAACAGGATCGTTTACACCCCTTACCTGGTCAGGCACTGACATTAACCGGACATTGGCCAATATCACGAAGACGACAAGTAATATTACCTTTGATTTTATGCCTCCAAAAATATCGACAACAGGAACTTATGCCACTTTTACCACGACTCTGGGAACTCCTGCCGCCGCACAAAGCATTACGATGACAGCGTTAAACTTAACCGGAAATCTGAACCTGAATCTTCAAAACAACATTCATTACGAAATGAAACTCATCACAGATGCCGGTTGGAGTAAAAGTCTGAACCTGGCCCCTTCATCGGGCATGGTGACCGGAATCGTTCAGGTTCGCTACAATCCGTTAATGACAGGAACACAAACAGATCAACTGGTAATTTCGAGTGCAGGATTACCCCCTGCCACTTTTAACCTAACAGGTACAGCTGTCTTCGGAACCAATTCACCGATGATTTTTGTGGGGAAGATCGGGAATACAATCCAGTTTTCGGCAACCAGACAGTATACTGCCAACACTAAAAAGATCAACCTGCAGGCAGCTGACCTGACAAGCGACATAAGCCTGGCTGTAACTGGTGCCAATGCCGGTATGTTTACGGTATTGCCGGGAACTATTATGAAAAATTCAGCCAATGGAACGGGTGGCTATACACTCACCATCACCTATACCCCCTCCATGCCGGGAACCCATATCGCCACGCTGACCATTGCCGGAGGAGGACTGGGTCAGGCAAAGGTGATCACCCTAACCGGCACAGGAATTTAAACAGACACCTGACGTTTAAAACAGAAGAGGCTGTCCCCACGATTGGGAACAGCCTCTCCTATTATGTGTCGCAGAAAGGAACAGAACAATATCCTGTTGCTTTGTGAATTTTGATTATGCCAGGCTCACAAAAAGATTGCCTTCCACTTCATTCATTTTTATTTTGCCTTCACGGGCCAACCAACCAAGAGCTAAGTTTAAGTCCTTTTCGGCTAATTTTGTAGCTTTCTTAATGGCTTTCACATTCAATTCTCCACCTTCGAGTACCGACCATATTAAACCGGCATTGTTTCCAATTTTTTGTAATAACATAATAGTTTGGTTTATAAAATTGTTTTAATGTAAACATATCGATACAAAAGTACAAAATATAGGTTGTTAAACATGTAGAAAAAGACTATTTTATCAAAAAACAATTGGTTCAATTGGCGTACATTTCGTCAATCTGCTTTTTGTATTTTAGCATGATTACAGTTCGTCGGATTTTAAGCGTATTGGTCAATTCACCGGTTTCGATGGTAAAGCTTTTTTTGATTAGAATAAATCGTTTAACAATTTCGTAATTGGCCATCCCTTTTTGTTGTACCAAAATGCGGGATTGAATCAACTCTTTAATGGCGGCTGAATTCAACAGCTCATCAATATTATCATAGGCAATTTTGTTCTTTTTGGCATACTCTTCAAGATCAGGGATCGAAGGAGCAATAATAGCAGTCACAAAATTACGTTCGTCCCCGATAACAGCTACTTGTTCAATATACTTATCCAGGGTCAGGCGGGTTTCTATTTCCTGTGGGGCAATGTATTTACCGTTCGAAGTCTTAAACATATCTTTTAACCGTTCGGTCATAATAATGCTATTGCCCTTGAGAACGCCTGCATCACCTGTCTTAAACCAACCATCGTTGGTAAAAGCTGCTGCATTTGCTTCCGGGTTGTTGTAATATCCCGGAAAAATAGTTTTACCTTTCAGTAAAATCTCGTTGTCCTCACCTAGTTTCACCTCCACATCCGGCATAATGGATCCTACTGATCCAATTTCATAACCCGTATGTTCAAAGCAGGATACTGTTGCTGTGCTTTCAGTCAACCCATACCCATAGACGATAGGTACACCTATGCTTCTAAAAAACAATGTAATATCATCAGCCAGCCTTGCTCCTGCCACAGGTAACATAGTTGCATTTTCAATTCCCAATGTCTGCTTTACTTTTGAAAAAATAAGCTTATCCGCAATTAAATATCTGAGTTGCAGGAAATAATCAGGTTTTCTCCCCGCACGTAAACAATCCACATTATATTTCTTACCTACGCTTAAAGCCCAGGTGACCACTCCCAACATAAATGGCGAAAAACGGGATAAGTTTTCCTGCACCCCGGCATAAACTTTTTCCCAGAAACGGGGAACAGCGCACATCAGGGTTGGATGTACATCTTTAATGGTTTGTTGGATTTCAGTAGGACGCTGGTTTATATAAATGGTGGCACCTTTGAAAGCACAATAATAACACCAGGTACGTTCGAAGACATGGGAAAGAGGTAGAAAAGCAATGGAAGTATCTCTTTCGGTTATGCTGGTAAGCCTCAGGGTATGTATACGCATGGCTTCAACAAAGCACGAATGAGGCATCATTACGCCCTTTGGATTCCCCGTAGTGCCCGAAGTATATAATATGCAGGCTAAATCCGTTTCAGTAGCTTCGCTTTGACGATGTTCCACTTCAAAGTGTTTGCTTGATTTTTCACCCAGTTTCAGGAAGTCGGAATAATACATGCCATGTTTGGCATCGGCAAAGACAACATTTTTATCAAAAACAATTATTTCTTTTAAGAACTTGGAATTCTGTTGTACTTCCAGGGCTATGTTGTATTGTTGCTGGTCACCTACAAATATGATTCCAATCTCGGCATCATTGATAATAAATTCAACCTGGGGTGCAGAAGATGTTGCGTATAGCGGGACCATAATGGCCCGGTTGGCATACAGGGCAAAATCGATAATCAGGTTTTCGGCTTTGTTCTGTGAAAATTGTGCTACGCGCTGATGTTCAACAACGCCAAGCTCCACAAATGCTTTTGCGATCGACAATACCTGATTGGCATAGGAAGTCCATGAAATTTTACTCCATTCATCTGTTAGTTGTTCCCGATGGTACATCGCCACTTTATCACCATATTTTTTGGCCTGTGCAAATATCATCTGAGAAAAATGCAGGTTTTCCATGTTGTTTCTTTTTTATTGTATTAAATACTAGTTAACAGGGACAAAGATATAAATAAAACACAAGGATACTGCACATTTTCTATACAAATGCGCAGTTTTGTCTTTTATTAAACGTCGGTAATTATGAATTAAACATCACCTTCGGTCAAATGGTTCACCTGATTATCAATTATTTCGGGAGTTTCCTGTGAAAATTCTTTCAGGAAATCCGGATTGGAAAGGATCTGTTGATAGGCAATTTTAGAAACCAGTTGTTGGGATTCTTTTTTACTGGCACCCGATGCTTCGCAAATAGATTTACCCTGAATGACCAGCCTGGTTTGGAAGATATGTTTATTTGATTTGCTCAAGACATCATCTACCAAGACAAATTCAGATTCAAGTTTATATTTCTGAGTCCATTCAATAAGTTTGGATTTGAAATTAACTTCATTTTCGGCTATCTCATCCAGGTTGATAAATGTTCGAATCAAACGTTGTTCGACAAACTTCTTGCATTGTTTATAGCCAAAATCCAGGTATATAGCGCCCATAAGTGCTTCAAGTGCATTTCCGTAGATATTGTTATTGGTATGGGCATTTACGTACTTGGTAACCTTTACCAGCTTATCAAGCCCAATTTCCTGGGCAAGTTGATTCAGGGAATCCCGTTTGACGATTTTTGAACGTGTGTTTGTCAGGAACCCTTCGCGTTGATCTTCATAGCGATTGTAGAGGATATCTGTAACAACAGAATTAAGCACAGCATCGCCCAGAAATTCAAGGCGTTCGTTACTTAAATTATGACCGTCTTCGGTAAGGATAGAAACCGATTTATGCCGGATAGCCAACTGGTAGTAATCAATCTTGTCGGGATAAAATCCCAGGACCTTGTAAAATAAAAAATAAGGCTCTTTTCGAGCATTCGAAAGGAGCCTTATTTTTCTTAGGATATTTTTAATCACAAATTTACTTTTTGTATTTTTTCATGATCACACTGGCATTATGTCCTCCAAAACCAAAAGTATTGGACAGTGCAGCATTTACAATTCTTTTTTGTGCCTTGTTAAAGGTAAAATTAAGATTGTAATCAATGTCTGGATCTTCATCACCGGCAGTAAAATTGATAGTTGGCGGAACAATATCGTTCACTACTGACAAAACAGAAATAATAGCTTCAACAGCACCTGCAGCACCTAACATATGTCCGGTCATAGATTTAGTTGAACTGATATTCAGTTTGTAGGCATCTTCACCAAAAACCACTTTAATAGCTTTAGACTCTGAGATATCACCTACCGGGGTAGATGTTCCATGAACATTGATATAATCAATATCTTCAGGTTTTAAATTTGCATCTTTCAACGCACGATTCATAACCAATATAGCACCGATTCCTTCAGGATGGGTAGCTGTCAGGTGATAAGCATCAGCCGACATACCGCCACCAACCACTTCACAAAGAATATTTGCTCCACGGGCAATAGCATGTTCCAATTCTTCCAGAATAAGGCATCCTGCTCCTTCACCCATCACAAAACCATCACGGCTTTTACTGAATGGACGGGAAGCACCTGTTGGATCATCGTTACGGGTAGACAATGCTGTAAGGGCATTGAAACCGCCTACTCCACCCGGAGTAATGGCTGCTTCGGCACCACCGGCTAAAATCATATTGGCTTTACCTAACCGGATATTATTAAAGGCATCGATAATGGCATTCGTTGAAGATGCACAAGCCGAAGCAGTTGAATAATTCGGTCCACGGAAACCATACATGATTGAGATTTGACCAGCAGCAATATCCGAAATCATTTTTGGAATGAAGAAAGGATTAAATTTGGGTCCTTGTTCCTGATTTGAATAATAGTATCCGATTTCCTGTTCGAAAGTCTGAATACCACCGATTCCTGCTGAAAAAATTACACCTACTTCGTCTTTATCTATCTTTTCTAAATCCACTCCGCTGTTTTCTAAGGCTTCCTTGGCAGAAGCAATAGCAAGTTGTGCGTATCTGTCCAATTTGCGAGCTTCTTTCCGGTCGAAATACTTCAACGGATCAAAATCTTTGACTTCACAGGCAAATTGTGTTTTAAATTTAGAAGCATCGAAATGAGTAATAGGCCCGGCTCCACTTACTCCATTCAGGACATTCTCCCACATTTGAGGGATGGTATTTCCAATAGGAGTAATTGCACCTAAACCTGTTACTACAACTCTTTTCAATTCCATAATTAATTCGGGAGTAAGTTTATTTTTGTAAAGCTTCGATGTGCGCGATGGCGTCACCTACTGTAGCTATTTTTTCTGCTTGTTCATCGGGAATAGAAATGCCGAATTCTTTTTCGAATTCCATAATCAATTCTACAGTATCCAATGAATCAGCACCTAGGTCGTTTGTAAAACTAGCTGTTGGAGTTACGTCTGCTTCTTCAACGCCTAATTTATCTACGATAATAGCTTTTACTTTTGATTCTACTTCTGACATAATTTTTGTTTTTAAGTTTATAAATAGAAAATGTTTTATAATTTTGCGGTGCAAAGGAAACAATTTTTCTCGACATAACCTTGTATTTGTTGAAAAAAAATGCTTTTTTTGCACATTAAACTTCATTTTGTGCAACTAAACCTACTGCCATGCCTCTAAAAATAGCTCTTTTTGCCTCCGGTTCCGGATCCAACGCTGAAAATATAGTTCACTATTTTTCACACAATCCCGGCTTTCTGTTTCCGTTGATCATTTCCAATAAGCCCGACGCATTCGTACATAGCCGGGCAAAACAGTTAGATATTCCTTCCTTCTCTTTCTCCCGTGAAGATTTTATGGACGGTGATAAAATTCTGACGTTACTGAAACTATATAACATTGATTATATCGTTTTGGCTGGTTTTCTACTCAAAATTCCACAAACTTTAATACTTGCATTTCCCCAAAAGATCATCAACATACATCCGGCTTTGCTTCCGAAGCACGGTGGTAAAGGAATGTATGGCATGAAGGTACATCAGACAGTTGCCGAAGAAGGGGATACCGAGTCAGGCATTACGATCCATTATGTAAACAACAACTACGACGAAGGTAACATCATCTTCCAGGCAACCTGCCCGGTGCTGCCTACCGATACTCCTGAAATGATAGCTGAAAAGGTACACGCCCTAGAATATGAATACTTCCCGAAAGTGATTGAAGAAATCTGGGGAAAATAGGAATTCGGATGGTTCAGGGTGTTTAGTTCCTTAAAGAATACAACATTGCATCCTTATCTTTTATTCATTAACCGGCAGTATTTTCACCATTACAGGGAATTGCTGTTTAGAGCTTACAGTTGGTAGTTGTATTCCATTTGTTGGACTTTCTTTTAGAAGCGAATCTACATCCTGTATTCCGGGAGGTTATTTCCATTTACAGTTAATTGTCTAATCTCTTTATATAAAAAAAAAGACAACCAGCCGGGTATGATTATCTGCACAATCAGTACCTTCTTCAAACCTCATCTCGATCCAGTATTACGATTACCTACTTTAAATTGAAAGGGAAAATGTTATTAAAATCTTAGGAGAGGCAGATCGGTAGCTCTCCTTTTTTTTGGAAATTTACAAACAAAATGTATTTCAGAGATCCCAGAATCCAGAATATTGTTAAGATCAATAAACTTTACAAGATGCCAGATTGTTATAACTACAATTCTTAAAAAAGACATTTGAGAGGAAGTCTGTTTTTTTGAGAGATATTCATTTTTCACTTCATAACAGCTGATTATATTGTAACACTGGTTATTGGCTCTTTACACACAGTCATTGGTATGAAATTTCTAAATGGCAGGAACATGACACATAAAATGATTAAAGAGTAGTGCAAAGACATTTTTAGATCGGATTATGATCAATACAACCGAAAAGTGAATTCGTGGTATCGGAAGAAACTTGAGTAGAATAAAACTAATAGAAACTGGATGATGTTATCTGTGCAATCGGAATGAATAAGACAGGCTCACTCATCTCAAATTCTTATAAATCGAACGGTATGAATAAACGGAGATCAGCGACCATCAAACTTTTTCAGTATATTGTTTCTTCAAAGCTACTTTATTTAGTTATTTGGTATTTAATAGGTTCCATGAGTCATCACAGCTAGAACCTGCTGTATACCTTCCGTTCCAGATTATCGCATGAATGCTTTTTTTGTTGAAAAGTTCAGGAATTTCCCTACGGTTTTGCTATCTTAAATTTTACAAGCTAACAAAGCTTCTTTCAAGAGAAAAAAAAAGTTCACAATATATATATATGGAATTGGGATTTCTGAGATAATACTCTTAGAAATTTAAAAGGAGATAAGATATTTACTTTTTACCTACTTTATTAAACTTAATGTATGATTTCAATCAAATGTTTTGAAGGTATACCAACTGAATATGAATCTTTTTTAATACAAAAATATAATTCATTCATCACAACTTGCGGATATATAAAAGTGCATTATCCTACTCATGATATTAATTACATGCTTGTATACAAGAATAGCAATCTGATTGAATTAATCGTATTTGGGAATAATGAAAACACTTCTACTTGCTTAAATTCTTTAGCTAATATTGATCAGAATATTCTTAAAAAATGTACGGAAAAGATATTCGATTTATATCCTTCTATAAAAAAAATTGAAATCGTAGCATCGTACAATGAATACACTCTTAAAAGAACTGTTTCATATCCAAAATCCGATAATAACATTTTGGACTTACCTTCGACTATGGATGATTATTATTTGAAACTTGGGTCTAGTACTCGTCAAACGATAAGAAATCGGAAAGTAAAGTTATTAAAGGAGCACCCTACCGTTAATTTTATTACTAAATATGGAGCTGACATTGAAAATGAGATTATTGATAAAATCATCCTGCTGAGTTGGAACCGACTCAAAAACAAGGGAATAACGCCTGCTATAAATCCTACCTATAAGAATCAAATTTACGAGTATTCTCAGTACTATGGATGTGTTGCATATATTGAAATTGATGGAGTGATTGCAGCCGGTTGCATATGCAGCATTATAAATAAAAGTATATTCGGGCATGTGAATGCATTTGACAGTGACTTTTCCAGATACAATCCTGGCGAGCTCTGCGCATTTTATTTAATTCAAACTTCGATTGAAAATGGATTGTCGACATTTCATTTCTTATGGGGAAAAAGTGATTTAAAGAAAAGGTTATTGGCAGAACCTTATGTAATATTCTCATATATTCTCTTTAGATCTTATTCCTTCGATTACATTTTCAGTAAAGTGAATATGGCATTTTCCGGTTTTTATAAAGACCTTAGACACTCCAGAATCACCAGGCCACTTAGAAATACGATTAAATCTTATCGAAAATGGAAATGGAAGGTATAATCCAAGTTTAAGCTGGATGTATCCCCTAGATAGTTGTTATTGAAATAACTTAATGACCTGGTTATTCCAACCTCTTGATCTGTAACCCAAAACTTACACCTTGTCTTCTTGCAACTTCCCTCCGAAATTTTTTGTACCTTTGCAGTCCTAAAATGTTGAATTAATTATTCAGATGAACATTTCAAACTCTTCAAACTTTTCAAACTTCAAACACTTAACATCATGGCTCTTCAATGTGGCATCGTAGGATTACCTAATGTCGGAAAATCTACTTTATTCAACTGTTTATCAAATGCTAAAGCCCAGGCTGCAAACTTTCCTTTTTGTACAATAGAACCCAATGTAGGTGTCATCACCGTACCTGATAACCGGTTAAACAAGTTAGCCGAGCTGGTCCATCCGCAGCGCATTGTTCCGACAACCGTGGAAATTGTAGATATTGCTGGACTGGTGAAAGGTGCCAGTAAAGGTGAAGGACTTGGCAATAAGTTCTTAGCCAATATCCGTGAGACAGATGCCATCCTCCATGTACTACGTTGCTTCGATGACGATAATATCACCCATGTCGATGGTAGCATCAACCCGGTCAGGGATAAAGAAATTATTGACACTGAGTTGCAGTTGAAAGATCTTGAAACTGTGGAAGGCCGCATTACCAAAGTACAAAAACAGGCACAAACAGGTGGTGACAAACAGGCTAAAACAATCTATGATATATTATTACAATACCGTGCTGCCTTACAACAAGGAAAATCAGCACGTACTGTCGTGTTAGACCCACTGGATAAAAAGTTGGTCAAAGACCTGTATTTATTGACCGATAAACCGGTAATGTACATTTGCAATGTTGATGAAGCATCGGCTGTAAGCGGCAACGCGTATGTAGACGCAGTCAAAAAATCCATTACCGATGAACATGCAGAGATCCTGGTTGTAGCAGCTGCTACGGAGGCTGATATCGCAGAATTGGAAACTTATGAGGAACGTCAAATGTTCCTTGAGGAAGTTGGATTGAAGGAATCGGGGGTGTCCAGGTTAATCCGTGCAGCCTATCATTTGCTGGACCTGCAGACTTATTTCACAGCCGGGGTACAGGAAGTACGTGCCTGGACTTTTGGAAAAGGCTGGAAGGCTCCCCAGTGTGCCGCAGTGATTCATACTGACTTCGAAAAAGGCTTTATCCGTGCCGAAGTCATCAAATACATTGACTTTATTACTCTTGGTTCGGAAGCTGCCTGTAAGGAAGCCGGTAAAATGAATGTGGAAGGCAAGGAATATATCGTGCAGGATGGAGATATCATGCATTTCAGGTTTAATGTATAAAAAAACAACCCCTAGCCCCTAAAGGGAAACTAAGTTACTTTTGTCTCCTATAAAAAACCCCTGGTCTCGATAAAGATCAGGGGTTTTTTCTTACTTCCCTTTAGGGGCTAGGGGTTGTTTTTCTTATCCAAACATTTCAATATCTTCCTGAGTAATGCTGCTTCCTCCCAGGATAATCAACCGCTCCACCATATTGCGCAACTCCCGTATGTTGCCTGTCCAGGGGCGGGTTTTCAGGTTTTCAATTGCCGATTCTTCAAACTTCTTTGGTTGTATTCCTTGTTCACTGCATATCAGCTCACAAAAGTGTGTTACTAATAGGGGAATATCTTCAATTCGTTCCTCCAATCGGGGTACCCGGATGGGTATGACATTCAACCGGTGGAACAGGTCCTCCCTGAAATTTCCGTTTTCAATCTCCTTTTTCAGGTTTTTGTTGGTTGCTGCAAGCACCCTGACATTCACCTTGATGCTTTTATCGCTCCCTACCCTCGTCAATTCATTTTCCTGTAACACACGAAGCACTTTGGTTTGTGCCGACAGGCTCATATCGCCTATTTCGTCCAGAAAGATAGTTCCTCCATCGGCTTGTTCAAATTTCCCGATCCGTTGCCTGATAGCTGAGGTAAAAGCTCCTTTCTCATGACCGAACAGTTCGCTTTCAATCAATTCGGAAGGGATGGCTGCACAGTTCACTTCCACATACGGGGCATCAGCCCGGTGGCTTTGTTCATAAAGTAATCGCGCCACTACTTCTTTCCCAGTCCCGTTATCTCCTGTGATCAGCACGCGGGCATCCGTAGGGGCTACCCGTTCAATCATCATCCTTACTTTTTCTATAGCCGGTGAAGCACCTATCATTTGATGCTTCTTGGCAACTTTCTTTTTAAGTGTTTTTGACTCGGTTACCAGATTATTCCTTTCCAGCGCATTCCTCACCGTTACCAGCAACCGGTTCAGGTCTATCGGTTTTTCTATGAAATCGAAGGCTCCTTTTTTAATACATTCTACGGCTGTCTCAATATTCCCATGCCCCGAAATCATAATGATCGGCACATCAATGTCTTTTTCAATTAAATGCCCCAGCAATTCAATGCCATCCATTTCAGGCATCTTAATATCCGAGAATATCAGGTCAAAAACATTATTCAGCGATGCTTCAAGTCCCTGCTTTCCGTTCTCTGCCAACGTGACCTGATGTTTTTCAAACTCCAGGATATCTTTTAGCGTATTGCGTATGCTGCGCTCGTCATCAATTACTAATATCTTTGCCATTATTATTACGGATTACACGAATTAAATACGAATTACACGAATTTTGACTAATTACACGAATTTAGAATAGGGGATATACACGATCGCTTTTATAACAAATTCAAAAATGGATTCCACGAATTCTTATGTTCTTTATTCGTGTAATTTGTAGTTACCTTAATTCGTGTAATTCGCTTTAAATTAGTCTTTATTCGTAATATTATAGATCAAACCCTATATCGCTTCTGAAATACTTTTTATCGTATTGTATCTTTTGGGCATTCGCAAACGAGAGTGCGAGTGCTTCTGCCTTTGTAGCTCCATAAGAGCTGACAGCAATCACCCTGCCACCGTTGGTTACCACTTTGCCCTCTTTCATCGCTGTACCGGCATGGAAAACAATACTGCCTTCCACCCTGTCCAGTCCGGTAATCTCCTTGCCTTTTTCATAGTCTTCGGGATATCCGCCTGAAACCAGCATTACCGTTACCGCAGCCCGTTCGTCTATTTCTACCGTTCGTTCATGCAGATTGCCCTGGGCTACTCCTTCCAGCAGGTCTACAAAGTCACTTTTCAGCCGCAGCATGACCACTTCTGTTTCAGGATCGCCCATGCGGGCATTGTATTCAATGGTATAAGGTTCGCCGTTCACTTTGATCAAGCCAAAGAAGATGAATCCTTTGTATACGATTCCTTCGCTGCTGAGCCCTTCTACGGTAGGTTTAATGATGCGCTCTTCCACCTTCCGCATGAATTCGTCAGTGGCAAAGGGTACCGGTGATACAGCACCCATACCGCCTGTATTCAGCCCTTTTTCACCTTCCCCGATTCGCTTGTAATCTTTTGCTTCGGGAAGTATCTGATAATGTTGTCCATCCGTAATCACAAAAACTGAGCATTCAATCCCGGATAGAAATTCTTCAATCACCACTGTTTTACTCGCTGCCCCGAATTTTCCATCAAGCATGGCTTTTAATTCGCCAATGGTTTCATCCAGGTCGTTCAATATCAACACTCCTTTTCCGGCAGCCAGTCCGTCAGCTTTCAAGACATAAGGTGCCTGCAGGCTTTTCAGAAAAGCAACTCCTTCGCTGAAGTTCCGGTTGGTTACGCTCAAGTATCCAGCGGTAGGGATCTGATGCCGAAACATAAACTGTTTCGAAAAGTCCTTGCTTCCTTCGAGCTGAGCCCCTACTCTATCGGGTCCTACCACCGTAATGTGGGCCAGTTCATCATCCCCGGCAAAGAAATTGACAATGCCTTTTACCAACGGATCTTCCGGTCCGACGACTACCAGATCGATCTTATTCCCAAGTACCGCTTTTTTTATCGAGGCAAAGTCATCTGTGGCTATGGGCAGGTTGACTCCTAATGTAGCTGTACCGGGATTCCCGGGGGCAATAAAGAGTGTCGACAGTTTCTTACTTTGTGCTATTTTCCAGGCCATTGCATGTTCGCGCCCGCCCGATCCAAGGAGAAGAATATTCATAATTGTGTATATGGGGTTTGAATGCAAAAGTAGTTTTTTTTTGTCTTTCAGGCAAATACATTCAGTGTAAATAAACAGGCCCGGTTTAGGGTCCCTTTTTTTAAACACGAAGTTTTTAGCAGTTGCCACCGGACTGCACTCTGTCGTGGGTATCGTTTACATTGAAAAGGTCATCCCGGGTAACTCCGAATGACCTTTTTCAATGTAGCTCCTATTTTCAACTTTAATATCCTATCGTAAAGCGCTCCCGGTGATGTGTCGGTTTTTCCACTTCGTCCAGCAGAGCCATCGCATAATCCTGCACAGAGATATTACTTTGCCCCAGTTCGTCGACGATCAATTCATCTTTTCCCAACCTGAATTTACCGGTTCGTTCGCCGGAATGGATATTGCCTGCCGGACTAAAAAAAGCCCAATCCAATTCGGTTTCATCCTGCTGAAGATGGTACAGAACCCCTGCCAACGCCTCAATGGCAGGCAGATATGATTCCGGGATTTCACCCGTATCCATTACCCGCTCTCCCGAGGAAGCATACAGGCTGCCGGCACCTCCTACCACAATCAGCCGGGATATCTTTGCTTCTTTCACGGCACTGATGATCGCCTGGTATCCCCGGGTAGTCTCAGGGGCAATCTGGGGATTCATCCACCCCGGATTATAGGCACTGACCACAATATCCCCACCCAGCATAAGTTCAGCGAGCGATTTCCCCGACAGCACATCCCCGGGTTTAACCCGCAGACCGGGATGTTGCAGAGCGAGCTTTTCAGGATGCCGTACGATCGCTGTCACCGTATGTCCACGATCCAGCGATTCCTTCAGAATAGCTGAACCGATAAAGCCACTTGCACCAATCAAAACTATCTTTTTCATGTTTCTTGGGATATTACCGGGAACGGATTGAGAAGCCCCTTCCTGAT